>WNFU01006427.1_pt1 | contig 14235 bp, 14 predicted proteins | sample 5400121 | NCBI WGS metagenome assembly WNFU01 (sample SAMN13153360, study PRJNA577476) | soil metagenome | isolation source: 100 cm soil or saprolite under grassland replicate 1 | place: USA:California | collected 2016-06-15
CGCCTGTGTTGGGTTTGGTGGTGACCTGCCAGCCTTGGGGGTAGGCGATGGTGTAGGTGGGGCCCTGGTAGGTGGCGAACCCTTGTGGGGGTGCCGCCGGGGCCGCCTGGTCGTTGCCGGAGCCCGACGAGCAGCCCGCGGCGACCACCGCCAGCACCATCAGGGCGGCAATCGTGGCGAGCACCCGCGGTGCCCTCCGGACCTGGATGTCCAACTGTCGCGCTGCATCCATGGCACCAAACCTACTTGCAATCCGTCAGCGGCACGAAGCCTACCCCGGGGATGTGGTAATAGGCGTCGTCGAGCGTTCCCTGCTGGAATTTGAGGCCGGCGCCGACGCCGAACTTGATGCCCTCGCCGCCGCCGACGTCGAAGCCGTAATTCTGCTGGCTGGTGTCGTAGGTCAGGAAGGAGATCCTGCCGGCCTGGTCGTAGCGCTGGTAGAGGTCGCGGGCGGCCTGGATCGAATCCGGGTTCACCGCGCCGCCGGGTCCGCCGAGCAGCGCGCCCTGGCCGATGCTCGCGAGCAGGTTGCCCGCGGCCTGCGCGTTGGCCGGGTCGGTGAGGTCGAGGTCGGCCGTGAGCTGGTACTTCTTGCCGTTCTGGTCGCCGGCCTTGACACCGGCGCCCTTGATCCCGCTGATGAGCTCGTCGAGGTTCTGCACGCTGCCGGCGACGTTGACGCCGCCGCGGATCTCGCCCTCGCCCTGGACGCGCAGGTTGGTGGCGTTGTTGTTCTTGTCGAGCGTGACGGCGATCAGGCCGGTGGCCTCGGTGCCGGCACCGCCGCCGGGCCCGAACAGCACGCCCGCGGTGCCCTCCGCCGAGCCGGTGACCTTGATGTAGATGGTCTTCTCGCCGGTCCTGTGGTTGAACTTCGCGCCCACGACGCCGCTGCCGGTGAGGCCCCCGTTCGCCCCGGCGCCGCCCGCGCCGATGCTGCCCTTGACGCTCACCTCGTCACCGACCTCGACGAAGGTCTCCTCGGAGGGCGGGAGCTGGAAGTCGCTGCCGCCGATGTGGGGCCCGCCGAGCAGCCCCGAGATGCCGTTGGCGATGCCGGCGGCCGGCGAGAGGGAGATCAGCGGGTTCTTGAGCGGGTTCACCGTGTCGAGGGCGCTCTGCTCCAGGTTGTTGACGAACTCGTTGGCCTCCTGGTCGTTCTTGAACACGTAGGTGTTGGCCACGTTGCCCTTGAGGAGCGCCTGGAGCGAGGCGTCAGCGCCCTCTTTGAGCTTGAGGCCGCCGCCCTCGGCCTCCGCGTGGCCCCCTGGGGTGGTGAACTCGACGCCGGCGTTGCCGCCGCCCTTGAGGGTGATGGCCACCGTGCCGTCCGAGCGCTTCGCCCGGGTGTACTCGAGGTTGCCGCCGACGTGGACCGAGAACACCGTCAGGCCGGCGTCGCCGCTCTTGGCGCTGGTGGCCGTGGTGCAGGGGCCCTTGGGCTTGAACGGGTCGGTCGCCTCCGAGGGGCACTCGCCGCCGAAGATCCGGCAGATGGCGGTCTGGATGGCGAACGTCACCTTGCCGCCGAGGCCCGGCGCGGCCACCACCATGGTCACGATCAGCGCGGCGACCAGGGCGATGACACCGACGTACTCGACGGCGGCCGCCCCACGCTGGCTGGCCCTGGTTCGCGACGCCTTGTTCATCAGCCCGGTCTCCTCGGCCTTCTCGTGAGCTTGGAAACGGTCAGCAGAGTCCGGTTGGAGCTTCGCGCGCCACCAGGGCGCGACCAAGGGTCCACGGACCCAATTCTTCGCGGTGGCAGGGGCCCAAGCACCGTCGACCGAAGGGTGGGGGAAGGGAGAGAAGAGCTCCTGATCACCCGGGTGCCCGGTGCGGCGATCCGCCCGGAACCGGGTGATCAGGACCCCCGCCCTACCGGGAGGGGCCTGGCTGTGCTAGTTGATCAGCTTGATCTTCAGGAAGCCGAGGAAGTCGCCCGGGGAGAAGTCGGGCACGTCCTCCGGGAGGCCGTTGAAGTCACAGTCGGAGCCCCCGCCCTCGAGGCCGGGGAGCGAGTCCCCGCCGGGGATGCCGATGCCCTGCGTGGCGCCGCAGATGCCGTCGAGGATCACCACCTTGGCGGTGGCCGTCGCCCTGGCCCGCTTGAACTTGGCCTGCGGGACCGCGTCCTCGTTGCCGAGCGAGTTGTTGCCGACGATGTCGACCGTGATCTCCATCTGCTGCTTGTCGAGGCTGCACTTGGTGATGGTGGTGTCGTTCTGCTCGGCGTAGGCCAGCGCCTCGGCGCACGCCAGCGGCTCCACGAGGTCTTCGAGGTTCACCGGCGTGCCGGTCACCAGCGACTTGATGAGCAGGATGATGAACTGCGTCCGGACGTTCCTGGCGCCTGCCAGGGCGGCGGCGTCGGCCCCTGTCTGGCCCCGGGTCCGCAGGTCGGCGGCGCGGCCGACCTGGAACAGGACCACCGAGACGGCGAGGATGACGATGCCAAAGACGAGGAGGGCCAGGAAGATCTGGCCCTCCTCGCCGTGCCGCCGCTTCGTGGCGCGGAGACGATCACGCATGGTGGCAGCGTGGGGGGGCAAACCTACTTGAGGAACTTGTCGATCTGCTTGTTGATGCCCTGCGCGAGCTTGTTGCCGATCGGAGTGGCCTGCGCGAGGATCGCGACGATGATCGCGGCCACGACCACGACGATACCGGCGTACTCGACGCTGACCGTGCCGTCCTCGCGGCGCATCCGGTCGATGAAGCCCTCCTTCATGCTGTGCCAGAGGGTCTGCGCCTGAACGGTGAGGCGGAGCATGCTGTGGCTCTCCTCCTGGATCGGTTTCCCTGCGATGACGCTCGGACTCTATGGCCCTGCCAGCGCCGTACCCAGGGCACACGGACCCAATTGGCGGCTCGCCGGGGGCCCAATCCGCTGGGCCCCGCGCACCGCGAACGGCCGTCCCGCCGGCCTCGTCGCCGGGGTGCCGGCACATCAGGCGCTCCACTGCTCGGCGAGGCCCAGCCAGGAGGCGATCGCCTCGCCCCGTGAGGTCACCCCGAGCTTCGCGTAGATGCGGTTGACGTGGTTCTTGACCGTCTTCTCGCTGAGGTAGAGCTCCTCGGCGATGGCCCGGTTGGACAGCCCGCGGGCGATCCGGTCCATCACGCCGCGCTCGCGGTCGGACAGCCCGCTGGCGACGTGGTCGGGCAGGGGCGTGCGCGGGCCCTGGCGCAGCGCGTCGACCAGGACGGTGGCCGCGGTGGGGGAGAGCACCGCCTGCCCCGTGTAGGTCGCCCGCACCGCGCGCAGCAGGTCGGCCGGCTCGAAGCGCCCGTGGATCAGGTAGCCGGTGGCGCCGGCGCGCAGCGCGTCGGAGACCACGTCGGCGTCCTCGGAGTAGGTGAGCATCAGCACCTTGGAGCGCCTGGAGACGGTCGCCACCGCCGCCACGCCGTCGAGTACCGGCATGCGCACGTCGAGCAGGACCACGTCGGGGTGGACCCGGGCCGCCAGGTCGATCGCCTCCTGCCCGGTGGACGCCTCACCGACGATCTCGATGTCGTCGGCCGTCTGCAGCAGGCTCACGACGCCCATGCGGATGACGGCGTTGTCGTCTGCGACGAGCACGCGGATCATCTCGGTACCCTCCGTGGTCAGGATGTGGTCGCGATCGTGCTGGCTCGCTGCGGCGAGCCAGCCCCCGCCAGCGGCGCCGCGTCCCCGGCGCCGAGCGGGGCGGTCACGCGGACGGTGGTGCCCTCGCCTGGCTGTGCCAGCACGGTCAGCCGCCCCCCCACCCGGCACGCCCGCTCGCTCATGCCGACCACCCCGTAGTGGCCGCCGGCGGCGAGCTGGCCCAGGTCGCCCGGGAGCGTGAAGCCCTTGCCGTCGTCGCCGATCTCGAGCTCGGCGTGGCCGTCGGCGGCGGCCAGGCGGACCTGGACGCGACCGGCCCCGGCGTGCCGCTCGATGTTGCTGAGGGCCTCGCGCAGCACGCAGGCCAGCTCGTAGCGGGCGCCGGGGTCGTCGAGGTCGACGGCGTCGTCCACCTCCACGGCGACCGGGGTGCCGGCCTGCTCCGCCCAGCGCGCGGCGATCTCGCGCACGACCTGGGGGAACGGCTCGTCGAGGTGGTCCGCGCGCAGGTCGGCGACCAGCTGGCGGGCCTCCTCGGAGGCGCCGGTGGCGGCGCTGGCCAGGTCGCGGGCGCGCTGCAGGCCGACGTCGGGGTCCCGCTGGATCCAGCTCACCAGCGCCGAGGCGGACAGGGAGATGCCGTGCAGGCTCTTGGCCAGCGAGTCGTGCATCTCGCGGGCGAGCCGGGCGCGCTCGTCGGCGGCGGCCGCCGCCTCGGTCGCGGCCCGCAGGGCCTCGGCGCTCTCGGCCTGCCGGTCGAGCAGGCGGCGCAGCCCGACCCCGCTGGCCGCCAGGATCGGGTAGAGCGCCGGCAGCGCGACGAGGGTCTGGAACGAGTCAGCGGGCGGCGCCCCGTCCAGCTCGAGGGCGACCACCGCCAGGTAGCCGAGCACCAGCACGGTGGCGAACAGCGCCGCGCCGCCGCGCCCGTAGAGGATGCCGGCCAGCATCGCCGTCCCGGCCGCGAAGTAGAAGAACGGGCTCGAGCTGCCGGCAACGGCCAGGATCACGATCGCCAGCGCGACGTCGACGCCGAGGTACAGCGGGTGCCGCAGCAGCTCCGGGCCGAGCCGCTGCCAGCGCCGCAGCGGCAGGTAGGAGGTGACCATGACCAGCAGCAGGGCCAGCGTCAGCGCGCCACCGCCGCCGCTGGCGACCGTGCCGGCCACGGTCAGCGCGATGGCGATCAGCCGCACGTCCAGGACGAGCCTGCAGAGCCCGCCCACGGCGGCGGCGGTGGCGTCGCTGCTAGGCGCCAAAGAGACCGCCGAAGTTGATGTCGGAGGCGAGGTACATCCCGACGGCCACGAGGATCACCGTGCCGGGCACGAGGATCATCGTGACCACCAGGCTGATCTGCGGGGCGGTCCGGGCCGCGCGGCGGCGGGCCTGCTGCGCCCAGTTGCGGCGCATCTCGGTGGCGAGCTCGACCAGCGTGCCGGAGAGCGGCGCACCGAGCTCCTCCGCCTGCAGCAGCGAGCCGACGAACTGCGCCAGGCTCGGCGAGAGGTTGCGGTCGCGGAGGTCCTCCAGGGCCGCCCGGCGGCTCGCTCCCACGTCCATCATGCGCAGGCTGGTCAGGACCTCCTCGCCGAGGGGGCCGCCGACGCTCGCCCCGACCCTGGCCATGCCGGCACGGAAGCTCAGCCCGGCGCCGACGGTGACCGCGAGCACGTCGAGGAAGTCGGGGAGCTGGCGCTCGATCTTGTCCTGGCGCTCCTTGATCTCGCCGCGCAGCCAGAAGTCGGTCCACACCAGGCCGACGAGGATCATCACCAGGGCGAGGAAGTTGTTGCCGCTGATCCACATGAACGCCCCGGCGGTGGTGCAGATCACGATGAAGCCGGACTTCTTGGCCAGGTAGCGGTCGACCGTGAGCCCCTCGGGCCGGCCGGCCGCGCCGAGCTTGCGCCGCAGCTTCTCCAGGCGCTGCTCGCCGTAGAGCCCACGCATGGTCGGCACGAGCGGGCGGCCGACTCCCTCGATCAGCCTGCTGGTCGCCGACGGCCCGCTGTCACTCCCGGCCGCCCCGACGGGCAGCTCCAGGCCGGGCGGGGTGGTGTCGGCCCGGATCAGCGCCCAGCCGCGCATCGCGACCAGCGCGCAGAGGGCCGCGAGCGCGGCTGGCAGGTACGGGTTCACGGCAGCCTCCTCACACCTCGATCCGGGTCATGCGGCGGATCAGGATGAACCCGATCGTGTACAGCGATCCGGCGATGGTCAGGGCGGCGATGCCGATCGGCGTGGTCACCATCTCGTCGAGCACGGTGGGGCTCAGGGCGTTGAGCAGCAGCAGCGAGACCACGCCGAGGAAGGCGGCGATGTAGCTGTTGAACACCGAGCCGGACATCACCGTCTGGACCTCGCGGCGCAGCTCCTTGCGGGCGTCGAGCGTCTCGGAGATGCCGCGCAGCGCGCTGACCAGCGCCCCTCCGGCGCGCGCCTGGATCACCAGGGTGGTGACCAGCACGGCCAGCTCCCGCGAGGGCATGCGCTCCTCGAGCTCGTGCAGGGCGTCCTCGAGGGACTGGCCGACGCCGAGCGCGTCGGCGGTGCGGCGCAGCTCGGTCTTGGCCGGCTCGCTCAGCTCCTCGGCGGCCATCGGGATGGCGGTACGCAGGGCCAGACCGGCCGAGGCGGCGTTGGACAGCACCCGGGCGACGTCGGGAAGCTGCCTGATGAACGCCTCGCGGCGCTCGTCCTGCCGGCGCCGCAGCCAGGAGAAGCACACCGCCACCGCCGCGCCGCCGGCGGCGACGCTGAACAGCGGTGGCAGGACGATGCGCGCCAGCAGGTAGCCGGCCACCGCCGCCGCCACCACGATGGCCATGAAGTCGAGCACGCTCAGGCTCACGCCGGCGGCCTGCAGGCGCACGGCCAGCCGCTGCCCGCGCCGGGTGCGGCGCAGGCGCGCGTCCATGCGGGCGCGCGCGCGCCGCGCCCGCCGCTCGGCGTCGTCGGCGGCGCTCTGCTCGATCATCGCCCGCTTCAGCAGCACGCCCTGGTAGACCTGGTAGGCGCCGGCGCACGCGACCACCAGGACGAGCAGGACCAGCATGATGATGGTGAACGGGCCGATGGTCATAGCGCCTGCCGCTCCGGTGCGAACTCGTGGCCGCTGGCGACCCTGATCTGGGGTGGGACCTGCTGGCCGGCGAGCACGAGGCGCTGCGCCAGCTCCTCGGGGACGGCGTAGTAGTTGAACCGTCCCCGCACGATGCGGTCGGGGCCGAGCGGCTGGTGCTGGAACGCCATCACGGTCGCCAGCCGGAAGGTCTCCCGGCGGCGCGAGGCCAGGGTGGCGATCTCCACCACCCGCCGCACGCCGTCGGCCATGCGTGCCAGGTGCACGATCACGTCGATGGCGCCGTTGATCTGGTCGCGCATGCTGGCGGCGGGGATGTTCAGCTCGCTCATGCTGGCCAGCGTCTCCAGCCGCAGGATGGCGTCGTCGGCGGAGTTGGCGTGGACGGTGCAGAGCGAGCCCTCGTGGCCGGTGTTCATCGCCTGCAGCATGTCCATGGTCTCGCCGCCGCGGACCTCGCCGACGATGATCCGGTCGGGGCGCATGCGCAGGCTGTTGCGGACCAGGTCGCGGATGGTGACCTCGCCGTGGCCCTCGACGTTCGCCGGCCGTGACTCCAGGCGGATGACGTGCTGCTGTTGCAGCGACAGCTCGGCCGAGTCCTCGATGGTGACGATCCGCTCGCCGTTGGGCACGAACGCGGACATCGCGTTGAGCATCGTGGTCTTGCCGCTGCCCGTCCCGCCGGAGATCAGCACGTTGAGGCGGGCGCGGACGCAGGCGGCCAGCAGGGAGGCGATCACCGGGTCGAGGCTGCCCTTGGCGACCAGCTCCTCGAGCCGGTAGGAGCGGGGGAACCGCCGGATGGTGATCACCGGCCCGGACAGCGACAGCGGCGGGATGATCACGTTGACCCGCTCGCCGCCGGGCAGCCGGGCGTCGACCATGGGACTGGACTCGTCGACGCGGCGGTTGACCGCCGAGACGATCCGGTCGATCGTCTGGTAGAGCTGCTCCTCGCTGGTGAAGCGGGTGTCGACCCGCTCGATCCGGCCGGCGCGCTCGATGAAGACCTCGCCGGGGCCGTTGACCATGATCTCGGTGACGTCCTCGTCGGCCAGGAGCGGCTCGAGCACGCCGAGCCCGAGCGCCTCGTCGACCACGCGGCGGATGAGCGCCGCCCGGTCACGGTTGGACAGCACCGGCCCTTCGCGGCTGACCAGGTGGCCGACGACCCGCTCCAGCCGGGCGCGGCGCTGGGTGGGGGCGAGCGTCGCCATCTCGGAGAGGTCGATCTCCTCGAGCAGCCGCTTGCGGTAGAAGCCGACGTCGCCGTCGCGGCCGACCTCTTCCTCGTCGACCGCCGCGGCGACGCGGTTCTTCAGGCCCATCTCAGAACGTCCCGAACGGCATGGTCGCGCTCCTCGTGAGCGTCAGCCGGTCGCTGGTCAGCGGTGGCAGGACGATGGGGACCCGCACGGTGACCACGAAGCGCTCACCCTGCGGCACGGCGATCGCGCGGTCGCGCAGCCCGGGGGAGAGCGCCCGCATGGCGACGAGCGTGGCGTCGGGGCGGCCCTTGCTGGCCGCCCGCGCGCCGGCGCGGGCGGCGTCGGCCGCCGAGGCCGCGGTGAAGGCGGCCAGGAACAGCTGGATCCCGGTGAGCAGCAGGAGCATCAGGATGGGCAGGAGGCCGAGCAGCTCGACCGAGGCCGAGCCGCGCTGGCCCTGCCGCCGGAACCTGCGCGCGGCCGTCATTCCACCACCGTCCCCGCGGTCATCGTCAGCCGCAGCGGGCTGTTCAGCCCCGGCACCACCACGGGCACCTCGAGGGTCACCCTGACGCTGCTGCCCCCGGCCGAGACCTGGGCCTCGTCGCGCCAGGCGCTGGGCAGGTCCGTCAGCGCCGCCTGGCGGAAGTCCTGGTGCACGGCGAGCCGGCGCGCGCCCTCGTTGGCCGCGTGGGTGCCGATCATGAGGGTGTAGCCGCACAGGATCCCCTGCCAGATGGCGGCGAAGATCATGAACACCAGGAAGCTGATGCCCACCGTCTCGACCGCGACCTGGCCGGCCTCGCCGCCGCCGCCCCCGCGGCGGCCGCGACGCCCGCCGCCGGTGCGGCGCAGCGGTACCACGCCGGCCTCCTGGCCGAGCTCGATCAGTGCCCGTTGCAGGGCGCCGTCCTCGAGCAGCTGTGGCGAGCCGCTGTTGAGGGCGGATTCGAGGCTGCGGAAGGCGGCCGGCAGCGTCGAGCGGGCCAGCGGCACGCCGACCACACGCTGGGCGAGGTCGGGCTGCACCTCGTTCTGCTTGCTGGTTCGGTTCATGACCAGCATCAGGTCATCGTCCTTTCGCACTTGCAATCGTCCCCAGAGCTTGATCAGCCGCTTGGCGGCGCGCAGGCAGAGCACGTCGGGCGTTGCCACCACCAGGGCCTGGTCGGCCATCTCGACCGCGACCGCGTTGGCCTCGGTCACGGTGGTGCCGCAGTCCACCACCACCACGTCGAAGCGGGCCTTGAGGCCACCGAGGACCTGCTTGGCGACCCGGCCGGTGATGTCCTCACTGCGCTCGCCCTCGGCCGGCCCGAGCAGCACCCGCAGGCCGGAGGGGTGGACGTAGAGCGTCTCCTCGAGCGCCCTGGCGGTCAGCTCGTCGGAGACCTCGACGAGGTCGGTGATGGTGCGGTGGTGGGTGAGGCCGAGGAGCTGGGGAATGTCGCCGGCCTGCAGGTCGAGGTCGACCAGGCAGACACGGCGCTGCTGCGGCCCACCGGTGCGGGTGAGCAGGGCGAGGTGGGCGGCAACGGTGGAGGCGCCGACGCCGCCCTTGGCGCCGGTGACCACGACCAGCGTCCCTCCCACGCCGGCGCCGGCGCCGACCGCCAGGTCGGACAGGTCGCCCGAGAGGTGCCGGCGGACCGTGCGCGACCAGGCCGCGGCCGCGCTGAGGCGGGCCTGGACCTCGTCCAGGCCGAGCGGCAGGGTGACGATGCCGCGCGCCCCCGCCTCCATCGCCCTGGTCAGGACCTCGGCGGTCCCCTCGCGGACGATCAGCACCACCCCGATGTGGGGGTACCTGGCCACCAGCTCGCGCACCAGGTCCAGCACGGGCACGGGACCGAGCTGGTCGTGGATCAGGATGGCGTCGACCTCGCGACGCCCGATGGCGGCGATCAGGTCGGAAGCGGTCGGGGCCGTCTCCAGCACCCGGAACTCGCCTGACTCCTCGAGCAGCGCCCGCAGCTCGACGCCGACATCATGGCTGCCGACCCCGAGGAGGACCTGGTAGGTCACCCGCTAACCTCCGCCATAGCCGTTGCCGTTCCGGTTGGGCGCCGCCTGCCCGCCGCCCGCGATGCCTCGGGACGGGGCCTGCACCACCGTCGCGCCGCCGGTGTAGACGTTGGGGACGTTGGGGTTGGAGTTGTCGCCGCCGCCGATCAGGGCCAGGCGCACCTTGGTGGCGAAGCTCTCGGCGTAGGTGAGGACCAGGCTCTCCGGCACCGTCAGGGCGAAGGTGACCGGCACCACCTGGTCGGCCTGGAAGTCGGCCTTCTCCGGGTCGCGGTCGCTGATGCGCTCGATGGCGCCGACGTCGATGATGCGGGCCTGGCGCACCACGATCTTGGAGGCGGCCGGCACGCCCTTGGAGCCCTCGAAGGTGGCGTAGATGTCGACCAGGCCGCCCGACTTGATCTTGCCGGCCACGCCCGTCTCCGCGTCGACCAGGATGGCGATCTCACGCTGGCCGGGGTTGAGGGCGGGCGGCGGGGTGAGCATGTCGGCCTGGAGATAGGAGCCACGCCGCAATGCGGTGCTCGCCACCAGGCCGCGCAGCTCGGCCTTGGTGTTCACGGCGGTCGACGGCAGCCAGCGGCGCGGCACCTTCACCTCGTCGACCACGTCGGCGGTGACGGGCTTGAAGGGCGCGACGTCGGTGCGCAGCCGCAGCACGGGTGCGTAGTCGCCCACGGCGGCCTGGACCGAGGTGACGTAGCTGGCGACCATGAAGAAGACCGCCCCTGCCCCCAGCCCCGCCAGGATCAGGAAGAGCACGCCACGGCGCTGCTTTGGGTTCATGCCACACTCCTCGTGCCGGGCCGGGGTGGGGCCGGCGTCTCAGCCTCCTCGTCAGCTTCTCCGGATGCAGCGGCCTCCTCCGACCAGCGCTGCACCATGGAGCAGAAGGGGCAGTTGGGGCCCGAGACCGGCTCACCACACCAGTCGCAGGGAGAACAGGGGAAGCTGGCGTAGACCTCGCGGGCCAGGGCGCTCACGTCGCTGTAGCAGCTCACCACCTCGACCAGGTCCGAGGTTCCCCACCAGCTCGGGCCGAGCGGTGTCGGTCCGGTGAGGACCAGCTCGGTCGGGCCCATCTGGGGGACGACCTCGTCGCGCGCCCACTCCACGTCGCGCTCGGGTCCGGCGAGGACGGTGAGCGACGGTGCCGGGGCCACCCAGGGGACCGCGTCCTCCGGGTGGCGCCGGTGGGTGCGGCGCACGGTCGGCGACGGCTGCACGGTCACGGTGAAGTGGCTCCCGGGCGACCACGACTGGAGGTGCTGCCCGACGGTGGGGGCGGGGTGCTCGAGCTTGCTCACGCTGCCGGCCCAGGCGCCGACGGCCAGGCGCCCGCCGAGGTTGGGGGCGCTGGACGCGACCGGCCCGGCCGTCGGCAGCTGGCTGCTCAGCGCGGCGAGCTGGGCCCCGAGCACGCTCAGGGCGAGCGGCGGCAGCTCGCTCGGCAGGGCCGCCAGGCGGGTGGTCTCGAGCGCCGAGCGGAGCATGCGGAGGTGGTAGTCGGCGACGCCGTCGTCCCACTCCGGGTAGACCACGAGCACGCTGCCGTGGTCCTCGATGTCGGCGGTCACCAGCTCGAGCAGGGCGGGCGGGTCGGCCTCCGCCGGGTCGATGCTGCGGAGCAGGCCGCTGCGTGGGAACAGCTCGAAGGCCGGGAGCTGGCCGAGCAGGAGCACCGAGGTCACCGCAACCTCCTTGCACAGCGTGCAGGGCGTGCGTGGGGGAGCGTGCCTCGGTTGCCGCCCGCCGGCTCCGTAGCCGGGGCGGCGGCGGTTCGCCTACGCATGCATCTGTCTCCGGTGCGCGCGACGCGGGGGATTCGCAAACCATAACGAAACGTACTACGTGAGCCGTGAAAGGTAAAAATTGCTTAGAGATGCGTATCACGGGCGAATCGTGACAGATTCGTGCGTGCTGACCGATCCGCGAGCTACGAGAATTGCGACCTGAGAGCGAAGCGCCCGACCCGCGAAATGCGGTCCGGAGCGGCACCGGAGGAGGTGACCGGGTGGCGGAGCTGCTGCGCGACGGTCAGGTGGTCGCCTCGCTGGAGGTGGCGGCCAGCCTCCGCGACCGTGCCCGTGGCCTGCTCGGACGGGACGGGATCGAGGGTGCGCTGCTGCTCTCGCCCGCCAGCTCGGTCCATACGCTCGGCATGCGCTTCGCCATCGACGTCGCCTTCTGCGACGCCCGCATGCGGGTCTTGGACGTGGTCACGATGCGGCCCAACCGGGTCGGCCGGCCTCGGCTGCGATCGCGCCACGTGATCGAGGCGCAGGCCGGCCAGTTCGACCGCTGGGGGCTGCGGCAAGGCGACCAGCTGGCAGTGCGGGACTAGATTCCTTCACCTGCTCACCGCAATCGGGATGCCAATTCGCCACCACACTTCCATCAGCAATAATGCCTACGTAATGGCTCGGAGAACTCTGGACCCGCCGGGGACCGCTCGGGGCACTTAGTTCGCCACGTCCACCACCACGCGCACGGGGTTGTCGAGCTCGATCACGCGGAAGCTCAGCCGCCGGTCGGTCCCGAGGCCGAAGACGACCCGGCCGTCCGCCTCCGACACCAGCGCGTACTCACGCAGCGCCGGCCACAGCGGCCGCGCCCTCGCCCGCCCCCTGAAGCTCGGGCGGCCGGCCCCGTCGCGGGCGGTGGCGACGAAGCTCACCGCCAGGTCGGCGTCCCCCGCCAGCTCCTGCGGCCTGCCGGCGGCGTCGCGGGGGAGTTCGCGGACGTAGCGCACGGTGGTGCGGGAGAGCGCGCCGCGGAACTCGAACGTGATCCGGTCGAAGGCCTCGTGGCGGCTGCGGCGCACCGCGGCGAGCCGCGGCGGCGTGCGGGTGTCATGGGCGAGCACGACCGGGTCGTCGCGGGTGGGCGCGCCGAGACCTTCCAGCGGCCCCCTGTCCGGGTGCCGCGCGTCCCAGGCGCCGGCCAGGAACGCGACCGCGAGCACCACGATGACCAGGCGCCCCAAGGCCCGCACGCTTCGCTCCCTTGTTGAAACGCTTCGCTGGGTCGCCGCCGCTCTATGCGCCGGCTTCCCTCGTCGCTCCTCGTCGCTGGCGCTCCTCGTCGCTCCTCAGTCCAGCCGGCGCGCGGCGGCGGCCCACCTCGCTAAACCCGGCTCGCGTCCCGTGTCGCTCCTTGAGTCCAGCCGGCGCGCGGCGGTGGGCCACCTCGCTAGAACCGCAGGTGCGCGGCGGTGGCCCACCTGGCTAGTGTCCGGTCCGTCAGACCGGACACCCGCGTCGAACGGGACCATCATGCACGCGGGAGCGCCGCGGCGGAAGGCGTCGGGGCCGCCGGTCCCTACAATCGTGGGTGAACGGTTGTCCCAGCGCGGGAGGCAGGCATGGCCAGCACGCCCGTCCGGCTCGGCGAGAGCTCCGCCGCCCTGCTGCCCGAGGGGGTGCTCGGCTCGCTGCTCGCCCGCGCCGCCGTCGACCAGGTGGGCGCCGAGGAGCGGGCCGCCAGCCTGGCCAAGCGCAGCATCAAGAAGCAGTCGAAGGTCGCCGCCCTGCGCCTGGCCGTGTCGATGATGGACCTGACCACCCTGGAGGGCGCCGACACGCCCGGCAAGGTGGAGGCGATGTGCTCCAAGGCCCGCCGGCCGGACCCCTCCGACCCGGAGGTCCCGCCGGTGGCGGCCGTCTGCGTCTACTCCAGCCTCGTCGGGGTCGCCAAGCGTGCGCTGGCCGGCTCGAGCGTGAAGGTCGCCTCGGTGGCCACCGCGTTCCCCAGCGGCCAGGCCTCGATGGCGGTGCGCCTTGGGGACGTTGCCGACGCCGTCGACGCCGGCGCCGACGAGATCGACATGGTCATCAACCGTGGCGCCTTCCTGGCCGGCCGCTACCGCGAGGTGTTCGAGGAGATCCTGATGGTCAAGGAGGCCTGCGGCGCGGCCCACCTCAAGGTCATCCTCGAGACCGCCGAGCTCGGCACCTACGACCACGTGCGGCGGGCGAGCATGCTGGCCATGGCCGCCGGCGCCGACTTCATCAAGACCTCGACCGGCAAGGTCCAGCCGGCCGCCACCCTGCCGGTGACCCTGGTGATGCTCGAGGCGATCCGCGACTTCCACGGCCGCACCGGCCGCATGGTCGGCATGAAGCCGGCCGGCGGCATCCGCACCGCCAAGCAGGCCATCCAGTACCTCGTCCTGGTCAACGAGACGGTCGGCGGCGCCTGGCTGTCCCCGGACTGGTTCCGCATCGGCGCGTCCAGCCTGCTCAACGACTGCCTCATGCAGCTCGCCAAGGAGCGCACCGGCCGCTACCAGTCGGGCGACTACTTCACCATCGACT
>WNFU01009357.1_pt1 | contig 14231 bp, 10 predicted proteins | sample 5400121 | NCBI WGS metagenome assembly WNFU01 (sample SAMN13153360, study PRJNA577476) | soil metagenome | isolation source: 100 cm soil or saprolite under grassland replicate 1 | place: USA:California | collected 2016-06-15
CCCGGTCGACGGGATGCACGCTGGGGACCGATGAGTTCGGCGTGCCGGGCGAGTCATACCTCCGGTGGCGTGACGCATCCGCGTCGCGCAGACTGCACACCGTCGATGACTGGACAGAAGGGACCGAGCGATGCCCAAGATCACGCCGTGCCTGTGGTTCGACACCCAGGGGGAAGAGGCCGCCGAGTTCTACACGTCGGTCTTCCCCAACTCCAAGATCGTGGAGGTCTCCCACTACGGCCCGGACGGACCCCGCCCGGAGGGCTCGGTCATGACCGTCGGCTTCGTGCTGGACGGGCAGGAGTTCACCGCCCTGAACGGTGGGCCGGAGTTCACGTTCTCCGAAGCGATCTCGTTCCAGGTCAGCTGCGGCTCGCAGGAGGAGGTCGATGAGTACTGGAGCAGGCTCAGCGACGGCGGGGAGGAGGGACCCTGTGGCTGGCTCAAGGACCGCTATGGGCTGTCGTGGCAGATCGTTCCGACCGCGCTGACCGACCTGCTCGCCGACCCAGACCCCGGACGGTCCCAGCGCGCCATGCAGGCGATGATGCAGATGAAGAAGATCGACATCGCGGAGCTGCAGCGGGCCGCCGACCAGGCGTAGGCACCGCCCGGACGGTACGCACAGGCGTGGGCTGCCGCCCACGCCTGTGCTCCGTCACCGGCGTTCGCCGCAGCGTTCTCAGGATCAACACCCTTCCGACGGAACACGTGTCGCTGTGGGCCGCCGGCTTGCCCTGGATCCGCACGCGGGTGTCCGAGCACCGCCGGCAGGCGCCGCCTCCTCCCGGCCGGCCCCTGTCGTCCACGTCAGCGTGGCATGTGCTGGCAGCTCTGGCTCACGCAGAGGAGGGGCTGGAGCATCTTCGGTCACGGCCGCCGCAACTCGGCGATGATCACGCGATTCGGCCGCGGACTGGCAAACCCTGCCAACCGTACGGTGATCGTCGCCGAGTTCGTACGGTCAGAACCGCCACAACTCGGCGTGGATCACCCGGGGTCAGCCCAACGTGCCCCGGGTGCGCGGCGTGGCAGCGCGTCCACCCGAGCCGGTCCCGCGGGAGCCGCATCTCCCTGGTCGGCCGGCCCGCAGCCCTCGCGTGCGGCCACCCCCGACGGTGATCGTCGCCGGGAAACTCCTGCTGTTCGACCTGGCCGATCAGGTGAGGCGGTAGACGTTGCGGGCGTTTTCGCCGGCGATCATGCGGGCGACGCGTTCGGCATCCGCGAGGCCGCAGGCGTCGCTGGTCACCCATTCGGTGAGGATGTGTCGGAGGTGTTTGCGGAAGAGCGCGGTGCCGATCGCGTACAGTTCCGGCGGGCCGTACGCGTCGGTGGAGAACAGCGTCTTGGCGAACGGCGCGAGTTCGAGGATTTCGGCGAGCACGGCACCGGCCCGGGTGCCGACGTAGTTGAGGGTCAGCCCGATGTCGACGTAGACGTGGGGGAAGACGTGCGCGAGGTACGCCGCGTTGCGGTGGTACGGGTAGCCGTGCAGGAGGACCACCGCGACGCCGGTTGACTGCGCGGCCCGCAGGAACGGGGTCAGCAACGCCGGATCGGCTCGGTTCAGGGTGAGATCGGTGTCGCCGAAGCCGGTGTGGATCTGCAACGGCAGCCGGGTGTCGAGCCCGGCCCAGAGCAGGTGCCGCAGGAGCACCGGATCGGTCAGCCGCACGGCGCCGGTTCGCTGCAGGTCCGCCAGGCACTCACCGGCGGCGGCGCGGACCTGCTGGGCCGACGGCCGCGCCGGGCCGAGGTCGAGGCCGTGGCGGTAGGCCGCGATCGACTTGACCGCCACCGCCGTCCTCGTCGCCGCGTCCAGCGCCCGCGCGAACGCCACGGCGAAGCCGGCGGCGGAGGCTCCGCCGCGCAGCACCTGCTCCGCGACCGTCTCCAGCCGGACGATCTCGTAGGCGCGGCCGCCGGAGGCCGCGGCGAGGTCCGCCGGGCGGAGCAGCGAGCCGTCCAGGCCGTAGTCGAGGCCGGTGTCGATGAGGTAGTCGCTGATCCCGGTCGAGCCGAGCAGCCGCCGGGTCACCTCTTCCGCGCCCATCTCGGCGCGCCGGGCCAGGTACTCCTCCGGCGAGGCGTGTGGGGCCAGGCCGAGCAGGGGCGGGCACACGGCCCGCACCGCGAAGCCGAGCTGGGTGTCGAACCAGGAGGCGCCGTGCGGCAACGGATGACGCGACTCGGTGAGGAAACCGACGAACGTGGGTTGGTCGATCGGGCCGGCGACCAGGCCGTGGCAGTGCTGGTCGACGAGCGGGATCGCGGACAGGTCGAGCATCGTGGTTCTCAGTGTTTCCACCGGGTGGCGGCCGCGATCTGCTCGGGCGTGCGGTCGGCGAACAGCTCCACCTCGGCGCGGCGCACCGCGAGGAACGACTCGAACAGCGGCCCACCCATCGCGTCGGCCAGCACGGTGTCGCGTTGCAGGTGGTCGAGTGCTGCGGGCAGTGACTGCGGCAGCCGGGACACGCCCCGCCGTTGCAGTTCGGCGGCGTCCATCAGCGCCGGATCGCCGACGACCTCCTCGGGCAGGGCGGGCGTGTCGGACAGCGCCGCCAGGCCGTGCGCGATCAGAGAACCGACCAGCAGGTAAGGGTTCGCGCTCGCGTCGAAGCACTTCACCTCGGCGTTGGCCGCGGTCGGCTCGCTGCCGACAGAGCCGGTGATGAACCGCAACGCGGCCTCCCGGTTCTCCCGGCCCCAGCAGCCGAAGCAGCCGGCCCAGTGTGACGGCACCAGTCGCAGGTAGCTCGCGACGCTCGGCGCCCCGACCGCGCACAGCGACGGCAGCGCCCGCAGGATGCCGGCCAGGAACGACTCGCCGGTCGCCGTCAGGCCGTACCTGCCGTCCCCGCCGGCGAGCAGGTTGCGGCCGTCCCGCCACGCCGACAGATGTACGTGAGCGCCGTTGCCGACCTGCCCTGCCACCACCACCGGCGCGAAGGATGCCCGCAGGCCGTGCCGTTGGGTCACCGCCCGGATGGTCTGCCGGACCAGCACGCTCAGGTCGGCGGCGCGCACCGGGTCGGCGGCGGCGATCGAGAGCTCAAACTGCCCGGGGGCGTACTCCGGATGGACCTGTTCGACGTCGACGTCCTCGCCGTCCAAGGCCGCCACCACGTCACCGATGTAGTCGGACAGTTCGACGACACGGGTCATGCCGTACGCCGGTCCGGAACAGCCGGGCACGACCGTGCCGTCCTCGGTCTCCCCACCGACGAACCACTCGATCTCGAAGGCCATCCGCAGCTCGATACCGCGGTCCCGCGCGGTCTCGGTCATCCGCCGGGCGAACGAACGCTGGCACGCGACGTGGACCGCGCCCTCCTGGGTGTACCGGTCGGCCGGCGCCCACGCCCAGCCCGGCAGCGCGGCCAGCGGCCGGAACATCGACAGATCCGGATGCAGCCGCAGGTCACCCCCCGGGCCACCGATGAAGCGGCTGGTGGTGATCGAGTCGTCGAGCACGAACACGTCGAACACCGGCGACATACCCACACCCCAGGCGGCCGCGGCCTCGAGCCTGTCCAGCGGCACCGTCTTCACCCGGGTGATCCCGGCGTTGTCCACCCACGTCAGCGCAACCAGCCGAACACCCTCCGTCGCGAACGCCGCGACCAGGTCGCGCGCCTGCCCGGCGCGGCTGTCGCGCTCCCGTACGTCCATCCGTCTCCCCCCACACCGCGATGATCACGATCGTGACGACTCTCGCACAGCGGCGGTACGGGCAGAAGCTCAGGACCCCGTCAGGACCCTGAGGCACCCCGCACCTGGTGTTGCCGCGAACGCCTCCACGTTCCGGCAGACGATCCCGCCGAACGGTACCCGTCCGCCGGCGGACCCTCACCCTGAACCACACACGTCGAAGGGAGGAAAAGGCACCCTTTATCCGGCTCCTTTCGTCTCATGTGCCGGAGCCACCGGCGAGCCTCGAACCAATTCTCGTACAGCCTGTACGGCAACCCGATCGGGTTCACAGAAACATCGATGATCAAGCGGCCCGACGAGGCCACGCTGGAACTCCCGATGCGGCCGCGCCTGTGCGCGGGACGCGCGTTCCATGCCATTGGTTGTGGAGTCACCTATCTGGCCATGTCTTTGGAGGCAGCCACCCGAGCCTCCTGGTCGGCGCATAAGGCTGCCCCGACGGGCGGGCTTGCGGACGGCCCTGTGAAAGGGGGGTATCTGCCGGCGAAAGGCGGCACTCCGAATTGCCATCGCCGCACCAGACCCGGGCAGGTGTTTCCGCCGGCCGGGTGATGATGCCTTCACGGTAGGAGAGCCATCTATGACCGAGTCCAGCAGACCGGGCAACGGGCCCGATCCGACCCGGGCCGTCCGCGCCGCGCTCGCCGAGGCGCTCGGCAGCGACGACCTGGACATCGTCGCCGAGGCGACCGACCGGCTGCCGGACGGCACCGAGGTCCGGTTGGTCACCGCCGCGGTCCGCGGCCAGCCGAACCAGGCGGCGGCGCTGGCCGTCGACCCGGCCGGCACCGTGCACCCGAGGCGGGACCTGGAGGCGCGGGCCGGCCGGCCACTGTTCCTGCCCGACCTGCACCTGCCGGTCGGCCGGATCGACGTCGAGCGGCCGCGGGTCGCGATCGACCCGCCGTCGAACACCTGGACGCTGCCGAAGTGCGCCACCGAGCGGGAGACCGTGACCGTCACCGTGCCGCCGTTCGGCGGCCCACCGAAGGCCGACGTCTACCTGCTCGCCGACACCACCGCCAGCATGACCTCGGTGCTGGCCGCGGTCGCCGCCGGCAGCACCGCGATCGTGAACGATCCGTCGCTGGCCGCCTTCGACGTCGCCTGGGGGGTCGGCAACTACCGCGACTTCCCGGTCCCCACGCCCAACTCCTACGCGTTCCAGCACCAACTCTCGCCGACGACCAACACCGTCGACGCCACCCTGGCGATCGGGACCTGGACCGCCGCGGAGGGCAGCGACGGCTCGGAGGGGCAGCTGTTCGCGCTGGAGCAGATCGCCAACGACCCGGCGATCGGTTGGCGGCCGGACAGCAAACGGATCCTGGTGTGGTTCGGGGACGCCCCAGGCCACGACCCGATCTGCGCGGCGATGTCGGGCCTCGGGACGGACATCACGGAGGGCACCGCGACCGCCGCGCTGGCGGCCGCGAAGATCACCGTCGTCGCTGTCAGCACGACCACGGGGTTTGCGGCCGGGCTGGACGACGACCCGACCACCTCCGCCTTCGACTACTCCGGCGTCTGCCCGATCGGCGGCACACCCGGCCAGGCCACCCGGATCACGGCCGGGGCGGCGCCCGGCGGCTCGCACACGACCGGCATCGACGCCGGCGCCATCGTGACCACCCTGTCCGGGCTCATCGCGACCGCGGTGAGCACGATCAACTCCCTCAGCCTGGTGCCCAACGGGGCCATCGGCGGGTTCGTCACCTCGATCACCCCGCCCAGCCACGGCCCGCTGGCCGGCGATGTCGAGCACGTGGTCAAGTTCGAGGTCACCTGGGCCGGCGACCGCGACTGCGGCGACGAGGACCAGGTCTTTACCGGCTCGCTGGACGTCCTCGCCGACGGCGTGGTCGTGGCCAGCAAGCCGGTCACGGTCACCGTTCCGGCCTGCCGCTGGCACCACACGGTGGAGATGGTCTGCGGTGAGCAGCGACCCGACCCACACGGGCCGGACGACGCCTGCGAGACGGTGGTGGACGGCCGGTACGCGACCGCCGTCACCATCTACAACCCGACAAGCTGCCCCATCCGGATCGAGAAGCGCTTCGCCGCGCTGGTCCGGCAGGGCAAGCCGGTCGGGCGGGAGCCGGACAAGCAGCCGGCCCGGCCGTTCGAGCGGATCGTGCTGAACCCGGGCGAGGCGACCATGGACGACTGCTGCACGCTGCGCGAGGTGGCCGGCCCGACCGGCGGCCCGCTGGTGCTCGGCGTACTCGACATCGTCGCCGACGGCCGCCTCGAGGTGTCCGCGATCCACACCGCACGCGAGGCCAAGCACGGCGACCGGCCGAGCGGGACGTCGATCACCACCCGCGCGGTGCAGCCGCGCCGAGCCTGAGCGGGGGCTCGCGCTGGACCGGCCCGCCGCGGTGATCGCGGCGTACCCGTCCAGCGCGAGCCAGGCATACCAACACGCGAACCAGGACCGCCGACATCGCACGTGCCTCCCGCCGCGCCCTGCGTGCCATTCGCAGCGCCAGCGCATCGCGATCGCCCGCGCCATCGCCCTGAACCCGGCCCTGCTCATAGCCGACGAACCGACAAGCGCCCTCGACGTGACCGTACAGGCCCACATTCTCGAACTGCTGCAGTCCCTGCAGCGCCGTTTCGGCTTCGCCTGCCTGTTCATCAGCCACGACCTCGCCGTCACCCAGCAGATCGCCGACCGGGTGGCGGTGATGCACCGGGGCCGTATCGTCGAACAGGGCCCGACGGCCCGGGTGCTGCACGCGCCCAAGGACCCGTACACGCAGCGACTGTTGGCCGCCGCGCCGGTGGCCGACCCCCTGCACCAGGCCCGCCGCCGCGCCGCGTGGCGCCAGGTCGTCAGCGCCCAGACCTGACCTCGGGCCATGGGGGCCCCATCGGGGTGTGTCGGTAGAAGGGTGCAGTCGTCCGGGACGGTGTCGGTCTATTCGGACCGGAGGGCGCCGGACGGCAGGTAGCGGCGGAGGCGGTCGAGCACCTGGTATTCCGGGTCGCTTTCGGCATGTGCATCCAGGATCTGCTTCACGTACGCCTGGAAGCTCGGCTTCTGCCACGCTACGGCGAGGTCCTTCTCCAGCAGCGTCACAATTTCGGGGTCCGGTGTGTCCGTCGCGTTGACCAAGCCGATGCGAGCCCTTGCGCGGTGGAACTCGAACCAGTCGAATCGGGAGGTTTCGCCGCGTTGTTCGATCGCCTTGTCCAGTGCCGCAATGGCATCCTGGTAGTGGCCGACATCGGCGAGCGCGGCACCGAGTTCGGCTCGGTACACGTAACGGTCCGGAGCCGCCTCGACCAGTGCCTCGAATACGGGAATAGTGCGTAGACGGGCCGGCTGATCGGCGGCCGGCGACCGTCGTGCTCGTTTGGCGCTCTGATAGGCCTGCTCGCGTTGCGCCGGGTGGGCCTTGCTGAGCAGCTCCTTCAGCGTGCCGGGCTCGGGTGCCGCACCCCGGGAGTCGAGTTGCGCGTCGATCACAGCGACAAGCTCACGCAGGCTCTCCTGGTCCTGCTGGACCTGCTGCACCTCCGCCCGGACCGGCTCAACCGCCCGGTGCACCTCGTGCCGCACGAACGAGGCGATCCCGCCGGAGAACTCGGTGAACAACTGGAACAACCAGGTCCGGGTCCCAACGTAGCCGATCATGAAACCCGCCACGCTCGACAGTACCAGTAACGAGCCCGCGATCACCTTCGCGCCGGCCTTTGGTTCGAATGCGACGGAGACATTGTTGATCAGTCTGCCGGCCGCAGAACCTATCGCACCGAATTGCACCAGGCCCACCCCGACCAGGATCTTGGTCAGCCAGTCGGAGATCTGTTCCAGGTTCGTGTTCTGGCTCAATGGAGCCGAGTCCTCACGGGTCGCGTCGCGATCCGCCTGCAGGCTCCGGGGAATTCCAAAGAGGAAGCCGAGCAGCGCGCCAGAGGCCATCGCCGTCGCTGCGACAAGCAGGGCGGTGCCGAACATGGCGGTCGCCCGGATCGCAACGGTGAAAGTGGCGAGGACGACGAGGGCACCCATGAACGCGACGGCGAAGACCGTCTGGACCAGCAGGGACCGGCTCCGTAGCTTCCGGACATCCACCGACTGGTCCTGATCCGGCTCCCGCCCTACCGGCTGGTCTTCGCCCATAAACGCCTCCAGGAGAACCGCTCTCACTCACCGTGCTGCACAGATCACGAAAGGTCAACATCCATGATCCGAACGGATGAGTGGCTCTCTGCCGAGAGCGAGCAGTACTTCCCGGTCCGCCTCGGCAGTCGAGATTCGAGCGAGGGCGGCCTCGCGCGGGATTACGCAGGTCGCTGGGCTGCCCGAGCAGCTACCGCTGCCGGGAACCGGGGAACCGGGGAACCGGGGAACGCGGGAAGCCGGCTGACCGGCGCGGCCGGCCCTCGGGCAGGAGAGCCGCCGCGGAGGTGTTCGCGGGCTGCCCCGGGGGTAGGCATGCCGGCGTGCTTGCAGCCTTCCTTGTCGCCGGGCTGGTGTCGGCGCCGCTGAGTTCGGCGGCGCTGTTCGTCCCGTCCGGACGGCGGGGCGCGACGGCGGGCTGGTGGCCGGCGACCCGTCGGCTGGTGTCCGCGCTAGCCGGTACCGCGGCGCTGGGGGCCATGGTCTTCGGGGCGCTGGTCTGGTTGGGCGCCTCGACCCGCAACGCCGTGGCGGGAACGGCGGCGGTGGTGCTGGCCAGCCTGGCGTGGCTGCCGGCCACCCGGCGGTGGAATGCCCGGGGCCATCTGTGCTGGGCGTGCAGCGTGCTGCTGTTCGTCGCATACCTGGTCTTCATCCTGCAGTGGACCTTCGTCGGCCAGCTCGGCCCGGCCGGCACGATCGGCGGCCTGCTGTTGTGGATCTTCGAGGTGTTCGCCGCGGTACTTGCGTTGGCCTACCTGTGGGAGCTGTGCGACGCGTTGGGCACCGAGGACTGGCGCCGCCGGGTGACCCGCCGTACCCCGACGCCGACGCTGGTCGGTCCGCCGCCGATGGTGAGCCTGCACGTGCCGGCGCACAACGAGCCGCCGGAGATGGTGATCCAGACGCTGACCTCGCTGCTGCGGTTGGACTACCCGCGGTACGAGGTCATCGCCATCGATGACAACACCGACGACGAGCGACTGTGGCGGCCGGTCGAGGCCTGGTGCACCGAGCACCGGGTGCGGTTCGTGCACCTAACGGACTGGCCGGGCTACAAGTCCGGGGCGCTGAACTACGCGCTGCGCGAGCTGACCGACCCGGCCGCGGAGCTGATCGGGGTGGTGGACTCCGACTACCAGCTCGACCCGGGGTTCCTGGGCCGGTGCGCGCCGCTGTTCGCCGATCCGCAGGTCGGCTTCGTGCAGGCGCCGCAGGACTACCGCGACTGGCAGCACGCGCCGTACTACCGCCGGCTGTACTACTCCTACCGCTACTTCTTTGCCGTCTCCCAGCCGTCCCGCAACGAGCGCAACGGGGCGATCTTCGCCGGCACCATGGGGTTGATCCGGCGCCGCGCGCTGGAGGCGGTGGGCGGCTGGGACGAGTGGTGCATCACCGAGGACGCTGAGCTGTCGCTGCGGCTGCTGCGGGCCGGCTGGTCCGGGCTGCACGTGGACCAGTCCTGGGGCCACGGTGTGATGCCGCTGACCTTCGAGGCGCTGAAGAGCCAGCGGTACCGCTGGTGTTTCGGCGGTATCCAGATCCTGCGGATGCACTGGCGGTCGCTGCTGCCCGGCCGGCCCGGCGCGCACAAGCCGACTGCGGGCCACCCGCACCCGAGCGGGCTCACCCTGGCGCAGCGCTGGGCGTACCTGTCCGGCGCCATCCAGTGGTACGGCGACCTGCTCGGACTGGTGTTCTTCGGGTTCCTGCTGGCCGGCGCCGTCAACCTGGCCACCGGTGGCGACCAGCTTTTCCGCAAGCTCACCGCCTTCCTGGTGGCCACCGTGCCGGTGCTGGTCGGGCTGGGGCTGATCCGGGCGGTCGCCCTGCTGCGCCGCGGCACCGGCGCCCGCTGGCGCGACGCGGTCGGCGCGTTCTTCGTCTGGCAGGCCACCTCCCTGGTCGTCGCCCGGGCGTCCGTACAGGGCCTGTTCGCCCGCCAGGCGGCCTTCCTGCGCACGCCGAAGACCACCGACGAGACGCCCTGGTGGCACGCGTTCCGGGCCAACTGGGCCGAGACACTGCTGGCCGTCCTCGGCGCCCTGGCCTGCGCCGGCGCGCTGACCCGGCTGGACACCTACAGCGGACCGCTGCTGGCCGCGCTGCTGGTCTTCCCCACCCTCGGCCTGGCCGCCGCCCCGTTCAACAGCCTGGCCGCCCGGCGCGCGGCGCTGCCGCCCGACCTGAGCCAGCGCCGCCGTTCCGAATGGCAGCGGGACCGCACCCTGGTCCGCGGCGCCGCCGTCGGCGGAGCCTTCGCCATCGTGGCCGCCGTCGCCGCCCTCGTGGCGCTGCTGTCCGCACCCAGCCCCCTACCGGTGCAGCCACCCCAGCTGCGCGGCCCGCTCCCGGACCGGCCGGTGCCGTCGGCGCCCGCCACACAAGGACCGGCGACCCCCAGCCCGTCGGGCAGCGGGACGCCCTCCCCGACGCCCAGCCCGACGTCGGTCACCCCGCTGCCATCCACCACCGCCCCCACCCCGAGCGTCACCTCCACCCCGCCCACCACCTCGGCGCCCGGCACCGCGACCCCGACCGGTACCTGACCCCGGCGGCGCCAGCGCCAGACCCCGGACCGGACAGCAGCAACGCCGCGACATGACACCCGCACACACCCGCCACCGCCGGACGGCGTTCGGCTGGGCCGGCGCGCGGACGGCGGCTCCGGGTTCGGACGCGGTCAGGGTTCGACGGTCACCGTGAACCGCAGGGTGGTTGCCCACTGGACGTCCTGGGGGCGGACGGCGCAACTGCCTGAGCCGGACCGCCAGCAGTTCCGGACGCTCATCGCGGTTCGACCCGGCGAGATGGCGTCGAAGACGAGGTAGAGGGTGCCGCCGGTTCCGGGCAGGCCGCGTTGGTCGTCGGGGACGTAGTTCGTTGCGATCAGAGTGATCACGGTGGACGCGGGCGGTTGCCGGATCTGCCAGTTGTCGCCGATCGACGGGTTCTGCCGGAAGGCGATCTGGAAGCGCTGCCCCGGCCGCACGCTGATCGTGGTCGTCTCGGCCTTGAACGTGGTGACCTCGGCGGTCCGGTCGGAGCCGTCGCTCGGGGTCGCGGTGCCGGCCGGTGGCGGCTGGCCGCCGACGCAGCCGGCGATCAGGATGCCGACCACGACGGCCAGCGCTCCGGCGACCCACCGGGTGGACCGTCGGCGGTGGTGTCTCTTGCCTTGCATGAACCGTCGGACGCGGCCGCGGTGCCGCCGGTTCCTCGCTGCGACAACGCCGGTCGCGCGCACGCGCGATCCGCGGCCTCGCGCGGCTCAGGCGTTGAGCCAGTTCCACAGGGTGCACGGGGTGATCGGCGTGCTGGTGATGCGGTCGGCGATCTCCGGCAGAGCGGCGGCGACCGCGTTCCCGATGGCGGCGGGTGGGCCGATCGTGCCTGCCTCCCCGACCCCCTTCATGCCGCCGGGCGTGAGCGGTGAGGGGGTCTGGAGCAGCGCGATCTGGATGTCGGGGATCTCACGCGCGGTCGGCAGTAGGTAGTCGGCCAGTGGCTGCCCGTCCGGGGAGTAGACGATCTCCTCCGTCAGCGCCATGCCGATCCCCTGCGCGACGCCGCCCCGAAGCTGCCCTTCCACGATCGCCGGGTTGACCAGCACGCCGGAGTCGTTGACCACCCAGTAGCCCTCGACCTCCACCGCCCCGGTCTCCGGATCGACCGCCACGGCCGCCGCGTGCGCGCCGTAGGCGAAGGTGAAGGCGGCCGGATCGTAGGTGGCGCGCTCCTCCAGGCCCGGGGACGCCCCTTCGGGCAGGTCCCACCCCCGCCACGCCGACGTGGCGATCTCCCGGAGCGTCGTGTACGCCTCCGGGTCGCCCTTGACCCGCACCGTGGACCCGGCGATCTCCAGATCGTCCGGGGAGACCTCGAGTTGGTGGGCGGCGGTGGCGACGATCCGGTCGTGAAGCTGCGCGGCGGCCCGGGTGAGCGCTCCTCCGCCCACCGCCAGCGAGCGGCTGGCGATCGACCCGATCGGGGAGTACGGCGTGGTCCCGGTGTCCCCGAGGACTACCCGGACCCGGTCCAGCGGCACCCCTACCCGGTCGGCGGCGATCTGCGCCAGCGTCGTCTCGATGCTCTGCCCGATCCCGGCCACTCCTGCGAAGACGACCACCGACGCGTCAGGCTCCATGCGCACGATCGCGGTCTCGTAGCCTCCAGCCTGCGTTCCCATCGCCTTCATGCCCATCGACGGGCCCACGCCGGTGGCCTCCACGTGGCATGCGAAGCCCACAGCGCGCCGGCGCCCGTCGTCCCGGTGCTGTGGTGCGACCAGCCCGCGCAGGGTTCGCAGGGCGAGCGGGTAGTCGCCGGAGTCGTACGGCTGCCAGGTTCGCGAGGAGCAGGGCAGCTCACCGGGGCCGATCATGTTGCGCAGCCGCAGCTCCACGGGGTCCAGGTCGAGCCGCCGCGCCGCCTCGTCGATCAGCCGCTCCCTGGTCCAGGTCGCCTCCGGCTGGCCGAAGCCACGGTAGGAGCCGGTCGGCGTGGTCGTCGTGACCACGGCCCGCACCCGCGCCCCGGCCCGCTCGAAGCGGTAGGGCCCCGGCAGCATGGTCGCGGACACGGCAAACGGTGAGATGCCGACGTTGGAGGGGTGCCCGCCGAGGTCGCCGACGATGTCGGCGTGCAGCGCGACGAAGCGTCCCTCGGCGTCGAGTGCCAGCCTGCCACGGTGCACCGCGGCGCGTGCGGGCAGGGTGGCGGCCAGCCGGTCGGTCGGCGACTCGGCCCAGCTCACCGGGCGGCCGATCCGGACCGCGGCCAGGCAGATGAGCACCTCGTCGGGGTACAGGTGGTCCTTCGCGCCGAACCCGCCCCCGATCTCGTGGCTGATCACCCGCACCCGGTCGTGGGAGAGCCCGAGCGCGTCGGCGGCGTGGTCGCGCACGTGGTGCGGGGACTGGGTGGACGTCCAGATCGTCAGCTCCTCCTCGGCGTCGGCGTAGGACGCGACGATCCCGCGGGGCTCCAGGGGGTACGGCGACGCCCTGCCGAACCGGCACGTCATCTCCACCACGTGCTCCGCCCGGGCGAAAGCGTCCTCGCACTCGGTGGCGGAGTCGCCGACCTCGAAGTCGGTGACCACGTTGGTACCCCAGTCCCGGTACAGGTGCGGGGCTCCGCTCTCCAGCGCGCTCTCCGCCCCGAGCACCGCGGGCAGCTCCTCGAACTCCAGGTCGAGGAGGTCGGCGGCGTCCCTGGCGACCTCCGGCGTCCGCGCCACCACGACGGCCAGCGGCTGCCCGACATAGCGGATCACCCCGTCCAGCACGGGATATGAACTATCCCGCTGCCCCGGCGCCAGAGTGACGCAGGGCAGCCGAAGCGTCGCCGCGTCGCGGGCGGTGATGACGTCCAGCACCCCTTCCACGGCGCCGACCGCCTCAACCTCACAGCGCACCAGCCGCCCGTGCGCTATGGGACTGCGTACCACCACGGCGTACGCCATCCCCGGCAGCCGCACACCACCGACGAACCGCCCCCGCCCAACCAGCAACCGGCCGTCCTCACGACGAAGAACCCGAGCCCCGACATACGTCCGCTCCGGATAAGGATCGCTCACTCTCCGATTGTGAGCGGTGACGGCGACAGGCTGAAGGCACGCGCTCTACGGACTTTCCGTGCGCCGCGCTGTCCCTCTGCTCGACGCGGTGCCCACCGCCACCGCGCCGGTCCACCGGTGCCGCCGGGCCGGTCGGTGGTTCACGCCCTGGTGGCGCCGCACCTTGCCCCTCACCGGTCTCGCCGCCGAACTCGCCGACGCCGGCCGGCGGCTGACGCCTCAACGCCGGTGCGGACGGCTGCGCGCTGGACGTGTCGGTGGCCGCCGGCAAGGCGGAGCCCGCCCGGCTGGCGTCCTACCGCCGGCTGCTCGCCTCCCGCACAGCGGACGAGCGGTGGCGCCGGGCTTGAGGGCCCTTCGGGGTGTCGTTGGGTGGCTGGTTGCGCTTTGAGCTGCTGCCGCGCCCACCACCTCGCTGACGCTCGGCGGCAGGCTTGCCACTGAAGAAATGCATAAATGACAAGGTGGTCCGGTCCCCGACCAGAATGGTGACGCCGGTCCGGACCCGTCGCCTTCTCACCGGTGCCGGTCGGTGGTGCAGAAAATGGTCGGAAAGAATGGCTGGCAATGGTGACGTGGCGTCGGGCTTACGGTAGAATCGAACACATGAGCGGCGATGCGGCGACGATCGGGTACACCCACCCGATCGTGAACGCCGTCGCCGACCTGGAAACCATTCTCGAGGGCTGCGCCGATGCCCGGTTGTGGTCGCTGTCGGTGAAGGAACTCGACGACCTACTACCCCGGGCGCACGCGCTGCTGGCGCGGATCACCGGCACGCTGGTGCTGCCGCTG
>WNFU01007426.1_pt1 | contig 14228 bp, 13 predicted proteins | sample 5400121 | NCBI WGS metagenome assembly WNFU01 (sample SAMN13153360, study PRJNA577476) | soil metagenome | isolation source: 100 cm soil or saprolite under grassland replicate 1 | place: USA:California | collected 2016-06-15
GTTTGTCGTCACGCACGCTGAGGCGAGGAGTCGCGAGTGGTCCCGCATCCGGTCGCTCCTCCTTGTGGTCGAAGTGTTGAGCCCCACGACCGCCCGAGCCGACCGGTTCACGAAGCGCCGCCGTTACCAGGAAGCCGGGGTGCCGTTGTACTGGGTTGTGGACGGTGAACAGCGGCGGGTCGAAACATGGACGCCGGGTGCCGAGTTTCCCATGAACGAGACGGAGCGGCTGGTCTGGCACCGGGCCGGGGCCGCGCAGCCGTTCACGCTGCACTTGGCCGAGTTGTTCCGCCCCGTCTGATTCTTTCCTTCCGAGACGAGAACGCCTCGAACACCGTAGTGCGTTCGAGGCGCGTGGTTCAGGGGTTCTTGGGACGGGTCAGCCGGTCTCCCACCAGGCGACTTCACCGCGAAACCCGCATTGCGGGCATTTGGTTTCCCGCGGGCGCCCCATGAGCCGCACCCGCGTGCCCGAGGCCGGGCAGACGGCGTAGACACGTCCCAGATCGGCCCTGGTCCCGCTCGCCGGGTTTGAGCTGTGCACCGCCCGGTACACGACCGTGAAGCGCGCGGGTCGCCGGTCCCGGATCTCGACGAAGTCGGACGGCACGGCGACGCGTGTCCCGCGAACCTCGACCACGGCGCGCGTGGCTCCGGCGCTCACGACCGGATACCACACGCCCTGCCGCAGCATGGGCTCGCCTTCGAGCGGCGGCGCCGCCGCCCAGACTCGGGCCCAGCCTACTGGTTGGGTCGTGTGCATGAACCGCTCCATCGTCCGCATGAACTGTTCCATAGAGCGCTTCATTATCACGTCGCCACGGCCCGCGTTCTGTGACGCACCTTACAGAGCCGGCGCTCACCGTCCGGACCGGGCGCGGCGCCGACCCGGCCGCGTCGGGTCAGGTCACTTTGGACACCTGATCGTGCGGCCGGGCGCGGTCCACGATCTGGATCGCGACCTCATCGCCCGGCGTTGCGCGCTGCACCTTCTGGTGGTTCACCTCCATCGAGGTGACCTGCTCGGTGAAATCGGTCGTGTGGCCGTGGAAGCGGATGTGGTCGCCCACGGCCAGCTCGCCCTCGGTCAGGCGCACGACGGCCACACTCGGCCCCTTGAAGTAGTGGACCACGGTTCCCACGAGCTGCTCCGGCATGCTGACCTCCTTGTCAGCCAGTATGCGGCTCCGGCCCCGGGGCCGCAATCGCCCGGGTCGTGGTGCGGACGAGCGCCTGGCCCGTCTCGCCGAGCATCATCGCCGCCTCGTCGCGCAGCCGCTCGTTGGCGTATACCGCCGCCACGGCGCTTAGCGCCTGGCCCGTCTCGCCGAGCATCATCGCCGCCTCGTCGCGCAGCCGCTCGTTGGCGTATACCGCCGCCACGGCGCTTCCCGAGCCGCACAGGCGCACCCAGTGGGGATGGGTCTGCGCGAGCTTCTCGAACAGCGTGCGCACCGACCGGTGCTTGCCGAACACCGGGATTTCGAAGTCGTTCCCGCCGAGCCGGCCGATGCTTCCCCACGACGTGAACGCCGCCGCGTCCAGCACCACCGGCCCGCGCGCCGTGGGCTCGGGGTACGATTCGTCCCACCACCGGTAGGCGTCGGGCGTGGCCACGGCGATCGGCGGCACGGCGAGGAGCGCGGGGGCGGCGGGTGGGGGATCGATCCGGAACAGCCGTTCGCCGCGGCCCCACGCGACCGCCGCGGGCACGCCGCTCGCGAAGAAGGCGACGTCCGCGCCCAGCCTGGCGCCGAAATGCAGGAGCTCGTGGCGCGGCACGGCGTTGTTGGCGAGCGCGTTCACGGCGTGCAGCACGGCGGCGGCGTCACTCGAGCCCCCGCCCAGGCCGGCGCGCACGGGGATGCGCTTCGTGAGGTCGATCGCTACGCCGAACCGGCGGCTGGTCGCCTCGAGCACCACCCGCGCCGCGCGCACGGCGAGATTCTCGTCGGGCGGCCCCAGGTCCGGACCTCGGACCGTGAGCGTGACGCCGGCCGCGGTGCGCGTGACCGCGATCTCGTCCGCGAGCTCGAGCAGCGCGAACGCCGTCTCGATCTGGTGGAACCCGCCCCCGCCCCCGCCCACCGGCGATTCCCGCGCGAGGATCCGCAGGAACAGGTTCAGCTTGGCGTGGGCCGCGATCCGCACCCGGTCCGCCGCCACGGGTCAGTCCTGGGTCGCGCTCGCCTGGCGCAGCTCGGCGAGGTGCAGGCGCATCCGCGACAGCGAGTAGAGCCCGAGCAGGGTGATGGGAACGAATGTGGTCGCGTGATACGCGAGCGCGTAGCCGAGCGCGGGGGTCGCTTCGATGCCGTAGAGCGCGAGCGTCACGCGAGTCGCCGCTTCGAACACGCCGACGAATCCGGGCGACGCCGGGAGGGCGACGCCGAACCCGACGATGCCCTGCAGCAGGAATGCGCCCTCCGGCGGGACCGCGAGGCCGAATGCCCGGAAGCACACGGCGAACGACGCCGCGTTCACGACCCACAGCACGACCGACCAGGCCACCACGCCGAGGAACCGCGCCGGGCTCTTCAGGACTTCCAGTCCCGCCACCAGCCCCCCCGCGACGTGCGTGACCCGGTCGGCGAAGCGCGCCGGCAGCACGGCGTGGGCGCCGCGGCGCAGCGCCGCGAGCCAGGGCCCCGGCCGGTGCACGACGAGCAGCGCGACCACCAGGACGCCGGCGAACAGCGCGGCGGCGCCGGTCGCGATCCCGGAAATCGACGTCGTCCCGATCGCCGCCTGGTGCGGGAAGCCGGGCGACGCGATCGCGAGCGTCATCAGCCCCACCAGCATCAGCCCATCGAACACGCGCTCCACCCCGACCGACGCCAGCGCCGTGCTGAACCGGACCGGCAGACGGCGCGTCGCCGCGTACGCGCGGGCGAACTCGCCGGCGCGCACCGGGAGCAGGTTGTTGGCCATGAACCCGATCGCCGTCGCGTGCCACAGCAGGAGCAGGGGGAACCGGCTGCCGCCCACGTCCCGGAGGATCAGTTGCCAGCGGATGGCGCGGAGCGGAAACGTGAGCGTCGCGAGCGCGACCGCGGCGAGCGTGAGCCGGGGATCCGCCCGCCGCAGCTGGCCCATCAGCTCCCGCGCGTCTACCCCGTGCAGCGCCCACGCGAGCAGCGCCAGCGTGACCGCGAGCCCCACGCCCCATGCCCAGCGGTACCCGCGGACGCGGCTCGTGCCGCTCCCACTAGTCACGCCCGGGTTTCCGAATGTGACTGCCGTCGTGGGTGCAGTGCGTCGCGGGTTGCTGCTCGGCGTCGATCCGTTGGAGCCGCACTAGGTCGTGGGCTCGCGGGCGAGGGCGACGAGGTCGCAGACTTCCAGGACGAGGGCCCGGAGCGAATCGCTTGCGGCTTGCTCCGCCTGCGCGCGCAGCTCCTCGGCGCGCCGGAGGGCGCGGTCGCCGCGGTAGAGGAGGGTCTTGATGTCCACCACGGGCAGCTCCAGCGGCGCGGCAGGGGCGCCGGCGATCAGCGCTTCGAGCGACGCGGGGCTGATCCCCGCCTGCTTCATCCGCTGGTACGCTGCCCACGAGCCGACCAGGTCGGGCGTCTCCGGCGGCGCTGCCGCCGCCACCGCTGCGGCGGCCCGCGGGGGGAGGGACTCCCGCCGGGGCTCGGCGTCCGCCGGGGGCGCTGCGATCGGCACGACGGGCGCCGCGCCGCCGGCGGCGAGCGCGCGGACCCGGGCGGTCAGCGGCTCGAGCGCCGCCGCGAGCGGTGCTTCGTCACCCGAGCCCGAGCGCGCCAGCAGGTCGCCCGCATGCCGCAACTCGGCGGCGAACGCCGCGGCTTGGCTTACGGGGACGCCCGCCGCCACGGCCTCGCGCGCGGCGATCGCGAACTCGGCGACGCGGTCGGCGAGGATGCCCCCGCCCGCGCTCGCGAGCGTGCGGAACGTGCCGCCGAGCGTGTGGGCGCGCAGCTCGCGCTGCGTGGCGGAGGGCGCCCGCTCGAGCGAGTCGGCCGCCTGGCGCAGGTGCTCGCCGTGGCTGACGAGCTCGAGCCGGCTGAGCGTGGAGGGGCGGGCCGCCGGCACGCCGCGCGACACGATGTGCGGCCCCGGGTCGTTGTAGTAGAGCGACCCGATCGTCACCACGTCGGGCTCGCTCTCGATGAGCTTGACGAGCAGCTCCGCGAACCGCCTGAACTCGGGTCCTTCGGGATCGGGACGCCCGCGGTCGGCCACCTCGCGGGCCGTGCGCGCGATCGCCGTCGCCGCCGCCTGGAACAGGTCGCCCGGGTTCACCGGCGGTTCCGCCCCCGCGCGCGAGAGCTGGCCGACGACGCGCTCGATGCCCTCGAGCAGGTCGGGGAGCGGCGGCAGGTCGGCCAGGGCGGCCAGACCGCGCAGCGGCTGGAGGGCGCGCAGCACCGGTTGCAGCGCATCGAGCGCCCGCGGGTTGGCGCGCGCCGCCCGCGCCGCGCGGTCCAGGGTGCTCGCGATCGCGGCGCCCTCGCGCGCCACGAACGCCCGCGCCCCGGCGTCGAGTCCGGGCGCTTCGGCGGGACGGATCGGCGCCGAGGGGTGGCCCGCGAGCTGCTCGAGCTGCTGCGCCAGCGCCTCCGCTTTCGCGGTGTCGGCGTCGGTCCAGCTCGCCGCGCGCCGCACGAAGATCTTGAGGTCGTCCACGGCGCGCACCGCGGTCTGCTTGGTCGACGCGTCCCACGCGCGCCGACTCTCGCGCAGCGCGCGGGCGAGCGCCTCGAGTCCGGACGCGGCGCGGGCGATGGCGGGCTGGTTCGCCATCAGCGCGCTGCCGCGCAGCGCTCGCGCGAGCCGCACGAGCTCGTCCGCGCCGGGGTGCTCGCTCTGCGAGACCAGGCCGTCGAGCCGCTCCAGATACTCCCCCGCCTCCAGGGCGAAGAAGTCGGACATGCCGAGGGGCTTGGTGGGTGGGGTCATGGGCACGAAGATAGACGCCAAGACGCCAAGGCGCCAAGACGTTACCCTGTCTCGTGGCGTCGCGACGTGGCGTCGTCGATCAGAGCGCGCATCCTCCGGACGGCTTCTTCCATGCCCCAGAACACCGCATTGCTCACGATGCTGTGCCCGATGTTCAGCTCCTCGATCTCGGGGACGGCGGCGACCGGCTGGACGTTCTCGTAGGTGAGCCCGTGGCCCGCGTGGACGGCGAGGCCGAGCGTCCGCGCGTGCGTGGCGGCGCGCTGCAGCGCGCGGCGGGCCGCGTTTCCCCGGCGCCAGCGGTGGGCGTAGCGACCGGTGTGGAGCTCGATGGCGGGGACGCCGAGCCGGGCCGCGCGGTCGATGGTCCGCGGGTGCGGGTCGATGAACAGGCTGACGCGGACGCCGGCGTCCGTGAGGCGACGAATCGCGGCGCCGACCTTGCGGTCGGCACCGTGGAGCGCGAGGCCGCCTTCGGTGGTGATCTCCTGGCGCCGCTCGGGGACGAGGGTCGCCTGGAACGGCTTCAGGCGGCAGGCGAAGCGCACGATCTCGTCGTGGGCGCCGAGCTCGAGATTCAGCACCGTGCCGATGGAGCGCGCGAGCGCCCGCACGTCCGCGTCCTGGATGTGGCGCCGGTCCTCGCGCAGGTGCACCGTGATGCCGTCCGCGCCGCCACGCTCGGCTGCTCGAGCGGCGCGCACCGGATCGGGTTCGTCGGTCCGGCGCGCCTCGCGCAGCGTCGCGACGTGATCAATGTTGACGTAGAGCCGCATGCCGTCTTACCTTCGGTTCACTCCGTCCATCCAAGGAAGCGTCCGTGAGACCCCGACTGGCCGTGCTGCTCGCGTTGGGCACGCTCGCGTGCCACGCGAAGTCGACTCAGACGACGCCCGTGCCGCAGTCGTTCGGTGAGACGCTCGCGCAGTTCATGTCGGCCGTGAAGGCGAACGATCTGCAGCGCATGGGCGGGCTCTGGGGCAGCGAGCGCGGACCGGCCACCGAGTGGATGAAGCCGGAGCAGCTCAAGCAGCGGCTCACCGTGATCCAGAAATATCTCGACCACGTCGGCTACCGGGTGATCGAGGGCCCGCTTCCGGTGGGCGGGCCGGGCAACGCGCAGAGCCTCCGGGTGGAGTTGCAGCGGGCCAATTCGTGCACCGTGGTCTTCCCGATCGATCTCGTGCGCACCAAGAGCGGCGGCTGGCTCGTGTTGGACCCGCACCTGGGGAGCATCCCCAATCCGGCGAACTCGTGCGCGCGCTGATGCTCCGGGGAACGATCCGCGATGGCCGGACGTTATTTCTACTCGGTCAGCTCGAGCAGGATTCCGGCCGTCGCCCCGGGATGGACGAAGGCGATGCGCCGGCCGCCGGCGCCGCGGCGCGGCGTCTCGTCGATGAGCCGGTACCCGGCCGCGCGGCAGCGCTCGAGCGCCCGGTCGAGATCGGGCACGCGGTAGCAGACGTGATGGATTCCCGGGCCGCGCCGGGCGAGAAACCTCGCCACCGGGCCCTCGGCGTCCCGGGGCTCGAGCAGCTCGACCCGCACGTCGCCCAGCGCGAGCCCGACGATGGTGGCGCCGTCGGCGGATTCCGGCAGCCCCGGCTCGAGGCCGAGGATGTCCCGGTAGAACGCCAAGGCGGCGGCGATGCTCGGGACGGCGATGCCGACGTGCGCCACGCGGGCGCGGGATTCCGTCATGTCGCCCGTCAACATAACGACTGCACGAGAGGGAGTGGAGGGTCATGCTTGAGTCTCATCCCCTGCTGGTCACCGATGACACGTTCGGGCTGGAAGTGGAGCAGTACAAGGGTCTGGCCATTGTGGACTTCTGGGCCACCTGGTGCGGTCCCTGCCACATGGTCGCCCCCATCCTGGAGCAGCTCGCGGGGCAGTACGAGGGCAAGCTGAAGGTCGCCAAGATGGACGTGGATCTGAACCAGAAGACGCCGATGCGCTTCAACGTGCGCTCGATTCCGAGTATTCTATTCTTCAAGGACGGGCGCCACGTGGACACGCTGGTGGGCGCCCACCCGAAGCCGATGTTCGAGCAGAAGATCCAGCAGCACCTGTCGTAGCAGCCTCCCCGGAGGACCATGCGCGCGAGCACGGCTCGCCTGATGAACTCGCCGGTTCGCCTTGCGGACCTGACGTTCCCGCAGGCGGACCGACTGATTCAGCGCACCCGCCTGGCCTTCATTCACCTGGACAACCTGCTGGCGTTCGGCAAGCGCGACCGCGATGGCCGCCTCGACGGCTACATCACCGCCTACCTGCCGGACGAGTGTCTGCTGCTGCTGTTCCACGCCGGCGAGCCGGTCAACGCCTGCTCGCTGCATATCACCGGGCGGCAGGTCCTCACCATCACCGAGGCGTTGAAGCGGATGCGCGCCGGGGTGGAGCGCGGGGAGCTGGCCTACTGCGCCGCTCCGATGGAGCAGCTCGCCTGGATGTACCAGTCGTGCGCGTTCCCGGTCGAGCCCCACGCGGTGGACGCCGCCAACCCCGAGGCGCTGTTCCCGGCGCTCCAGCAGGAGAAGGTGACCGGCGTGCTCGAGCTGATCTCGAACGGGCGCGTGTCGTACCTGCGGTTCGACGACGGCGCGTTCGCCGGCGGGTACTACTGCAACAAGTCGGACTCGATGTCGGTCCCGAAGTACCTCAAATCGCTGTTCCAGCCGGGCCGGGACGGCGCGGCGCCGGCGCTCTCGGCGACCTCGTTCCCGGCGGTGTCCGAGCTGCCGCAGCAGGCCGCGAACGCCCTCATCCATACCTACCGCGAGCTCTACTGGCGCATCGTGGACGAGACGGAGAAGGAGTTCCCCGGCGAGGCGACGCGGCGCGCCTACAAGATCAGCTCGGGGATCATGGACACCCACCCGGCGATGGCGATCCTCAGCGTCCCGCGCGGCGCGGAGACGCCGGACGCGGTGGTGCAGCCGGAGGAGCTCTCCAACGCGCTCGCCGACTGGTCGTTGCAGCTGCTCGAGGGGATGGACGTGATGATGCCGGGCACCGCGCCCCGGATTCTCCGCGAGGCGACGCGCGAGCACCGGTACGTGCTGCAGGCGTCCGGATTCTACGGGCACCTCCCGTGGCAGGTGACCTGGTGAGATGGCCGGCACCCTGTACGTCGTCGCGACGCCGCTCGGCAACCTCCAGGACCTCTCGCCGCGCGCCGCCGCCACGCTGAGCGCGGTCGCCGCCGTCGCGGCGGAAGACACCCGCCGCACCAAGACCCTGCTGGCACACGTCGGCTCCCACGCCGAGCTGGTGAGCTTCCACGCGCACTCGAGCGACGCCGCGCTGCGGCACATCCTGCAGCTGCTGGGCAGCGGCAAGGACGTGGCGCTCGTCACCGACGCGGGCACGCCTACGGTGAGCGACCCCGGGGCCGTGCTGGTCGCCGCCGCGCGCGAGCGCGACGTCCCGGTCGTGACCGTCCCCGGGCCGACCGCGGTCGCCGCCGCGCTCGCCGTGTCCGGGATGGCCGCGGACCGGTACCTCTTCCTCGGCTTCCTGCCGCGCAAGGGCGGCGAGCGGAGCCGGCTCTTGGCGACGGTCGCGCGGAGCGAGTGGACGGTGGTGCTGTTCGAGGCGCCGCTGCGCGTCACCGAGCTGCTGCAGGACCTCGCCGCGGCGTGCGGCGGGGAGCGGCGCGCCGCGGTGGCGCGCGAGCTGACGAAGCTGTTCGAGGAAACGCGCGCCGGGACCCTGGACGAGCTCGCGGGTTACTACGCGGAGGCGCCGGCACGGGGCGAGGTGACCGTCGTGGTCGCGGGGACCGGCAAACCGGCCCGCGAGGAGCGGCTCCTCCGGCCCCCCGATCCGGAGGCGCGCGCCCGCGCCCTGCTCGCCCAAGGCTTGACCCGCAAGGACGTGGCCGACCGCATCGCGGTGGAGATGGGGATCACGCGGAATACGGCGTATCGGTTGGTGAACGAACTGTGAACCAGGGCGGTCGGGCGGTCGGGCGGACAGCCGGACTGATAATCCTGTTGGTGGCGAGCCTTCCGTCCGCCAGTCCGCCCGTCCGCCAGTCCGCCCAAAGGTCGGCCACGCTGACGATCGGCCGGCTTCATTACGACGGCGGCGGCGATTGGTACGCCGGGCCGTCCAAGCTCGCGAACCTCCTCGCCACGATTCGCCGGCGCACGGGGCTCCCCGTCGCCGAGCGCGAGCGCGTGGTCACCCTGGCGAGCCCCGATCTGTGGGACGTCCCTTACCTCTATGTGACCGGACACGGCAACCTGCGCTTCTCGGACGAGGAGGTGAAGATCCTGCGGCGCTGGCTGGAGCAGGGCGGCTTTCTCCACGCGGACGACGACTACGGCATGGACCCGTCGTTCCGCCGCGAGATCGCCCGTGTGTTCCCCGACCACCCCCTGGTGGAGGTGCCCCTGTCGCATCCCATCTATCACGTGGTCTACGACTTCCCGCGAGGGATCCCGAAGATCCACGAGCACGACGGCCTGCCGGCTCAGGGCTTCGGCATCTTTTTGGGAGACCGCCTGGTCGTGTACTATTCCTATCAGACGGATCTCGGGGACGGGTGGGAGGAGCCCGAGGTCCACAACGATCCACCGGAGCTGCACGAGGCGGCACTGCGCATGGGCGTCAACCTGTTCACCTACGCCGTGAGCTCGACCCGGTGAGCGGCCGGGGTGGGGGTACCGCGGCGGGTGGGGGCACCGCGGCCCGGCTGCGGCGGCTCGGGTTGCCGCACGCGCGCGCCCGCGCCGGAGCGGTGCTGCTGTCGGCCGCCGGGCTGGCGTTGGCGATCGCCGCTGTGGGGCTGTGGCTCGCGCCGCGGCTGGCCGGCGTGCTCGGCGCCTGGCTCGCGATCGCGGCGGTCGTCGCCGCCGCGGTCGGGCTGGCGCGCCGCGCGCGTCGCCACGCCGCGCCCGATGCGCTCGGGCGCCTGGTGGAGACGGCCGCGGCGGCGCGCACCGGAAGCGTCGTGGGCCTGCTGGCGCCCGCACCGTCGCGTGGCCTGAGCGCCGAGCTGCTCGCACTGGCGGACGCCCGCGCGGCGCAGACGGTCGAGCGCGCGGCGCCCGCGGTGCGGCACCTGCTGGCGCGCGGGACCCGCCGCGGCCTGGCCTTCGCGCTTCTCGCCGCCGCGGCCGGCGCGGCGCTGTTCATCGCCTCATCGCCCGCGGCCGGGCGGGCGGCGGCGTTCTGGCATCCGCTGCGCACGCTCGCCGACGCGCGGGCACCGGTGCGGCTCGCGGTGGACCGCGTCACCGTGCGGCGGGGCGATTCCGTCACGGTGACGGTCGAGGTGCCCGCAGCCACGCGGGCGACGCTGTGGACCCGCGGGCCGGGCGAGCCGTGGCGCGCCGCCAGTCTGGTCCTGGACTCGGTCGGACGCGCGGTGCGGCGCCTCGGGCCGCTGCAGACAGACCTGTTCCTCCGGGCCTCGAGCGGCGGGCGCCGCAGCCTGGAGCGCCGCGTCGCCGTGGCCCTTCCGGCGTTCGTCGCGGAGCTGCAGCTGACCGCCCGCTACGCCCCCTATCTCGCGCGCGCCGATGAGCCGCTCGTGCCCGGCGCGGACACGATTCCGATCCCCGAAGGCACGGTGGTTCTCACGCACGGGGCGGCGAGCGTGCCGCTCGCGGCCGCGGCCTGGCGCTCCACCCGAGGGGAGGCGCGCTCCCGGCTCGGCGTGGACGGCCCGCGCTTCTCCGGGCGGCTCGCGCCCGCGGCCTCCGGGACGTGGCGGCTCGAGGTCGCCACCGCGGACGGGGGCGCGCTCGAGGGCGAGACCGCCGAGCTGCACGTGCGCGTGGTCCCGGACTCGGCGCCGGTCGTGACCGTGCCCGTGCCGGCGGGGGACACGACGCTGCCGTTGTCGCTGCGCCAGCCGCTCGTGATCGACGTGCGCGACGACCACGGCCTCGCGCGGCTCCAGATCGTGAGCTGGCGCGTGAGTCGGACCGGCAAGCTGGGCCAGGAGAAGCGCGAGCCGCTCGACGTGAGCGGCGTGGGCGACCGCGCGATCGTCCAGGGGGAGCTCGACGTCGGGAGCCGCGGCCTGCTCCCGGGCGACACGCTGCGCGTGCGCGTCGAGGCGTGGGACAACGCGCCCGCGGCCCACGTGGGGAAGAGCGCCGAGATCGCGTTGCGGCTGCCCAGCCTGGAGGAGCTGCGGGCGGCGACCCGCGCGGCGGCGCGCGACGTCGTGGCGGCGGCGGACTCGGTCGCCGGCTCGCAGCGCGAGCTGGGCGAGCGCACCCGCGACCTCGCGCAGGAGCGGTCGCGCGAGGCGGCGGGATCGCGCCGTCAGCCGCCCGGCGCGCAAGCCGGCACGCTGCCGTTCCAGGCGACCGAGCGCGCCCAGGCGGTGGCCCGCGAGCAGGAGGCCCTGCAACGGCGCGTCGACGAGCTGGCGAAAGCGGTCGAGGAGATCGCGCGGGCCGCGCAGGCCGCGGGAATCGACGACACCGCGTTCCAGGCGCGGTTGCGCGAGGTGCAGCAGTTGCTCGAGCGCGCCGTCACGCCCGAGCTCGCTCAGCGGTTGCGGGAGCTGCAGGAAGCGCTGGCGAAGCTCGATCCCGAAGCCACCCGGGAGGCGCTGCGGCAGCTTGCGGAGGCGCAGCAGCAGCTCAAGGCCGAGCTGGAGCGGAGCCGGGAGCTGTTCCGGCGGGCCGCGGCGGAGGGCGCGCTCGCCTCGCTTGCCGCCGACGCGGAGGATCTGAAGCGGCGCCAGGACGAATGGAACCGCCGCGACGCCGTGGGCCCGGACAGCGGGGCCGCGGCGCGCGAGCGGTCGCTCGCGGAGCGTGCCGACTCGCTCGCGCGGGGGATCGAGCAGGTGGCCGCCGATGTCGGCCAGAAACCGGCGACGGGGCTGGCCGCGCCGCTCGAGGCGGCGGAGCGGGCGCAGGGAGCCATGCAACAGGCGGCGCAGTCGGCCGACGCCGGCCGGGCGCCCGCGGCGCGCGCATCGGGGGAGGAGGCCGAGCGGTGGCTCGATTCGGTGCCGCGGGGGCTGCGCGCCCAGCGCGACTCGCTCGCGGGCGCATGGCGGAACGAGACGCTGGCGGCGCTCGATCGCGCGCTCACCGAGACCGCGGCGCTGGCCGAGCGGCAGCAGCGCGTGGCCGAGGCATTGCGCCGGGGCGAGGGCGGCGCGGGAACGCGGTCCCGGCAGGCGGCGGTGGAGGAGGGGACGGGAGCGGTGGGGCGCCAGATCCGCGAGGCGGCGGGGAGGCACGCGCTCGTCTCGCCGCAGCTCGAGTCGGCGCTCGGGTTCGCCGCGCGGCAAATGGCGGCGGCGCGCGAGCAGCTCGAGCAGGGGGATCCGAACACCGGCGAAGCGGCGGCGCTCGCCGAGCAGGCCGTGGACGCCCTGAATGCGACGGCGCTCGCGCTGGCGCGCAGCCGCGGCCAGGTGGCGGGGGCGCAGTCGGGGAGCGGGTTCGCCGAGGCGGTGGAGCAGCTGGCGCGCATGGCGCGCGATCAGTCGGGCCTGAACGGCCAGGCGCGCGGGCTCCTCCCGATGATGGGGATGGGCGGGCAGGCGATGCTGGAGCAGCTGCGCGCGCTCGCGGCGCGCCAGCGTGCGCTCGCCGAGCAGCTCGAGCGGCTGCAGGCGACGGGCGGCAGCTCGGCCGCGGGCCAGCTCGCGCAGGAGGCGCGCGAGCTGGCCCGCCAGCTCGAGGCCGGCCGGCTCGACCCGCAGACGGTCCAGCGGCAGGAGCGTCTGTACCGCCGCCTGCTGGATGCGGGCCGCACGCTCTCCGGGCCCGAGCCCGACGAGAAGAAGGAGCGCACGAGCCGCCCGGCGACGGGGGACAGCGTGCACACCCCGGAGGTCCTCAAGGCCGGCGCCACGGGCCCCGGCCCGAAGCTCCGCTACCCGACGTGGGAGGAGCTGATGAGCCTCACACCCGAGCAGCGGCGGCTCGTGCTCGAGTACTTCCGGAGACTCAATGCGCCGCCGCAGCGGTAGGAGCATGAAGCGCCGCGGCGCCTTCTGGTTCACGGTGTTCCTACTGCTGCCGCTGCCGACGGGGTTCGCCCGGGCTCAAGCCATCGGCCAAGGTTTCGAGCTCGAGCGCGCCGGCCAGTACCAGCAGGCGGCGAACGTCTACTTCACGACCCTGCGCGGCGATCCGACGAACCTCGCGGCGCTGCTCGGGCTCGAGCGCGTGCTCCAGTCGCTCAACCGGTTCCCCGATCTCCTACCCGTCGCGCAGCGCGCGGTGGCCGCGAGCCCGAAGAACGGCGCGCTGCGGGCGCTGCTCGTGCGGACGTACGTGGCGGTGAACGAGTCGGACAGCGCGCGCGCGGTGGCGCTGCGCTGGGCGGCGGAGCAGCCGCGCGACGAGGCGCCGTACCGCGAGTGGGCGATCGCGCTCGGGGACGCCCGCCGGCATGCCGAAGCGCGGCAGGTGCTCGAGCTGGGGCGGCGCGCCCTGGGGCGGCCGGGCGCGTTCGGCGTCGAGCTCGGCGAGCTGCTCGAGCGCGTGGGCGATTGGGAAGGGGCGGCGCGCGAATGGACCGCGGCCCTGACGGAGGCGCCGGCGCAGCTCCCCAACGCCGCGAGCTCGCTTGCCGAGGCGCCGGAGGAGCGGCGGGAGCCCATCGTCCGGGCCGTCGTCGCCGGGGAGGCGGCGCCGCTGGCGCGGCGGCTCGCGGCGGAGCTGCTGCTCACGTGGGGCGAGCCGCAGCGCGCCTGGATCTTGTTCGAGCCGACGGTGGAGACGCCGTCGGCCGACGCGGTCTACGCGCTGCGGCGTTTCGCCGACCTCGCGAGCGCGCGCAGCACGCCCGATGCGCGGCGCGTCCGGGCGCTCGCGCTCGAGCGCTACGCGGGACTCGTGCCGGAGCCGCTCGCGGTGCGGGCGCGGGCGGAGGCGGCGCGTGCGTTTCTCGCCGCCGGCGACCGCGCCGCGGCGCGCCGGGTGCTGGAACGCCTCGCGGCCGATTCGGCCGCCCCCGCCGACGCGCAGGCGCTCGCGCAGGCGGCGCTCGTGGACGCGCTGCTGGACGACGGCCAGCTCGCCGAGGCGGGGGCCCGGCTCGAGGGGGACACCCGGCTCTCGGCCGACGACCGCTCCGCGCTGCGGCGCAAGCACGCGCGCGCGCGTGCTGCGGGGCGAGCTCGACCTCGCCGACTCGGCGCTGGCGGGAGATTCCAGCGTGGAGGCGCTGGCGGCGCGGGGGTGGCTGGCGCTGTACCGGGGCCAGCTGCAGGACGCCCAGGGGTTGTTCCGGCTCGCGGGCCCGTACGCGGGCGACCGCCGCGACGCGACCGAGCGCACCGCCATGCTCGCGCTGCTGCAGCAAGT
>WNFU01009427.1_pt1 | contig 14227 bp, 9 predicted proteins | sample 5400121 | NCBI WGS metagenome assembly WNFU01 (sample SAMN13153360, study PRJNA577476) | soil metagenome | isolation source: 100 cm soil or saprolite under grassland replicate 1 | place: USA:California | collected 2016-06-15
TCTCGGCGGTGCGGGTGAGGATCGCGTCGACCGTCCCGACTGCGATCGGGCAGCCAAACAGCTCCTCCATCAGCTCAATGATCTGTCGACGCGAAAGACGGTCGCGAACCGTCAGGGCTGCGATCGCCGCCTCCAGCTTGGACCGAAACAGGCACGCGGAACGCCGGCCGGCAGCTCGGCACGCACCGTTCGGCCGCAGTCGGGGCAGCTCGATCGGAAACAGCGACCGCCCGTGACCGACATGGCCGAGCTGCCCGCCCTGCTTCCGCCCCGTCCCCCGCGACCGTCCCCGCTTCCCAGCCAGGGAGGATCGTGGCTCGGCGGCAGCGACGAGTTACGCGAGTCGCGCTTCAGCCGCTGCTCGAGCTCCTCGACCCGCTCCGCCAGCGCCCCCAGCTGCGCGTCCTGCACCTCCAGCCGCGCCGACAACGCCAGCAGCGCATCGACGACCGGCTCGCACCCCCTGCGCGTAGATCGCCTCCGCCTCCGAGCGCTCCACACCCGCTCATTCGCCACCCCGAAACGGGTCCCTGCCGACTGAACGCTTACATGTTTCTTTTCGCCTGCACTTGCACGATTCACAGGGTGCAGTGGGTATGGAGCCCTTTATGGAGCCATCAGGTCGAGAACCGCCGCTCGAAACGGACCAACGCGCGTCAGGCGTGGCTGACAGCCACTTCTGTCCTGCGCGTCCGCACGGTGGGCGGCGCCGTGCCACCGACCGGGCCTCCGCCGCGAGCGTCATCGCCGACCCATCGGAGTTCGGCGGCTGGACCCGGCGAGACTGGTCGTAAGAGGGAATCGTCCCAGTAGTACTAATCGCTTGCTGGGGCTGCCCGAAGGGTTCCTGTGCGACACGATCTCGGCGACTTTCCGAGTTCCCGGCTCCAAGAAGGAGTACCTCGACCGTAACCCGGTGCAGGTGCGGCGGCGCCGAAGAAGGGCAAGGCGCTGGCCGAACTACTCGATCGGCACGAGGCTCGCGGCCTGTTCGCCATGGTCGAGTCGACAACGTCCGCGAGTGCCATGTCCCCAGCGGCGGGGTCGCCAATGGCTGCTGCTCGCGCTCTTCGCATACGCCCGGACCACAGAGATTTCCCGGGCCGACCTCGGCATGACAACACCGCCTGCGCATAATCGCGCGGTGGCTTTGCCGTCCGAATTGCTGCAAGCGATCGCCGCCGAGGAGGGTGGAAAGGTCGCCCTAATCATCGGCGCGGGCTGTTCTTGTGAGCCGCCCACCGACCTCCCGCTCAGCCGTGGCCTTGCCGAAGAGACCCACGCGCGTCTGGTCGCGGATGACATCCTCCAAGCCGGCGACTGCGCAAATCCGTCCGACCTCTCGTGCGTCGCTGATGCCGTGTTCGACAAGACGGCCCACCAAGCCGAGTTGGTCGATCGGTTCCCCTTAGCACGCCTTCGGAACGCAGCCCCGAACGACGGATACCTGCTCGCCGTCGCATTACTCCGCGAGCACGCTATCCACGATCTCCTGACGCTGAACTTCGACCTTGCGGCTCGCCATGCCCTCGGTGAGATGAATGCCGGCGCGGATGTAGGGGTGGTCAGAGGGCCTGAGGACGCGGGGGCTGTCAGCGTCGTCAACGTCATCTACCTCCACCGTGACGCCGACGCTCCTCCCGACGAATGGATCCTTCGGACCGCGCAACTCGACGACGCCTGGAGGGATGGGTGGGAAGAACTAGTGACGACGCGAGTCATGAGCGCCCCCGTCGTAGTCTTCGCGGGCCTGGGAACAGCTGCCGCGGTGCTGGTCGAGACGATCCGCCGCGTTCGGCGAGCCCTTCCAGACCATGTCTCGATTCACGTGGATCCAGAAGCGTTCGGTAGCTCGCAGTTCACCGAGGCACTGGAGATCCCGGAGGAGCGTTTCGTGCGGGCGGGCTGGATGGACTTCATGGTCGAGCTCGCGGCTCGAGTCGTCGTCGAGCAACTAGCACGACTCCGACGCGCCGTCGCAGAGTTCGAGCGAGAACATGAACTCCCGGCCGAAGACCTTGCCCCGATCTTTGACGTGCTGGAGCAGCTCAACCTGCTCCAACTCGGAACGATCCGCGCCCGATGGTTTCTACGCCACGACGCCTACCTCCCGGCTCGCTCCGTCGACATACGCCTCCTCGCCGACCTCGCGCAGGCTGGCTCGCTGCTCGCGCGTGAGCTCGGCGTAACCTTCGTTGTGGAGTCAGAAGGGCGCCTGCAGGTGCGACGAGACGGACAAGTGTTGGCAGTGATGGTTCCCGCCTCAGGCGGCGGCGTGCTCGACTGGGCGCGCTACGAGGCGACTGCCTTGGGATCTCGGTCTCTTCGAGGCCATCCCTCGGCGGATCCGGTCGTCGTTCTGGCAGCCGGGGTCACCGGAAACCGAGCTGCGATCGCTCCACCCGAGAACCTCATCGACGACGACGACTCGGAAAACACTGCTAGCGGTTTTCTTCAGCCGATCATCATCGACGTCAACCAGCTGCGCGCGGAGCCGGCCGCTGCGCTCGGTGCGCTGCGATGATCAACGACGGAGGAGGCGCGCTCGCCCCAGCTGCCGTACTCGCCGAAGCAGCCAGCGTGCTTTCGGGGGCGTCGTACCACGTCGAGCGCGACGCCGAGAAGATCCTCGATCTTCCAACCGAGCGCGCATTTCTTGCCGAGGACAAATACGGAGTCGTACTTGTTGTGGTCTACGACACATGGGGCGACCTCGCTCGCGGATGGCGCTCAGCCCAGGCGCGGGCCGTAGAAGTCATCTCCGATCGTTTCACGCGATTGGATCGAAAGGCATGGGACGGGTACCTGATCCTCCTCACGCCGGCACTGGCCGCCGAGGACGATGCGACGGTTCACGAGATCCGCTACGACACGAGTCGCATCCGCAAGATCGTCGCAACGGGGGAGGACATCCGTTCGCTTAGCGACGTCGAGCGAACCCTCCTTCCATTGCTCCCGCTCGCCCACGACACAGTCGAGCTCGAAGAGGACGCTTCTCCACTTGACGAGCTCCCTGAGCGTCTAGAAGAACACGGCGTCGCGCGCGAGCTCGTCCAGACCGCGGTGGACGCCTTCAAGGAGCACCGCCCAATTGTCCAAGAGCTCCGCCGTCACCTTGAGCTGGAATGAGGAGACTGCTGTCAGCCGAGATTCAGGGCTTTCGAGCATTCGGAGGCGAGTACACCTTCGACCTCGACGCCGATGTCGTCATCCTCTCTGGTCCAAACGGTTCGGGAAAGACGTCTCTCTTCGACGCGATCCTGTGGAGTTTGAGCGGGCAGCTGCCTCGCTTCACTGGTCGCGACAGTCAAGCGATCTCGCTGTATTCACCGTCAGGCAGCGCGCGAGTGGCGGTCACTTTCGAGGACGACGCTGGTCATCAGATGACAGTCATCCGCACGGCCTCATCGGAGGATCGGGTCATGAGCGAGCTCCTCGGGGCAGGGCGCCTCAACGAATTCCTTCGGGAACTCGAACGAGACCGCAACTCGTGGAGCCGCACCCGAACCGAAAGGGCGCGCGAGGCGTCCGAGGCCGAGCTCCGCGTCTCTCAAATCCGAACCCGCTTGGAGCGACTGCGGCAATCGGCAGGTCAAGACATCGAGAAGCTTTGGAAGGACTGGTGGGGCGACGTTCGGTCGTTCGGTGTGACAGAGAGCGAACCGACGCTGGCGACAACCGAGGCTGCTCGGCTAGTGAACGACGCACTAGGTGCTCTTCTGGCCCAGAGACGTGCAGTTGAGCGACGTCGGGATGGAGCCCAGGAATTCCTCAGAGAGTGGAGCGAGCGCATCCAAAGCGCGCCGTCAGCGACCGACGTGTCACAGGCGAGGCGTGAACAGCAGGAACTGTCGGTGCAGCTTGAGCGATCTCGTAAGGAACTCTCGGCCGCGCAAGAAGCCGCTGCAAGGGAGCGAGAACGGCTTACCCAACAGCATGAAACGCACGAAGAGCTGCGATCGCTCGCAACCCTGGCATTGCGCCACCTCGGCGAGAGGTGTCCGGTGTGTGAGCAGAAATACCCAGTCGACGAGACACGGCGGCGCCTGGAGCAACTCGTCGCCGAGACTCCTCCAGAAGAGCAACCGGCGCCGATGGCACAAGTCGAGGACCTGGCCCGACGCATAGCCACGCTCGAGCGCTCACTGGCTGCGCTTGCGGTCGAACTTGCAGAAGCCGAGCGCGTCAATTCCGATGCCCGAGCATGGAGTGAGAGCCGTGCGCGACGACTGGAAGAACTCGGGTTGACGCGCCAAGCGACTCCCGCAGATCTCGACAGGCTTATCGCGGAACTCAGCCTGCGAGCGCACACCATGTCCGAGCTCTACAGCCGTGGCGAGGCAGTAGCTCTCAGCGTTGCCAGCGCCTCAGAAGCCGCGCAGCGCGCCGAACTCCAAGAGCAACTTGCTTCAGCTCAACACGTCGCCGAAGAGCGGCGTCGCGCCCTCTCCGCTCACGAGGCAGCCGGCGATGCCGCGACGACGATCCTCGACGCCGCACGAATAGCGGCACGTGAATTGGTCGACGCCCGCGTCAACCGGATCGAACCGCTGGTGGAGCGCATCTATGCGCGCATGGATCCGCATCCGTTGTTCACCGACGTCTCTCTGGGAACCTCCTACCGCGGCGGACACGGACGCGTTCAACCGCTCGTGGCGGATCCCGCTGCGGGACTAAAGAACCAGGATCCGTACACCCTGTTCAGCAGCTCGCAGCTCAACGCTCTTGCCGTCTCGCTCTTCCTGGGGTTGAACCTCGGCACAAGAGAAGCGCCCCTCCAGGTCGTCATGCTCGATGATCCGCTCCAGAGCCTTGACGACGTTAACCTTCTCGGGCTCGTCGACACATTGCGGCGAACAAAGGCGTTACGTCAGCTCGTCGTGTCAACGCACGACCGACGGTTCGCGAACCTGCTCCAACGCAAGCTTAGGCCCGTCGGCGATGACGGACGGAGTCGCGTGTTCTCGTTCTCCGACTGGACCGAGAGCGGTCCGGTCGTCGAGACCGACGACGTGCGCACTGAACCGGAGCAGTTCAGAGTCGCTGCCGCCTGAAGAATGCGGAGGCGCGAAGGAGCTACAGCTCGTAGGGCCCTCGCCTAGCTCCGTACGTCCGTCGAATCGGGGACGACGATTACCTGTTGGCGCGGGGAATGCGACGAAGTCATTTCCGCGTGCTTCGTGCGGCTCAACGCGTCGACCAGGCGGCGCTAATCCGCCTCACGTTGCCTGGCGCAGGCGGCCTCGACCGCGCGGTAGGTGACTACTTGGAACGGGAGATCGACGAGATAGGGGCTCATGAGCTCAATGTCGATCACGATCAGCCCGTCAACCGCCCATGCCTTCGGGTCGTCATCGATCCCGAGCCAGTCGAGCACGTAGGCGAGGTGCTCGCGAAGCCACGCGACGCGCTCGACGTGGCGGTCGACGGCGGCCGCGCGGCTATCTCGCGACTGGAACGTCTCCTCAAGCTCATTCGAAAGCTCGGCGGGTGTCTTCGCTACCGCAAGATCCTTTGTCTCGACTGCCGTCAGTCGTTGCCTGCGCGGATCGGCAACGAGGACGTCAACGTCACCAAGATCCTCACCTCTCCTGCGCTGAAGGCGCAGCCTCCCAACCTTCTTGACCTGCCGCTTGACTATCAGCGCCGGATCAGCCTCGTAGAGTTTTGCAACGGCATCGTTGAACGACTGGCCGTCTTCGTCGTGAAGACGCCCGCTGAGGGCCTTCATCTCTTGAGACTCCGCCTTGAGCCGACCCTCGAAAATGAGACTCCCGAAGTACTGGTGCGCTACAAAGACGTGCCGGAGCCCCCACACGACCTCGTCGCCGCCGTCAGCTGGACGGAGGATGAGCGGACGACGAACGTAGGAGAGCGCGCGGTTGAACCGCCACGGGTAGACGTCATCGAGCCGAAACGGTTCTCCTGGCGGCGCAAAACGGTCGCGTGACCGGAGCGCGAAGAGGTTGAACGCCCTCTCTACCTTTTCACGCTCCCAACGTAGATCCGCTTGAAGCTCGTCGATGAGTTCCGCAGCGCGCGCCACTTTTACCTGGGACTCTCGAGCGACTGAGGCGGTGAACAGTGCTTCGAAAAAGTCACGCACGTCGTGTAACGAGACGCCGAATTCGGCCTCGGCCGCGGCATCGAAATCGCCAAGGTCTGGCTCTTCAGCCGGCTCGGCGTGCCGCCAGAGCCGCGGGAAGCGGTCGACGCTTCGAGCAACCTCCCCGCTGGTGAACTCTTCGAGATATGACTCGCGCCCTTGCATGAAGGCGGTGTCGCGCCCCACGCCGAGGCGCCGCGACGGCAGCACGCTAAGCAGCGGATCGTCGAGCTTGAAGTGGATGAGATCGCTGATGTAGCCGCGGCCGTGGAGCTGCGCGGCGATCGCCAGCAGTCGGTCATAGCGGGCATGGCTCATGCGCCTTGTCCCTGAGGGCGGGCAGGCCGCGATGTACTCGATCAGGAAGCGGTTCGCGACACTCGCAGTCGCCGATCGTGGGATGCGCGTTGCAAGCTGCGCGCGGACTCCTGCGACATCGCCGAAGCACGCCTCCTTCGTTGCCGTATCGAATCGCATTCGGTTGAAGTCGGCGGTAAGCGCCTCGTTCGCAAGAACGAGCCATTCGAGAAGGCCGTCGGCAGACAGCGTCTCGACCAGCCCAGCGAGCTGTCGCAGATGGAAGGCGACCGCCTCCCGCAGCACATCCGTGCGCCGCTCAGGGTCGATGGGCCCGATTGGCAGATGCAACTCTTCGATGAGGAACGCGCCAAGCTCATCCATCACGAGCGCCTCGTCGTCTCCTTGAGCGAAGCGCGGCGGTGGGACACCGCGAGGGTCGAGCGTCGGGTCTTGCGATGAATCAATTAAGACGATCATCTTCTGCGGCCCAAGCGGTGCGTGCTCATCGACCGCTTCGCCGATCTCCGCCTCGCCGAGAAGCGGCTGTCCACCGCGCCCCTCGGCCTCGAGTGCAACGAGACCGCGCATCACGCGACGCATCAGCTCACGCTCACCAGCGTTGTCGGCAGTGTCGACGAGCCGGAGAAACGGAGCGCGGAGCCGGATCTTGAGCCGACATCCGCCAAGTGGCAGGCACTCGATCACCTCATCAGGTGCCGCTTCCTCGATGTCTTCTGTCCGATTCGACCAAGCATCGTCCGGAACGAGATCGACTTCGAGGTGCAGGTGGTGGCAGTGCGTCTCAAGACTCTCGCCGATTTCGACGAGCGACGGTGTGAACCGCCACATCCAGTACGCAAGAGTCTGGATGATTTGCGAGTAGCGATCCGCGTAGCCCTGAGGTGGCCGGTCGTGGGCGAAGACCCAGACCGGCAGCGCATAACCCTCTACTAGAAGTGCTCCTCGGCCGTCCGGCGGCGGTGGCATCGGGAAGTAGATCGGGATCTCCCGCTGCTGCTCTTTGAGCATCACCTCAACGAGGCGGCCGTTGATGTAGCTCATGCCGTGGAGATCTCGCTTTCGCTGCACCTCCTCCCGCAGCGCTCGGACTCCTTCCGGGACGACGTAACCGATCTCAGGCAGGGCGTTGTCGTCGAGGTAAAAGCTGTCGTCGTTCTCGCGGTAGATGTGAAAGAGATCCAGCTCGCTTGTGTGCACTGGGTGTGTGCGGTCGAAGAAGCGTTTGCGCGCGAGCGCGTATTTGAGGAGCTGAAGCGACCGCCCACCGCCAAGAAGCGGAATCGTCTCTAGCTCGGACGCCGTAAGTAGCAGACGAGGGGCCTGGCCGGAGCCCTCACCAAGAAAGAAATAGCTCTCTCGGCCAAGCGACTGCATGACAACGAGTTGCAGCACCTGCTCGGGTTCTTGTGGAAGCCCGAGAGTGTGATCGCGCACCTCATCGAGGCGCGCCTCCGCGACCGGGATGAGCTCCGCAGTATCCCAGGTCGAGAACGGCTCGCCCTCGAAGCTTGCAAGGTCATCGGTCACGACGAGCACATGCGCGAGCTTGTCACGGTCGATTTGGAAGACGGACTCATGCGCGACCAGTTCGCCGAGCGGGGGGACTTGCACGTCAACCTCTTCCCAATCCATGTAGCGCGCCCCGAGTAGAACGCTCCCGTAGACGGCGTCGAGAAACTCGGATCGCACCGCCTCGATCTCGCCGTGCTCGCGCGCGAGCACGAGGATCGCGTGGACAAGCGCCGGGAGTAGGAGATGCGGAGCAGCAACAACGAAACGCTCGCCGTCGCGGAAGATCGGTCGGACGAGTGCCGAGTCGGTCGGAAGGTCGGCGTCGTCGGCGGCGGGGAGGTCTTGAACTAGCGGTTCAAGAGCGTCGACGGAAAGCGGGCGAAGCCAGTGGCGAAATTCGTCCACGGTGAAGGTCACTGCGGTCTTCAGATCATCGAGTTCTTGGTCGCCGGCGGCGTAGCTCGCCTCCTGGGGCCGCGCCTCAATCCCTCGTCCGATTCGGGCCTTGCGAGCGATCGCGTCGCTTGTCATGAGCGTCGCCGCGGCGAGGGCCTGCGCTGGGCGGAAGAAGTCGTCAGAGAGCGCACGACGTGTGTGCAGGACTGCACGCGCGAGCATCCGGATGACAAAGAACGCTTCCTCGTGGAGGCCAGGGAAGACGACGAAGGACCCGTAGTGGAACAGAAACTCATCGGTAAAGACGTTGTTGAACCGCTCAATGTCACCTGTGAACACCGGTCGATTCACCCAGGCAAGGGCGCGGTCGCCAGTGACGCCTCCACCCTCAGGCCGCGCAGGAAGAGCACTCGCAACAGCGGCGGCAGCTTCAAGCCGCGCGAGTGCATTCGCGTTGATTGGAATGAGCTGGAGCGCGCTAATGGCCGCGATGAGATCCACCGGGTCGACATCAGTAACGGCTGCGAGCGCTGTCGCGCGCTGCTGGCGCGGGATGAGCATCAGGCAGTTGTAGCGGCGACTAAAGCGGACGGCAGCATCGCGGACTGCCCGAACGCCGACTTACGACAAACACGCATCGAATCGCATGCGGTATCGAAGGGTCGCGCCGCGCCTCGAGAGCTGGTCTAGCTTCCCTCCGTGGTGGAGCGGAGTGTGAACGCACTGCCGATACCGGCGTCGGCGGATGGCTGTCCGCCTACAGCCACAGCCGCTGGGAGGTCTCCAGCTCGCCTGGTGGAATCCAGTCGCGGTTACGCGGGTGGTTCTGCCAAAAGCGCCTCAAGGATTCAACACTCTGAGTGACCTGCTGGAGGATCTCGGCCTGGCGACGAATGAAGGTCTCGTCGGTGATGTTTTGGCGGAGGGCGTGAGCAGGCTTGCTTCTTGCGGTACGGACGTCGCGGAGAGGCTTGAGCACCTCCTTCCGTTGATGCTCGGGAACTCGTGCGCGTTCGAGGAGTTGGTCGAGCCGGTTGAGGCTGCCGATCTGCTGCCCCGTTTCATCGATGCTCGGGATGCCAGCAGAGTCAAAAGCGGCATGGCGCATGTTGTCGGAGAGGAGCTTGTCGAGCGTCTGGATGAAGTCGTCGAACTCCCTCCGCGATGGCCGGAGGACCCAGCCAAAATCGTCTGGCCGCTCGGTCGCCCGTAGTAGTGGTGTGCCGAACGCGCTCTCGTACAACTCGTTGAGGGCGGCGAGCTCCCGGAACAGCGCGTCGAATGGGCCGATGCGATCGATCCACTCGCCCATCGCTTCGGCGAGCCAAATCGGGTGGGGCTTGATGTCCTCGCCGGCAACCTCGTATGTCTCCCATCGGCGCTGATGCTCCGGCGAGAGCCGCGCCACGTCACGTAAGAAAGCAGCGACGAAGCGAACGATGGGAGCATCCTGCTTGAGGGGCTGACGGTAGGCGAAGCCGAGAGTGACGGAGACCTTGTCTGCCGCCGGCTGGGTTTTGTCTTCGTAGACCTCGTCGCTGATTGAGGCTCGTGCGCCGACATCGTTGAAACGAAAGGTGAAGCGAGGATCGTTCCGGTAGCTCTCCAGCACGTCGGTGCGAAAGAACGCGACGTCGAGTTGCCCAGCGCCTGCCGCAAGTCGCTGCGTGTAGGGTCGGTCCGCAAGAACCCTCACCTCCTCCATGTCGGCAAGCGCGGGGGAGGTCGGGTACAGGCAAATGCCGTAGGTTTCGCCCGCCACGGCGGCTCTAAGGGACGCGATTTGCTCGTCGCCGCTGCGACGATTCTTCCACGGGCGGATGTGGGGATTCGGAAAATCTTCCTCTCCGATCACCTCGACAGCCCCCTGCCCGATGAGCGCCTCGGCAGCGGCGCCCCTTTGGTCGGCGCCCCGTATGAAGAGGCCATTGAAGTCTCCAGACCCGAGATAGCGGTCGATCACTTCCGCGAGCAGATCCTCCGACCTCTTGTCGGCCATGGAGAAACGGTAGCCCGCGGACGCGTTAGTGAATGTTCGCTGCCGGGAGGAGAGCGCCCTCCAAACGCTGGGCTGTTCCGCTGCATCGCCTCAAGTGGAACCGGACTCCTCAAGACGCAGTACGAATTCCTCGATTTCGCCTGCGCGTGCTTGCCAACCTCGCCGCCGGGATCCAGGCGCTCGGCGTAGCTCTTCGGCTTGGGTTCGGCGGTCGGGTCGCTCTTCTTGGTCACGGAAACAGGTTAGGCCGGGCACGCGACGGTCGCCGTCGCGCACCTGCTCCCTTCCGGTTCCGGCGCGCCCGTCTTAAGCTCAGGCGAAGATGTCTCCAGGTAGCGCCGCTCGGTGCCGATCTCGCTGCTGATGGGTCTTCTGCTCGATGCGGCGAGCAAGCCTGCGGCGCCTAGCGCCGACTCGGCGCTCAAAACGTTCTTCGACCTCCTGCTCGCCGCCTGGCCGCTGTGGGTGCTGCTCGGCGTCGTCGGCGCGGCGAAGCTGGCCTACCAGTTCTACCGTCGGCGCCGCTTGGCCAAATCGGGCATCCGCGAGGTCGACGCGATGGACGGGCGGACGTTCGAGGAGTTCCTCGGCACGCTGTTCCGGCGGCTCGGCTACCGCGTGGAGAACACTCGCTACCGAGGCGACTACGGGGCCGACCTCGTGATTGCCAAGGACGGCTTCAAGACGGCCGTACAGGCGAAGCGCTGGAACAAGCGCATCGGAATCAAGGCGGTGCAGGAAGCGGTCGCGTCTGCCGGCTACTACAAGTGCCACAGGGCGCTCGTCGTTGCGAACCGTGAATTCACCCGGCAAGCCCAGGAGCTCGCCCGCGCGAACAACGTTGAGCTGTGGGGCAGGGAGACGCTGGTCGCGAAGCTGCTGGCCGTGCGCGGCAAGGGCGAGGCGTCGCCGGCAGTCGTTGCGACTAAACGCGATCGCGTTCCGCGTACCCTTGAGCCGGAGGCAGCGGATGGAGTCGCCGCGCGCGCCCAATGCGCAACGTGCGGGGTCGTCGTCTCGGCCAAGGTGCGCGACTACTGCCTGGCCCGGCCGCAACGGTTCGGAGGCAGCATCTACTGCTTCACGCACCAGCGCGGCGCGCGGTCAGCGCTGGCCCGCTCCGAGTAGGCTGCCTCGGCGTCCAACCGTCGGCCAGCGCCAGTACCCTCGCGGACGTGCTGGCACAAGCGGACATCGAGCAGTTCTTCGCGGAGGCCGAAGTTGTGATCAGCGGCAACGGCCGCCTGCGCACGCCGCAGATTCAAGGGCACGAGGCCGCCGAGGAGTACTTCGCCGGCGGAGGCCATCGCGCGGTCGAGCAGATCCCAGTCGGCTGCGGCAAGACGGGCCTGATCAGCCTCCTCCCGTTCCGGGTCGCGCGCGGGCGTGTCCTCGTCATCGCGCCGAACCTGACGATCAAGACCCAGATCGCCGATGCGCTCGACATCACCCGCCCCGACTGCTTCTACCGGCGCACGGGGGCGCTGCGCAGCTTCGACAACGGGCCGTACCGTGCTGTCCTCGACCGCGACGCCAACCTGAGCGACTGCGACGACGCTCATTTCGTCGTCACCAACATCCATCAGCTCGGCGCGCAGGCCGAGCGCTGGCTGCCGAACCTGTCGCCGGACTTCTTCGACCTGATCATCGTCGACGAAGGCCACCACAACGCCGCGCCGAGTTGGCGCAACGTCTTCGACCGCTTCCCCGATGCCCGCGTCATCAGCCTTACCGCGACTCCGTTCCGTGCCGATGAGCAGCCGATCGAGGGCGAGCTGATCTACCGCTATCCGTTCCGCGATGCGATGCAGCGCGGCTATATCAAGCAGATCACCGCCACCAACGTCGCGCCGTCAGAGATCTACTTCACCTGGCAAGGGGACGAATACCGCCATACGCTCGATGAGCTGCTCGAGCTGCGCGAGCAGGACTGGGTGTCGCGCGGCGTAGCCCTCTCGCCGGAGAGCAACATCTCGATCGTCGACGCCTCGATCCAGTGGTTGAACGAGCTGCGCACCGGCGGCTTCAATCACCAACTGATTGCCGTCGCCTGCTCGCTCGACCACGCCCGTCAGGTACGGGGGCTCTACGAGGAGCGCGGGCTGCGGGCGCGGGAGATTCACTCGGATCAGTCAGAGGAGGAACAAGACGAGGTGCTGCGCGATCTGCGCAGCGGCGCGCTCGACGCGATCGTCCAAGTGCAGATGCTCGGCGAGGGCTTCGACCATCCGCCGCTGTCGGTCGCGGCGATCTTCCGCCCCTACCGCTCGTTGAGTCCCTACATCCAGTTCGTCGGACGGATCATGCGCGTCAACGTCGAAAACGCCCCTGGCCACCAGGACAACGAGGGCATCGTCGTCTCGCATGTCGGCATGAACATCGACCGTCACTGGGACGACTTCAAGGGGATCGACGGCGGCGACCAAGAGATGATCCACGGCTGGCTTGAGGCCGGCGAGGTGCCGGTCGGGGACGAGGAGTTGGGCGCGCGCCGTCCACTGCGGCCCGAGCTCGAGGTCACGCGGGAGATCCTCGACCGCTTCGTCTCCGATCCGTTCCTCGACCCCGCCGACGACGCCTACATCGACCACGCGATCGCCGCGCTCCGCGAGCAAGGCGTCGATCTCGAGACGCTCGGGCTGACCCGTGAAGACCTGCAACGGCGGCTCCTCCAAGCGCGCAACGAACGACATGGCCCGGAGCCGGAGCGGCTTCCTGTCCAGCCGCAGGCGCACCGGCAGATGCTGCGCCGCCGGCTCGACGAGCAGATCAGATCCGCCTCGGGCCGCATCTGCGAGGCGCTCGGCCACCGTCCCAACGGCCGGCGAGTCGCCGCACTTGGCGGCACCGGCGCTCAGAACAATCTCGGCGCCGTGATCGTGATGATGAATCGAGCTATCAACGGGCACATTGGCATCGACTCGAACGAACGTCGCGACCAGAGCACAGAAGCGCTCGAGCAGGCGATCGGCGCGATTGACGAGATCGCCGATCAGGTGCAGGCCGAACTCGCCGCCCGGTTGGCCTGATGGCGCGGACGCGCTCGATCCTTCTCCGCGTAGAGGTTCGCCCGGCAGGCAGGCTCGCCCACTGCGCACACAACAAGAAGCACGAGATCCGGAAGGGCGAGCCGCGCTTCGTCGTCCGCGATCCCGGCCCGGCTGGCGGGGAGAAGGGCTACTGCGCGGACTGCGCGGCCGAGATGCTCGAGGCGAGCGAAGCGCAGCTTCGGGAGCTGCGGGCTCGCTTCGACGAGTAGAGGAAGGTGGCTCGTGCCGGCCTTACTCGCGCTGGCCGTTCACGCGGCCACTCCGACCGCTAGTCGCAGACGCGCTTCACGCGAGCCGCGCCGGTGGACGCCGGTGACGGTTAGCCGGGAGACGATGACTGAGCCAGCCGGAGACGACTCGGCTGACAGCCCCGGCGCCTAGGATCTTTCGAAACGCACGTCGGTCTGGCCGCCACCCACGCCCGCATGGAGCTGTGGAAACGGCCGTGCACAGCAGGGGGCCTTCCAAGGTGTCAAGAATTGCAAAATTGGAGACTCTCGTCGCGGCCGTCGCCGACCCCAAGGTGCGCGCTCAGCTCGCGAAGGAGATCAAAGAGCTGAAGGAACGCTCCTCATTCGGGCTGGTCTACGAACGCCATCTGCCCGAGACCGTTGTCATCGGCGACGCCAACCCACTTGAGGTCGGCGATCACGTCCGCCCGAAGCAGGCAGCCGAAGTTGACGAGGACTTCCGCGTCGTCAGCATGAACTCGCGAACCGCGACGCTTCTGTCCCTGAAGTCGGGCGAGGAGTCGAAGGCGCCGGTTCGGGATCTCCTTCCGATCAAGCGCTTCGGCGACCCGACGTATGCCGGCCTTGAGCCACTCGGTGAGATCCGGCGGAG
>WNFU01006433.1_pt1 | contig 14226 bp, 16 predicted proteins | sample 5400121 | NCBI WGS metagenome assembly WNFU01 (sample SAMN13153360, study PRJNA577476) | soil metagenome | isolation source: 100 cm soil or saprolite under grassland replicate 1 | place: USA:California | collected 2016-06-15
TCCGTCACCTTCTGGCCCATCAGGTGACCTCCGAGCCCGACCTTGCAACCCTGGCCGATGAAGAACTCGCAGGCATCGGCGAGCATCAGGTGGTGCGGGTTGAACCCGTACCGGCTCTGGATGCACTGGTAGTACCACTTCGTCGAAAGGTCGCGCTCGGGCGGGATCATCCCACCCTCGCCTGAGCAGGTCGCCGTGCCGGCCATCGAGGCGCCCTTGGCCAGCGCCATCTTCGCCTCGAGCGAGAGCGCGCCGAAGCTCATTCCCGTGATGTAGATCGGGATGTCGAGCTCGATTGGATGCTTTGCGAAACGCGCGCCGAGGACCGTCTTCGTCACGCACTTCTCCCGGTAGCCCTCGATCACGAAGCGCGTGAGCGTTCCCGGCAGGAACATCAGGTCGTCCCAGTTCGGCATCTCCTTGAACATCGAGAACCCGCGCATCCGGTAGCGGCCGAGCTCCGCCTTCACGTGGATGTCGTTGATGACCTCCGGCGTGAAGATCTTCGACTGTCCGAGGACGTTGCGCTTGCTCGCCGCGGTCTCGTCGGCCATCACAGCACCAGCTTCCGTTCGGACGGTTCGAGGTTGTCGTAGTTGTAGAGCCTCTTGCCGCAGACGAACTTCTGGAACTCGGGAGGGCTCCCGAGCTCGTGGACGCGGAACTTTCGCTCGATCAGCTCCGTGTCGGACTCGTTCCACTCGCCCGGGACACAGTCGATTCCGAGCGACTTGACCATGCCGGCGACGTAGATCGTGCCGTCGTACATCGAATCGCCGAGGCCCGGGCCGACGTCGTCGCAGAAGATCTGCCGGCCTCGTTGCATCATGAAGCCGGTCATTGAGCCCGCGCGGCCGAGGACAATGATCGTGCCGCCCTTCTGGTCGATCCCCGTGCGCGCTCCTACCTGGCCCTTGACGACCAGGTCGCCGCCCCGGATCGCCGCCCCGGTCAGCGAACCGGCGTTGGACTCGATCGTCACGACACCCGACATCATGTTCTCGCAGGCCGACCAGCCGACACGCCCCTTGATCTGAATCTCCGGGCCGTCGATCAGGCCGCAACCGAAGTAGCCGAGGCTCCCGTCGAACGTGATCCGGCAGCGGGTGAGGATGCCGACGCCGAGCGAGTGCTTCGCGCCGGGGTTGAGGACGGTGACGTCCTTCACGCCCTCCTGATAGAGCAGCCAGCGCAGCTCGAGATTGATCTGGCGCGTCGTCAGGCTCTTCGCGTCGAAGACGGCTCGGTCGCCGTCGATCTTCGCGACGCGCGGGACCGTGTCGCCGGGCTCGACGAGCCCGCGCGCGTCGTAGGTGATCATTCGCTCGCCGGCTAGCGCGTCCACACCATCACTTCGCCCTCGTATGGATCCCAGGTCTCGATCTCGTGGTCGACGACGGCGCGGATCGCGATCTCTTCCGAGGCCAGAGCGACGATGTCGTCGGCCTCGTAGAGAACGAGCGGCTTCGCAGCCATCTCGTCCTTGGCCACGCCGAGCGCATCGCCGGTGACGCACATGTAGGTGAAGACGCCGTCGAGCTCTTCGAGGCTCTCGCGCATCGCGTCCTCGAGCGAGTAGCCCTCGCTCATCTTCTCGGCGAGATACACGGCGATCACCTCGGAGTCGCACTCGGACTGGAAGCGGTGGCCACTGCGCTCGAGTCGGTGCTTCCATTGGAAGTAGTTCGTGAGCTGGCCGTTGTGGACGACCGCCACGTCGCCGAACGGGTACGCCCAGTAGGGGTGGGCGCCCGAGATGTCCACGTCGGACTCGGTCGCCATACGGACGTGACCGATCGCATGCGTGCCGACGAATCCGTCGAGGCGATACTGCTTGGACACCTGCTCGGCGTCGCCCAGGTCCTTGATGATCTCGAGCGAATGCCCGAGCGAGAGCACCTCCGCGTGCGGGACGTCCTCGACCACGTCGGTGATCGCCTTCAGCTCGCCGTCGTACTCGAACGTCACCCGGTAGGCGTAACCCGTTTCCTTTTCAATCTCGTGGATCTTCGCGCCGAGCGCCTTAAGCCGCGCCTCGACGTCCGCTCTGTTGTGCTCGAGCCGCTGAGCGAACTCGAAGTCGCGCGAGTCATTCGCGTCCGCGAGCTTGTATCGCATGACGACGAGCTCGGACACCGGCCCGTAGAGCGCGTAGCCGGTCGAGTCGGGGCCGCGGTGCTTCATCGACTGCAGCATCGCCGTCATGTCGTGACCGACGGCGTGCTTGCCGTTCCCATTCCGGTAGATGATCCCCGCGATTCCGCACACTACGGCAGCACGTCCAGGTACCTCTCCCGCTCCCAGTCGGTGACGGCGGCGAGAAACTGCTCCCACTCGTCACGCTTGTAGTGCATGTACACATCGTAGAGACGACCGGGAAGGGCGCTGCGCACGACTTCGTCCTCCGCGAGCGCCTGGAGCGCCTCGCCGAGGTGCTCGGGCACACGGGGAATCTCGCCGCCCTCTGCCAGCACGTCGTAGACGTTGCGCTGCTGGGGCGGGCCCGGGTCGAGCTTGCGCTTGACGCCATCGAGACCGGCCTTCAGGAGCGCCGCCTGCGTCAGGTACGGGTTGCACGCCGAGTCGACGGCACGGAACTCGAAGCGCCCGCCGCTGGCAACACGGACGAGCGTCGTCCGGTTCTGCCAGCCGTAGTCCTTGTAGATCGGCGCCCAGAACCCGAAGTCCCAGAAGCGCTTGTACGAGTTGACCGTCGAGGCGGTGATCCCGCACAGCCCGCGGTAGTGGTCGAGGATGCCGCCCATGAACTGGAGCCCGATCTCCGACAGCTTCGCCGGCCCGTCGGGGTCGTAGAAGACGTTGTTGCCGTCTTCGTCCACGAGCGTGAAGTGGTGATGCGCACCGTTGGCAGACACGCCGGTGAAGGGCTTCGGCATGAAGCTCGCGATCACGCCGTGCTTGCGTGCGACCGCTGCGCAGATCTGGCGGTAGGTCGAGAGGCTGTCAGCCGTGCGAACGGCACGGTCGAAGAGGAAGTTGAGCTCGAGCTGGCCGGGTGAGTCCTCGTGGTCGCCGTACGTCGGGTTGATGCCGATCCGTTCGCCGTAGTCGATCACGTCCAGAATGATCTCCCGGAGCTCCTCGAACTGGTTGATGTGGTAGCACCACGGTTTCGTCAGACCCTGCGCGTCGTTCGGGTCGTCCGTCTTGCTCATCCACATCATCTCGGGCTCGATGCCGCAGAGAAACGTGTAGCCGAGCTCCCGTTCGACCTCGTTCGTGGTCCGCTTGAGATTCTGGCGCGGGTCGGCCTCGAGTGGCTTGCCGGTCTCGGTGTCGTAGCAGTCGCAGAAGACTCGCGCGACTCGTTCGTCCCACGGGAGTTGCGCAAACGTGTCGAGGTCGGCGATCGCCGCGAGCTCGGACTCCTCGGGGCCGAAGCCGATGTAGCGGTCCTGCCGATCGACGAACAGGTCGGCGGTTGCGCCGTAGACGAGCTGGTAGCCCTCTTGGGCGACCTTCTCCCACTGGGTTGCGACGACGCCCTTGCCGTTGACGTGACCCGAGACCGAGACCTGTTGGAAGAAGATGTATTTGATGCCCCGCTCGTCGATGAGCTTGCGGAGCTGCCGGATTTTTTCGAGCCGGTCCGGATCGTGCCGGGCCTGATCGAGCGTCGGGAAGGGATCGGGAACGGGCCCCTTCCCGAGAACGCGCTGAACCTCGGTCGGACCTGATTCGACGACAGCCATAGCCAACTCCTTCTTCGGGCGAGGTAGGGCGGTGTCTAGAGCGGAACCTTGGCGATGTCAAGCCCGTGCACGGCCCCGAGCCAGCGCTCGAACAGGCGCCGCCCGTCGGAGAGGACACCGTCCGCGCTCGCCTCGAGCTCGGCGATCAGGCGGTCGAGCGCCCCCGGGCCCAGCACACGCTCGAGCGATTCGGCGTACTCGGGCACACCGGCCCACTCGCGTGCAAGCGCGGGCGAGACCTCGAGGTGAAACTGGACGCCGTAGGCCCCAGCGCCGACGCGGAAGGCCTGATTGGGATACGCAGGCGACCCCGCCAGTCGCGTCGCACCGTCAGGTAGGTCGAAGGTGTCGCCGTGCCACTGGAGACTCAGCAACTCGCGTGGCGTCCCCGCGAAGACGGGGTCGCCGAGCGCCTCGTCGGTGAGCACTATGGGTAGCACGCCTACCTCGGGCGCCGACCCCGGGTAGACGCGCGCGCCGAGACTGGCAGCCAGGAGCTGGACGCCGAGGCAGACGCCCCAAAAGGGAACCCCGGAGCGCACAGCCTCCGCGATCAGCCGTTTCTCGTCCACGAGCCAGGGGTGCTCGTCGTCGTCGAGCGCTCCCATCGGCCCGCCCATCGCGACGATGGCGTCGAAGCCGCGCCAGTCCGGAAGCGGATCGCCCTCGTCCAGTTCGACGCGGTGGATCGTCGCACCGCGCTCGTTCAAGACGTCCTCGTAGACGCCCGGCGGCTCGCACGCGATGTGCTGGAGGACGAGAACTTCCACTTACTCGGGAGCGGGAGGGCGTGCCAGCGCTCGCTCGGCCGTCCGAGCTAGGTCGAGCGCGGTTACGAGCAGGATCGCGACAAGGAGGGCGGCCACGAGGCTCGCCCCGATCAGGGAGCGCAGCGCGTCCTTGCGCGCGTCGCGGAACTTCCGCTCCTGGGAGCTTGCGTGCTCTTCCTCGACTTGCGCGAGGCGCTCGGCGCCGGCCGCCGCGCGCCTGAAGTTCGCGATCTCGGGGCCCAGGAAGATCCGGCGTACCTGAGCCGTCCGCCCGGCCTGGAGTGCGGCCCAGGCCACGCGGTCGAGGCGCATGAACTCTTCGAAGGCGGCAGTGATCTCGTTCAGCAGCGAGCGCTCGTTCGCTCGGGTGAGCTCGAGCTTTGCCCGGGCAAGGGTCCCTCGGAAGCCGGCGACGGAGCTCAGAAAGATCGGCCGGCTCTCGCCGTTGTCGTAGCCGTAGGCGGTCTGCCAGCCGTTGAAGTCGGCCACTGCGAACTTCAGCTCCAGGGCGAGCGCGCGCGCGTCGGCGGCGCGCTGGACGTGGTCGAACCGGTCGCTGAGGCGGTCCATCCCCCAGATACCGACCCCCGCCGTGAGGGCGAGGCCGGCCAGCGTGACCGCGATCGCGGCGTAGAGCTTCGACCTGATCGTCAAGGCGAGGCCGGCGCTGGAGCGGGCTCCGGGAGCCCGGAACCGGGAGGCGGCGTGATTACGCTCGGTTCGAGCAGATTCAGGCGCCGCGCGAGCCAGCCTTTCGTGGTGGCCTGCAACGTGAGCGTGAGCACGATCGCCATCGCGACCGTCGTGACGACGAGGTCGGAGTTCGGTACGTGCATGCTGACGATTATCCCGGCGATTGCTGCGGGCACGACACCGGTCTCCCGCGTCCACGCGAGGAAGAAGAGCTCTTGCCGCGTCCAGGCGGCGCGTCGGTCCGGCAGCAGGCAGACGAGCACCGCGAGCGGGCGTGCGACCAAGACCAGGGCGGCGAGAACTCCCAGAGCGGGAGCGAAGTGATCGGCGATAGTCGTCCAGGGAAGGTTCGCGCCGAGCGTGATGAAGACGAAGATCACCATCACGTCGGCCACAGTCGAGATGAGCACGCGCATGTCGTGCTCGTGGTGGGAGAACATCGCCAGGCCGAGCCGGTCCATGTTCCCCACGATCAGCCCTGCCAGGAACGCGCCGAGGTAACCGCTTCCCCCTGCCGAGTCGATCGAGAAGAAGCTGCCGGCGACGACGGCCAGCACCGCGATCGCACACGACTCACGCCAGATCCCCGCCCGCCGGCTGGAGACGGCCGCGGAGAGGACGATGCCGAACACCACGCCAATCGCGGTGGAGATCGCGAGGTCCTTGACGAAATCGGCCATCGGGGCGGTCAGCGAGGCGTGCCCACTCACGACGACCCCGGCGAACGCCAGGGCGAGCACGGCGCCCGTCGGATCGTTCAGCGCCGACTCGGCGATGATCGTCTGCGAGAGCTTGGGCCGCACACGTAACCGTTCGAAGAGCGGGACGAGGATGGCGGGATCGGTCGGAGAGAGTGCTGCGCCGATGAGGAGGCCGGACGACAAAGGCAAGCCGAACAGCAAGGCGGCGACCGAGCCGGTGACGAGCGCAGTCAGTACGACGCCCGGCACGGCGAGCAGCAGGAGACCGACGGCGACCTTTCTCAGGATCCCGAGGGAGAGCTGGAGGCCGCCGTGAAAGAGGATGAAGGAGACCCCGAGCGTCAGCACCAGCTGCGAGCCCATCGAGTCGAGCGGCACGTCGATCGCGTCGGAGACCGATGAGCCCAGGAGAATCCCCGTCCCCAGGAGCACGAGCATGTGCGGCAGGCGGAGGAAGTCTGCGACGAGCCGCGCGCAGAGCCCGGCTCCGAGCATCAGCGTGACCGTGAGGATGACGTCCTTGACCGTCATGAGGGGGCGATTGTCCCCCGGGCGAGGCGACTCGTCCACCTTGCGCTTGCCGCCGCCGTGTCGGACACTAGGCGCGCGTGCTCATCTTTCTGCTCCTCGGGGTCTATCCATGGGTTCTGCTGCTCACGTTCGCGATCTCGCTCTACCTCACCTTCGTCGAGACGCGAGAGCAGCAGATGGACCGGCGCCACACGTTCTGGTGGCTGCAGCTCACCTTCCTCTTCCATTTCGCCGGCTACCTCGCACTGAGAGGATGGACCTTCTATCGGCGCCGTCACTCCACGGCCTAGCCTGAGCGCCCGCCTCGCGCGGGTGACCTGGAGCCGCGTCGCGTTTATGGTCGCGCTGCTCGCCCTCGGACTGGTGCTGACTCGCGTTCTCGGACGGACGGACACAAAGGTCAGCAAGGACGATGCGATTGCGGTCGCGCGGCCGAAGGTTGATTTCAAGCCGCAGGGCCACAACATCCGGCTCGTGCGCCAGGGGATTCCTCCCAGACCCGTCTGGGCCATCTCCTTCTGGATCCGGAAGGCCGAAGGCGGCTTCTCGCGGATCACCATCGTGCTCGTGGACGCCAATAACGGTCGGGTCATGCAGGTGCGCCGCTCGACCTGAGCAGCGGCAGTGTTCGCTCTGCACACCCACCGCGGAGAAAGCTGTGCGGCCCGGATATTGTGCGCCCGGCCGCCCCTTCTTACGCTCGCCTGTGCTCGTCAGGGTTTCTCGCCGTATCGTCGAGAGAGGCAGGTTACGATCGTCGGCTCGCTGATTGCCGGACTGGGCACTTTGGTCGCTCAGGCGCCGACGCCTCAAGAGCTGTCGGACAAATTGAGCCTCGACAGCTCGATTCTGGCCGAGCAGTTCTACTACTACACGGTCGTCGTGATGTGGCTGATCCACGTCGGCTTCATGTCGTACGAGGCTGGTGTGTCGCGCCGCAAGAACGTCATGTCGACGGCGATGAAGAACATCCTCACGATCGCCGTCGTGACGCCGACGTTCTACTACTTCGGCTGGTGGATCTACGGCTGCTTCAACACGGGGATCATCCCCTTCACGCCGAGCAAGTTCATCAATTCGGTGCATGCGAGCGAAGTCGCGATGGCGAACTTCTGCTCGACGACGTATCCCTGGGCCGCCAACTTCGGACCGAATCTGACCGACCACATCTCGGGCGTCTTCTGGGCCGCCTTCCTGCTCTTCTCGTGGACGACGGCGTCGATCATGTCCGGGGCGCTGATCGAGCGGGTTCGCCTGTCGGCGTACCTGATCCTGGCCGTCATCCTCGGCTCCGTGATCTGGATCCTCGATGCTTCCTGGGGATGGAGCGCGTACGGCTTCCTGAACGTCCGCTACGGCTTCCACGACTCGATCGCTGGACTGGTGGTGCACGGCGTCGCCGGCGCTTTCACGCTCGGCGTCCTGCTGAACCTCGGCCCGAGAATCGGCAAGTACACGAGAGACGGCTTAGCCAGGACGTTCAGGCCGCACAACCTCCATCTCACGTTAATGGGGCTGATGCTCATCTTCACCGGTTTCTACGGCTTCTACGCCGCTTGCCTGGTGATCCAGTCGACCACCCTGCCCGGTTGGGGCAACATCTACCTCAACCCAACGACGCTGTCGGCGATCACGTTCGCGATCACGATCGGCTTCGCCGGAGGCTTCACCGGCGGGTACTTCGCGAGCCGCGGCGACCCCTTCTGGACGCTCTCCGGCGGCTTGGCCGGAGTGATCTCCGTGTCAGCCGGGGCGGACATCTACGCCCCATCGCTCGACTACCTCATCGCGACCTTCGGCGGCGCGCTCGCGGTCTACGCGGGCACCGCCATCGAGAAGAAGCTCAGGATCGACGATGCCGTCGGCGCGGTGGCCGTGCACGGGGTCGCCGGCTTCTGGAGCCCGCTCGCGGTCGGCCTGTTCGCGGCCGGCTACCCGACCGGCCTCAACAACGTCGACACGTCGCTGAATGGGCAGCTCTACGCCATGATGATCTTCCTGCCGCTCGGGTTCTTCGGCGGCTACATCCCGGCCTGGGTCCTCAAGAAGCTGAACCTGCTGCGCGTGCCGCCCGAGGTCGAGCTCGAGGGCCTCGACATGGCGGAGTTCCAGGCCGACTTCTACCCGGAGTTCGACCGTCCCCCGGAGGTCCTGATCCAGCCGGACGGCACCTTGGTCGAGTCCGCTCCGATCCTCCTCGAGGGATACCAGGAGCTGATGCGGAACGGGAATGCCCCCGCTAGACCGGTGGTCCGGAGCTAGCGTTGCAGCAGCTCGTCTTCAGCATCGTGGTCATGCTCGTCGTCGTCGGAACGCTGGCCGGCTGGGCCGTCCGGGCGGACCGGCGCCGGCGGGCGGAGGAGAGGTAAGGAGGCACGCATGGAGCTCGGCTGGCACACGGAGCCTGGTTGCATCCAGCACGACGTCCCCGGCTCGGACGGCGTGTACAAGGCATACGAGAAGTGCGCCGATTTCTTCACGTTCGGGCACGGCTCGAAGATTGGAACGGGGACCTCCGGCGTCAACGTCTCCTATTGGATTCTCGTCGCGATCGGGTTCGCGGTATCGATCGCGTTCCTCGTCGCCTGGGTCGTGACCGAGAACCGCAAACTGACACAACAGGCGGAACGCCTGCTCCGAACCGGCCAGGCCGGTCAGGTGCATTTGCCAGGTCCCGGCACCGGCGGGCCGGCGTAACGAAGGAGGAGGACGAGATGGCAAACCAGCCGCGCCGCAGACAGCAAGTGACGTTCCCGCCGATCCAGGCGCATGTCAAGACATTCGAGTACGCGTTCATCGCTCTCTGCATCCTGTGCATCATCGTCGGCGTCGTGATTGCGAAGGCGACCGACTGGGGCGTGACTACGCGGCCCTGAGAGCCTGAGGGCTCGAGCTTAGGGCCCGAGTAGAACCAAAACGCTGAGGCCCATACCCGTCCCACTGCGAAGGCAGAGCGGCTACCCTGCTCGCGTGGTTTCGCTTCAGCGGATGCGAAAACGGATGCCGCTTCTGGTTTTCATCCTTCTGGCGATCTTCTGCCTCGTGGCGCTTGGGATCGCGTGCGCATGCGCTTCAGATCACCCCATGCAGAACATTGATCGAGCGTTGAGCGCAATCCCGGCGGCCGCCCCGCTTGTCGAGGTCTGGACGTTCACCTTCGGGACGCTCGTGATCCTTACCGCGTTCGGTCTGCGGAACCGACGTGCGGACAACAGCACTTCGCCTGCGGCCTTGCAGTGCTTTCTGTTCTGAGTCGCTTGTAGCCGTAGACGCTGCGCACGCGGCGTAGACCTGCGACTCGAAGGAGACAAAGTGGCTTCACGAACGAAGAAGGCGCGCCCAGCGAAGAAGGAGCGTGCCGTACAAGCGTCGACGCGGCGGCAGCCGGCGTCGTCGCGACCCTGGGTCTGGGCGCTCGCCGGGGCTGGAGCAGTCGCCGTCGTAGCACTGATCGTCGGCGTCGCCATAACGAGATCGAACGGCGGCTCCGGGACCGCGACTGCGCCAGAAATCGCAGCCGGTCTCCCAGATACGCCTGACTATCACTCGCTGCTGATCTCGCCGACGAACGCGAAGACACTGCTGCTCGGTACGCACAACGGCCTCTTTCGCTCGACGGACGGCGGACGCACATGGGCGTCGGACGCCCTCGGCGGACAGGACGCGATGAACCTCGTCAGGCCCGGCGGGCAGACGCTCTGGGTAGCTGGGCACACTGTGCTTGCCAAGAGCGTCGATGGTGGGAAGACCTTCAGAGACGTTCGCCCCACTGGACTCCCCGGGCTCGATGTGCACGGGTTCGCATCCGACCCGCGGAACTCGCGAACACTCTACGCGGCCATTGCCGGGAAGGGGCTCTACCGCTCGACGGACGGCGGCAACTCGTTCAGCGTCGTCTCGACAGATGTCGGTCCAGCTGTCATGGCGCTCGCAGTCATGCGCGACGGACGCATCCTCGCCGGCGACATGCGGCAAGGCCTGATGATCAGTCGTGACGGCGGGAGGACCTGGGCGCGGAATCTTCGTGCTCAGCTGATGGGCCTCGCTCTGAATCCGATTGATCCGAAGCGGATCCTCGCCTCCGGGCCGGGCGTCTCGCTCTCGACAAACGGCGGCGGCAGCTGGAAGCGCGTTCTGGACATTCCTGACGGGGGCGGCCCTGTGGCGTGGTCGCAGAGCAATCCAAGGCTCGCGTACGTGGTCGGCTTCGACCGAACGCTGTATCGCAGTACTGACAGCGGGCAGACGTGGAGCGCAGCCGGATGAGCGCCGCCGCTATAGCTCTACTCCTCTGCGCGCTCGCGTGTCCCGTCGGAATGGGGCTGATGATGCTGTTCATGCGAAAGGGTCACGGAGAGTCGCGGAACGAGCGGGAAGAGGGACCTGCCGAGGCGCGAGATGAACGAGCCGACTGACCAACAGCCTCCACCGCATCCGCGGTCGCCGCTGAGCTGGGTGCTGATGATCGCTTCGCTCGCTCTTGTTGCCGGGCTCTTGGGCCTGCTGGTCTATCGAGTCGCCCAGGGCAATCCCGGCAAGGGGCTTGTGGCATCCATCCACGACGGCAAGAAGCCGATGGCACCCGAGTTCCGTCTGACGGTCCTCTGGGGGCACACCGAGACATGGGACGCTCGTACTCGTCAGGCACTTGCGGATGATCAAGTGTCGCTATCGGAGCTGCGAGGAAAACCGGTCGTTCTGAACTTCTGGGCCTCTTGGTGCGTCCCGTGCGGGCACGAGGCGCCGAGACTCGCCGCATCAGCAAAGGCACACCGCGGCGAAGTGGTGTTCCTCGGTCTCGATGTCAAGGACTTCAGCGGCGACGCGCGCAGGTTCCTCCGCAAGTACGAGACCAACTACGTGTCTGTCCGGGACGGCGGAAGCCGCTCGTACAACGAGTACGGACTCACGGGCTTGCCCGAGACGTACTTCGTCGATCGCCAGGGGCGAATCGTCGCTCACAAACTCGGCGAGATACGCCGTGACGAGCTTGAGTCAGGGATCAATCAAGCGTTGGGGTCGGGAACATGAAGCGTCGCGTCCTCATCGCAATGTTGGCAACGGCGTTGCTGGTGCTTGGCACGACCAAATGAGTGCGCTTGCCGACGCGCTCAGCTTCGCGTTCGGGATGTTCTGGGAGATTCTGTGGGCGCTCATCCTCGGCTTTGCGCTTTCGGGCGTCGTCCAAGCGGTGGTCTCCAAAGGAGAGATGCGCCGGCTGCTACCGAACGACTCACCACGATCTCTGTCGTTGGCCGCCGGCCTGGGCGCCGCATCCTCGTCGTGCTCCTACGCGGCAGTCGCCCTGGCGCGATCGCTGTTCCGCAAGGGCGCGAACTTCACAGCGTCGATGGCGTTCGAGTTCGCCTCGACCAACCTTGTCATAGAGCTCGGGATCATCATGGCCCTGATCCTCGGCTGGCAATTTACGTTAGGCGAGTTCGTCGGCGGACCGCTGATGATCGTCTTGGTAGCAATTGTCTTTCGCCTCTTTCTTCGGCGGTGGCTCGTTGAGGAGGCTCGCGAGCACGCCGAGCGCGGCGTCCTCGGCAGGATGGAGGGCCACGCCGAGATGGACATGTCGGTTCGTGGGCAGGCGTCCTGGTGGCAGCGCCTGAAAACACCGCAGGGGCTCACTGCGACTGCCAACTATTTCGTGATGGACTGGGCCGCGATCTGGATCGACATCTTCGGCGGCCTGCTGATCGCAGGCGCCCTAGCCGCGTGGGTGCCCGAGTCCTGGTGGCAGGCGATCTTCTTCGAGTCGCACCCGACCTTCGCCAAGTTCTGGGGTCCGATGATCGGTCCGTTCGTCGCGATCCTGAGCTTCGTCTGCTCGATCGGGAATGTCCCGCTCGCTGCGGTGCTTTGGAACGGCGGCATCAGCTTCGGAGGCGTTCTCGCCTTCATCTTCGCGGATCTGATCGTGCTGCCGATCCTTGACATCTACCGCAAGTACTACGGCGTGAAGATGGCAGCATTCCTACTCGTAAGCTTTTACGCAACGATGGTTGCCGCCGGGCTCATCGTCGAGTTCGTCTTCGACGGCCTCGGACTTATTCCGGAGGAGCGCAATGCCAAGGTGGTCGAGGCGTCGGTGACTCTCAACTACACGACCATCCTCAACATGATGTTCCTTGGCGTCGCGGCCGTCCTCATCTGGCGCTATTTCCGCAACGGCGGCGGCGTGAGGATGCTGAAGATGATGAACAAGCCGATGGCGCACGGCCCGGGCCATGCGCATACGCAATAGGGTGCCCGCGCAGGCTGCGACGGCTAACGTCTTGGTATGGCGATCAGGGTCGAAGAACTTTGCGGGCCGCTAGACGTGGGTGAGCGAGCTGGGCTCGTACGTCGCGCGCGGCTGCTCGCCTGGGGCGGCAACGCGTGGCACTTCGTGGAGTTCGCGATCGCTGTCGCCGCGGGCATCGCGGCGTCGTCCATCGCGCTGGTCGGCTTCGGCTTCGACAGCCTTATTGAGTCCTTCGCGGGGTTCATCATCGTGTGGCGCTTTGGTGTGGGGAGGCGTGATTCCGAGGCCGCCGAACGTCGAGCGCAACAACTCGTCGCGGTCAGCTTCTTCATCCTCGCGGCCTACGTGGGCGTCGAGTCGGTGCGGACGTTCTTCGGAGCGAACCATCCCGAAACGAGTTGGGTCGGAATCGGTCTCGCAGCGTTCACAGCGCCCACGATGCCGCTCCTCGCACGCGCGAAGCAGCGTGTCGGTCACGCACTCCAGTCCAGCGCGACGGTCGGTGAGGCGGGCCAAAACATGATCTGCGCGTATCTATCGGTCGCGCTCCTGGTCGGGCTCGGAGCGAACGCACTACTGGAATGGTGGTGGGCTGATCCCGCCGCCGCGCTCGTGATCGCCGCCGTCGCCCTCCGCGAGGGGCGCGAATCATGGCGCGGCGACGCGTGCTGCGATACCTGCTGAACCCGGAGCTGAAGTGGCCGCGTTCAGCGACTAGAAAAGACCAACCGTGCGCCCGTGCTCGTCGATGTCGACGTCGAAGGCGGCGGCCTTTATCCCGAGCCCCGGCATGGTCATGATCTCGCCGCAGAACGGCACGAGCCAGCTGGCGCTCCTGTGTAGGCACGCACGTCGCGGACGTGCACCGTGAAGCCGGTCGGTGCGTTCAGGAGCTTCGGATCGTCCGAGAGCGAGAGGTGGGTCTTCGCCATGCAGAGATCGGCAGCTCACCGAGCCCCTGCTCCGCGAAGCGCGCGATCCTCTCTTCGGCGAGCGGGAGAAGGTGGACGTCGTCGGCGCCGTACACCCGCCGGGCGATCGCGCGGACTTTGTCCCGGACGACGCGAAGCTGAAGCGTCAGGCAGCCCACCTTCTGGTTGCCGGGCGGGCAGGACAGGTGCAGCTCAGCCCCGAGGTCCGCGCTGACGTTCCTCAGCCCCGGCTCGGCGGACCGGCGGAGTAGGACGAGGAGGGAGACGAGATGGCGGACAGAGTCAAACAGCGCACGCAGAAGATCGTGTTCGCGCCGATGCAGCGCCACCTGGTGACGTTCGAACTGGGAATCATAGTCTTCTGCATCCTCTGCATCATCGTCGGCGCCGTCATCGCGAAGGCGCCCGACTGGGGCGTCACCACACGGCCCTGAGAGCCTGAGGGCTCGCAAACCGTTCTGAACTAATCGCCCTCAGGCGACAGAACGCTGGCCCAGTCGAGCATCGCGAGTTGGTATGGAACGCCATGGACGCCCCGAGGGTCGAGCTGGGATGTTGTACGGTCGCTCGACCAGTCCGTCTGTCAAACGAAGGAGTCGTCGTGCCAAGAGTCGTCATCACCCATGCCGTCGA
>WNFU01008942.1_pt1 | contig 14226 bp, 18 predicted proteins | sample 5400121 | NCBI WGS metagenome assembly WNFU01 (sample SAMN13153360, study PRJNA577476) | soil metagenome | isolation source: 100 cm soil or saprolite under grassland replicate 1 | place: USA:California | collected 2016-06-15
CGAGGAGCGCGCGAATGCCGAGATGGCGCGCTCAATCTCGGCCGCGTCGCGCACTGAGATCGGGCTCACGTCCACGCCCACCGACTGCACCACCGACTGGATTATGGCGAAACTGCCGATCCCGGCAGGTAGGGCGGGATCCCGAAGGACTGCCGCTCGCGTCACGCCTGGCGCAATCTCTTTGAGTAGTTCCAGCCATTTTCCGCTCAAACCATATTCGAACTGCATAAAGCCGGTCGCATTGCCGCCCGGTCGCGACAGACTCTCGACGAAGCCGGAGCCGACTGGATCGGGGACGAGCACAAATACGATTGGCACGGTGCGGGTGGCCAGAAGCAACTGCTGCGTGGCGGGGGCACCAGTGGCCAAGATTACATCCGGGTTGAGCGTGGCCAATTCCGCTGCATATTTGCGAATGCGGTCGGCATCACCCCCGCCCCAGCGACGGTCGACCTGCACGTTTTGGCCTTCGGTCCAGCCTAATTGCTGCAGCGTCTCTAGGAATGTCGCGAGGCGTGCCTGCGTCATCGAATCGTCCGCGATGCCCGTGAGCGAGCCTATGCGGCGAACGCGCTCGGGCTGCTGCGCGTACGCCGCGAGCGGCCATGCCGCCGCCGCGCCGCCGAGAAGCGTGATGAACTCGCGTCGTGTCATTCAATCACCTCGTCGGCGCGGGCGAGCAGCGACGGCGGCACGTCGAGGTCGAGCGCCTTCGCGGTCTTGAGGTTGATGACTAGTTCATACTTGGTCGGGGCCTGCACCGGCAGGTCGGCGGGCTTCTCGCCCTTGAAGACGCGATCGACGTAGCTTGCAGCGCGCCGGTACTGGTCAACGATATCAGGCCCGTAGGAGATCAGGCCGCCGCCGGTGACGTGATAGCGGAAGGGGTAGACCGCGGGCAGCTTGTGTCGGGCCGCCAGCGCGATGATCACGCTGCGACGAGTGCTCGATCCGCCCGTCGTGACGATCAGGCCGCCATTGGACGCGCGCGCGAACGCGGTGACGGCCCGCTCGATCTCGCCGGCATTGCGCATATCGATCGCGCTCAGCTCCACCCCGAATGATCCTGCCGCGCTCTGGATGGCGGCGAACTGGCCGACAGAGGACGTCGAGGTGGGATCCCGAATGACCGCCGCCCGCGTCACGCGTGGCGCGATCTCCTTGAGCAGCTCCAACCACTTCCCGCTCGTGCTGTATTCCGAATTCATGAACCCGGTGACATTGCCACCCGGTCGCGCCAGGCTGTCGACGTGGCCGGCGCCGACCGGATCGGTGACAGCCGTGAACACGATCGGCACACTGCGGGTCGCCTGTTGCAACTGCGCCAAGGCCGCGGGACCATTGACCAGGATGACATCCGGCGCAAGCGCGACCAGTTCCGCCGCATATTTGCGAAAGCGCTCGGCATCGCTGGCGGCCCAGCGCGTGTCAATTTGCAAGTTGCGGCCGACGGTCCAGCCGGCTTCCTGCAGCCCCTGCGCGAGCGCCAAGAGACGGGGCTGTCCTACCGGATCGTCCGCAGCCTGACTCATGAGGACGCCGATCCGCCGCATTCGCTCCGGCTGCTGCGCGCGCGCCGTGAGCGGCCACGCAGCCGCCGCGCCGCCGAGCGTGGCTAAGAATTTTCGTCGTCCGATGTAGCTTGCCATGTGACCCTCCAATTGGGGGTCATTCATGCAATGGAGGAATGATACCACGTTTCCATCGCCCAGTCTGTGACCCAGGCCGATAGGCAAGTCCTATGAATGCTCCCGAAGGCCGCTTCGGGTCAGATTCGGCCATTCCGCGATGTCCGGCTCAATGTCCGGTTTGCCCGAAAGCGGACAGGGCTGGGCGATTTACGAGTACGCGACCTAGCTAGTGCGGGAATCTGGTAGTCTCGCCGCCCGGTCCCAGAAGCCCCACCCGCCAAATGCCGCGATCCTCCGCCGCCGCCTCAAACCCGACCGCCGCCGAGCGCTCGAACTGCTCGCCTCCTGCCGCGACGGCTGCACCCGAGGCGATGATGCTCGCGCACGGCTTCACGGTCGCGCAGATAGTCGAATTGGTGCAGGCACGACTGGCAAGCGCGGGCGCTGAGCGGATGCGCGCGGGCAAGCACGAGATGGAGATTGCGCGGGTGCGGATCACCGAGGCGGGGCGGCGGATACTCGAAGGGAAGGCTACGCAGTGAGCAGCGACGATGAGGACCCAGGTCTGCCGCTCACTGCCGCCGATCTGTCGAAGGTCCGGGCAGAATTGACTGAATGGATGGACCCACCAGAGTTTCGGCGACGGGTCGATGGCTTTGACAAGCGCAGCCGCCCATCAAGTGAACATTTTGGCGACCCTAAACGCCAGTTTTTGCACGATGCATGGATGCTTGCGGAGTTAAGCAAGTACCAGCCGTTTGTCCAAATCCGTCTCGCCAATGTCAGTGAGGAACCACCGGACGGCTACGCGCGAACCGAAACCGGAGACGTTATCAAAATTGAGGTTACCAGCGCTTGGCCGCCAGGACGCCGCTTGGGCGACGAATATAGACTTAAAGAACGGATGCAGCATGACCCAGTTGAAAACTGCATCGAACGAGCCGAGTCCATTTCCGCGGCACTGGAGAAGGCCATCAACGACAAACTGGAGAAATTGAAATATTCGAGACCGAGCCTATTTGCGCTCGTTGTGGACCTCACATTCATCAGCGATGGCGGCATGAGGCAGGCTGAAACCAAACGGGCGATCGCAGACATCAAAGACAAGTACGGCCCGGCGTTTCAACACCTTTGGATTCTTTGGAAGGACAGAGTTTTCTAGGGCGTGTACTCATAAATCGACGACGCTGATCGATGTCCGCTTAGCCCCCACAAGCGGCGCAAAAGCGGGCATTTGCTAACCGCCGCTTCGTGCCAATAGCGGCACTACCTTTTAGCATTATCCCCGCACTAGTATGGGGCCACGGATCAAAAGAATGCGCCCGGATGCCAGAAGAACTGACTTACAAGGATGAAGCGGCGGCCGAGTACGACCGAGCCTTTGCGCATGTTACGAGATACTTCATGCCTTTCGTTCTGCGCGCGGCCCGGGCACGCGAGCGCCTCGGCGAAGCGCGCAATGCTTCCGTTTTGGTCGAGGACGCACAGGCTCTCTCGTTCTCAGACAAAACTTTCGACGCGGTGGTCTGCAATCTCGGGCTGATGTTGTTCCCCGAGCCGGCACGGGGCCTCTCGGAGTTTCGTCGGGTGCTTCGTCCGGGCGGGCGGGCGGCAGTGTCGGTGGCTACGGTCCCAGAGCGCTCCTATAATAGCCGGATCAACGTCATATTGACACGGTATGTACCCGGTTTGGCCGAAGCCGTCAGTCGCATTTTTTCGTTGGGAGAGGCGTCCCGGCTAGAAGAGTTGTTCCGTGAGGGCGGTTTCTCGCAGATCGAGACACGTACTGTGAAGCACACCTTTGTGCTGCCGTCATTTGACGAGTATTACGGCCCGTTTGAACGCGGCGGCGTTTCCACCGGCCAGGTATTGGCAGGCTTGCCTGACGAAATTCGTCGAGCTGTGCGCGACGAAGTGCGGCGCGACCTCGGCGACACGGGCGGGCCAATCGAGGTCGAAGTGGAATACAGGTTTGGAAGCGGCCGGCGGTAAGGCGCGACCCCCATGTCCGCTAATGGGGTCAAAACCGGTAATGCTGTGATCGAGCGGATGATTTCCGCTTAGCCCCCAAAACCCGACATCTGCGCGTTAATGAGTACACGCCCTAGCGCGACGGACCTCCCTTCGCCAAGCAACTCATCCTCAAACGCGCGCCGATCGGCTGGAACCAGGATGACTTCGACGTGCTCGAGGATGGCGTCATCGTCGGCCGCATCTTCTTCCTCGATGCCGTCGGGCCGCAGGGCCGCCCGCGGATGTGGGCGAGCGGTCACAACGGCGAGACGCCGCGCGGCGCACGGCTACGCGGCGACGCCCGAGGCTGCCATGGCGGCGTTCGCGAAGAGTTGGCGACGCGAGTAAGGGGGTGCGAGCATGAAAGCCGAGACGTGGGGTCGCGCTCTATGCAGCGAGCGTAAAGCTTACATTGAGCCTCGGCTGCGCTGCGGTTCTCGTGCTGCTTGCGGTCGCCGCGCCGGCCCTCGCCTTTTTCCCACGGCGGGGAAAACTTTCACGCGACCATGTTCGACACGTCGAACCGCTGGCCCGCGGCGGCCAGGATCCGGTCCATGTCCGGCGAATAGAGCACGGCGCGGCCGCCCGCGTAGACCCATCCGGCCTTGATCCTGAATATCGGCTCGGACGCACCGAGCGGCGTCATGGTCTTCTGCGCGCCGTCGATCGTGTAGACGGCCTCGCCGTTGAGCCGATACACGGTCTTGCCGACCACGTAAAACCGCGGCGTGGCGGTCGACGACGTCGAAGAGGTACAGCTTTTCGGTCATTTTCCCTGCCTTTCTGAAGTTCACTGCCAGTTCTGGCCGAAATAGTTTTCCAAGGGGGGCCGTCGGAGGACGGCTTCATGGTAAGAAATTTTTCACGTGTTCACTGTGTGGTTAAGCTCCCGGGGTCGGTTACCAAGGCGTAACCGGTTGGAACCGGCTAACCCATTGAGGCTGTTGCGGATTTTTAGGCTGAGATGTGACATATTGGTGAACTGCGGCGCCCCCGCGGCGAGCTACTGGACCGGTCAGTTGTTTTGCTGCCCACCCCCCGGGTTTAATTTGACTCCTCAATGGGTTAGCAGTCATCCTCGTCCCCTCCCCCAAACACGCTTCGTGTTCACTGTGTGAACACACTCACTGAAGCCCAATCATGAACTCGGTGCGATTCGTGGAAAACTATTCTCGCACTCACCTGCCAGCGCCTTTGCGTTCGTAGTGGGTGTCCTCCGGTGATACCGACCTCACAGCAAACCCGCTCCTCGACCAGCTCCTGATGTCTCACACCGTCTAATAGCGGGTCCTCGACGTCGCTTGCGCCTCGGCCTCTCTGTCCACCCGACGTTGGACGGCGTGAAGTCGGAGTTCTTGTCCAAGCGTTCCAACCTGTATCGGCCGATCGGCTTCGGGCCCACGTCCCGCAGGAACGCTTCGAACGAGCGGCGCCACACCGGGTCGACGGCGATGCCCCGTGCGCCGTAGTAAACCCAGCCGGTCGCCTTCTCGTTGGTGCACTTGTGGATCATGCTCTCCCATGCCCGATATTCAGGTGTCGAACGCCGCGGGCGTCCACGCCGGTGGCCGTGGGTGGTCATGGAACGTCACAGGGATCCTTTCTCCTCTCCGATTGCGACCAGCCCGACGCGGGCTCTGGCTTTGTCACGCTGGTCCATCAAAGCCACCCTGAAACGGACGCGTTCCGGCAGCTGTTCGAACACCCGCTTGACGTCGCTCAGCACGAGTTCGACACACTCGGCCCTTAGGAACGCGAGCTCCTTCCGCATCGAGATCATGTCGTCGCGCAGGCCTTCTACTTCCCTTTGTACCCTGTGGAGAAGCTCCATATCCAGGCGCACGACGTCGTCCGTCATCCACCCAGCTTTCGATATGCACGCAACCTCAACCGCGTCGTCGATCGTGTCGCACTACGATCTTCAGAATACTCCAGCGAAATATCGTCGGGCGTCATCTGCTTGATTGCAGATTGCAGCTGCAGCAGCGCACTACCGATATCAGGCACCTCAGTGCTGTCGACTTCGACAACTACAGCCTTATTCACGAGTTGTGGTACGAGGCTACGAGTCTCTTCCGAACTCGCTTGCGCAATCGGCGTGTGCATGGGCGGATTTGCAACTTTGCTTTCTTCAGTCATTTTAATTCCTCCACTTTGATCAAAGAGCGAGTGTGCGACGGGCGTTGACGAGCCCGTGGTAGTGTTGCTTGTACACGTTCGGCGCTCTCACGAAGAGCGCGAAGTCCCTGATCGCAGCGTTCACTTCGTCGACGACGTCGTCGTCCGTGCCCTTACGGAAGCGCGGGACCAGCTTGACCTGACCTGGCGCCGAGGTGGGCTCGATATCGAGGTCGACGCCGTGCGCCGCCAAGAATGCCAGCGTTGGTATCAGGCCATCCGCGGCGAGGTCTCGGTAGACCCTCGACTTCACCTTCTCGATTCGCTGATCGAGGTCGGTCTGAAATACGTAACCAGTCATCTTCCTACTCCTGTTCCTCGGCCAAACGCACGGCGCGACGCTCGCTAGGCGCCAAATATCGTTCAAGCCCAGCCGTGTCGCGGAAGTTCTGCAGGCGCGGCGGTTCTTCTTTAGGCCGCGCGTGCGTCGCGCGCTGCCTCTTGTTCCTGTGGGAAAAAGCCCACGCATGTTTGCTAAACTTCTTTCGACCCCTGTGTTCTGCCATTCATCGAGCCTCACTGTTTGGAAAATTGCACGTACATCGTACCGCCCCGTCCACCGCCTCACACGTGCACGACGGTTTGGAGATGTTCGCCTTGGCCCTTCGCAGGCCGTCTGCGTAGTCTTCCCACGAGTCCGCGATCGCTCTGACGATCCACTGCGAGTGCTTGCTGCGCTTCTGGGCGCGGCAGAGGCGGTCCGCGTCTCTAGCTTTGCGCGCCTCCTGTTCGGCGTGGTGGAGGTCTTGTTCGACGCTCTTGCGCTTGCGCTCACGCACGCGCTCGACGCGACGGTGCTCCATCTGCTTGTCGAACGCAGCCTGCTCGGCGTCGAGCGTGTCAAAGAGTTCCTGTAACCAATCCTGAGATGTCATGGCGCGATCACCAAGTCACGGTGCTGATGAACGCGACGTGCCCGGTGGCGCGCATGCCCCAGTTGACCCTGAGGATCGTCTTCAAGGCTACGCAGTCGGTCTGCCAAAGCGACTGAACGAGGCCGGACGCGCCTACGAGCTGAGTTGGCGTCGTGTCCTCCATGTGGAGCACACCTTGCCGCGACGTGCTGAACTCCGGCTCCGGCCCCACTGCGATGATGAACGACGAAGCTTCGAGCGCGACGACCGTCTTGTCCGCGAGCGCGCTCGAGGCCAAAATCGTATAGTCAAACTTCGGACCGGCCCACGCCTTCAGCGCTGCGGCCTGCTGGGGCGCTGCGACGAACACGACGCTGCGCCCGCCTCCGTTGTCGCTCAGCTTCTTGACCAATTTCGTCACGTCACCGGCGACCGCCGCTGCGCCACCGCCGGCCGTCGCACCTTCGGTGCTGAGGCCGTTCAAGAGCCCTGCCGGTGTGATCGTGTCGTCTGACTGGTTGCCGAAGATCTTGGCGTCGAGCAGCAGGCCGATCGCTTGTTGAATCACCTGCGGCACGAAGCTCGGGATCCTGGTGCGCTCGTAGGTTTCTCTCGTGAAGGCGTTGATGACGGCCATCTTACGCAAGTTCAAAGTGGGGAAGTTGCTGACGCTGAACTTGCGCACTGGGATCGGCGCGCCCTCTGCGACGAACGCGCCAGCGTCGGCCGCGGCCACGAGCACGTCCGGCACGGTGACCAGCGCGACACCCGGCGGAAACTCGACGTTAGCGGCGAGCGGTATCAGCGCGGACGAAGCGTACGCGGGACCAATAGCGAGCAGCATGTCGATCACGCTGGTCGCGGCGAGCTCGTTCGCCCAGCCCTGCACGTTAGTCTGAGCCGGTGAGGTCGCGGCGCGCAGCAGGAGCTGAGTGACTTCGTCGTTGCGGCCGAACAGGTCGCGCGCGACCTCCTCTAGAGGCTGTCGCGTAGCGTTCGACCGAACGTGAGCCCACGCTGCGCGGTAAAAGTGGTCTGCGGGTCGGAGCTTCTGATTAAAAGGAGCTACGATCCTAGCGCCGCCGGAGGAAGAAGAGGGGACTCCGGGCCTGGTCTCGTAGCTCAAGCCTGTGGGTGGTGACATCGGTCTAATTCCTTGTTCTAGAGTTCGGTCAACCGGCCCGGCGCTTCCTGGGGTGAGAGAAGGCGACCGATGGAGCTCGGCACCACCCCTCAGCTGCCCGGCCGGTCGACACGCTGCACGTGCTTGTGCAAGCCTAAATATGGCACGTCAGTCCCTGAGTCGCGTCACGGTGTGTCACGCCGTCACTCGTACTTCTTCCGTTGGTCGAGGTACGCCTGCAGGGCGGCCTTGACCGCGGCGCGGTCCTCCAAGTCCCAGTCACCGATGAAACCCGCGTCCGCCAGCTCGCACGCCAGCGCGTAGTCGACCACGATCGAGACCGTCATCACGTTTCCGTCACCCTTCTTGCGCCTGCGCTCCCGGCGCTTGCGGTCGCGAGTCTTGGCGCGCCGGCGGTCCGCCGCGTCGGTGTGGGCGTCGCGCGGCCGGCCGAGGATGGCGGTGATGGGGATGAGCCCGGGCTCGCGATCGCGGCGGCGGGTGGATGATTCACTCCCCGACCCGCGCTCAGCCCCTATCCCCGAAGCTATGCGGGAGTTCGACACTGTGTTGAACTCCCCATAGCGTTAGGGGTGAAGTGACTCACACACATAGCCCGACAACAGCTCGACACCAGCTCGACACCAGCTCGACATTCACGCCTCCGTTACCTTTGGCCCCGGGAACAAGTACTTCTTCGCCCTAGCGCCGCTGCCCCTCTCCGCGATGTGGATCCTGTCGACGTCGAGCAGCCGCTGCATGGCGGCCTCCATCTCGTGCTGGCGGAACCCAGCTGCGTCGGGGTGCTTGGTGATGATGGTCGGCGCCCAGCCGCTGGGTGAAGTCTTGTGCGGGCTGAGGTCCTGGCCCTGCTTCGTGAGCTTGGTCAACACGGCCAGGAACACCTCGACGGCCTGCAGCTGGCGCTCGAGGTCGACCGTGTCGCCGCGGTACGGCAGAAACAGGCCGTCGTCCCACCGCAGGAAGATTCGGCTCGAGACCGGGCCGTAGTTGTTCTTGTGGAACTCGAGGACGCGCAGGTTGTGGTCGGGCTCCTCCTCGTCGTCGTCCTTCTTCTTGGCTTTGACGCTCCTGAGGTAGAAGCGCGCACGCACCGCGTTGTGCCACTGCGTCGAGCCCGACAGGCCCGTGCCGCTCGATATGCCGACCAGGCTCGGGTGCGATATCAGGTTCACGGCGCTGCGCCCGACCATGGCGATGCGGGTCAGCAGCGCGATGAACTGCTGGACCTCGGTGCGGCTGATCTCGTTGCCGGCGAACACGTTCGCCGACGACGCGATGCCGATCATCGCGGGCTTGATGTCGCCGGCTTTCTCCAGCAGCTCGTAGTAGAGCGGCGTCGGCTCTATCTTGCCGCTCTTGCGGTCCGCCGTCGCCAGCACCGCGTCCTGGCCCGCCAGCGACGTGACGTGCAGGCCGCGCTTGTGCGCGGCAGCGAAGGTCGCGCCGTAGTATCGCAGGATGTCGGCGAGCCTCTTGTGGATTATCTTCTCGCCGTCTTCCGCGTCGATGAACCACGCGGGCCGAAATTCAGGCACGATGCCGAGCCACTCCTTGCCGAGCACGTGCGCGACGGACAGCTGCAGCTGGATCAAGCTCTTGCCCGCCGCGCCCTCGCCTGAGAACAGCGTGGTCTGCTCGGTCGGGATTCGGTCTTCGACCGCCCACTCCTGCCGCGGCACGAGCACGTTGTCCCAGTTCGAGAAGTCGAGGAACGGGAGCTTGCCGTCGAAGATGAACCGGTCGAGCTCCTCGCGCGTGCCGCCCTGCGCGACCCAGTCGGTCAGGTCGCCCTTGAGCGGAACTGCGGGCCAGTGCCGCTTGAGGTCGAACGCCCGAACGCGCTTGGCCACGCCGCGCAGAGCGTCCACGACCTTCGCCTGGTGCTTGCGGCCGCCGTCGTCGTTGTCGGTGTGCACGACCACGTCGGCGCCGCGGAAATAGTCGTTGTACTCGTCGCGCCACCCGCCGCCGCATCCGCCCTGGTTGCAGGTGGCGACGAGGCCGAGATTGCGAGCCGCCTCGACGTCGCGCTCGCCTTCGAGGACGTGGACCGTCTGCTCGCTGGCGACAGCCTCGATGAGCTCGGGCAGTCGGTACGGGACGAGCTTGACGCCGTCCAGGCCCTTGATCCAGCCGCCGCAACCGTCGGGCCGCCACGGACGGAAGTCTTTCGGCTCGTACCGAGCGGCGACGAACGCGACCTCGCTCTCGGCGTCGTGGTAGGGATAGCGCTCGGCCGCGCCCTCGAACGTGAACACGCGGCTGTTGCCGCTGCCGCCGTTCGCCTTGCGGTTGCCGCTGATCGGCGCGACCTCGTCGACCGGCGCGGTCTCGCCGTTCGTCAGCTTGTCCCTGACTAGGTTGAACCACTCGACTGCAGCGTCCTTCGACTTCATGTGCTCGAAGTGGTGCATTATCAACTCGAGCGTCGAACCGCCTTTCCGCGCCTCGAAGTCGTACCACTCACCTGTCGCTACCTTGACCGACAGCGAGCCGTTGTTGCCCCAGCGGTTCTCAGCGCTGGTGCACTTGTCTCGGTTCGGCGTGCCGTAGAGGAGAAGAGCTACGTCGTTACAATACCGAGCGTATTCGTTGATGGTTGTGGATGTCATGACCGCACAGGCTCAACGAAGCGTTTGGTCACGACGTCGCAGTTGCACCTACCTTGCCGGTACTGGCACCAGTCGTCGTGCAGATAGGCGTGGTGGTAGACCCGGTCGGGGTCCATCGGCTCGTCGATCGGGACCTCCGGCAGCTGCTTGAGGTACGCGACTGCGTCTGAGACGGTCCGGATGTTGCGCTTCCGCGTTGCGATCTGGCGCCGGCGTTCGTGGCGGTTCATGGCCGCCTCCGCGTCGCTCGAAGTTGATGATGTGGCGGAAAATTACGTGTTGCGCTGTCGCCAGCGTCGGCATAAATATGGAGTACCATGGCCTAACCCCTTAGGCTTTGGTCGGTCGCGTGAGCCCTCCCAGGCCGCGCGACATGTTAAAGGTTCCAGCCGCCTAACCTCCGGCTGCAGCCTCGTTCCACCCGAAAGAGTTTTCATCCTCGGATGAAACGGAAGCCCCGCGGATTCGCCCCCGCGGGGTCTTTCGTTTTTTATGTAACACCCGCGCTGCGCGCCGCAATGTCACCTTCGATCTTCGTTTCCATTGTCAATCACTCCCTCGTGTTTTGCCGCCGGGGTTTCCCTCCGCGCATTCGCCGTGATACACGCGGCGGGCCAGCACGGGGGTCCGAGGGGGTCACGCGACCTCCGCCGGCTCCGCGGCCTTGGCGTTTCGCATTTCGCGCTTAAACTGGCGCGCGGCTTTCATGTCGTCCTCGCGGTGGGCGTATTCTCGCCCTAACATCTTCGCTTCGACGTCCGTCCAGGCGACGATCACGGCTTTGACGGCCATCCTCGCTCGATCGTCGACGGTGAACAAGTTGTACTCATTAGTGATAAGCTTTCCGTCGAAGTGAGCGAGCGCGATCGCTTGCTCTGCCCGCAACATCAAAGCGCTGATCTCGGCCTCATGCGATTCGGTTTCCGATCCGGCGTCGGCGTCGATATCGGCGTCGATATCGGCGTCGTCTTCGGCGTCGTCTTCGGCGTCGTCTTCGGCGTCGCCTTCGGCGTCGCCGAGGCTCGCCTTGTACGCCTGCCACGCGCTCTCCGCGATCGCCTCGGCTTCCTCTGCCGTGGTCGGCCGCGCGGCCTTGAGCGCCGCGATCGCGGCCTCGCCCCACGGCTCGCCGTCGTTCATCGCCATCGCGTCCAGCGCGGCTTCTGGAAAGTCGCCGTACTTGCTCCGCTGATAGGCGTTGCCGGCGACCAGCTCCGCGTCGGCGAAGCTCAACTTCTTCTTGCCGCCCGCCGTGGCTTCCACCAGCGCGTCGACGACCGGTCCCGTGTGCTCGTCCACCTCGTCGGCGAGGAGGTAGATGACGCGCATCGGCACGGTCAGATTACGAACGCGTTCGTAATCTGTGGCCAGCCGGTATGCGTTCATATAGTTGCGCGCCGTGTCGTGCGACCACTCGAACTCGGCTTTGAGCCACGGCAACCAGTCGCCGTGGTCACAGACCTTGTTGGCCTCGACCAACAGCTTGCCGATGTCGAACACGTTGCGGCGCTCGATCTGCTGAATCTCGGCTGTGATGACGTCGAGCGTTCGGCCGGAGTTGCTGCGCTCCGCCTCCCGCACCGTCACGGCGTCGTGCGCCCGGCCGACGTTGCTGTTCTGCTCTTTCATATGAATCCCTCCCGGTGCCTGCTTCACGCCGCAGCCGTCTTACGAGCTCGAGGGTTCGGCGAGGGCGCCAGCGTCCGCGGCAGCTTGGCGAAGTACTCGCGCGGCGACGTCAGGATGATCGTGGTGCCCGCGCCGGCCTTGCAGGCGGCGAGGCGGCCGCTGTTGATCTCTTGGTAGAGCTTCGGCCGCGAGAAGGGGAAGCCAGCGGCTTTCAGCCAGGCGCTGATCCGCCAGCCTGCCGGCTCGTTCGAGTTCTCGTCCATGGTCGCGTCGTTCCTTTAAGTGATGGAGTGGTGTCGCGCCACATAACGACATTTTGCCATCTTTAGTTGCGCAGACCGACGAAAATAGTGATGTTTTTCACACCGCGTTGGAGTCGCGCGCGATTCGCGTACCGACTTTTATACCGGTAGATAAAAATGAGACGGCCGGCGTACGATCGCCGGCCGCTCCCAGCTCGTTCGAGTTTAGGTTTTAGCCGCAGCTCAGTTTAAGGCCGTCGTAGGCGATCTTCTCGACCACGGCCTTGACACCGTTCAACCCCGGCCCAGCCTGCGAGTAGGTGCCGTACGACATGCCTGCCACGGCGTGGCCGAGCACCCGCGCCGCGTCCGACTGCCGGACGTCGGCCGCGTCGAGCCGCCCCGCGACCGTGTGTCGGAACGAGTGGAACACGAGGCCCTCGCGCTTCAGTCCGAGCGCCACGAGCTTCTTCCGGAACAGCTCGCCGATCCGCGCGCCGACCTTGCCGCCCTTCGACTCGCGCCGCTTCAAGCCGGGGAACAGCGGCCCCGCGGGCAATGCCTTGACGTAGTCGAGCAAACCACCCGCTTGCGCGAGCGCGGAGTGGACGGGGATCAGCCGCGCCGCGGACTCGTTCTTGAGCTTGTTGTCGCCGCCGTTGTGTATGTCGATGACCCACACGGTCGCGCCGTTGGCTTTCTCCTCGCGGACGTCGGCCGTCGTCAGCTGGCATATCTCCTCGAGCCGCGCGCCGGTGTAGAGGGCAATCAATGTGACCCACGGCAGCGCCGTGTCGGGTGTATGCTTCTTCGGCGCGACCTCGCGCGGCAATTTGCTGAACAGCACCTGGAGCTCCGGGACCGTGAACGGCACGTAGCTGTCGCCGCCCTTCGTCCCCTTCCTGTCTGCGAACGGGTTGTCGCCCGTGAACCGACCATTCTCGCGGGCGTCGTCGAAGACGCACTTGAGCGTCGTGGTATACGCTTTGCGCGTGCTGTTGGCCACGTCGAGGCCGCGAAGGAAGTCCGAGGCCACGGCGCGGGTGACGTCGGTCAACGGCAGGTCGCCGACTTTCTCGACGAACTTGCGCACGCGCTGTTTGTGGCCGTCCACGGTAGCCGGCCGGCTGTCGCGCGCCAGCTCCAAGTACCAAGCCTCGGCCGCGCTCGTGATCGTCGGGCCGGTCGGCGGCGGGGTGACGTCGATCATCGCGGCAGCGCCGGGGATCGTCGCCGTGCCGAAGATCTTGCCGTGCGCGATGAACGCCGCGGCGCGCATCTCCTCGCGGAACTGCCGCACCTTCTCCTCCCGCTCCTGACCGCTGAAGAGGGCGCGCGGGTCGTCCACGAGCTCGTCGCGCAACAGCGCCTTGACCTGCTCCGGCGTCATGTCCTCGCCGGCGCGCAAGCGGGCGAAGATGGCCTCGCACACGGCGCGGCGGTGACTCTCTTTGACCACGGCCAGGGTCTTGTCTTGGCCCAGCGGCTCGCGGATCATCCGCATCGGGTTGCCGTTGGAGCTGAGGAAGAGGTGCCGCAGCGGCGTCGGAACTGACACCATCAGCCAGTACTGGTCGCCGCGGCGCCAGAGCTTGTCCTTGGCCACGGCGGTTACCGAAGCACGGTCTCGACGACGTCGACGCCCCGGTCGCTATATCGGCGGAGGTCGTCGAGCGACTTGGGGCGCGGGTCGCCGTCCCACAGAATCTCGAGCTCGACGACCAACGCCTCGACGGCTGCGGCTTCGGTGCGGAACGCACCGACGATGGCGGTCTCGTCGTCGTCGGTCTCGTACGTGGCGATGTGGACTTTCGTGGTCATGGTTCACTCCCTGTATCACAGTCAGTATCACAACTTACACCGGCAGGAACCCATTGTCAATCCTTAGTTTATCGTGTAGACGGCCACATCTCACACCTC
>WNFU01019957.1_pt1 | contig 14224 bp, 13 predicted proteins | sample 5400121 | NCBI WGS metagenome assembly WNFU01 (sample SAMN13153360, study PRJNA577476) | soil metagenome | isolation source: 100 cm soil or saprolite under grassland replicate 1 | place: USA:California | collected 2016-06-15
CGTCGCGGACCAGGCCGGGCAGGGCGAAGGTGTCGGGGATCAGCACCTCCGGGCCGCCGGCCGCCCGCCAGGCCGCGTACGCACCGTCCAGGAACTCGACCAGGGCCGGCTCGTGGACCGCCAGCACCGGCTCCAGGCCGTGCGGCGCCGGCTCGACGATCGGGTGGCCGGCGTCCACCAGGGCCGCGCGCAGCACCTCCGCACGCTCGACGCGCTCATACCCTGGACGCACGACCTGGCCGGAGTTCACCTCGTAGGGGGGGTCGTGGCCGCGGTGGGCGTCGCTGGCGACCACCGGCATCAAGGGCATGGCGTCGACCCTACCGCACCTCCGCGGCCAGGACGCACCAGACGACCTTGCCGCCCTCCGGCGGGCGGTACACGCCCCACGCCCGCGACATCCGCTCGACCAGCAGCAGCCCGCGGCCGGCCTCGGCCTCCGGGTCGCCGCCGACCAGGCGGAGCAGGCGACGGCCGCCGTCGTGGACGCCGATGTGCAGCCGTTCGTCGCGCAGGGACAGCCGCAGCCGGACGTTGGTGCGGGCGTGGACCAGGGCGTTGGTCACCAGCTCGCTGGCGAGCAGCTCGGCCCGCTCGACCAGCTCGGCCGTGGCCGCCCGCGTCGCGGCGTCGTCGTGGTCGTCGAGCAGCACCCTCCAGGCCTGGCAGGTCTCGCGCACGAACCGCCTGGCGCTCGCCGGCGCCGCCGGGGACGGCGGCAGCCGCAGCTCGTCGCGGAGGTAGGGCGGCCGCCTGCCGGCGTCCATCACCGCGTCGGTGAGGCTGGCGTGGACGGGCACGAAGCGCGGGACGCCGAGCCGGCTGAGCGCCTCGGCGACGGCGGGACGCGCGCCGCACAGCAGCAGCGGGGTGTCCGGCCAGCTCGAGCTCGGGTGGTGGGCGGCGACGGTGAACAACCCGGCGCAGTCCGGGTCGAGGACGTCCAGCCCGGACAGGTCGCAGACGACCGCCACCGGCTGCTCGGCGAGCCGCTTGCGCAGGACCCGCTGCAGCCGCGGCGCGGCACGGCGGTCCAGGCGGCCCCGGAGGGCCAGCACCGTGCACCCGTCGCGGGTGGACTGCTCGATCTCCACCAGGCGGCCCCCGGTCGGCGTCGGCGTACGCGACGCGAGGCCGCTATCGTGCCCGGCCCGCCCGGTTCGGAAACGCGACCCCGGCCCACCGGCCCCGCCCGGCTGTCGGCCCCGTCCGCTAGGGTCTGCCGGGACATGGCCGGCAGCCTCACCCTCGACCAGGCCAGGCGGATCTCCCTGGCCGCCCAGGGCCTGGCCGCGCCCACCAGGCGGGCGGCGGGCGGGCAGGCCGCGCTGCGGGCCGCCCTCGAGCGGCTCGGCGCCATCCAGATCGACTCGATCAACGTGGTCGCCCGCAACCACGAGCTGGTCCTCGCCGCCCGCGCCGGCGCCCACGACCCGGCCGCCTTCGAGCGCCTGGTCTACCGCCGCCGCGCCGGCTTCGAGTACTGGGGCCACGCCGCGTCGTTCCTGCCGATCGGCCACTACCGCCTGTTCCTGCCCCGCATGCGGCGGATGGCGGCGATCACCCGTGGCTGGTGGGTCGACGTCCGCAAGCGCAACGCCGCCCTGTACGGCCCGGTGCTGGACCGCATCCGCGCCGAGGGGCCCCTGGCCGCCTCCGCCTTCCGCGACCCGTCGGGACCGCGGCGCGGGACCTGGTGGGACTGGGCGCCCGCCAAGCACGTCCTGGAGGACCTGTTCGACCAGGGCACCGTGCTGGTCCACGACCGGGTCAACTTCGAGCGCCGCTACGACCTCGCCGAGCGGGTCCTGCCCGCAAGCGTGGACGCCTCCGAGCCGAAGGCGGCCGAGGCGGCGCTGTCCCTGACCGTGCTCGCCGCCGGCGCCCTCGGCGTCGGCACCGCCGCCGACCTGGCCGACTACTTCCGGCTGCGGCCCCAGGACGCCCGCCCGGCCCTGGCCGAGGCGGTCGGCGCCGGCCTGCTCGAGGAGGTCGCCGTCGCCGGCTGGGCCAAGCCCGCCTACCTGGTCCCCGGCACGCGGGTGCCGCGCCGGCTCGCCCACCCGCCGGTGCTGCTGAGCCCGTTCGACTCGCTGATCTGGTCGCGGGAGCGCACCCAGCGGCTGTTCGGCTTCCGCTACCGCCTGGAGGTCTACGTGCCGGCCGCCAAGCGCGTCCACGGCTACTACACCATGCCGGTGCTGCACGGTGGTGAGCTGGTCGCCCGCGTCGACCCCAAGCACGAGCGCGCGACCGGGCGCCTGCTGCTGCGCGCCCTGCACCTGGAGGACGGCGGCGCGCCCGCCGACGCCGTGGCCGCGACCGCGGTCGCCGCGACCCGCCTGGCGGCCCACCTCGGCGCCGACCGGGTCGAGGCCGGCGACGGCATGCCCACCCGCCTCGCCAGGGAGCTGCGCGCCGCCCTCCGGGCCGCGCAGCGGTAGCGCGCTACCCTGCTGAGGGCTCCCCGACCGCCAAAGGAGGCGATCACCCGTGATCCCGCAGCGCAAGGGCAAGGCGTCCAGGCAGGCCCACGTCGACCTGCCGGAAGGCACCTGCGAGGAGGAGCACGGCCGCCAGGCGTTCACCGGCCGCGCGTCCCACCTGTACCGGACCGCCCCACCGACCGCCTGGGTGAAGGTCGAGGGCCCCCTGCGGCCGTGGGCCTTCGACTGGAACCGGCTCACCCCGCCCGACCAGACCGACCCGGAGGGCGACCCGCTGCTGGTGCTGTCCAACGAGGACCTGGCGGTGCTGGTGTCGCGCCGGTCGGCGCCGATGCCCTACTTCGTCCGCGACGCCGACGGCGACGTCGTCTACTTCGTGCACCGGGGCGAGGGGACGCTGGAGACCGACTACGGCCCGCTGGCCTTCCGGCCCGGCGACTACCTGGTCGTGCCCAAGGGCACCACCCACCGGGTGGTGCCGGCCACCACCGACAACTTCTTCCTGCTGATCGAGGGCGAGGAGTTCGTCCTGCCCGAGAAGGGCCTGCTCGGCCACCATGCGCTGTTCGACCCGGGGGTGCTGGAGACGCCCGAGCCGGAGCCCCACGACGAGCGGGGCGAGTTCCGGGTGCGGGTCCGCCGCCGCGGCCAGGTCACCACCTTCACCTTCCCGCACCACCCGCTGAACGTCGTCGGCTGGCAGGGGGACCTGGCGCCGCTGCGGCTCAACGTGGCGGACTTCCGGCCGGTGGTGAGCCCCCGCTACCACCTGCCGCCGAGCGTCCACACCACCTTCCGCAGCCGCGGGTTCGACATCGCGACCTTCGCGCCGCGGCCGTTCGAGACCGAGCCGGGCGCGGGGACTTCTTCAGTCGCAAGGACATCGACCGCGGGATGGCCACGCTGCATCCAGCGGGCGTCCACCACGGGCCGCAACCCGGAGCCGCGGAGGGGGCTGCGAAAAAGGAGATGACCGACGAGATCGCGGTGATGGTGGAGTGCCAACAACCCTTGCACGTCAGCCCCGAGGCCGAGAAGACCTCCGTTGAGGCATATGCGACATCGTGGGCACGTGGTCTAGGTCTTCTGAAGGAGTAGCACTAGGACCGCGAACGCGCCCACCGACCGAAAACAATCCACACCTCAGGAATCAGCTGTTCTTCGAACGTAGGTTCGACTACGCTGAGGACCGGCATCGCCATCTGGGCGACGGAAGGGCGTGGGCGTGACGACAGGACGAGCGGGAGCAGTGCGGCGGTATGCCCATGGTGCCCGCCTCTATCCCAACGCTCGTCAAGTGGCCTTACTGGATGGACAGGGACAGGCAGCGTGGGCGCTTCGGAACCTCATCCACGAGTGGTACACCTGGGGCGGCCGTGGCAGTAGCATCGCCCGGCGCCCCTCCGTGGCACAGATGGATTGGCAGATCCGTGAGGCCCGCACCAACCCACTGCCCGGTTGGGAGTGGATGGCGCGGTTACCCGCCCAAGCGACTCAGCACGTCCTCAAGGACTACCTGCGCGCCTGGGATCGATTCCACAGGCGGCTTTCGAGGCCACCAAAGTTCAGGAACCGTCGCGCTCACCTGGCCATAGACATACCCCAGGGCTCCGCGCTGAACATAACCCGTATGAATCTCCGCTGGGCCGAGGTGACCATTCCCTTCATAGGACGAGTCCGATTCCGCTTGACCCGCCCTTTGCCCGGGATATCTCGGAACTGCCCTGGCCGGATCACCGGTGCCAGACTCATTAAGGATTCGCTGGGTTGGCACATCTTGTTTCGGATCGAGGAACCCGCCGTCGAGGTCTCTGCCAACCCTGGCCCGCCCGTCGGGGTCGACCGAGGGGTTGTCCATACGATGGCGCTGTCGAATGGTGCCATGCTTGACATGCCGACCCTCCTCACTGAGGGTGAGACCCGGCGTCTCTTGGGGTTGCAGCACAAAGCTGCTCGCCGGCAGCTCATGCACAAGCCCGGTGCGCCGATGTCCAACCGGCAACGGCGCACCCTTGGCCAGATCGCCGCGCTACGGGCCAAGCAGGGCCGCCGCCGCGAGGACTGGCTGCACCGCAAGACGACCGACCTCACCAAGCACCACGGCGTCATCGTGGTGGAGGACCTGCGCATTCTCAATCTGGTCCGCTCGGCCCACGGCACGGTCGACCGTCCCGGCAGCAATGTGAAGGCCAAGGCCGGGCTGAATCGCGCGATCCTCGGCATGGCGTGGGGCAAGGCCGGGCGCATGCTCTCCTATAAGTGCACTCTGCGCGGTGGCGTGCTGGTCAAGGTGGATCCGCGGAACTCGTCGATGGAATGCGCTCGCTGTGGGTACACATCGGCTGCGAACCGGGTTGGTCAGGCGACCTTCCGCTGTCTGGCCTGCAGGCATGCCGGAAACGCGGATACAAATGCCGCCCAAGTAGTGTTACAGCGAGGACTCACCGCCCTTAGCGGTGCCACCCCAGGATATGGGGGGAATGCACGTGAGGCATGGAAATCATGCCGCACCGTGAACCGCCAATCCACTGCATCCGCCACAGGATCGCAGGAACGGATCAGGAATCCTCATCCGACCGATGGGGAGGATATCAACACTCCAACATCGATAAGGTGCACGATCCCTTTTCGAAGGAATGGTGACTCTACACCGGCCGGGGGTGGGCCGCGCTTACGCCCAGGAACGGCGTGGCGGTCGCCTACTACGACCGCAAGTACGGCACCGACCAGCAGACCGGCTTCATGGACATCACCATGCGCCGCGGCAACGGCAGCCACGTGCGGGTGACCGACCGGTCGCTGCCGCCGCTCAACGAGTTCCCCGAGGCGGGCGCCAGCACCGGCATCTTCCTCGGCGACTACATCGGGCTGGCGGTCGGCTCCGACGGGCAGGCCCACCCGGCCTGGGCCGACACCCGCAACCCGATCTTCACCCAGAGCGCCACCGACGTCCGTCAGCTCGTCAACGCCGGCCAGGGCTCCGACATCTACACCCGCAGCCTGCCCGGGTAGCGGGCGGCCAGCTCGACCGCGGATGGGGGGAGGTTCGCCTCCCCCCATCCCGCTCGCCGCCGGGCACGATGCCCGGTAGCCTCTACCCATGCTCGTCACCGCCCGTCTGCGCCCACCCGACCGGACCGTCGAGGTGGCCGACGTCCGCCGCGTGGCCGACCTGCTCGGCCACCTGGACGTGCTGCCGGGCGCGGTGCTGGTGATCCGCGACGGGACGCTGCTCACCAGCCAGGACGAGCTACGCGACGGCGACCAGGTCGAGGTCCGCTTCGCGATCTCCGGGGGGTCCGGGGGGCTCAAGGCTAGCCCCCCGGTCAACGGGGGAGCGTGAGCCCATGGCGATGCGTTGCAAGCGCTGCCGGGGGGCCGTCGTCATCGAGGTGCGCCGCCACAACGCCGCCTTCTGCCGCGACTGCTTCTTCCACTACGTCGGCCAGCAGGTCACCAGGGCCATCGCCAAGCACCGCATGCTGGAGCCCGCCGACCGGGTGCTGGTCGCGGTCTCCGGCGGCAAGGACTCGCTCGCGCTCTGGGACCTGCTGCTCGAGCTCGGCTACCGCGCCGACGGCCTGTACCTGAGCCTCGGGATCGGCGCCTACTCCGAGCGCTCCAAGCGGGTCTGCGAGGAGTTCGCCGCCGCCCGCGGCGCCACCCTGGTCGCCCACGACCTGGCCGGCGAGCACGGCTACACCATCCCCGAGGCGGCCGGCAAGGGCGGCCGCTCCTCCTGTGGCGTCTGCGGCCTGTCCAAGCGGTACGTGTTCAACCGGGCCGCGCTGGACGGCGGCTACGACGTGGTCGCCACCGGCCACAACCTCGACGACGAGGCGGCGGTGCTGTTCGCCAACACCCTGCGCTGGGACACCGCGGCGATGGCGCGGCAGTTCCCGGTGCTGGAGGCCACCCGCCCCGGGCTGGTCAAGAAGGTCAAGCCGCTGTACCGGCTGGCCGAGCGGGAGACCGCCGCCTACTGCATCCTCAAGGGCATCGACTACGTGGTGGAGGAGTGCCCGCTGGTCGGCGGCAACACCCAGATGCGCCACAAGGAGACCCTCAACCGGATGGAGGAGGAGTCGCCGGGCACCAAGCACAGCTTCCTGTTCGGCTACCTGGAGCGCGCCGCCGAGCTGCTGCGCGTCGCCGACGTCGCCGAGCTGGCCGAGTGCTCCCGCTGCGGCATGACCACCCAGGCACCCGACGACCCCGCCGAGGCGCCCGTCTGCGCCTTCTGCCGCTCCAAGGCACGCCTGGTGAAGTCCCTGCCGGTCGTGGAGGTCACGGCAGGTTGAGGCCACTGGAGGCGGGGGAGCGGGTGCTGCTCCAGGACGCCAAGGGGCGCCGCTACCTGGTCGCCCTGGAGCATGGCGGGACCTTCCACACCCATCGGGGCCGGCTCGACCACGACCAGCTCATCGGCGCCACGGAGGGGACCGTGGCCCGCACCGACCTCGGGCAGAAGCTGCTGGTGCTGCGGCCCACCCTGGCCGACTGGGTGGTGAAGATGCCACGGGGCGCGCAGGTCATCTACCCCAGGATGCTCGCCCTGATGGTGATGGCCGCCGACGTGCAGCCCGGCATGACCGCGGTGGAGGCCGGCGCCGGCTCCGGCGCGCTGTCGACCGCGCTGCTGCAGGCGCTGGCCCCCGGCGGCCGGCTGGTCTCCTTCGAGCTGCGACCCGACTTCGCGACCCAGGCCAGGCGCAACGTGGAGGGCTGGTTCGGCAAGCCGCCCGACGGCTGGGAGCTGCGCTCCGGCGACGTCGTCGAGGGCATCGCCGGGGTCGGCCCGGTCGACCGCGTCCTGCTCGACCTGCTGGAGCCGTGGCTGGTGGTGCCCGGCGCCGCCGAGGCGCTGACCCTCGGCGGCGTGCTGGTCGCCTTCGTCGCCACCGTCCCGCAGGTGATGCGGACCGTCGAGGCGCTCCGGGGCTCCGGCCGCTTCGGGCTGCTGGAGACCTCGGAGGCGATCATCCGCCCCTGGCACGTGGAGGGACTGGCCGTCCGGCCCGAGCACCGCATGGTCGGCCACACCGGGTTCCTGGTCTCGGCGCGCCGCACCGACGAGCCCTGGCCGGCCGCCACCCCCATCCGCTGAGCCTGCCACCTGCGCGAATGCGGCAATCCGGCGGCGGTGGGTGGGTGACGGTAGCATGAACCCAGGGTCACGAGGGTGTCCCCCGAACGGTTGGCACGGCCTCTCCGAGCGCGACGCTGGCGCGTCTCGGCGGGCTACTCCAGATTTGGTCACAAGCGCGCTATTGGAAGAGCCGATAGGGTTTAGGCAGGTCTACCGAGCAATCCCCGGACGTCAGGACTAGTTAGTCGCCGGCAGCCTGATCCACCGCCGAAGGGGGGACACACGTGAAGGAAGCCGATCGCTCCAGGCAGCCTCGGTCCCGCCGCGACCCAGACCCGAGCCCCGAGGAGGCGCTCGAGCCCAGCGAGCTGCAGCGGCAGATCCAGTTCCTGGAGGAGGAGGCGGCCGTGCTCCGCCGCCGCCTGCAGGACTCGCCGCGCCAGGTCCGCGTGCTCGAAGAGCGGCTGCTCGAGACCAAGGGCCAGCTCGCGCCTCCGCGAGGCCAGGGAGCAGATCATCGCCCTCAAGGAAGAGGTCGAGAAGCTCACCGCGCCCCCGAGCGGGTTCGGTGTGTTCCTCGGGGTCAACGACGACGGCACCATCAACATCTCCTCCGGCGGCCGCAAGCTGCGGGTCAACGTCCACCCGGAGATCGACCCCAAGTCGCTCCAGCCCGGCCAGGAGCTGATGCTCAACGAGGCCCTCAACGTCGTCGAGGCGTGCGCCTACGAGGTCCAGGGCGAGGTCGTCAGCCTCAAGGAGATGCTCGGCCCCGACCGCGCCCTGGTGATCGGCAACGCCGACGAGGAGCGGGTGGTGCAGATCGGCGAGCCCCTGCGCAACCACCACCTGCGCGCCGGCGACTCCCTGCTGCTCGACGTGCGCTCCGGGTTCGTGCTCGAGCACCTCCCCAAGCCGGAGGTCGAGGAGCTCATCCTCGAAGAGGTGCCCGACATCTCCTACCAGGACATCGGCGGGCTGGCCGACCAGATCGAGCAGATCCGCGACGCGGTCGAGCTGCCCTACCTGCACGCCGACCTGTTCGCCGAGCACCAGCTCAAGCCGCCCAAGGGCATCCTGCTGTACGGCCCGCCGGGCTGCGGCAAGACCCTGATCGCCAAGGCGGTCGCCAACTCGCTGGCCAAGAAGGTCGCCGAGGTGACCGGCCGCCCCAGCGGGCGCAGCTACTTCCTGAACATCAAGGGCCCCGAGCTGCTCAACAAGTACGTGGGGGAGACCGAGCGCCAGATCCGCCTGATCTTCCAGCGCGCCAAGGAGAAGTCCGGCGAGGGCGTGCCCGTGATCGTGTTCTTCGACGAGATGGACTCGATCTTCCGCACCCGCGGCTCGGGTGTCTCCTCCGACGTCGAGAACACCATCGTGCCGCAGCTCCTCAGCGAGATCGACGGCGTCGAGCAGCTCAAGAACGTGATCGTGATCGGCGCCTCCAACCGCGAGGACATGATCGACCCGGCGATCCTGCGGCCGGGCCGGCTGGACGTGAAGATCAAGATCGAGCGGCCCGACGCCGACGCGGCCCGCGACATCTTCTCCAAGTACCTGGTCGCGTCCCTGCCGCTCGCCGACGAGGTGGTGAAGGCCGCCAAGGGCGACCGCGAGGAAGCCCTGACCAGGATCATCGACGAGGCGGTCCACCGGATGTACTCCGACGCCGAGGAGAACCGCTTCCTCGAGGTCACCTACGCCAACGGCGACAAGGAGATCCTCTACTTCAAGGACTTCAACTCGGGTGCGATGATCGAGAACATCGTCAACCGGGCCAAGAAGGTGGCCATCAAGCGGTTCCTCGAGACCGGTCACAAGGGCATCGTGGCCGCCGACCTGTTCACCGCCGTGACCGACGAGTTCAAGGAGAACGAGGACCTGCCCAACACCACCAACCCCGACGACTGGGCCCGCATCTCCGGCAAGAAGGGCGAGCGGATCGTGTACGTGCGGACCCTGATCGAGGGGGGCAGCTCCAAGGACCTCGGTCGCACGATCGAGCAGATCAACACCGGCCAGTACCTGTAGGCTTCCACTGGGGCCGCGGCCGGCGAAGGGGGACGGATGGCCATCACCAAGGTCATGGGCATCGAGACCGAGTACGGCATCACCGTGCCCGGCGTGCCCGACTCCAACCCCGTGCTCGCCTCCAGCCTGCTGGTCAACGCCTTCTCGGGTCGGGGCCGCAAGGTCCGCTGGGACTACGAGGAGGAATCCCCGCTGCGCGACGCGCGCGGCTTCGAGGCCGCCCGCGAGCCCGAGACGCCCGCCGAGGACGACCTCGGCCTGGCCAACGTGATCCTCACCAACGGCGCCCGCTACTACGTCGACCACGCCCACCCGGAGTACTCCTCGCCGGAGTGCCTGGACCCCAGGACGCTGGTCGCCTACGACAAGGCCGGGGAGCGGATCCTGGCCGAGTCGGCGCGGCGCGCCGCCGAGCTGGCCCCCGGCGGCCGGCGCATCCAGGTCTACAAGAACAACACCGACGGCAAGGGCACCTCCTACGGCACCCACGAGAACTTCCTGGTCGACCGCGCCACCCCGTTCGCGCGCATCGTCCGCGACCTGACCCCGTTCCTGGTCTCCAGGCAGGTGTTTGCCGGCGCCGGGAGCCTGGTCCGCGACCACCACGACGGCTCGGTCTCCTACCAGATCGCCCAGCGCTCGCAGTTCTTCGAGGTCGAGGTCGGCCTGGAGACCACCCTGAAGCGGCCGATCATCAACACCCGCGACGAGCCCCACGCCGACCCGGAGCGCTACCGGCGGCTGCACGTGATCATCGGCGACGCCAACATGAACGAGGTGGCCACGTTCCTGAAGACCGGGTCGCTGGCGATCGTGCTCATGCTCATCGAGGACGGCGCCATCCCCGGCGACGAGTGGCAGCTCGCCAACCCGGTGCAGGCCCTGCGCGCGATCGCCAAGGACCCGGAGCTGCGCACCACCGTCGAGCGCCGGGACGGGCGCCGCCTGACGGCCTGCGAGGTCCAGTGGCACTACCTGGACGCGGCCAAGGCCTACCTGAAGGACCGCGAGACCAGCCACTGGCACGCCGAGGTGCTGGAGCGCTGGGAGGCCGTCCTCGCCCAGCTCGAGGAGGACCCCGCCAAGGCCGGCCGCACCGTGGACTGGGTGACCAAGTACCAGCTCATGCAGCAGATCGCCAGGCGCGACGGGCTCGACCTCCAGGACGCCAAGCTGGCCCTGGTCGACCTCCAGTACCACGACGTCCGCATCGACCGGGGCCTGTACCACCGGCTGGCCGCCGCCGGGCGGGTCGAGCGCCTGGTGGCCGAGCAGGAGATCATCCGCGCGACCAGCGAGCCCCCCGAGGACACCAGGGCGTACTTCCGGGGCCGCTGCCTGGCGAAGTACGCCCCGCAGATCGCCGCCGCCGGCTGGGACGCGATCATCTTCGACATCGGCAGGGAGACCCTCCAGCGGGTCCCGATGCTCGAGCCGACGCGGGGCACGGCCGCCCACACCGCGGCCATCCTCGACGCCAGCCCCACCGCCGAGGACCTGATCCGCAACCTGCAGAGCTGATGACGACCGTCCACAACCGCGCCAGCGCACGGCGACGAGGTGGGCGAGGCATGACAGAATCGGCTGAAGGCTTGTCCAGGGAGGCACGATGGCCAGAGACAGCGGCGGCGGCGCCGAGCAGAAGCGACGCCCGCCAGGCAAGCAGGACGCCGAGCAGGAAGAGACCCAGGCGTCCGCCGACATCACCGAGAAGGGCGAGGAGCTGAAGGAAGAGCTCGACGCTCTCTTGGACGAGATCGACGACGTGCTCGAAGAAAACGCCGAGGAGTTCGTCAAGCAATACGTCCAGAAGGGGGGCCAGTGACTCTGTCGCCTTTCCTGGGCGGGAAGAGGCCGGCGTGAGGAACCCGTTCGAGGGGCCGATGCTGTTCAGCCCGTCGTTCGTGGACGCGCTGCGGGCCTACGCCCCGGAGCTGCTGGAGCGGCCGGCGGGCGCGGGGGCGATCCCGGAGGTGCCGCACGCGACCACGGTGGCGGCGGTGCGCTACGCCGACGGGGTGGTGATGGGGGGCGACCGGCGGTCCACCGAGGGCATGGCCATCGCCCAGCGCGACATCGAGAAGGTCTTCCCCGCCGACGACTACTCGGCGGTGGCGATCGCCGGCGCCGCCGGGCCCGCGATCGAGATGGTCCGGCTGTTCCAGACCGAGCTGGAGCACTACGAGAAGATCGAGGGCTTCCCGCTGTCGCTGGAGGGCAAGGCCAACAAGCTCGGCCAGATGGTCAGGGGCAACCTCGGCCTCGCCATGCAGGGCCTGGTGGTGGTGCCGCTGTTCGCCGGCTACGACACCCGGCGGCGGACCGGCCGCATCTTCCGCTACGACGTCACCGGCGGCCGCTGGGAGGACGAGGACTACTACGCCACCGGCTCTGGCGGCAAGGACGCCCGCGGCAGCCTGAAGAAGCGCTACCGCGCCGAGATGGACGCCGCGACCGCCGTCGACGTGCTGGTCGAGGCCCTCTACGACGCCGCCGACGAGGACGCCGGCACCGGCGGGCCGGACCTGGTCCGCGGCATCTTCCCGGTGGTGGCCACCGTCACCGACGGGGGCTACCGGCGGCTGCCCGACGACGAGGTGCGCAAGGCGGCCGAGCGGGTCGTCGCCGCCCGCACCCGCGGGGAGGGCTGAGCGGTGAGCATGCCCTTCGGGTACGTCCCGGTCGAGCAGCGCACCAAGGAGATGGCCGACTACGCCCGCAAGGGGATCGCCAGGGGCAGGCCGCTGGTGGTGCTGGAGTACGACGGCGGGATCGTGTTCGTGGCCGACAACCCCTCCACCCATCTCCACAAGATCGCCGAGCTGTACGACCGGATCGCCTTCGCCGCCGTGGGGCGCTTCTCGGAGTTCGAGAACCTCCGCCAGGCGGGGGTCCGCCTGGCCGACATCCGCGGCTACGCCTACGGCCGCGAGGACGTCACCTCCCGCTCGATCGCCAACGCCTACTCCCAGACCCTCGGGCAGATCTTCATCCAGGAGTTCAAGCCCTACGAGGTCGAGCTGTGCGTCGCCGAGGTCGGCACCGACGGCGGCGCCAACGCCCTGTACCACATCGTGTTCGACGGCACCGTCCTCGAACGCGAGGGCTTCCTGGCCATGGGCGGCCAGTCCGACGAGCTGAACGCGGAGCTGCAGCGCGGCTACGAGGAGGGCATGGACCTGGACACCGCGCTGCGGCTGGCGGTGCGGGCGCTGCGGCAGGCGGAGCCGCCGGGTGAGACCGGCTCGCGGCGGGAGGTCGCCGTGCTCGAGCGGGACCGTGCCAGGCGATCGTTCCGGCGACTCTCGCAGGACGACGTCGCGTCGCGGACGGCCGAACCGGCTCCGTGACCGGCGGCGGGCCGTCCGGACCCGGCCCAGACCCCGACAACCCCACCCCGCCCGCCCCGGCACCCCCGCCCGGCGGCCCCGGGTGGCCGCACGGGGCGACGGCGCCGCCGGGGTCCACCCGGCCCGCGTGGCTCCCGGGCGGCACCGAGCCGCACCCGCCCGAGCGGCCGGGGGCGCCGGTGGGCCCGGGCTGGGGGCCGCCGTCGCCACCGCCGCCGCCACGGCGAACAGCCGGGCCGCTGCTGTCCCTGGTGGCGCTGGTGCTGGTGGCCGTGCTGGCGGGCGCCGGGCTGCTGCTCGCGAACGACCGGCGCCCGGCGCCGGCCCCGACCAGCGTGGGCCCCGCACCCGGCAGCACCCGCGCCGCGCCGACGACGACCCGCCCACCGGCCGCCGCCCCGCGGACGCCGGCGGCCGTCCGCGCCGTCCAGTCCGACGTCACCGAGCTGCGGGGACTCCGCTTCCGGCGCCAGGTGCCGGTGACCATCGAGTCGCCGGGCAAGCTGGCCAGGCGCCTGCTGCGGACGCTGGACGCCGAGACCGACGAGGCCCGCCAGGCCCGCGAGGGCCGCGCACTGGCGGTGCTCGGCGAGCTGCCGCTGGGGACCGACCTCCCGCGGCTGCTCCGCCGCATCCAGGCCGAGAGCGTGCTCGGCTTCTACCTGCCGGGGCGGGCGCCGAAGGGGCGGCTGTACGTCCGCTCCAGCCGCGGCCTGGACCCCTACGCCAGGGTCATCCTCGCCCACGAGTTCACCCACGCGCTCACCGACCAGCACTACGACCTGACCCGCAGCGACCGGCTGGCGGCGGCGACCGGCCGCGACGACGAGGAGACCGCCTACTCCGCCCTGGCCGAGGGCGACGCCACCCTCGTGATGCAGCGCTACCTGCGCGAGCGGCTCACCCCCGCCGAGCAGGCGTCCGCCGGCCTGGCCTCGGCCGGTGACCGTACCCCCGGGCGGGACGCGGCCCCGGCGGTCATCCGCGAGCCGATGCTCTTCCCCTACCAGGAGGGTCTCCGCTTCGTGTTCCTGCTCTACCAGGCGGGTGGCTGGGCGGCGGTCAACCGCGCCTACCGCGACCCGCCGACCTCCACCGAGCAGATCCTGCACCCCGACAGGTACCTCGTCCGGCGCGACCGGCCGCAGAAGGTCACCGTGCCCGACGTGAGCGGCCGGCTCGGCGCCGGCTGGGGACGCGGCACCGAGATCGGCTTCGGCGAGCTCGACGTCCGCCTGCTGCTCCACACGAAGCTGCCGCAGAGCACCGCGGAGGCGGCCGCGGCCGGCTGGGACGGCGGCCGC
>WNFU01006438.1_pt1 | contig 14216 bp, 16 predicted proteins | sample 5400121 | NCBI WGS metagenome assembly WNFU01 (sample SAMN13153360, study PRJNA577476) | soil metagenome | isolation source: 100 cm soil or saprolite under grassland replicate 1 | place: USA:California | collected 2016-06-15
AGGACGGCGGCGTCGGCGCCGCCGTGGGCATCCATCGCGGCGGCATCATCAGGAGCCAGAAGGGCGGCGCGCAGGTCATCGAAAGAGTCATTCACGGGTCTATGCTTGATTCAACCAGCCCATCTCGGAAGGGACGGCGAGCGTGGCCGAAGCGCTTCTGATCATCGACTTCCAGAACGACTTCACCGCCGGCGGTGCCCTGGCGGTCCCCGAGGGGGACGACATCGCGGGGCCCGTGAAGCGCCTCGCCGGGCGCTACGAGCACGTCGTCGCGACGCGGGACTGGCACCCGCCCGATCACGCCTCGTTCGAGACCGAGGGCGGCCCGTGGCCGGTCCACTGCGTGCAGGGAACCCCCGGGGCCGAGTTTCATCCCGCCATGGAGGCGATCGACGTCGACGCGGTCGTCGACGTCGGGCGCGAGCGCGACGACGAGGGCTACTCCGGCTTCGAGAAGTCCGACCTCGCCGAGATCCTGCGAGCGCGGGGTGTGGATCGGGTGGCGGTGTGCGGGCTGGCGACCGACTACTGCGTGCGGGCGTCGGCGATCGATGCGTGCCGCGAGGGCTTCGACGTCACGGTCGTCGAGGACGCGATCCGCGGCGTCGACGTCCAGCCGGGCGATTCGGAGCGGGCGCTAACCGACATGAAGGCGGCCGGCGCTCGCATCGCCACCTCCGACGAGCTGCTGGGTGCCGGGGCGCCAGGGGCGTGATCTGATCGAGGAAGCAACGACCGCCCCCCTCTCGCATCTCACGGGGCATTCTGATGGGGACAAGTTGGGTGCCGTCCTGGATAGGGCTCCCATAGCGAGCCCGGGGCAGGACAGCTCCCCCCGAGCTCGGGAGCGAACGACACTCGCGAGCTGGCGCCAGAACGCCCCACAAGAAGCATTGGGGGGCGCTAGATGATGACCTGGACGGTGCCGCCGTCGACGCTCCAGGCGGCGCCCGCCACGTAGGAGGCGCGCTCAGAGCAAAGGAAGACGATTGCCGCCGCGATCTCCTCGACCTCGGCGAGGCGGCCGATCGGGCGCTTCGCGCCGGCGGCATCGAGCGCGTCGCCGCGGCTGTCATGCCCCGCCAGCGCCTGGGACTGGTCGAGCAGACCCCCCTCGTCCATCCACAGCTCGGACTTGGTCGGCCCGGGGCAGATGGCGTTGACGAGCACGCCGTCGCGCGCGTGGCGGTCGGCGAACAGCCGCGACAGCGACAGCTCGGCGGCCTTGGCGACCGAGTATTCGGCCATGTTCGCCGACGGCCGCTTGCCGGCCGTGCTGGAGACGTTGACGACGCGCCCCCAGCCGCGCTCGGTCATGGCCGGGATCGCGGCGCGCATCGCGCGCAGCGGCGCCATCACGTTGACGTCCCACGCCGCCTGCCAGTCCTCGTCGGGGACCTCGTACATGTCCCGCCAGCGGGCCGTCCCGGCGTTGTTGACCAACACGTCGAGGGCACCGTAGCGGCGCTCGGCCTCGGCGACGATGCGCTCTCCGGCGTCGGGAGCGGTGACGTCGAGCTGTAGCGTCGCCGCCTCGCCACCTGCCCGTGCGCACTCTTCCGCGGCGCGCTCGAGCTCGTCGGCCGAGCGGGCGATCAGGAGCACGGGAGCGCCCTCGGCGCAGAGCTGGCGCGCCACCTCCCGCCCGATCCCGCGGCTCGCGCCCGTCACGGCGCACGCCTTGCCTGCCAGGCCGAGGTCCAACTAGCCGCTCACTGGGCGAGCTCGACGCGGTCGGTGATCTCGACCTCGCCGATCAGCGTGCGGTGGACGGGGCACTTGCCCGCGATCACCTTGAGGCGCTCGACCTGATCCTCGCCGAGCGAGGCGGGCAGCTTGACGGTGACCTCGAAGCGGGCGGGCTCACCGCGGGGCGGCTGCTCGAACTGCGCGCTGACCTCGATCCCGCCGACGTCCCAGCCCTTGCGATCCGCGTACATCACGATCGTGATCGCGGTGCAGGCGGCGAGGCTGGATGTCAGAAGCCGGGTGGGGGAGGGGCCGGTGTTCGTCCCGCCGACATCGGTCGGCTCGTCGACGGTGAGCTCGTGGCCGTCGACCTCGACGCGATGGGCGAGCCCCTCGGTGCGACGTGCCGTGGCCCTCACTCCGTCCCCTTGTCGCGGCCCTCGAACAGCTCGGGGTCATCGACGTCCGCGAACCTCGCCATCGCGTAGATGAGGTCGGAGGCGCGATTCAGGTAGCGCAGCACCGCCTCGGAGGCGAGCCCCTGCTCGTCGCGCAGCGCCACGGCGCGCCGCTCGGCCCGGCGCAGCACGGCGCGGGCGAGGTCGAGTTGCGCCGAAAGCTGCGTCCCCCCCGGGATGACGAACTTGGGCGGTAGCGAGACCTGGTCCATGTAGCGGTCGATCTCGGAGTCGAGAGCGTCCACCATCGCGTCGGTTATGCGGCTCACCTCGTCCTCGAGCCGGTCGCCGGCCTCGGGTGCTGTGGCGAGCTCGGCGCCCGCCACGAACAGCTCGCGCTGGACGCGCAGGATGTCGCGCGCCACGTCGGCGTCGCCGGGCCCGCACAGAGAGCGGGCGATTCCGAGCGCCGACCCTGCCTCGTCGAGCGCCCCGTAGGCCTCGGTGCGCGCGTTCGACTTCGGCACCCGGCCGCCGTACCAGAGCGAGGTCGTGCCGTCGTCGCCCTTCTTGGTGTAGATCCGCGTCATGACTCGTCAGCGGTGCGGGCGCGGCGCGCGATCGGAAGACCCGCCCACAGCGCGCCGAAGACCACGCTGGCGACGATTCCCGAGACCACCGTCATCGTGGTGCTGAAGACCACGTCGGCGATCAGCATCACGGCGCCGATCATCGCCAGCGCGAGGAACCCGAGCCCCGCGATCGCGAGCCGGTTCGACGTCAGTATCAGATGCTCCTTGTCCTTCTGGCGAAAGTGAAGCCGGTGCCAGGCCGAGGGGGCGATCAGCAGCGCGGCCGAGAGGGCGGTGCAGGAGAGGACGGCGAAGAAGAGGTCGCGTTGGAACGAGGTGGTCGAGGTAAAGCCCTGGGCGAAGGGCACGGTGAGCAGGAACGCGAACAGGACCTGGACGCCGGGCAGCGCGACGCGAAGCTCGTTGAGCAGCTCGATCAGCTCGCGGTTGATGCGCTCGCTCTTGGACTCCTCCTTGATGTCCCCGCCTCCGGCGTCGCTCATCGCCGTGATCTTCTCAGAAGGCCGGCGGGGGCCAGTGGTCAGCTCAGCGGGTTGAAGACGAGCCCCGTGAGGACCTTGGGGAAGAAGTAGGTCGACTTCGGCGGCATCGTCTCGCCGGCCGCCGCGACCTCGCGGACCTGCTCGACGGGCGTGGGGCGCAGCAGGAACGCGCAGTCGGCGCGCCCCGAATCGACCGTCGCCCACGCATCGCCGGCGCTGCTCGCGTAGGCGATGCCGCGCTTCGCCGCGATGTCCTCCTCGCTCAGCCCCAGCATGCCCTCGAGGACGAGAGCCTCGAGGATCGCCGCGTCGAGCCTGCGGTAGGCCTCCGACCTCGAGGCGAGCGCGGCGTCGAGCTCGCCCGTGTCGCGAAGCCGCAGCCGAAAGCCGCGCTTGAAGTGCGAGTCGACGTAGCCGAAGACGCCGACGCCCTGCTCGCCGCCGGGGTCGAGCCGCTCTATCGGGACCTCCTCGAGCTCGAACAAGCTCCGCAGTCCCGTGGCCAGGGCCTCCTGGCGCCCGGCGTCGAGCCCGCTCAGCAGCCGGTGGGTGGGGAATACGGTGAGCCCGGGGTCGTCCAGGGAGACCAGGTACATCAGCGTGTAGCGGTGGGGTCCGTCGCCCTCGATGCTGCCGGCGTAGGTGCGCGCCGTCTCGTAGCGATGGTGACCGTCGGCGATCAGCAGCTCCGCACCGGCGAGCGCCGCCGCCACCGCTTCATGGACCTCGGGGTCGCCGACCCGCCACACCCGGTGGAGCGTCCCGTCGGGGTCGGTGACCTCGCCCCAGGGGTCCCCGAGCGCCGGCGCGACGTGGCTCCAGGCATCGCCGGGGTGCAGCGAGAAGATCGGCGAGAGGTTGTGGCGCGTGGCGCGCGTGAGGCGCAGGCGGTCCTCCTTGGGGCCGGGCTGGGTGCGCTCGTGGGGCCGAACCCGGCCGGCGCCGTAGTCCTCGATCCGGACTCGGGCGAGGATCCCGTGGCGGGTACGCGTCCCCCCGCCGGGGGCGCTGTACTCCTGGCTCAGCGGCCAGATCGCGGGCGCGCGGTCGGCGGTGAGGACCCCCTCGAGCGTCCAGGCTTCGAGCGTCTCGTCGGCATGCTCGTAACGGTCACCGCCGCCCGGTGCCTCGGGCAGGTCGATCTCGACGACGTTGAAGGGCGAGCGGGCGAGCAGCTCGCCCCGCAGCTCGGGGTCGATCACGTCATACGGCGGGGCCGTGACGGCGCCCAGCGAGGGCACCGCGCCCAGGTTGTAGTGCAGCGCCCGCAGGGGGCGAACCTCCGCCACGGCGCGGAAGGCTATCGGTGCGGGGGCGCGGTCGGCTCAGCGCGTGAGCGCAGCGCAGACGGCGCGCCGCTCCGCCTTCTGGAGTGCCTGAAAGACCGTCGGGTCGCCGGCGTTGGGGCTGAGCTGCTCGTTGACCGAGACGGTGACCGAACGGTGGCCGTCGCGAGTGGCCGCGGCGAACTGGGTGTAGCCGGGGATGTTGCCGGTGTGGCCGAAGACGGTGCCGCAGCCCGTGCGATAGCGAAACAGCGCCAGCCCGGCGGCGTTGTTGCCGGGGCCGGGCGGCTCGGAGCTGCCGCCGTCGAGGAACTGGAACTGGGCGCCCCGCTCCTCCTTGTCGAACAGCCTGCCTCCGACGTAGCCGCGCACGAATCGGTTGAGATCGGCGGGGGTGGACTGGATGCCCCCCGAGGCCCAAACCACCGACATGCCAAAGACGTGGCTGACGTCTACCGGGGGCTCGTCGGTGAGGACGTCATAGCCGTGGATGAAGGGCTCAGGCAGTGCGGAATCCGAGGGCAGGGTCGTGTCGTTCATGCCCAGCGGGGCGAAGACATGGGTCGCAAGCAGGGTCTCGTACGACATCCCGGTCGCCGCCTCCGCCATCAGCCCGATGACGATGTTGTCGGAGTTCGAGTACTCGTAGGCGGTGCCCGGCGTGAAGTGAAGCGGCTCGTCGGTGACGTAGTCGAGCAGCTCGCGCGGCGCCACGTAGGCCTGCGGGTTGGCGCTGATGAACGCGAGGAACTCCGGATCGTTGGTGTAGCTCGGGATGCCGCTGGTGTGGTTGAGCAGGTCGCGCAGGGTCACAGCGCTCCAGGCGCTTGGCAGGTCGGGCAGCCGATCGGTGACCGTCGTGTCGAGGGTGAGGCGCCCCTCAGAGACGAGCGACAGCGCGACGGCGCCGCTGAACGCCTTCGCGACGCTCGCGATGCGCATGTGGTCGGATGGATGAGGCCGCTCGGTCGGCATCAGGTTGCCGAATCCGGCCTTGATCACGCTGCGCTTCGATCCACGCTGGATGATGGCGATCGCGCCGGGGGGGCCGAGTTGCTGTTTTACGACGCGCTTCAGCGCAAGCTCGACCGCGGCGTCGCCCAACTTGTTGATCTTCACGGCCTGGGCCGGAGTACAGGCCACCGCCAGCACGAGGCCCGCCAGCGCTGCGACTGCGAGGCGCCGGCTCATCGGGTTAGAAGTGAGTGGGGTGGCACTCGGCGTCGACCTTAGCTTGGGCGTCGGCGAGCTGCGCCTCGGCGTCCTTGAGCTTCTGCTTCAGCTTCTTGACCTTCTTGCGGTTGTGCTTCTTCTTCGCCTTCTTGATCTTCGCCTGGAGGTCGGCGACGGTCTGTGCGAGCGGGTCGGCGGCCGCCTCGGCGGCCACGCAGGCGTCGGTCACGAGCATGTCGAGCCCGATATAGGTCCCGCCGGTGGCGGTCGTCCCGAAGTCCTGCGTCGCCGTCGCGCCGCCGGTGCCTGAGCCCTGGGGAAGGCCCGGCGCGAGCCCGATGCCCACGGCCTTGTAATCGGGATCGAGCATGTTCGCGTTGTGGCCCGGGCTGTTGCGCCACAGGTCGAAAAAGCTCGCGGGGCTCCCGAGGCTGTCGTAGGCGATGTTCTCGCCGACCCCGCCGGGGTAGCCCGCGGCCTGTCCGCGATCCGTCGGCGTGGAGCAATTACCGGGGATGAAGACCGTGTCGCAGCCGGGCCCGCCGAAGTGGTTGAAGTAGTTGCGGTTGGCCATGTCCTCGCTGTAGGCGCGCGCCGCGGAGTGCAGGGACGCATCCTCGGGGAGCGGAGCCAGGCCGTTGTCGACCCTGTAGTTGTTGAGCAGGCAGAGCGAGCTGCGCTCGGACTGGTCGATGTTCGCGGCCGTGATCGAGTCGCCCTGTCCGACGCACATGTCGGCATGGGCGCCGCCGGGCGCCATCAACGCCGCCGCCGCGAGCCCCCCCAGGAGCACAAGTACGAGCCGCCTACCCAAGGCCGGATACGTTAGAGGACGTAGGCGGGGCGCGAGTCAGCGACGTAGGATCGCTCACCGACCGATGAAGCCCGCGAGTCATGTCTGAGGAGAACCTCGCGATCGCGCGCGCCATCTTCGAGGGCGGCGCCGGGACGAGCAAGGAGGCGATCCTCGCCGCGCTCCCCGAGGCGATCCCGGCGTTGATTCACCCCGACGCGGAGTGGGTCGAGGCTCCCGAGCGCGTCGACTCGACGACCTACCGGGGGCACGACGGGATCCGCGAGTCGTTCGAGCGCTGGCTCGAGCAGTGGGGCGAGTATCGCGTCGAGCCGCAGCGCTTCGAGGACCACGGCGAGAAAGTCCTCGTCGTTGTCCACGAGTACGGCGAGGGGCACGGCAGCGGTGCCTCGACCGAGGCCACGATCTACGTCGTCCTCACGTTCCGCGACGGCAAGATCAGCCGCTATCGCGAGTTCTACGACGAGGAGGCCGCGCGATCGTCGCTCGGATAGCGCCGGGCCGCGCCGAGGCCGGATAATCCGGAGCGTGGCGCAGGCCGCTGACGGCAACCAGGGTGAGTCCGGCGCGGCGCTCGCGGAGCGCACCGACAGGCGTTTGAGCCGGGTCGGCGGGCCGGCGAACGGCAGCGGGGCCTTGATCCTGGCCCTGTTCCTGATCTTCATCATTCCCACGACCCTCGACGCCGACGATCTGCGATCGCTGGCGCTCCGCAACGCCGTGGTGTTCGCGGTGACCGTGCCGCCGACACTCCTCGCCGGCTGGCGGTATGTCCAAAGACGTCCGTTCGCGCCGATCGCCCGCTGGCTGCTCGCCGAAAGGCCCGCGACCGAGGAGGAGCGGGTGCTGGTTCTGCGTTACCCCTTGACCTGGGCGCGGCGGGCGGCGGTTCCGTGGGCCGGTGCGGCGACGCTGTTCGCACTGCTCAACGTGGACTTCGGACTGGCCGTCGCGTTGACCACCGGGGCGGTCATCGTGCTCGGCGGCGTCACCGCGTGCGCGCTCCAATACCTGCTGGTGGAGCGGATCATGCGGCCGGTCACCGCGCGAGCGCTGGCGGGCGGGGGGCCGCCTCGCGTGACGATCCCGGGCGTCGCGGCCCGGATCACGATGGCCTGGACCCTGGCGACCGGCGTGCCGCTGCTCGGCATCGTGGCGATCGCGGTCGCGGACCTGGCCGGTGCGGACTTCGACGCCGGGCAGGTCGTCGACTCGGCGCTGTTCCTGGCATCGCTGGCCCTCGTCGTGGGGCTGCTGGTCATGCTGATCGCCGCCCGCTCGGTTTCCGACCCAGTTGAAACCGTGCGCGACGCCCTGGCGGGCATCGAGCGCGGCGAGTTTGAGATCCGCGTGCCGGTGGACGACGGCAGCGAGGTAGGACTGCTTCAAGCCGGCTTCAATCGCATGGCGGACGGGCTGGAGGAGCGTGAGCGCCTGCGCGAGGCCTTCGGCGCCTTCGTCGACCCCGAGCTGACCGAGCGAGTGCTCGAGCACGGCACCGATCTCGCCGGCGAGGAGATCGACCTCTCGATCCTGTTCATGGACGTGCGCGGCTTTACGAGCTTCGCGGAGCGGGCCGATGCGCACGACGTGGTCGCCCGGCTCAATGACCTCTACGACCTGGTCGTCCCGGTGATCCTCGAGCACGGCGGGCACGCGAGCAAGTTCATCGGCGACGGTCTGCTCGCCGTGTTCGGCGCCCCGGAGCGGCTCGAGGACCACGCCGACCGGGCCGTCGGGGCGGCGCTGGACATCGCCCGGGCCGTTCGCGAGCGCTATGGCGACGAGCTGCGGGTCGGTGTGGGCGTGAACTCGGGCCGGGTCGTCGCCGGGACGGTCGGTGGCGGCGGGAGGCTCGACTTCACGGTGATCGGCGACCCGGTGAACACCGCCGCCCGGGTGGAGGCAGCCACCCGCGAGACCGGCGACGATGTCCTGATCACGGCGGTGACGCACGGGTCGTTGGGTCGCGACTTCGGCGGCTGGGACGAGCGCCCGCCGGTGGCGCTGAAGGGCAAGCGGCAGGCGGTCTCGCTGTACGCGCCCCAGCTCGGTTACCAGCGATGAGTTTCGGGGTCTCGGTCGGTCTTAGACCCGCCATCTAGACGAGGTCACCGCCCAGAGGGGTGGAGGCCGAATCAGAAGCTCCCAGACGTGACCGTCGAGGTCCTGAAAGCTTCCGCCGGAAACTCGGTCGCTGACGCTCAGGTCTTGGCCCGGCTGGCGACCGGGGGCGCATGGAGCAGCGCGCGCACGGCGTCGACCGCCTGGTCGACGTCGGGCTCGCCGCCCGTGATCACGTCGTTGTAGAGGAACGACTCGCAGATGCGCACGATCACGTAGGCGAGCGCGTCGAGCTCGAGCGGCGGGTCGAGCGCTCCGCTTGTTGTCTGCTCCCCAAGCAGATCGCGGATCGCCGCGATCGAGCGCCGTTGCATCTGGCTGTGCTTCGAGGCCAGGACCCTGAGCGCGAACTCGGGATCCAGCTCGATGAACCGTCGCACCGGCTCGAATGCCATCGCCGCCCGCAGATAGCGCTCGACCACCTCCGCGATGTGGTCCGGGCCCGAGCCAGGGGCCGCGCGGGCCTCCTCGATGGTCGGCTCGGCAAACGACCACAGCACCTCGCCGAGCAATCGCTCCCGGTCGCCGACCCAGCGGTAGAGGGTCGCTCGGCTGACGCCGAGCTCGGCGGCGAGGGCGCCCATGTCGATGCGCCCGCTCGCGAGCCACGCCTGGCGCGCAACGCGGAGCGCGTCGAGCGCGGTCACGGTGGCAGTCGGGCCATACGAGACCGCCCGCTCGAGGGAGGTCTCGCGGGGAGTGGAGGTCGCCGACGCGCCGTTCATCGTTGAGACAATAGCATGTCCTGTTGCAAGGCTGAGGCAAATAATGTTATTGTCTCATCAATGGACGACCCGCGAGGCGAGGAGAGCGCGATGAGAGAGGCGACTTCGAATCTCTGGTTCGGCATCCGCCGGGCCGCGGCGATCATCGCCCTCGCGGTCTGCTCGGGGCTGCTGGCGCCGCCGGCCGGCGCCCAGGTCGCTCAGGTCGGCGGCGACACCGGGGTCGTCAACGTCTCGGCCACGAGCGGCGCCGCGGAGTCGGAGCAGCCGCTGGCCGTGAATCCGCGCAATCCCTACCAGCTGACGACCGTCGCGAACGTCTTCGAGCCCAACATGCCGCCGCCGCTGGACCGGCTTTTTGGCGCGGGCGGCATCGACGACACGCGCGTCTACAGCTCCCAGGACGGGGGGCTCCACTGGACGACGCGCAAGCTCGACCAGGGCGGGATCGGACCGCTCGCGGCGCCATTGCCGGAGCTCGAGGGGGAGGCCCCCGAGTTCGACGATGCGCTCAACGTCGTCAACACCGACGCCGACTCGATCTGGGACCGTCACGGCAACGCCTACTTCGAGAGCGCGGACATCCACGGCGTCCACCACGGCGGCGACGAGGTCGCGACCGTGTGGCGCTCGACCGACGGCGGCGTGACGTGGGGACCGCCCGACGGGTACACGGCGGTGAGCGCTGCCGAGGAGCAGAGCGAGCTCGACCGGCCCTGGTTTGCGATCGACAACAGCGGCGGGCCGCACGACGGCCGCCTCTACATGACCTTCGAGACCACGCCGTTCGCCGAGATCCCGCCGGAGGTCTATGTCAAGCACTCCGATGACCACGGCGAGACGTGGAGCCCCTCGACGCGCGTCGACGACGGGATCTATGAGACCCAGTTCAACCCGCGCGCCCGGCCGATCCTTGGATCCGACGGCACGCTGTACGTGGTCTACGATCGCGCGCCCGCCACCACGACGCCCTTCGCCCCGCAGGTCGGGACCATCCAGCTCGCCTTCGCCCGCTCGACCGATGGCGGCCAGACGTTCGAGCACTTCATCGCCGACCAGGACGTCCACCGCACCTCGAGCCCCGATGAGGCGACCCCCGCCTACACGGAGATGATCCCGGCGATCGCCTCGGACCCCGAGCACCCGGGGCGCGTGGCGGTGGCGTGGCCCGAGGCGCTCGACGAGTCCAACTCGCGGATCATGCTGCGTTACTCGCTCGACGGGGGTGAGCACTGGAGCGAGCGCATCGACGTGGCGAACGATCCGGCGAGCACCCCCGACCAGCACGACCACGTCACGCTCGCCTGGTACGGAGACGGGCGGCTATTCGTCGGCTGGCGCGATCGCCGCTGCTGCGGGGGCACCTTCGAGGACCCCTACGAGCAGTGGGTGCGGGTGCTCGAGCCGAACTCGGCGGGAGAGCTCGACCCCGGGCGCACCGTTAGGTTCTCGAACGGCCCCGAGCCGCCGAACGAGAGCGGCCAGGGCGCGCTGGCGCCCGACGAGTTCCAGGGCCTGGTCGCCACTCGACTCGGCGTCGCTCTGACGTGGTCGCGGCTTAATGGCGAGCTCAATGACCTGATGTTCCGGCGCGTGCCGCTCGCGGCCTTCCACAGGCCCTGAGGACTAGATGAGTAGTTCCACGACCCCCGCGCACGCGGTCGCCGAACAACTCATCTAGCCTCGCAGGACGTGCTCGCAGCCGCGCACCCGGTCGTGCCGGTCCACCTTCGCGACGTCGTCGCCCGACCCGCAGCGGACCCGGTCGGAGGCTCCGTCGCGCGAGGCGAGGCGGTCGGCTCCGCGCCCTCCTGCGAGGACGTCCTCGCCTGAACCGCCGTCGACGCGGTCACGGCCGCGCTGGCCGAGAAGGCAGTCGTCGCCACCTTCGCCGCGCACCGAGTCCCTGGCGCCCAAGGCACGGATGCGATCGCCGAGCGGTGTGCCTACGAGCTTGTCGCGACCGTCGCCGCCGTTGATGGTGTTGACGCACGGCCCAAGCTGGGCCTGCAGGTAGGTCGCTTCCTGGGTCTCGACGGTCTCGATGAGGTTGCCGAGGACGAGGTTGACGTCGGCGAGATGGAGGCCCCAGCTCGGATCCGGCGAAGGGTTGAGATGGCGCGCCGCGCCGACCGGATAGGTCATCAGCACGTTCGCCTCGTTCTCGGTCACGCAGCGGCCGGTGTAGTGGTCCTGAGGCTGGAGCCACGGGGTCGGGGCGGATGGCGGTGGTCCGCCGTACATGACCACCAGCAGCGCCCCGATGACACCTGGAAAGGGCTCGCTGCGGATGTAGGTTTGAAGCGGCGCCTGCTCATTGCTGTCGAGCGAGGCCGGGTTCGTGCACAGAACCTCGTATCCGGGTCCGACTGGGAAGTTGAACGGGTTGGCGGTGGACCCGCCGGTAGTGCGGCCGAAGCGCGTGTTGTCGGGCGGCGTCTCGTTGAAGGTCGAGTAGGCGATCACGCACCCGATCTGGCGGCTCGAGCTGCATCCGGGGACGTTCTGGAAGTCGCCGCCGATGTTGCTGCCCTGCGCGACGGTGACGTTGGCGCCGGGCATGATCGCCGAGACCAGCCGCCGCCGCACGTTCGGGTCAGGGTCGATCTGGGTGCGGACGAGCTGGCGCAGCATGCGGGTGCCCTGCGAGTGCCCGATCAGCACGAAGCCCCGGCCGTCGTTGTAGTTGGTGATGTAGTCGTGCCAGGCCGCTTCGACGTCGGCGTAGGCCACCTTTTGCGCCTCCGCGAGCTGGTCGGCCGGCGCCTGGAGGCCCACCAGGGTGACCTGGCGGTACATCGGAGCGAAGACGCGACAGCGTTGCGAGAAGCGGGCCGCCTGGTACTCCGCGACCGCGGTCTCCTCGGGGTCGACGCTCAGATCGGAGTTGATCGTGGGGTCCTGGCTAACCGTCGGATAGACGTAGAAGCAGTCGATCTTCGGGTCGTCGGCGAGTCCGGGATCCTCGACGTGCGATTCCCCGGATGTGGAGTAGACCGTCGTCTCGAGGCTCTCATGGCAGGGATTCGGCTCGTCGCCGGGCCTGCAGAGCCACGTCGTGTCCGCCGCGGCGTCGCCGGGCGCCGCGAGCAAGACCGACAGGCCCACGAGCAGCGTGGACAGGCAAATGCCTTGAAAATGCCGCGTCGGACGCCCGCGGAACACGCGAAGCCGACTCTAACCCGGTCGACCTCGGTCTCGCAAGGGGAGGCCTGCCCATCGGGTACATGACGGTTGTAGTCAGTGCTGTAGTGGCCTCTGGAGCCTCAGCCATCCCGTGTCCGCGCTGCGCGATGACTCAGCTAGGCGTGGGCCGGTACCGGATCACCGGCGCCCGCCCGCCACTCCCGCTCGATCTCTCGCAGCATCGGCGGGTAGACGATCAGGTGCCGGAACGGCCTGATCGCGGCCATGTAGCCGGTCCCGAGCGGTCCGTTTGGCTTCACCAAGACGGCCATCTGGCCGCGGTAGCCGCCGGTCTGGTCCGGGACCCAGCCGATGTGCATGACCCCGTGCATGGTCCGGTTGGCGATCTCCGCCGCCCATTCGTCCTCGAGCAGGTAGAGCGAGGTGAAGGGGAGCGCCTCGAAGTCCGGGCCGGAGGGGGCGTCGCGCAGATCGGCCGGCAACCGGTCGCGGAGCGTCGGCACCCTGGAGCCGAGGCCGGCTTCCGGGCCGTCCCAGCCGAGCAGCTCCCCGATCTTCCACCGGATCGCGAAGAGCGTGCGGACGGCGCGGGAGGAGCCTTGCGACGGGTCGCCCGAGGCGATCCCCTGGACCAGGCGAGGGAAGTCGTCCGGGCCGCCCGGCGTCGGCAGCGCCCACACATCCTCGAGCCGGAAGTCGCGGGTGAGCTCGTGGATCCGCCAGGGCCGGGAGCTGTGCGCGGCGTTCGGAAGCCTCATTGGTGGACCTTCGCCTTCGTACTTAAGAGCTCCCCACCACGCCAGCGCCGCGGTGGCGGTGAGCGCGGCGGGACCGGGGTGGCGGAACAGGGATCGAGGGGATTGGGAAGCCCCCAGCCCACCGCGAGCGCCGCGAAGCCGGTGGACGCGCTGGCGGCGACCACGGCGATCCCCCGCGCTGTATCGCCGTGGAGGACCGAGCCTGACAGGAGGAGCGCGAATCCGACAGTGAGAAAGGCGATGGTCGTCATGTGCCACGTGACGTGGATCATGCTCTCGCAAAGTGGGAGCGACGCGTTCGAGCCGGTGATACCGGGAACGGAGGTCCGCGACTCCCGGCCCTTGATCGAGGATCGTGCCTGATTTAGGCTTGCGCACATGTTCGGTCGCTTGAACCTGATGCGCGACGGGGCGCAGGTCGACGGCGTCGTCCTGGGGTCCGAGAACAGGCACAGCCGCGTATCGGGCCCCGGAGAGATGACCGCCGGAGCCACGATCGTGCGGCTCAAGCTCCGGGTGGAGTTCGAGGACGGCACCACGACCGAGGTTGAGCGCGAGCTCAAGGAAACGGAGATCGGTGGCATGCCCCTGAACGAGAGCGGCCTGTTCCTGGGCGAAGGCGACATAGTCCCGATGCGCTACGACCCGAAGGACCGCTCCCGCATCGAGATCGACAAGGCGGCGATCAAGGCGAGGCGGGATAAGCTCGCGGCCGAAGTCGACGACCTCAGCAGGCTCCAGGGCGCGCACAAGCGCGGCGAGGTCAGCGACGAGGAGTTCACCAAAGAGGCCGAGCGGCTGTTGGATCTCTGATCCCGCCGGCCTTCGTCGCGGCTCCATGATCGAGTGCCGCGTGGGCTGGTTGGGCTCTGCTTCGTCCTGGAACTGCCGCGTTCACGCGAGGCGATTCCATGCTGGGGGTTATCCCTCCATGTAAAGCAGCACTGGGCGCGGGACCGAGGGGCGATGCTCCTCCCGTGTGGAAGGGGGAGTTGCGACCTAGCGAATGCTTGCTTGCTGAATCGGG
>WNFU01022177.1_pt1 | contig 14214 bp, 11 predicted proteins | sample 5400121 | NCBI WGS metagenome assembly WNFU01 (sample SAMN13153360, study PRJNA577476) | soil metagenome | isolation source: 100 cm soil or saprolite under grassland replicate 1 | place: USA:California | collected 2016-06-15
TGCCCGACGGAGATCGTTTTTCCCAACCCCACGCCGGCGCATATCAGCGTGGCCATCGGTGTCTACACCAACACGCCGCACCCGCATGCGGCCGCGCTGTTCATCGATTTTATGAAATCGGCTGAGGGCGCCAAGATACTTGCTTCGACGGGCCGTCTCTCGGGACGTAAAGGAGTCAAGTCGTTATACGAAGAGCTTTCCAACTTGGAAGAGCGAGGCATTTCTGTTTTGGTCGTTACGCCGGAGCAATCGGAAAAAGTAGCGAAGCCGATGGAAAAAATTATGAAGGAAATCTTGGTACCATAGCCCGACAATCGATCTCGGCCGTCTCGGCGTATCGTAGGTCCATATGTAGGGGCGACCGGCCGGTCGCCTGTCCACGAAACGAATTGGGTAATCTATCGTAATGGCTCGCAAGTATCGCTATTTTTCCGCTGACAGTCACTTCGAGCGGCTGCCGGAAACCTGGACGCACAGAGTTCCGGCAAAATATCGCGACCGGGCGCCGCGCCGGATCAAGCTTGCCGATGGCAGAAGAGGGGCAGCCCCTCGAATATCGCGGCACCAATCTGTTCGCAGGAAAGTCTCGCGAAGACTTCAATCCGGTCGACTTGAATTTCGAAGAATCCGCCGGTGCCGGCTCGCCAGAGCAGCGGCTAAAAGAGCAAGACGCTGACGGTATCGACGGCGAGCTGTTGTTTGCTACTGAAGCACGCAACACGAAAATCAAAGACAAGGATGTCTTTCTTGCGCTCATCAAGGCGTTCAACGACTATTTCATCGAAGAGTACTGTGCGGTTAGTCCCGATCGTTTGATCGGTGTCGCAGTCATGCCGGACATCGGCGCCGAAGAAAATGTCGCCGAGATGAAACGATGCAAAGAAAAAGGATTCAAAGCGGTCCGCTTGCACACGTTTCCGAGCGGCAAGACCTATCCAACGCCCGACGACGATAAGTTTTACGCTGCGGCGTTGGATCTGACCATGCCGATCACGATCCATACGTCGTTCCCGCGCCGAACCGACGAGCGCGATGTTTTTCTCATGAAGTATCCGAAAGATCCGCAGGGCGAAGATCGGCCGTTCGATTTTCTCCAACGCCTGGCGCGGCAGGGCATCTATCACTGTGGCGCGGTGGAAGCCACGCAATTGATCTTCACCGGCGTGTTCGACCGTTTTCCAAAGCTGCAAATTTACTGGGCGGAGAACAATATCGGGTGGATTCCGTATTTCTATCAGCAGATGGATCAGACCTATAAGGTGAACTGCTCGTGGGCCGAACGGCTTCTGGGATTGCCGAAACTCAAGAAACTCCCAAGCGAGTATCTGCGCGAGCACGCGCAATGGGGCGTCTTCGACGACCCGATCGGCATCCAACTCCGCCACATGGTCGGCGTCGAGAAAATCATGTGGTCGACCGACTTCCCGCACATCGTCACGCGCTGGCCGAAGTCGCTGGAGCTGATGGAACAACAATTCGCCGGCGTACCGGAGAATGAGAAAGAGGTGATGTTAGCAGGCAACGCCGTGAAGTTCTTTCATCTCGACGCGGCATAGCACGCGAATTCGGATTTTTGGTCGCAAAGACCTGTCCTGAGGCCTTCGGCTCGCTAAGGATAAACTCCGCCGAAGCAACGCAAAGACCGGAAAGTAGGGGCACGGCATGCCGTGCCTTAGGGGTAGGGTGCGCAGAGCGCACCCTACAACTGTACAATTCACTATCAACCGAGCGGCACCTGTAAGTTATATAGCCGCGCCGAGTTCTCTCCCAGTATCCGATTCTGAGTTTCGTTCGAAAAACCAGCTGTGCGGACGCGCGAAACCGTTTCGGGCCATTTGCTATCGCCGTGCGGATAGTCGGAGGCGTACATGATGCATTTGTCGCCGACGGCGTTGATTACCGCGGGCAGCATGATCTCGCCCGGTTCGCAGGAGACCACCATGCGGCCTTCGGCGAAAAGCTCGCTTGGTTTGATGCGGCTCTTCGGTCGTTTGCGGTTCAAGAGGCCCTCGTACATGCGCGGGTCTCTTTCACCGCGCTCGTGCATTTCGTCCATTCTTTCAACCCAATAGGGCAGCCAACCGCAGCCGGTTTCCAACAAGCCGAAGCGGATTTTTGGAAAGAGGTCGACAATGCCGCCGCCGACGAGCGACACCATCGCGGCAGTTAACGTGAGCGGCATCGAGACGGCCTTGGCGCCCCAGAAATGATCGAATAATTCTTGACCGACCGTCGGATACATTCCCGTCACAGTGTGGACGCCGACGCCGACGTCGAGCTGTTCCACTGTTTCCCAAAATGTATAGAGCTCGGGATGATCGAGGGTGCGCGGGCCGATCGTTCCGGTGACCATGACGCCGACGGCGCCGAGCGATTCGACCGCGCGTGTCAACTCTTTGGCCGCCGCTTTGGGATCTTGCAGAGCGACGATCGCGGCGAAGCGCAATCGCCCGCCGCTCTGCGCGCAGCGCTCGGATATCCAGGTATTGTAAGCGCGCGCGATCGCGGTGGCGAGCCCGGCGTGCTCCAAGCTGTTAATTGACATGAGAACGTTTGGATAGATCACCTGAAGGTCAATACCTTCGAGATCGAGGTCCGCCAGTCGACCCGGCACGTTGCTTAGATCGAGATCTTTGACCCGGAGCGTTGGCGTTGTATTGGCGATACTACCAGGGGTGCCGGGGCCCCAACCAAAGGGCTTGGTGATGACGCGCCCTTCGATAATGTAGAAGCTGCGCCCGTCGTCGAAGGTAACAAAGCGCGGTCGATTCCGGTGGAATTCCTTCTCCAAATAGTTGTCGAAAACTTCCTGAGGAATGTGAGTGTGGCCGTCGGCATCGATAATCACGGTTTGTCCTCCTCGTTAGCGTTTTCCTTCGCGCTGGATCGCGCGGACGATGCTCCAGTCGACAAAATCTTTGGCCGCGAAGTTGGACTGCGGGATTTTGGCATCTTGTTGGGCGCGTTTGATGGAAGCAGTGATCAGCTCGTCGCTGACTTCGCCTCGCGAATTATACGTCGGCATCGCTGCGTCATAGGCGGTTTGCGCAGTTTCGCGATCCAGATTCCACTCCTTCTGAATGAGCCCGACTGCCTCGCTGGGATGATCGAAGGCGTAGTGCAGCCCGCGAATCATCGCACGGAGAAATCGGCGGACTTGATCCGGATTGTCGCGTAGTTTCGCGCGGCGCATGACGAGTCCATTCTCGACGAATCGGGGCAAGATTTCTGGACCGAGAACCAAACGGTTGTAACCTTTGCGCACCGCAATGGAGTCGTACGGCGGCGACAGGGTCGTTGCGGCAACGCTGCCGGAAAACAGCGCGGTCATGCCTTGAGTGACATCGATCGTCGAGATCAGCTTGACGTCTTTCTCCGCATCCAAACCGAGGTACTTCACCATCGCGACCGTGGCGTGATAGTGGCTGCCGCGCGTACCGCCGTGGCCGATAATTCCGCCGCGCAATGTTTTAGCATCCTTGATGTCCGGCCGGCTGATCAGGTAAAGAAGAGGTTTTTCTGTCGATACATAAGTTGCGACTAGAGGCGCGCCGCCGATCGCCGCGCCGAGACCGGAATTGAACGCGGTAATAAAATCGAGGTCCTCGGAGACGAGCGCCGCGATCGCGGTGTTGGTCTTGGTCGTAATCGGTTTGTAATCGAATCCTTCACTCTCGAAGATCCCCTGTCGCTGGGCTAGATAGATCGGCAAATTGAGCACGTGTTTGGCGGAGAGGCCGAGAGTGACCGACTCCAATTTACGCGGAGCGCCGGATTTTTCCTGCGCCCCCGCCGCGGACAACCATGTGATCAACAACAAGCATGGGCTGAATCGTCTGAACGTTATAAACATCGGCCTAAAACTGATCTATATCGCTGGCGCGGAGCGGGCGTCAAGGTTAGCAAAGCTGCGCTTGCGGCAATATGCGCACTCACGCGCATGGCGATTGTTGACCGATGATGCTGAGCTATGATTATGTGGTGGCGCTCGCGAACCAAAGTAACTCCAAGCGGGAGGTAAAATCATGGCAAGCTCGTGGGAAAGCGTGAAAGTTGATAACACCAGCATGCCCCTATATTTGAGCGTGCCCGAGAGCGGCGGACCGGTTCCTGGCATTGTGGTCATTCACGGGCAGTCGGGATTGGAAAATTTCATCAAAGACACGACGCACATGCTCGCGCTTCAAGGATACGCCGCTGTGGCGCCGAACTTGTACCACCGCGATGCTCCTGACTGCAAAGATGACAATCCTACGCGGAAGTCGCGCCTTCGCGACGCGGGTATTATCAATGACATTAACGCCGCGATTGGATTCCTACGGAGTCACCGGCAGATCGATGGTGCACGTCTAGGCATCGTCGGCTTTTGCATGGGCGGAAGAATCGTTTATCTGATGTCGGCGGCAAGTCGAGACCTAAAAGCTGGCGTGATGTTCTACGGCGGCGGCACAATGCTGCCGTTCGGGCAAGGCCCTTCCCCATTCGACCGCACGCGCGAGATCAATTGCCCGATTCAGGGCCAGTTCGGCGCGGACGATAAGAATCTATCACCGGAAGATGTGCGCAAGCTCGATGCGGAACTTTCTCGCTACAATAAGTCGCATGAGTTTCATAGCTACGGCGGCGCAGCCCATGCGTTCTGCAACACCGGCTCTGCGAACTATCGGCCGCACGCCGCGGCTCTCAGGCTAATCCCAGACGGTACGAACCAAACCGGATTCCTGGATCTTTCCGTCACCGGTAATAAGCGGCAAGCCGGTGACTCTGGCCTGGGCGATGATCAGACGGTCATAGGGATCCCTGACGGTTGTAAATGTTGCCGCTTCGAGAAGCAGGTCGGTATCGTTAACGCCCAAATCGAAATTGTCGGCCTGTCGTATTGAGACCACAAAGTCACGGAATGGTAGAGGAAAGCGAATTTTGCCGATCTCCGAAAGGAGCATCACTTCTTCGAGGACGGTAAATGGTACTATCATAGTCTCCCGCCCACGTTTTACGGCGTCAAAAACATTTAAGGCTCTGCGGCCAAGGCGATTCCTTCGACCCGTGACATGATGAACGAAGGGATGAGTGTCCGTGACGAACGTCATGGGAGCTTTTTAATGACGGCTGCGATCCGTGACTTGCGGAGCTCGCGTATTGCTTCGTCGATATCGCCAACGGCAGTGGCGATCCCTTCAAGGTTTATGATCCTTTTCTCGCCGACATTTTTTAAATATTTCGAAGTGCCCGAGAGTTCTCGGTACCTATCAATGCCGATGATGACAGCGCGGGGCTTTTGACGTTTAGAGACGACATAGGTGTCTCCACTTTCAGCTACCCGATCGACTATTTCGCTCAACTTCGACCGAGCCTGCACGAACGTCATGACTTTTTCTTTGGCTATGGTTATCTCCTTGTGTACACATTAAATGTACACTAAGGCATGAATCGCGTCAATTTGCCTGGAAGTCGTTGAGTATGTTCTGACCGCTCGCTGGCGTTCGACGGTTCAGCGGACCAACGGTAATTCGAAATTAGGGTAACGGCTTAAACGGCTTGAACGATTTGAACGTTTGGAACGCCCAAATCGTTCAAGCACGCTGATTGGCTGGAGATTGCGCAAATGATGCAGCTGTCTAACGCAATCCCGGGGGCTTGGTTTTATCGTCGTAGTATTCCTGACTAAATTCCGGTTTGCGTCTCTCCGCGAAGGCCGCTGAGCCTTCGTCGTAATCCTTGCTCTGGCGCAAGTGGGCGTAGAACTCGCGGTGGATGTCGAAAGCTTTTTCCCAGCCCTGAATACCGTACAGGAGTTTGTCCTCGATGTATTCCATGGTGTGCGCGGCGATGAGGCGGCCGTTGCGGTTGATCGTCGTGCACAGCTCGACGCAATCGTCGAGCAGCTTATCCGGCTCGCAGATTTTCTGCACGAGGCCCAGACGAAAGGCGGTATCCGCGTCGATCATCTGGCCGGTTAGCGCCAACCAATAACCCCAACCCGTTGGCAACTGACAGAGGTAATGCGGCCAGGCCGCCATGTGCGACCAGCGGACTTCGGAGCAGCCGAACTTCGAGGCCGGGACGCAGTAGCGAATATGACACGCTAAGGACAGACTAAAACCACCGCCCACCGCGTAGCCATTGATCGCGGCGATGATCGGTTTGTGCATTTGCAGCATGCGCGTATTCGAGTACGGCCGCGGGCCGGAGCGTGGTCCTTTCATCTCGCCCTTTGCAAAAGCGAGATTCTCTTTCAGATCGCCGCCGACGCAAAAGGCGTCGCCGCTGCCGGTAAGGATGATCGACCAAACGTCATCGTCATCCTTGGCTTTGTGCCACGCTTCATCGAGCGCCCAGTAAAGATCGCGGCTGATCGCGTTCTTTTTCTCCGGGCGATTGAGCCGAATAATCGCGATGTGGGGGTCGCGCTTTTCGTAAACACATAAAGATTGTGGTTCGGTCATGGGTCCTCCTGGTTTGTAGTATTCAGAAGTCAGCAGTCAGAATTCAGAAGGGACAGGAGGGACTCCTGAGCTTTGATTCCTGGATGCTGAATTCCAGTTTTATTCCTAGTACAAGACTTTCTCTTCATCCAAATTCTTTATTTCTGCATCCGATAGACCCAAAAGATTCCTGGCGATCTCGTGGGTATGCTCGCCCATAAGAGGCGCGACGCCACGGACCTTGCCTGGAGTCGCCGATAGGCGCACGGGAACATTTTCGGTCACCATGTCACCCGCTTCGGGCTCGGTTAAGTTAACTAAAAATCCGGTCGCCGCATATTGCTTGTCGCGTTTGAATTGATCTTCCACGTCTTGCACGACGGCCGCACAAACGCCGATGCTTTGTAAAGTCTCCATCACTTCGTAAGCATCATACTGTAGCGTCCAGCTTGTTACCCACTTGTCCAATTCTTCTTTGTGGCGCACGCGCTGCAAATGCGTTGAGAACTGTGGGTCGCGCTTCAGTCCCGACTTTTCGAGCAGCCTGACAAATCGTTCCCATTCGTCATCGTGGTAAATGGCGATGACGCACCAGCGGTCGTCGCCTTTGCACTGGTAGGGGCCGTACGGCGCGGCGATCAGACTGCGGTTGCCCTCTGGTTTTGGCTCCCGTTGGTTGACGGTGTATTCCAAATATTTCGGCCCGAGCAGCGACGCGCCAATCTCCTGCTGCGCGCTATCGATCCATTGGCCAAAGCCGGATTTTTTTCTTTGGATCAAGGCCAAAACAACGGAGAACGCTCCGGTGACGCCGCCCATGAAGTCCGGATGCTGGGTGCGCGGCTCAGCCGTCGCGGTTGTGGCATCTGGATAATTCCAGAGGTACGTCGTGCCCATGGTATTGCCGACGTTGGGACCATAGGTCAGATCTGCTGCGTGCGGGCCGGTGCAGCCCATGCCTTTGACGCGAATCAAAATAATCCGAGGGTTAATCTCTCTGAGCTGCGGCCAATCGAGTCCCCATTTTTCCAAAATGCCCAAGCCGAAATTCTCCACGAGCACGTCGGATTTCTTCAACAGCTCTTTAACCAGTTCGCGCCCTCTGGGCGTTTGCATGTTCACCGTGAACGATTTCTTGCCGCGCTGGAGTTTCATGAAGTCGGGTTTCTTGTTCCACAGCTTGGGATCTTCACCGCGGTGGCCGTCGCCGCGCAGACGAGTCTCGCAGCGGATGACTTCCGCGCCGAACTCACAGAGCACGCGCGCCACGGTGGGACCAGCGGCGCCGGTGGTCAACTCGACAACCCGAATGCCTTCTAGAGGAAATTGGCTCATAGATGTTTGCCTACCCTTTACATTGACTTGGAGCGATGGAGTATTGGAGTGATGGAGTGTTGGGACGCCCGAGAATTCCAGCACTCCAATATTCCAGTATTCCATCACTCCATTTTGTCTTCAGATCACCCCTTCGGCTCGAAGCGCGACGAGATCGTCGTTGTTCATGCCGAGCTCTTCGACGTAGATTTCCTTGTTATGTTCGCCGAGCAGCGGGGCCGGCCGGTAGATTCCTCCCGGGGTTTCCATCAAGCGCGGTACAACGCTGAACTGCTTGTACTTGCCGATCACCGGATGTTCCATATCGACGAAGAGTTCCCGCGCCTTGGTTTGTTCCATCTCGATGAATTCGCCGGCGGTATTGATCGGCGTGACGGCAATGCGACGCTTCTGTCCTTCTTCGTAAAGCTCTTCTTTCGTATACTTCGCGCAGAATTCCGCGATCGCTCCCACCACGATGTCCGGATGCTGCCGCCGATAGGACATCTTTTCGAACTCCGGCCCGGCGATAGACACTGGACGCCCCATCCAATCGACCAGCCGGCGCCACTGCTCGACCGGGATGATGAAGATGCGCGCATAACCATTCTTGGTCGCATAAGGATCGTACAGATCGGTCTCTTCGCCTTTGCGGGAGGCGCGCGCGGGCTTAGCGCCGGTATAACCGTAAGTGGGAATAAAATAGCCGGCGATATGGCCGGCGCACTCGTGCATCGACACGTCGATGTATTGGCCGTTGCCGCTCTCTAATAGGCGATTTCGCCGGGCGGTTGCAGTGGCGGCTCGCCGGGTTCGCCGGCTAAATACAGCAAATTGCCGAGCGCGATGCCCGCCATGTCGTTCGCTTTGTAATCGCGCCACGGGCCCGTTTGGCCGAAGGGAGTGATCGACGCGTAGACGAGCCCGCGATGTTGCGCGTGCAAGGTTTCGTAGCCGATCCCCAACTCATCCATTCGCCCCGGCCGAGCGGTTTCGATCACCACGTCGGCTTTGCGGGCCAGTTCGATAAAGATGGCGCGGCCGTCGGGCTTTTCGACGTCGAGAGTGACGCTGCGTTTGTTGGTATTGAAATGGAGACAGTAAAGGCTCTTTTCCGGATGTGGCGTGTCGTCTTTAAAAGGCGGTATGCGCCGCGATTCATCACCCGATGGCGGTTCGATCTTGATCACGTCGGCACCCATGTCGGCCAAAAGTTTCGTACAGTGGAGACCGAGCGGTCCAGCGAGATCGAGCACGCGATAATCGGACAACGGGCCGATTCTGGTAACTTTGTCCATGAAATTCCTCAGAACAGGAGGCAAACTTGTTTCGATGGCGATTCTTACTTGGACGTTGCGATCGTGTCAAGGCGCGAATCCAGATTTACTAATTTGTCGGAACGCCCTCTGACACAAGCAGCGCTACCGGAAAATGTTTAAGCGCGCTGGCGAGAGATATTGCGTGGCCATTGCGAAGGAGATGACCGCTGATGGTGTCGCGCCAGGAAAAGTGCGCTTCTTCTGGAAGCAAGATCTCCGTATCTTTCCAGACTTCCGCGCCGAGGGGAAATTGCTTGTCATTGACGAGGCGCGTCAGCATGCGCGGCGCAACTGCGAGGGCCCAGCTGTTATGCTCGCGGCGCGCGAACGCAATGACGTGATCTTTCCAATGGCCGCGAATCGCCAGAGGGATATACTCGCCGGATTGAAAAAGCGCCGGGCTCCGCTTTCTCGCGTCGAGCGCCCGTTGAACCAATAACAACTTCACATATCCGTCGTGTTTTCTTGTGAACAGTTCGGTCAGGACGGCGTCCGGGTCACACGCGGCGTGCTTCGCGATCGCGCGAGATAGTTTCTTTCGGGTTTCAAAGTCCACGGGACGGCGATTGTCAGGGTCGACAAAACTCAAATCCCATAGCTCGGTTCCGCGGTAGAAATCCGGCACGCCGGGAGAGGCGATTTTGATTAGCGTTTGCGATAGCGAATTGAGGATGCCGTAGTGCGCAACTCTGGCAGCGAAGCTGGAAAGGTTCTCCAAGAAGCGGTTTGTTTCCGATCGGTCTAAAATTTTCTCGATGAAGCTCGTGAAGGCGTCTTCGTACGCTAAATCGGGCTTCAACCATTCGGTGTAAACCTTGGCCTCCCGAACGGCCTTGACGATGTAGGCTTTAAGTCGATCGAGAAATTCCGCTTCCGGTACGAGAGGAAAGGCGCCGATCAGCGTTTGATAGAGGAAATATTCATCGTTTCGATCAGGTGCTTCCATTCCCTTGAGTTTGGTTTTTTTCGATCGGTTGAGCTTGCTCCACAGCTCGATGCATCTTTTCCATTCGTCCGGCACTTCCGACAATACGTTGATCCTGGCCGAGGCATCTTCGCCACGCTTGGTGTCGTGGGTCGTTGTGGTGTTCATCGCGTGGGGCCAGCGGTCGCGGCGTTGTCGATTGAATTGATGAAGCTCGTCCGGTGACATGCCGAACCGGGCCGGATTGCCGCCGACATTGTTGAGCGACAAGAGCCGGTTGTAGACATAAAAAGTGGTATCCTCGAAGCCTTTGGCCATCAGCGGAGCAGTCAGCTGCTGAAAGCGCATGACGAAGTGCAGCCAGCGCTTTTGCTCCTCGTCGGGGGTATGATTGTCGAATTCGAGCAGCAGAAATCGGGCGATGAAGTTAATTTCGAGAAGAAGTCCGGGATTGGCCAGCCTGGCCTTGTCGATAGCTTCTTGTAACAGCAAACGGTCTTGTGTCGCGAAGTTTTGCTCGCTGACATAGCTCCGGTAGACGGGGAAAAATGTCAGCAGCTCCACGAGCGCTCTTTTCGAGCCGTAAAGCGTGACGTCCGCGCCATGGCGGTCTCGACTCGATATGCTCTTGAGCAGATGGGCCAGGCTTTCGATATCTCCGGCCATGTACTTGCCGATGATGAGTCGTTTTTTTTCAATCGCGATCTGCGGACAAGGAGTATCCATGTCACTGAATCGTGCGTAGGTCTGAGTAAATTTTTTCTCGTGCCGGCGATCGCAGAAAATGCCGTTGACGTAATTCAAGAAATCGTAGCCAGTAGTGCCTTGCACCGGCCACGCCGGCGGCAAGTGTTCCTCCAGGTCGAGAATCTTTTCGACCACCAGGTAAATATCGCCCAGCTCTTGGCGTAGTCGCTGCACGTATTTGAACGGATCGTAAAGCCCATCGATGTGGTCGATTCTAAGACCGGTGAATTTTTTTTCGCGGACAAGTTTGAAAATGAGCTCGTGGGTATGGCGAAAGACTTTCTCGTCTTCCATCTTTAACGAGATTAGCTCATTGATGTTAAAGAATCTCCGGTAATTGAGCTCTTCCGCCGCGACTTTCCAAAAAGACAAGCGATAAAGTTGTTCTGACAGAAGCTGATCCAAGAGATCGAAACTTCCGGGGTCGCCTTTCGTGCCGTTGTACCTGGCCACGTTGGCGTCGATAAACTCCTTGATCTCCGGACTTCCCGTGTAGAGTTCCCACAGCATGCTTTTGGTAAAAATCACCTGGTCGGCGCGCTCCCGAGTTTCTTCTTTGGGCGGTAGGTTCTTGAGCACGAACAAAACCCCGAGCAACTTGACAAAGTCGGGATGCTTGCCGCCGAGCTTTCTACGCAGCGCGGCCAACCCGTGCGTAAAAACGTTACTGTAGGACTCGATAATCACCGGAAGCTTCAAGTCGAAGTAGCTGATGCTCAGTCCGTTCGAATCGTAGTGAAGTTTTATCTCCGCGTTTTCGAGACACTCGCCATAAAATCCGCCGAGAAACGGCGCAAGGATTTTCCCCCTGATGCCTTCGTACGGATGATTCCAGTCGATGTCGAAATAGTCGAAGTAGGCCGAGGCCGGCCCGTTTTCCAGCACGTCCATGAGCATCCGATTTTGACCATCGTAGGCCATGTGGTTGGGCACGATGTCCTGAATCCATCCCATGTCGCGGCGTCGAACTTCCTCGATCAACGCTTCGAATTCTTCGACCGTGCCCAACTCCGGATTTAACTGATTCGGATCGACGACGTCGTAACCGTGCGTGCTACCTTTTCTCGCTAGAAAAATGGGCGACGCGTAAATGTCGGAAACGCCGAGCCCGTGAAGGTAGGGCACGATGTCTTTGGCCGCTGAGAAGCCAAACGCCGGGGTAAACTGTATTCGATAAGTCGCGAGTGGAATTCTCATAACGTGACGGCATACTCACTGACGGAATTCTGCGTTTTGTCGCTGGCGGCGTGACGGTGAATTGATCACGCCATTTTCCTCCTCAGATTCGTGGTTACGAGGCAGCCGCAGAAGTGCGAGCGAGCGACCGTGCAGCAGATACGGCCGGGCGCCGCGCAATAGACGTTGCTCGCGCCGGGTTATCGGTTCACTGGTGTCGAGAATCACCCACCAATGCAGCTTACGGCGGTGCGCCGGGAGCACGAACGATACCGTCTCATGATGGGCATTCAAAAGAATCAGTAAGGTATCATCCGCCACGCGGTTGCCCCGGCCATCGACCTCCTCGATGGCGTCACCGGCGAGTCGCAAACCAAAACTCCTCATCTCAGGATTAGCCCAATCCTCATCGGTCATCTCCTTGCCATCCGGACGAAACCAAGCGAGGTCTTTGACTTCCGAGCCGCGGATCTTGCGGCCTTGAAAAAAGTGGCCGCGGCGCAGCACAGGGTGTTGATGAAAAAGCTGGATGAGTAGCCTGGTAAATTCCAACAGCTCTCGGCGCGATCTGTCCCAATTCCAATCGACCCACGAAATTTCGTTGTCCTGGCAATAGGCATTGTTGTTACCGCGCTGGGTGCGGCCGAATTCATCGCCGGCAAGCAGCATAGGCACACCCTGCGATAATAAGAGAGTCGCCAAGAAATTTCTCTTCTGGCGCTCGCGCAGAGCGAAGATTGTTGCGTCGTCGGTTTCCCCTTCGGCGCCACAATTCCAACTGAGATTTTCATTATGGCCGTCGCGGTTTTCTTCTCCGTTGGCGTTATTATGTTTATCGTTGTAGCTCACCAGATCGTGCAGCGTAAATCCGTCATGGGCGGTTATGAAGTTGATGCTCGCGTAGGGCAGGCGGCCGTTACGCGCGTAGAGATCGCTGGACCCGGTGAGGCGGAAAGCCAGAGCCCCCACCTGTCCTGCGTCGCCTTTCCAGAAGCGACGCACCGTGTCCCGATAGGCGGCGTTCCACTCGGCCCAAAGAACCGGAAAATTGCCGACCTGATATCCTCCGGGCCCAAGGTCCCACGGCTCGGCGATGAGCTTCACCTGGGAAATCACCGGGTCCTGCTGAATGATATCGAAGAACGCGCCAAGCCGGTCGACATCGTGGAGCTCGCGCGCGAGGGTCGACGCCAAATCAAAGCGAAATCCATCCACGTGCATCTCCAACACCCAATAGCGCAGGCTGTCCATGATCAGCTGCAGCACCCGTGGATGGGTCATGTCCAGCGTGTTGCCGCAACCGGTGTAATCCATATAGTAACGCCGGTCGTCGTTGACGAGACGATAGTACGAGGCGTTATCGATGCCGCGGAAACAGAGTGTCGGGCCGAGATGATTGCCTTCGCCGGTGTGGTTGTAAACCACGTCCAGGATGACTTCGATGCCTTCGCGGTGCAGGGCCCTAACCATGGTTTTGAACTCGACCACCTGCTGCCCTAACATGCCGCTGCTCGCGTAGGAGACTTCCGGAGCAAAAAAGCCAATGGTGTTATATCCCCAATAGTTAGTGAGCCCGTGGTCTTTCAAATGCCGGTCGGCGACGAATTGATGCACCGGCATCAATTCGACCGCGGTAATGCCCAGGTTCTTGAGGTAATCGATGACCGGCGGACAGCTGAGACCGGCGTAGGTGCCGCGCAGTTCGGGCGGCACCTCTGGGTGAAGCTTCGTATACCCTTTCACATGCAACTCATAGATGATCGTCTTGTGCCATGGTGTATTCGGCAGCGTGTCGTTGCCCCAACTGAACGCCGGATCTATGACGACGCACTTGGGCATCCCGCCTGCGCTATCCTGATCATTGATGGAAAGATCGGCTTTGGCATTTCCGACCGTATAACCGAACAGAGCATTGCTCCACTGAATGCTGCCTGCAATGGCTTTGGAGTAGGGATCCAATAGGAGCTTCGCTGGATTGGAACGAAGCCCGTTGGCGGGCTCATAGGGACCATGCACCCGATAGCCGTAGAGTTGTCCCGGGCGAACTTCCGGGAGATACGTGTGCCACACTTGGTGGGTTTGTTCGGTGATTGGAATGCCGGTTTCTTTATTGGCGTTTGCGCCTTCGAACAAGCACAACTCGACTTTCGTCGCGTTCTCCGAGAACAATGAAAAGTTCACACCGGCGCCGTCCCATGTGGCGCCGAGGGGATAGGGTTTTCCCGGCCATATTTTCATTCGCGTGCCCGTGGGTGATCCCTCATTCGGCGTGGGTGAAGACGACGGCTGATCGCGGCGTGAGGGAAAG
>WNFU01006445.1_pt1 | contig 14211 bp, 17 predicted proteins | sample 5400121 | NCBI WGS metagenome assembly WNFU01 (sample SAMN13153360, study PRJNA577476) | soil metagenome | isolation source: 100 cm soil or saprolite under grassland replicate 1 | place: USA:California | collected 2016-06-15
CCTGAATGAGCTGGAGCGAACGAATCAACACGGCTTCAAGCGGGAGCGGCCGGGTAGATGACATTGAAGGTCACCTGCAAGGCGAGATTCGCGGGCCGACGAAGCTCGTCAAAATGCCGGGGGCGCGATGAGATGGACGGCAGCCCAAAGGGGCGAGAATGCGGGATGCAGTCGAGTCAATGGAGCCCGCGGAAGCGGTGCGACATAGACAATGCGAAGCGTTGGGCGCAGCCGAGAGCCGGGAGGATCGAGTCAATCATTTTTGTCCCGCGGACTTGATGCTATACGTGATTCACGTATAGCATGTAAGGATGGCTTTTGGGACGCTCCCTGATCGCGTACGGCATCAGAGGTTCGCAGCCGGTGCGTTTCCACGAAGACTGCGAAGGTGGCGCGAGCGGAATAATCTCTCGCAAAGCGAGGCGGCGTTGAAATTACAGATCTCGAAGCGAACACTGCAAGAGTGGGAGCAAGATCGAGCTGCGCCCCGCGGCTTTGCGCGAAGCGCAATCGAAAAAGCCATTCGTGCGTAGCCCGCCCACACAGGGGTTTGTTGTAGGCACTCGTTGCTATACGTGATTCACGTATAGCACCTCCATACTCAAATCACCGCTCCCATCGACACGGATGAAAAGACGACAGTTGTCTGGAAGCTCCGCAAAGAAAGGTAGAGTTGGGATGCAGGAACTATTTCACGACGCGGTGAACTTGGCGCCGATGCCGTATGGCGGGCTCGAAACAACGTCACCGCTGGCGGATGACCGGCAGCTCCTGGGCTTCGCCGTTCCGGAACAGTTCGGTCCGGAGTGTTACTTCCTGGGCACTCATCGACTGGGCAGGGATCACGTCGGCGAAATAGCGCTCGGCACGGCTGGACTGGAAGTCCACGCTTACGCCATTCGCGGACGGCTGCGCGTCTGCGATGATTTTGCCTTGTGAATCGACGATCCGGACGCTGGCGCCGGGCGGCAGGCCGGCAAGGCTGAGGGTGACGCGATCGAGGGGATTGCTCTCCGGCGGCTGCGGGCAGCTCAGGCAGATCGGGATGGGAATGCGAAACGGTTCTCTCCAGATGAAGCGGCGATCCTTGAGGACGTCGAAAACGGCCGTGCAGCGAATCGCGAGATCGCCGTCCAGTTTGCGAGAGCAGACGCCGCAAAAGGGGTCGGCGGTTTGCCGCATGTGGCAGACGTTCTGCGGGCGGAAAATGCCGCGCCGATAGTAGCCGCCGCCTTCCCACAGGCCGACGACGCCGGGCGGCGTGTCGGAGGTGGTGGGAATAACGGTGGCGGCCGCGATGAGGTCACGCCACTTGGTCGTCGCGCGGTCAGTGTTGCTGGTGATGTTGACCCCCACGGATCGCTGCCGCTGTAGTTGCGGTTGTCGTCGCTCCCATCGCAGACGTAGCAGTCGTATTCGTCGGCCAGCTTCCCCAGCTTGTGGGCGAGCTCGTGGGTGATGAGGCCGTCGAACCCGTCGGCGATGGCCGAGCAGACAATGTTGCCGGCGCAGCCGCCCCATTGTGTGTCGTTCACGAGCACGAAGACGGCGTCGCGCGCAGGCGCATTGGCCGCAGCTTCGAAGCACTTCGCCGGTGAGTCTGTGACGATACAACGCTCCGCTTCGTCGGCCGCCGGGTTGCCGTATCGGCAGTCGAGCTCGGTGTTTTTTGCAATGCCGTCCTTGGGGTGATCAATGCCGCTGTCGGTGGAGAGGACGTTAACGCGCCAGATGTTGAAGCCACACATGTGCGCAGAGTATCCGGGGCGATTTTGCAGCGCGGCGACGGCTTCGTTGACCTTGTTGTTGAAAGCGGTCTGCTCGCCTTTTTGGAAGCCGTCACCGATGAAGACAATGTCGAATTTCGAGGTCGCGCTGCCATTCACCAGAATGCCGGTGTAGGTCAGGCCGGTCGGCTGCACCTGCACGGCCACCTCGCCGCGAGCGACAAGCGGCGCGAAGGTGAGGAGGACGAGAGGAAGAAAGATCCGCGCGTTCATGGTGTCTGCTACTTCTCGAGTTTGATTTCTCCCACCGGCTTGCGGTTTTGTCGCGCGGCGGCGTCGAGCAGGTTCACCTGCGGCGCGGCTTCGTAAAACTTCACGGTCGAGCCGCGCGGCACGATCGGGATTTTGAGTGTAAAGACAACCGGGTGCCCGGGGTGCGGCGGCTCCCGGCGGAGGATCGCCTCTCGCGCGTTCGGTCCATCGAAGAGTTCCATCCGCGCCTGCGCGGGATGGTCGATCGAGCCGGTGAAAACCAGACCGCCCTGGGCATTGACGAGATCATAAGAAAGCTGCGGCTCCTGGCTGCGAGTTACCATGTTCGGTTCATCGGCCGTCGGATGCACCGCCACCAGCTCGAATTTGCCGTCCTTCAATTGTAATACCAGTTCCTGTGCGCTCGCCGGCAGCACTGTGAACGGCGCCGCTCCGCTGACCTTCCCGCCGGTCACCGTTACCCGCGATTCGCCCGCGGCGACGTTCGGGACGAGGACATCGACTTCTGTAGCGCTGACCGATTTCACAATCGCCGCGGGCTGGCCTCCGACCTCGACGCGCGCAGCCGTGGCATCGGAGAATGCCGGCTGCGCGGTGGTCACCCGCACCACCATCCCAGGGCTTGCGCCTTCGGGAGAAAGCGTGAGCGTCCGTCCGATTCGGGGCTTGCAGCCGACAAAGAGCGTACTAACAAAAAGGACCGCGGTCGCCATCCAGAGATAAGTCTTCACGGTGTTTCCTGGTTGATTTTGCTGGCCAGCAGAGGCGCCACTGCGCATCGGCGCTTCCAATCTAAGCATGCGCGAGTGCAGTGACCAAGATGTTTTCCTGCACTCGGGCTGGAACAAAAAGATATGCTCGTAGAAGGTCTGGCGACTTGATGGCAGCGCGGGACGCTGGTCATGCAGCCTGCAGACAGCGGGCTTCAGCCGAAAGAAGTCCAGCTCGAGATATTCTTCCACAAAATCGTCATGATTCGGAATAATCTGCGAGTTCTCGAGCAGAAGAGCATACGCGTCTCGCGTGTCACGTTCCGCGTCCCTCCGCCGTGAAAACCCCAGAAATCAGAAATCTGAAGTGAACCAGTCAAACATCGGCTGCAACGATTCACGATCCACGAATTACGATGCACGCAACGACCTCCGGATCGCTCACCACGTTCAACATCCTGTTCAAGAAAAAGGACGACCAGTTCCGAACCGGCGCCTAGGGCGGCGCAGTGGGCAAACCGAATGCCTGAATGAGCTGGAGCAAAGGAATCAACACGGCTTCAAGCGGGAGCGGCCGGGTAGATGACAATGAAGGTCACCTGCAAGGCGAGATTCGCGGGCCGACGAAGCTCGTCAAAATGCCGGGGACGCGATGAGATGGACGGGCAGTTCGAGGGGCGAGAATGCGGGATGCAGTCGAGTCAATGGAGCCCGCGGAAGCGGTGCGGCGTAGACAATGCGAAGCGTTGGGCGCAGCCGAGACCCGGGAGGATCGAGTCAATCATTTTATCCCGCGAATGTTGATGCTATACGTGATTCACGTATAGCATGTAAAACTACACAGCTTGTTGCAGTCCGCGGCGAAGAACAATGACTTTTGGGACACTTCCTCATCAGGTTCGGCATCAGAGGTTCGCAGCCGGTGCGCTTCCACGAAGATTACGAGCCTGGCGTGAGCAAAATAATCTCTCGCAAAGCGAGGCGGCATTGAAATTACAGATCTCGAAGCGAACACTGCAAGTGTGGGAGCAAGATCGCGCTGCGCCACGCGGCTTTGCCCGAACCGCAATCGAAAAAGTCATTCATGTCTAGCGCCCCCCACGAGTTTGTTGGCGATTGTTGCTATACGTGAGTCACGTATAGCATCGCGACAGCATGGGCGTTTGGGGTGCCAGTCCTGCAGCCCCAATCAGCCTGCCCTTGCTTGTCACGCCGAAGTCGTGCGAAGGCGGGAGCGAAGTCGAACGGGCTGTGTCGAGGCGTTAGCGCCAGTCCGGTCGAAGACTCGCCGTGGAAACTCGGACTTGTAGCGGCGGTCCATGAGCGTCGGAAGTCGTTGCTATACGTGAATCACGTATAGCATCCACATAACAAGTAATGCAAACTGTTTCCGGTGAGCAGCGGTTGATGCTACAAAATCGCCATCGAAATCGTCACTGTATGATGTTTCCGCAGTTAGCCCAGTTCACTGATGTCGCGCTTCTCCTTTTGCGCGTCATGGTTGGACTCGTGTTCATCACCAGTGGATGGAATCACCTCAAGGACCCTGAGGCGCGAAGCAAGGACATCGGGATGAGCAAAGGCTTCACAATTTTTCTAGGCGCAGCCGAAGTCGCCGGAAGTCTGGGAGTAATTTTTGGCGTTCTGACGCAACTCGCTGCGGCGGGTTTGATATTGCTAATGCTCGGGGCGATTCAGAAAAAGATTTTTGTCTGGCGCACAGGCTTCTGGGGTGAATCAGGAACAAATGGATGGAACTACGACATGATGCTCTTAGTAATGAATCTCGTGATCGTCACTACCGGAGGTGGGAATCTTTCTCTGATGAAATGATCTAGACTGCCTTGGGGGGCTTATTACGCGGTCCAAAAAATTCTGAAATGAATGTCAAATGGCCTGCTCGCGAATGGAGCTGACGGGATCAGCGACATAGAAGGTAAAGCCGTGACGGGTAGCGGCGAGCAAGCGGGGACGCGAGCGAGTTTCAATGGAGCCGCGGGGCCGCGAGCGACATGGATGGGCAAGCCAAGGCGCCGAATGGAGCTTATGGGAAAGCGACATAGAAGGTAAAACTGCGAGGGAAGCAGCGAGCGAGTTGGGGAAAGCGCACACGAGTTTGTTGGCGAATGTTGCTATACGTGAATCACGTATAGCATCACGATAACACGAGGTGTTGGTGTCAGCCCTGTAGCCGCCTCGCTGTGCGAGGCGTTTTTTGTAGCGGCGGTCTATGACCGTCGACGCGACGCGGACAATTGCGCCAGCTTTTAGCGATCTTCATCTGGTGGCGAGTCCGGGAAAAACCGGACGTTCTTCAAGAGAATCGATTTATTGCCCAGCAAACTGCCGCGCCTTCGAGCAACCATGGGAGCTCTTCACGATCTGCGACTCGGCTCACGGCGCTTTGTTCGTTTGCCATTACATCGCCTGAATGGAGCGAATGGGATGAATACGCCGTGCTGGGAAGCCGGCGGATGGACTGCATTGGTCGGTGGGAATCCGACCGAGCCGATCGGGAGATCGCGAGTCAACGACATAGAACACGTCGCGATCGGGAATCGCGTGGGTAGACGGCAACGCAGCTACGGTAGCTGGCGCGAGCACGAGGCAGTGCGAGTGATCAAGGCAAAGTGACGAGGGCAGGAGCGAGAATGGAGCCGCGGGGACGCGAGCAACATAGATGGGCAAACCGAGAGGCTGAATGGAGCTTATGGGAAAGCGACATAGAAGGTAAAACTGCGAGGGAAGCAGCGAGCGAGTTGGGAAAGGAGCGAGTTTCAAATGCGCGGGAGCACATGAGTCAAAGCGCGGGCAGCGAGCGAGTTTCAATGGAGCGAATGGGATGAGCGACATAGAAGGTAAAGTGACGAGGGTAGGAGCGAGTGAGCGCGGGCAGCGAACGAGTTTCAATCGAGGAAAGGGATTTCCGAGATAGAAGGCAAAGCTGCGAGGTAGCAGCGACGGAGTGTGGGCAACGACGGAGTTTCAAAATAGGTTGCTGCAATTTTTGTACAGGGTTATTTCTGAAGGCCGGGTGACTTTGGGTTGATACGAATACAGACATCAGACATCAGAAATCAGACATCGAACACACTTTATGCCCAGTCTAATCAGAAAACTGTTCCATAAATCGGAAGCGCCGACAGACGGCCTTACCCAGCGCCAGCGTGAGGCGATAGTCGACTTGCTAAACTATTGCATGTACGCCGACAATTTGATCTTCCTCGCGGAGGACAGGTTGATCGCGGATACGGTCGCGAAGTTCAATTGGGACCCGAAAGTACCGTTCGATCAGTTCGATGTGAGATCGATTGATAACGCACGGAATGCGACAGAAAATCAAGGGTACAGAGATCGATTCCTGGCTTCGATAAGGGATAGGCTTGATACCGCTGAAGTGAAGGGACAAGCATTGGACCTGTGCCAGGAGCTCTTTGTCGCCGATGGCGCGCTCTCTAACGAAGAAGACGCCGTGCTTCAAAATCTGAGGAAGCTCCTCGAATAGACATGGTTATTCCGGCTGTTGAAGCCGGGCTTCAGCGCGGGACGCTGATCATGCAGCCTGCGGAAGCTGCGCCACGCGGCTTTGCGCGAACCGCAATCAAAAAGCCATTCGTGCCTAGCCCGCCACACGGTTTTGTTGGCGGAAGTGACTGCTATACGTGAATCACGTATAGCAACACGATAGCACGAGGCGCTCGTGCCATTCCTGTAGCCGCCTATAAGCCTGCCCTGCTTGCCGGCCGTGGCGGGAGCGAAGTCGAACGGGCTGTGTCGAGGCGTCCTGTCCTTCTGAGAGTAGTCGCCAACGACTACCTCGTCCCAGTCTGACTCGGGTTTTTCGACGTCTCGTCGAAACTAACTTTACCTCTGCTTCAGCAATCGATAGGAATCCTTTATGCGGCCAGTTCCCCTCACATCGTTGATCTTGGTCTGTGCGATCACAACGAGTTGGCTCGCGCCTATCAGGGGGTGTGAGGAATGAAGTCTGCGCGATGATTCCGAAGGCGAAGGAAGTCGAACACGCACGCGACTTGTTGTCGCGATATTTTCGCTCCACGCGCCTCGCGTCGGCGGAATCACTCGCGCAACGTTCAGGCGCACGCGTCTATGTAAAAATTGAAAGCGATCTACCGACCGGTTCCTTCAAGCCACGCGGAGCGTTGAACGCTTTGCTTACAACTGCGGCGCAGCGCTCGTTGCCAGGAGTTGTTGCCGCGAGCACCGGTAATCACGGCGCCGCTGTTGCTTACGCTGCGCGCATCGCAAAAGTTGGCGCCACGATTTTTCTTCCGGAAAATCCGAACCCGGTGAAACGCGCGCGCATTGTCGCGCTTGGCGCAAAAGTAATCGAGCGAGGCACCATGGGTGGATCGGCAGCGAGCGAAGGCGCCGCAGCGTTTGCGCGCGAGCACGGCCACTATTTTCTCGACGATGCGAGCGATCCGCTCGTTCCGGCGGGCACCGCTACGATCGCCAGTGAAATCCTGGACGAGATACCAGCGCCTGACGTGATTTTTGTCCCGATGGGTGATACCGCGCTGATCCGCGGTGTGGCCGCTGAAGCGAAGCGTCGTCTTCCGGGGGTTCGCATCATCGGCGTTCAGGCGGAACAGGCGCCGGCCTACGTGCGATCATGGCAGCAAGGAGGAGTGGTCCGCACCGATGAATGCGACACGATTGCTGATGGGTTAGCATCGCTCCATCCGCTCGAAACAAATGTGATCGCCATCCGCGAATTGGTGGATGAAGTGCGTTTGGTTTCGGAACAGGAACTGCTCGACGCGATCCGCATTCTTCTGCTCGACGAGCATGTAGTTGCGGAAGCCTCCGGTGCGGCGGCTACGGCGGCATTCCTTCAGGATCCATTCGCTTACGCCGATGCCGAGATTGTGCTTTTGGTCACGGGTGCGAATCTGTCCCCGGAAGTTCTTCGTCGGGCGGTCACCTAGGAATTTCGTGGCCGAAATCAAGGCTGCGCAATCGAAAAAGCCATTCGTGCCTAGCGCCCCCACACGAATTTGTTGGCGGATGTTGCTATACGTGAATCACGTATAGCATCACGATAGCTGCGATAGCGTTTTCTTGTCGCGTCGGTCCATGACCGCCACGTCATGCAGACTGCGGACAATCAGTTTACCCGTCCTGGTCGCCGTGGCGACCGTGGCGGGCTTCAGCCGAAATAAGTTTACCCGCCGTAGTCGCCGTGGCGAACATGCTGGCGATGGTGTTCCTCGATTCACAATCCACGAATTACGATTCACGCAACGACCTGCGCTTCGCTCGCCACGTTCAACATCCTGTTCAAAAACAAGGACGACCAGTTCCGAACCGGCGCCTAGACCAGCGCAGTGGGCAGGCCGAATGCCTGAATCGGAAACGACGCCACGATCACATAGGCGACCGCGACACTGTAGACCTTGCGCCGCTTCAGCTCAGTTAAAAACTAGCCGGACCCGTGACGATGCCGGCAACGTTACTGCAAGACACTTCTCGTGCACGAAGAAGAATACCCACTGCGATGCCTCTCCACGATGTCCTCTGCGCACCGAATCGGCAATCCGACGTCCACATGGTCTCGTTTGGTCTACGCATAGAGCTTTGACTATCTAGCGTATCGCTCCACTGGACGATTTGAGTCATTGTTTCGCCGAATGAATCGCTGAAGCGCTGGTGAACCTTCGGAAGCGAAGATGTACCGATACGCGGAATCAATCGTTTGCTGATTAAAACGACGTACAAGCTCAGAACTTGCCTTGGCGTGCTGACGTGGAACGGCGCGATACGATGCAAACGCAAGAACATTCGGTGAGAGGGGACAACTCACTTCAACGCCGGGATTGGCAAGACCAGCCCCACGCCATGGATTTGGTGGGAGCGTTGGATCGCAGTAAAAAACCGGGTTATCGCACGTCAGAAATCTAAATCGTCCGGAAGCGCGCACAAAAACCCAGTTCATCCTGACAAGCCAGTTAACAACTGTTCCGATCGCGCCAAGGCTTGCGCCAAGAGCGGCCGAAGAATCAACTGTGATGTCATAATCGTCGCTAAGAATGAATTCCCGAACGCATTCTGGGTCGGCATCAGAGTTGTCTCCCGTGTCCGTTTCAAAGCGACGATAATCAGCGAGGTAGGATTCTTTGTTCTCCGCGAACCGCTTCGACATCTGTTTCAGCATTTCACTCATCATGCGTGCAACGGCGTTGCGACGTGCCGGCACGCGTAGAAACAGTTGGGAAATGAAGAGAGCGAATATCTGATAATCGTCGAACGATAGCGCTGCGCCCCGCAGTATTTTTTGAATAACCGGAGCCGCAATATTCTCCAGTGAGGCGACCGTGTCCTCCATTGTATTGCGATCTACGACGCCGTCTCGTCGCACCACCGTGTGATAATCTTTTTCGACGGCGAGATCGCGTGGACTTGCGGCCCGAAAGCTTTCGGCATCCTTGGTGTACACCCATAGTTTTCCTTTTGGGTGTTGGTCGACAAAATTCCTGAGGTAAAACTGCGGCAGATAATGGTGTCGTCGTTTTTTCACTCGTGATTTCTCCTGAAATAGAGCATGGCAACGGCGGGAACGTTACAGCAACGCGCTTCTTATGCACAAATAGGAATACCGGATTGCGACTCTTCCCGCTGTGTGCAAGTGGTGAGCGCAGCCCGGCGGCTGCCAATCCCTCCGATGCCAAAGCAAAGATTTCGGTCCAATTTACCTCATGAGCTACGCCTTAATAGATAACGCGTCACTTACCGCAACACAGCGTCTGCTTGGGCAAATCGAGACGCGGGGGGCAGACTCAATGGATGGCGACATCGCAGCTTTCGAACATCTGATCCAAGCGCTTCTGTTTTATCAGGACGTCGTTTGTATTGATGACTACAAGGCGGAATATCGATTATCGCGCGCAAAGGATTTTTCGTTCATACGATTTCTTACACCAGCAGAATTCGGCTTGGATGAAGTTGAAAAAATCGCGGCTAAAGAAGCGCGCTCGTTTAGACCAGAAATTCATGGGGGGGAATTTGCCGACGAGGACTTTCGAAAGTTTTTCGACCAACTGGCGCTGAATATTATCTGCACGTGGGACATCAGTGCCAGCATCTACTACCTCACAATGAAAATGTTGGGGCAGCCGGATACCGAGGAATTCAAAAAATATTCCGAGATTAGCGCATCCATCTTTACTGAGCTGACGGATCAAACTCAGAGAGGTGAACCGCTAAACAATGATCTGACTTTAGTGGATTCCAAAGGTCGTTGTATCAGCAAAGGATATACAATTGATGGAGCCAAATGGGGGAAGGGAGATACGGGCGGTTTAACTTCTGGACTAAAAGCATTCGTAGCAGCGCTTAACTGGCTGGTGCGAAGGACAATTTATTATTCATTCGCCGGTCGACATCTTAACGCCGATACCTTTCTGCACCCGATCCGCAGCGGTTTCCAAATTCATTACATGCAGAAGACAGGAGTCTTTGGTTATGACTTTACCCATGCGCTTCTGCAATCATTTGCAGATCGAAGTGAAAAAGTCCTGACTTCGATCGTCAGCGGACCTCGTGAGTTCGCCGTGAAAATGAGTATGCCGCTTTTCTTGGCCTGGTTTGTTAACGAAGCAGGTAGTGTCGAAAAGATCTTACCGTGCGTGCTCTCTGTTCGCGATTCTGCTGAATTCAAGGAAGCGCGCTATCAGATTCTGCAAATCCGAGAAGCGGTGGATGCGGAGGACATCAAGCGAGCTAATAAACAAGCGACGAAGATTGGAGATAAGCTCGACAAAGCCCTCGAAGGAATTCGAAAGAAATACGGTTTGAAGTCTTCAGGAACTGGAGTTGCGCTCAGCCCAGTAATAAAGGTTTTCAATTCGCTCGCGGCTTTTGGGGGATGGCCCAAGCTGCCGGAAATAAACACACGCGTTCCGATGCCGGAGTTTTTGCAGAAGGCGCTGACTCAAAAGGGGCTCGTTCAAGTTTATCGAAATGTTCTAAACGATTTGCCGGCGGTTTGGAAACTTGGCGAGATCCGAAAGAAATTGACGGCGGCGGTTCGTGTTTCAAACGACCGTGTTTTTACTCCACGGACTGAGGATCCCAAATTTCGGCGTGCCCATTCAAAGTGGAAAAGCCCGATGTGAAATCTTCCGTCGGCATCGTGTGCGTGATTTTCGACGTAGCCAAAATGCAACGTGTCAATGATCAGCACGGTTACGAAATCGGAAATGAGGTTTTAGAATTTGTCGACTCGCAATTGAAGCTGGGTTTCGGTCCACCTTTTGTGAGACGCCTTGGTGGCGATGAGTTCTTAGTAATGCAGTCCGATAACATTTCCGTAGAAGCAGACGGCAAAGCTCGGGTGATCGCGCAAACAGTTTGGGATCGGCTTGGGATTCAGCTCAATTGGGGATTAGGTGTTGGCGGGACGCCAAAGGAAGCCAAACGAGCGGCTATAAGTCATTTGTTTGAAACAAGACGACGTGCTCATAGTTAATGACGAGCTCGGAACGTTGGCTACGTGATCGATGTTTGATAATCAACGACGAAGCTTACTGAGCAGGCTTGACGAAGCTCACGATGCGTACCATCTGGCGGAGCCGTTTCGCGGCCCCAGTGCATACTTTCACATTAGAGCTCTTGAAGCGGCGCGTGCGCAGAATTTCGAAAAGTTTGTTGAATACGCATACGCAATGTTAGCCGCTTGGGGAATGCATCGAATGGGAAAAGGCGGCTCGAAGATGCGCGAATTCGAAGATTTCCAAACATCGCCAATTGCTGTCTGGCCAAACGCGTTGGTTCTTCAAACAAGAACGCCAACTGCGTTGAGCGCAGCTGATTGGAGTCTGGTTAAAGAAGTTTTTTGCGGAGTTCGCTGCATGGCGAGTGGTACATCGCTTGTAGGGAACTCGAAAGTTATGGCGCATTTACTACCGAATCTGATTCCTCCAGTGGACCGCGAGTACACGCTAAAATTCTTATTTGGTAAGAACACAATCAAGAACGCGATTGAGTCCGAGTGGCGAATGCTCGAGCAGATCCTGAATGAATTCTTTTATCCCATTTTATCTTCACAGCGCTTTCAGACTAAAGCCACAGAATGGCTCGCCAATACACGATGGAGGTCTTGGGATACGTCGGAATTGAAAATTGTAGATAATTTAGTTGTCGGGCTTGCGAAGATCCGCGCATTTCAGCCTCGTGACGATGTCGATCTTGTGCGCAATGAATGAGTCCGGTGGGCAAGCGGGGGTCAAATCTAAACATTTAACATTCATCAGCGGCTGAGCAGTTGAGAGGAAATCGGAAGGTCAGAGGAGTGCGCTCGGCTCGAGGACTGCGGTGCGCGATGAGGACGCGGGCTGTCTCTGGTCGCGGACTTCACTCACACCGGCGGTATGTTCTTTCGAAAAGAGAATCGAAAAGACCTGCAGACTGCGCGCCCGAAATGCGCCCGCGCAACTGAGCAGGTAAAATTGCCACATTCGCCGGAAACGTTCGCCGTAGCGATCTGCAAAGCGGGGCCATGCGCGGCGGAAGTTTTCCTCCCAGGCGAGGAGGGTCGGGTCGTAATTCTGCCCGATGTTCTTGATGTCTTCAACGATGAAAACGCTTTCCGCAGCGCGTGTCAACTGGGCGAGGGAAGGAAGCATGGAATTTGGGAAAATGTAACGCTCGATCCAGGGATCAGTGTGGAAGCGCGAAGAGTTTCCGCAGATTCCCTGGCAAAGAAACAATCCGTCTTCGCCTAACGAACGAGCGGCCGCTTGCATATAGGCGCGATAATTTTTGTACCCGACATGCTCGACCATGCCCACACTCACCACGCGATCAAATCGCTCGGTGACTTCGCGGTAGTCGCGCAACTGAATTTCCACGTCCAATCCGTGACACCAACGTTGGGCGTAACGGAATTGCTCCTGTGAAATTGTTATCCCGACTACGTGGCAACCGTAATGGCGGGCGGCATGACGGGCCAATCCACCCCAGCCGCAGCCAATGTCCAGCAGGCGCAGGCCGGGTCGCAGACGCAACCTCTCGCAAATCCAATCCAGCTTCCGCAGTTGCGCGGCGCCAAGATCGTCGCCTTCGGAGAAGAGCGCACAAGAATATTGCATATTCGGATCGAGCATTGCTTCGAAGAAATCGTTGCTTAGATCGTAGTGAACGCGGCCGACCTTTCGGGAGCGCCGGAGAGTTTGCTGGTTCGCAACAAGGGCGGTGAGCAGTGCCCAGACGTTGGGAAGTCGGAATGCGAAACGATTCTCGAGTGCGGCGTGAATGGCGCGGCAACACATCTCATCCAGCGCATCGCAGTCCCACCAGCCGTCCATGTAGGATTCTCCGAAACCGAGTGTCCCAGAAGCCAGGACCCGATTAAAGAAATGCCGGTCATGCACCTGAATGTCCCAGGGGCGCGTGCCGTCGATGCGAATGTCCGCGCACGCGAGAAGATTGGTCATTACGTTCTCGGCAGTGGGCATAATGATTTGACGGGGCGAGAACGCTTCGTCCCTTTCTGAGGAATCGCGCCCGCTGCGATGATTAGTCTGGTCGAGAGAAAGGATGAGCGTGGGGTCGGGATGCGGCGCCAGCGCTGATCGCGCAGTGAGAAGTGACCAGCGGTCGGTGATCGGTGCCAAGAGCTCGGAGCTGAGAGCGGCTGAAAATGCTGAACGCCCAACGTCGAACACTCAATGTCGAAGTCATTTACTGCTGAGCGATCGCAGGGCGTTGCGCTCTCAAGATGTATTTCTGCATTTTGCCGGTCTTCAGGAGAAGTAAGAAGTAAGAAGAATGGAGCGCGCGGGACGCGCGACATGGAAGGTAAAGTGACGAGGGTAGGAGCGAGTGAGCGCGGGCAGCGAATGAGTTTCAATTAAGAATTAAAAAGTTCTGATGAGTCGGAATCGAAGCGTGCTTACACTGGAGCGATGCGCACGGCGAGAAAGATTCGCTACCGTCTGGAGTGGCTGGCGCTCAAGTCCGCCACGAAATTCGTTCCGCTTTTGTCGCGCAAAGCTTGTTATCGGCTGGCCCTTTTGCTCGGCTCGGCGCCATGCTCGATCGCCGGGGCCGGCGCGTTGCGCTGAGTAATCTGCGCGTGGCCTTTGGCGATGAGATTTCAGCCGAGGGCCGGGCGCAGATCGTGCGTGAATCCTATCAGCATTTTGCCCGCACCATGCTCGATTTTTTTTGGAGCCCGCGCCTAACGAGTCAAAATTTCTCGCGTTACGTTGAGTTCGAGAATCGCGAGAGATGGGATGAGGAAGACACGCGCCCGGGCAAGCCGGTCATTGTCGGTTGCTATCATTACAGCAACTTCGAATGGCTCAGCATTGTCTCGGCCTTCGCGGGTCTCGAAGGAGTCGTCATCGCGCAGCAATTCAAGAATCCACTGCTCGATCCGATCTTCTCGAAGTTGCGCCAGAGAAGCGGCCATCGGGTGGCACCGCGCAAAGGCGCCGTCATGCATCTGTACCGCGCCCTGCGCCGCGGCGAACGCT
>WNFU01013440.1_pt1 | contig 14211 bp, 16 predicted proteins | sample 5400121 | NCBI WGS metagenome assembly WNFU01 (sample SAMN13153360, study PRJNA577476) | soil metagenome | isolation source: 100 cm soil or saprolite under grassland replicate 1 | place: USA:California | collected 2016-06-15
GGGCGCCCGTCGTGCTCGGGCCGGGAGCAGCGCTCGAGTACCGGAACATCCTCGTCCCGGTCGCGCCGGGACGAGAGACGGAGGAGGCACTCGACGTGGCCTGCCGCCTCGCGACCGAGCGGCGCGCCCGCGTTGCGGCTGTGGCGGTCGTAGAAGTGCCGCTCGAACTGCCGCTCGACGCCGAGATGACGCAGGCGGAGGCCGAGGCGGACGAGTTGCTCGATTACGCGCGCACCGTCGGTGACTCGTACGGCGTCGACGTCGTCGGCAGGCTCGTCCGCGACCGACGCGCCGGCCGTGCGATCGTGCGTGAGGTCGAGCAGCGAAACAGCGAGATCGTGGTCATGGGCGCGCCGCGCCGCAGGCGGACCCAGGCGCCGGTCTTCGGCGGGACCACGGACTACGTGCTGAAGCACGCGGCGTGCCGGGTGATGGTCGTCGCGGCGCGCGTGGCGGCGTGAACAGGCTCCATCGCGTAGGCACGACGGTCTTCGGCGTCGCGTTCGTCGGGATCGGAGTGGCGCTGCTCCTCGTGACGGCGATCCACGGCGGCGGCATAACCGGCTTCCTGCTCGGAGCGATGTTCATCGCAGCGGGCGTCGGCCGTCTCTATCTTCTGCGGCGTGGAACATGACCTTTCAGCCGCACCGAAGAAGGCGCGGCTCGGCCGCGCCGCCGCAGCCGAAGGTCGAAGCCGGAAATCCCTGACCACCTCCAGTGGGCACGCGCGCGAAGCGCGCCTGCCCGGTTTTCCCCGCGCGAAGTCCGCAGGACTTCGTGCGGAACGAGCCCATGGCTCGTAAATTGCCACGTCTTCAGCGCCGACTCGGCGCGGCCGATCTGTTCGGGGTCGCGTACGGCGAGATCGCGAGCTCGATCTACTTCGCGCTCGGGATCATCGCGGGACACGCGCTCGGCCTGACGCCGTTCGTCCTCCTCTTCACCGGCCTCCTCTTCGTCACGGTCGCGCTGTCGTACGCCGAAGGGACGACGGAGCTTCGGGAGACGGGCGGCGCGGCGACATTCGTGCGCCGTGCGTTCAATGACCTCGCCGGCTTCATCGCCGGCTGGGCCCTCTTCCTCGACTACCTGATCGTCACCGTGCTCGCGGCGCTGTTCCTGCCGCACTACGTCGGGCATGCGATCGACGCGGAAGCCCTCGAGTCCGGGCCCTGGGACACGGTTGTCGCGCTCGGCGTCGTCGCCCTCGTCGGCGCGGGGCGCCTCACTCGGCGGAAACGGATGTACGCCGCAGGCCTCGGCGTGGCAGCGATCGATCTCCTCACCCAGTTGCTGCTCGTCGTGCTCGGCCTCGCGCTCCTCTGGTCACCGGACGCCCTCACGCACGGCATCTCGCTCGGCAGCTCCCCGTCGTGGCACGAGATCGCGTTCGCCCTGCCGCTCGCAATGCTCGCGTACACGGGGCTGGAGACCGTTGCGAACCTCGCGGAAGAGACGAGACGCCCGGGCGTGCAGCTGCCGAAGAGCCTCTTCGGCGGGATCGGCGCAGTCGTCGCCGTCTACGTCGCGATCGCGGCCGTGGGCTTGATGGCTTTTCCGGCGCGCGCCGGCACGACGGAGCTGGGAACGCGCTGGGCACATGCGCCGCTGATGGGCATCGTCGCCGCGCTCGACGCACACCTTCCCGGCTGGCTGCACACGCCGCTGCGCGTGTACGTCGGGCTGTCGGGCGCGTTCATCCTGCTGCTGGCGGCCGCGACGTCGGTCTCCGGATTCGGGCGGCTCGCGTATTCGCTCGGCGAGCACGGGCAGCTGCCCAGGGTCTTCGGCCGCCTGCACCGGCGGACGCTCGTCTCGCCGCAGGCGGTGCTCGCCTCCGTCGGCATCTCCGGCGCGATCCTGGTCGCGATCTCGGCGCTGGACAAGCCCTTCGCGTTCCTCGCCAGCCTCTACAGCTTTGGGGTGTTGCTCGCGTTCACGGCCGCGCAGCTCGCCGTGATCCAGCTGCGCCGGACCGAGCCGGAGCGGCGCCGGCCGTTCAAGGTCCCGTTCAACGTCCTCGTCCGCGGCGTGGAGGTACCGGTGCCGTCCGTGCTCGGGGCCGCAGCGACGTTCGCGATCTGGATCGTCGCGATGGCGACCCATCCCGCCGCCCGGTATGCCGGCCCGGCGTGGCTCGCGGTCGGCCTCGTCGTCTACCTGCTCGTCCGCCGAGAGCGGGGCGCCGGCTTGCTGGAGCACGTCACGTCGACAGACGAGCAGGTCGTGCCCGAGGCGACGTTCACGAGCATCCTCGTCCCGATGAAGCTCGGCGAGATCGGCGAGGAGATGGTCGCCACCGCGGTCAAGCTCGCACAAGAGCGGGGCAGTCGGGTCGAGGCTCTGCACGTGATCAAGGTGCCGCTCGAGCTGCCCCTCGACGCGCCGCTCGGAGAAGAGGAGGCACATGCAGTCGAGTCGATCGAGGAGGCGAAGGCGCTCGGTGCCGACCACGGCGTCGAGGTGCGCGGGACGATCGTCCGCTCGCGCTCGATCGGCGATGCGATCGTCAAGGCGGCTGAGCGGACGGACGCCGACCTGATCGTTCTCGGCTCCGCGCCCCGTTGGCGCCGCCAGTCACGCTTCTTCTCGCCTACTGTCGACTACGTGCTCAAGAAGGCACCCTCTGAGGTCCTGATCGTTGCGTTCCCACAAGGCGTTCTGGAGGAGATCGGATGAAGGACCCGCGCGACGAGCAGTACGCGAGGCTGCTCATCGAGACGTGCATCGACGTTCAACCCGGTTGGCAGGTGCTGGTGTCGAGCGGCGTGCTCGGACGCCCGCTCTTCGACGAGGTCTGCAGGGCCGTCGCGGAACGCGGCGCGTACGTGCTCCCGCGCGTCGTGTTTCACAGCGCCGGCGGCCCGCCGCTCATGTGGGTGAACGCGGCGTCGGAAGAGCTGCTCTCGAAGCCGGCACCGATCGAGGAGCATGTGCTGCTGAACGTGGACGCGGTCGTGGCGATCGTGGCGCCGGAGAACACGCGCGACGCGATTGACGTCGAGCCCCGAAGGATGCAGCTGCTGCAGATGGGCTCGCGCAAGATTCAGGAGCGGCTGATCGGCGGCGACGTGCCGTGGGTGGGCTGCCAGTATCCGACGCCGGCGCTCGCGCAGGAAGCGGGGATGAGCCTCGAGGGGTTCGCGGAGTTCCTGTACGGATCCGTGCTGCTCGACTGGGATGCCGAGCGGCAACGCATGCAGAAGATCAAGGAGCTGTTCGACAACGCGGAAGAAGTCCGCATCGTCGGCGAGCAGACCGACCTGCGCATCGGTCTTGCCGGCCGCGCAGGGAAGATCGATGCGGCGGGCGCCAACATTCCCGGCGGCGAGGTCTTCTACAGCCCGGTGGAGGACACGGCAGAGGGAGAGATCGTCTTCTCCGAGTTCCCCGCCGTCTATGCGGGGCGCGAGCTGACGGGAATTCACTTCCGCTTCGAGCAGGGGCGGGTCGTCGACGCCGGTGCCGGCTCGAACGAGGAGTTCCTGCTCGAAGTGCTCGACACGGACGAGGGCGCCCGTCGGCTCGGGGAGCTCGGCATCGGCTGCAACCCCGGCATCACCCGCTACATGAAGAACACGCTCTTCGACGAGAAGATCAACGGCACCGTGCACGTCGCGCTCGGCCACGGCTTTCCCGACCTCGACGGAACGAACGAGAGCGCGATCCACTGGGACATCGTCAAGGACGTGCGACAGGGGGGACGGATCGAGCTCGACGGGGCGGTCGTGCAGGAGGACGGCCGCTGGAAACACGAGCTTGCGCCCTGAAGTACCCTGAGAAACGTGAAGGCGATTGTGATCGGCTGCGGCCGGGTCGGCTCGTCCATCGCACGGCAGCTGCTCAGCGAGGGGTGGGAAGTCACGGCCGTCGACGAGAAGGAGGACGCGCTCGCGCGGCTCGGCGAGGGCTGGGCCGGCGGGTTCGTCGTTGGGCACGGCATGGACGTCGACGTCCTGCGCGCGGCCGGCATCGAAGACGCCGATGCCGTCGTCGTCTCGACCGACGGCGACAACACGAACCTCGTGATCGGCCAGGTCGCGCAGAAGCGCTTCGACAACCAGTGCGTCGTCGTGCGCGTGCTTGACCCCGCGCGCGCGGCGTTCTACGAGGAGCGCGGCCTGCGCACGGTGTGCCCGACCTCCACGGCGATCGACGTCCTCACCGAGGCCGTCCGCACGTGCGCGGTGCCGCAGAAAGTCGAGGTCGGCTGATGTACATCCTCGTCGCGGGAGGCGGCAAGGTCGGCGCGAACCTGGCGCGCCTGCTGCTGCGCGCGGGCCACGAGGTGACGCTGATCGAGCAGCGCGCCGACCGCTTCGCGGCGCTCGAGGAGGAGTTCGAGCACATCGTGCAGCGCGGAGACGCGACGGAGCTCTTCATCCTCGAGCGGGCCGGCATCAAGCGGCCGCCGGACCTCGTGCTCGCGGTCACCGGCGACGACGAGGACAACCTCGTCATCTGCCAGATCGCCAAGGAGAAGTACCAAGTCCCAAAGGTGATCGCGCGCGTGAACGACCCGCGCAACCAGGCCCATTTCGACCTGCTCGGCATCTCACCGACCATCTGCGCCACCTCGAACATCATGGGGTTGATCGAGCACGAGGTCCCAGAGCACGAGCTCGTGCACCTGCTCGAGCTCCGGAACGAGAACCTCGAGATCGTCGAGGTCCAGATCGCCGAAGGCTCACCCGGCGCCGGCAAGCGCGTCGAGCGTCTGGAGATGCCGGATGGAGCGAGGCTGATCTCGGTGACGCGCGACGGTCAGTCCGAGATCGCGGTCGGCTCGACGGAGCTCAGGCCCGGAGACCAGGTGCTCGCGATCCTGCAGCCCGGCAAGGAGGACGAGCTGCGGCGGGTGCTGCTCAAGCGGTGAGGCGGGCGTTCGGCGTGGCGGCGGCCGTGCTCGCCACGGCCGCGTGCGCGAGCGCCGGGACGGCGCGCACGCAGATCGGACTGCGCACGGCGTTCACGGGGCTCGACTCGCCCCTGTACGTGAAGGCCGCGCCCGGGGAGCCGGGCAACCTGTACATCGTCGAGCAGCCCGGCGTGATCCGCGTCGCCGTGAACGGGAAACTGCGGACGCGGCCCTTCCTCGACATCCACCGGCAGGTGCGCTCGGGCGGCGAACAGGGCCTGCTCTCGGTCGCGTTCCACCCGAAGTACCGCGTGAACCACAAGTTCTACGTCGACTACACGGACGTCAACGGCAACACGCGCGTCGTCGAGTACCGGTCGAACGGCACCGTCGCGACGAGGCGCCTGCGGCAGGTGTTGTTCGTCAAGCAGCCGTACGCCAATCACAACGGAGGCCAGCTCGAGTTCGGCCCCAACGGTCGGCTCTACGTCGGCATGGGCGACGGCGGGTCCGCCGGCGATCCCGAGAACAACGCCCAGAATCTCTCCAGCCGACTGGGCAAGCTCCTGCAGATCGACGTGGACTCACGCACGCCTCGGGTCGCGATCGCGGGCTACGGATTGCGCAATCCGTGGCGGTTCTCGTTCGACAAGGCAGGCAACCTCTACATCGGCGACGTCGGCCAGGGCGACTGGGAAGAGGTGGACTACACGCCGCGCTCGAGCCCCGGCCTCGAGAATTACGGCTGGGATGTCTACGAAGGGACGCACCCGTTCGAGAGCAAGGAGCCGAGCGGCACCGGCCGCCTCGTCATGCCGGTCGCCGAGTACAGCCATTCCTTCGGCTGCTCGATCAGCGGCGGCTACTTGTGGAAGGGCCGCTACTACTACGGGGACTTCTGCTCGGGCCGCGTCTGGTCCCTGCGGATCGCCGACGGCAAGGCGACCGGCGTGCGCACGGAATCGATCAAGGTGCCGGACCTCTCCTCGTGGGGCCTCGACGGACGCGGCAACCTGTACGCGGTCTCGCTGCGCGGCAGCGTGTACCGCGTGACGGGCTAGCCTTCGTTCGCCTCGAGACGGCGGTTGATCCGCGCGACCTCGGCGGTGAGCTTGTCGATGCGCTCGAGCAGCGCGTCGAGCTGGCGGTCACCGACTTCTCTGTGCTCCATATGCTGATTGTAGGCGCCGCCAGGCCAGCAGTCCGAGCAGCAGCCCGCCGGTGTCGATCGCTACGTCGACCGGCGAGGCGTGGCGTCCGCGGACGAACGCTTGATGTAGCTCGTCGCTCGCGGCGTAGAGGATGCCGAGGGCGAGCGCGGGCGCTTCGCGCTCGAGCGAGCGTGCGAGCAGGAAGGCGAGCACGGCGTACTCGGTGACGTGCGCGCCCTTGCGCAGGATCACGTCCCACGTGCCGAGTCCCGTGCCGAGGCTCGGAATCGACGAGAGCGCGAAGATCACAGCCGCCCAGAGGAGGACGGGCAGCCAGTGCGTGAGCGTGCGAGAAGTGGTCATGTTCTGCGCTCACCAGGCTATTCGAGAAGCCACTGGATGACGACGGAGCTCAGCCGACGAGTGCCGCGGCTGTGGTGAGCGCGAGTGTCTCGGTGATCTCTGCCGCGGCGCCGAGCGTGTCGCCGGTGACGCCGCCGAGCCAGCGGTTGAAGAAAACGGCGAGAACGACGACGAGCATCGCTGCGACGGCGGTGAGTGCGGCGCCGTCGGTGCGCAGGAGCGCGACCGCGAGTCCGGCCGCGAGCAGGGAGGCGCCCGTGGCGCTCCAGCTCGAGACTCCGGCGGAGAACGCGGCGCCGCTCCCGTTGGTGCGAGCATTGGGAAGAGTCGCTGCGAGTGCAACAGGCGCGGCGCGCGCGAGTCCCCCAGCCGCGGCGGCGTACCAGATGACTCTTACGTGGCCGGCGAGAGCCCCGAGCGCCGCCGCCTTGACGATCAGGTCGAGCGCGAGCGCGGTCCCTCCGTAGGCGCCGATCGCATGGTCGCGCATGATCTCGAGTGCGCGGTCGCGCGATCGTGCGGCGAGCGCATCGGCCGTGTCGGCCAGCGCGTCCAGGTGGATGGCGCCGGTGAGCGCTGCGCCGAGTGCCAGCGCCAGCCCACCTGCAGCGAGCGCCGGAAGCAGGTGGGCGAGCCCGGCTGCAGCGGCACCGACGGCGGCGCCGATCCCGGCGCCGACGAGCGGGAAGGCGACCGCTCCGCGCCCTACGTCATCGCCCCCGGCTGCAAGACGGCTGCCGACCGGGACCCGCGTCAGAAACGAGACCGCGGCCGCTGCGGCCCGCGCCTGAGCCGCGAAGGAGTCAGCGGCCGGCATCCGTGACTCCGGCGTCCGCGAACGTCGCCATGTCCGCGAGGAGGGCGACCGCGCTCGCGATCAGGGGCAGAGCGAGTGCGGCGCCGCTGGCCTCGCCCAGACGCATGTTCAGATCGAGCAGCGGCTCGAGACCGAGCGCGGCGAGGACGAGAGCGTGTCCCGGCTCCGGTGAGCGGTGCGCGGCGATCATGGCGTCGATGCTCGCTGGGGCAAGACGGCCGGCGACGAGCGCCGCGGCACCGGTGATGAAGCCGTCGAGGACGACGGGAAGGTGCTCGGCTGCGCCGCCCAGGATGACGCCGACGAGCAAAGCGATCTCGAAGCCGCCGAGCGCCGCGAGCACGCCGACCGGATCGTCGGGATCGAGAGCGTTCGCTTCGAGGGCACGCGAGACCGCGGCGATCTTGCGCGCGAGCCCGGCATCGTCGAGCCCGGTCCCGCGCCCACACACCCGTGCCGGTTCGGCCGGCAGCAGACAGGCGCAGAGCGCGGCGGCCGAGGTCGTGTTGCCGATGCCCATCTCGCCGACTCCGACGATGCCGAAGCCTTTCGCGCTCAGCTCTTCCGCGATTCGGACCCCGGCGTCGAGCGCGTCGAGCGTCTGCGCGCGTGTCATGGCCGGTCCCGTCGTTGCGTTCGCCGTCCCTGCGCCGAAGCGCACCGAGCGCACGTCCGGATGCGAGAAGGGAACGGCGACGCCGGCGTCGACGACGACCAGCGCTGCGCCGACCTCGCGAGCGAGAACGTTGATCGCTGCACCGCCGGCTGCGAAGTTCGCGAGCATCTGCGCGGTCACCTCCTGCGGGTAGGCGCTCACGCCCTCCGTGGCGACGCCATGATCGGCGGCGGCAACGACGATCGCTGCATTCAGCCGGGGTGGGAGTGCGACTCCCCGGATAGCGGCGACGCGAGCGGCCAGCTCCTCGAGCCGGCCAAGGCTTCCGCGCGGCTTCGTCTTTGCATCGAATGCCTGCTGCGCCGCGGTCCGCGTGGCCTCGTCGGCCGGCCGTATCCGTGTCAGCGCACGCGTCAGCGTCGCTTCCTGCTCACGCATCGAGCTGATCCAAAAACGACTCTGGCCGCTCGAGTCGCTGCACCTGCCCCGCGACGACGAAGACGGCCTGGGCTGCACGCTCGGCCCAGACGCCGTTCACCGACCCGAGGACGTCGCGGTAAGTACGGCCGAGCGGTGTTGCCGGCACGACGCCGAGTCCGACCTCGTTGCTGACTGCGATCGTAAGCCCGCGACGGCGTGCGGCCACGTCGGCCGCCACCACGGCTTCGCGTCCGACCTCTTGGGGTGTCGACCGTTCGAGCAGGTTCGCGACCCACAGCGAAAGACAGTCGACGATCACGGAGACGTCGCCCGGCGCTCCGTCCAGCGCATCTCGAAGTCGCAGCGGTTCCTCGACGGTCGTCCATTCCGGTGGTCGCGTGGTCTGATGGCGCGCGATTCGCTCGGCCATCTCCGCGTCACGCGCCTCGGCCGTGGCGATGAAGACGACCGGCTCGCGCCGGGCAGATGCGAGCCGGACCGCGAGCTGCGATTTGCCACTCCTTGCTCCACCGATCAAGACGACGAGCGCCATCCAGAATCAGAAGTCGATCCCTCGGCTGGCGCGAACGCCGCGGTCGTACACGTGCTTGACCTTGCGCATCTCGGTGACGGTGTCGGCGATCTCGATCAGGCGGGCCGGCGCGTCGCGGCCTGTGGCGACGACGTATACATGCTCGGGCCGAGCGCTGATCGCGTCGATGATCACGAAGACGCGCCAGTCGCGTGCCACGGCGCGCATGACGCCGCCGAACGCCGCCGTCGACTTTCCTTTGCCGTCACCCGTGTTGACGAGCGCGAGCGAGCGCGGGCGCCGGCCTCGAGGGCGGCCGCTCACCGGATTCCCGCCAGCGCTTCGATCCGTGCGGTGTCGAGGTGTAGCTCGGCGGCGTCGGCGAGCTCATCGAACACGGCCTCCAGCGGTCGGGGCGAAGCAGCTCCGAACAACGCCCGCGTCGCCGCGGCGTTCTCGAACAGGCCGTGCAGGGAGATGCCGAGGACGGCGCCCCGCGCGAAGCCGAGCCCGCCCTCGAGCGCCTCGAGCCCGGCCTCACGAGCGGTCGTTTGTCCGTGCCGGATCTCGTAGCCGTCGATCGCCAGACCGGACAGCGCCGCCCACGGTTCCGCTAGCGCCTCGAAGCGCGACTCGACCCGTCGGGTCACCTTCGACCGGGCAAACACCGTCACGAGCGGCAGAAGGCCGAGACCCTGCGCGTCGCCGTCGACGCCTCCGCGATCCTCGAGCCGCTCCCCGAGCATCTGAAGGCCGCCGCAGATTCCGAGGAGGGGCCTTCCCCTGCGAGCCCGCTGTTCTACGGCGTCGGCGAGTCCGCTCTGCCTCAGCCAGGCGAGATCGGACGCGACGTGCTTGGAGCCCGGCAATACGACGAAATCAGCGCCGAGCAGCTGCTCGTGCGACGCAGTCCAGACGACGTCGGCAACCTGCTCGAGAGCCCGGAACTCGTCGAGGTTCGAGGCGGTTGGGTACCGCACGATCGCGACGAGAGCTCGCTCGCCGGCCGGCTTCGAGCGCTGTGCGGCTCCGTTTTCGTCGGGCAGCCCGTGGTCGAGCCAGGGCAGCACGCCGACCGTCGGCACGCCGGTCAGCTGCTCGAGCTGTGCCGGCGCGGGCGGAAGCAGGGAGGCGTCGCCGCGGAACTTGTTCAGCACGAAGGCGCGGATCGACGCTCGCTCCGTGCCGCCGAGCAGCGACCAGGTTCCGTAGAGATGTGCGAACGCACCGCCGCGATCGATGTCGGCGACGAGCACGACGGGAGCCCGCGCCGCAAGGGCGACGCGCATGTTGGCGAGATCGGTGGTGCGGAGGTTGATCTCCGCCGGGCTGCCGGCACCCTCGATCACGACCAGCTCGAACTCGTCGAGCAGCGAGTGCAGCGCAGCCTCGATCGGCGGCCAGAGCGCGGCGCCACGGCCGCGCCAAGGCTTCCCGCTCAGCACCCCGTCGACTTCTCCGTTGACGACGACCTGGCTTTGCGAATCGCCCTCCGGCTTCACCAGCACCGGGTTCATGCGGACGTCTGGCTCGAGTCCGGCAGCGAGGGCCTGCAGGTACTGCGCGACACCGATCTCACCGCCGCTGACGACGCGCGCGTTGTTGGACATGTTCTGCGCCTTGAACGGCGCGACGCGCACTCCGCGGCGGGCGAAGCACCTCACGAGCGCGGTCGTGACCAGGCTCTTGCCGGCCCAGCTCGACACGCCCTGCACCATCAGCGCCGGCATCAGTCGGCCTGCGCGGTCCGCATGGGGATCACGGCAAGTTCGCTCCCCTGGCCCAGCACGCGCACGCGTGCTCCGTAGTGTGCGGAGATCAGCGCCTCGGTCGCGATCTCCTCCGGGCGTCCACCCGCGACGAGGCGTCCTTGGGACAGAAGCAGCAGCCGATCGGCGTACTGTGCGGCGAGGGTGAGGTCGTGCATGGCGCTGAGCACCGTCAGCTCCGCGTGCTCGCGCAGCCGGGCGACGAGCTCGAGCACCTGTTGCTGACGGCCGATGTCGAGCGACGTCGTCGGCTCGTCGAGCAGCAACAGCGGCGCTTCCTGCGCGAGCGCCCGAGCCAGCACGGCCCGTTGCCGCTCGCCGCCGCTGAGCGTCCGCAGCGGCCGCGCCGCAAACCCTTCGAGGTCGAGCCGAGAGAGCGCGCGGTCGGCCGCCGTGAGGTCGCGGCGGCCTTCGTAGCCGAAGGTGCCGATGTAGGGCGTCCGGCCCAGCAGGACGTACTCGCGCACGCGCATCTGCGGTGGAAACAGCGGCGACTGCGGAACGAAAGCGAGCCTGCGGGCAATCTGGCGGCGGCCGAGCCGGGCGACCTCGGCGCCGTCGATCGTGATCGAGCCCTCGAAGCTCACGAAGCCGGCCGCCGCGCGCAGCAACGTCGTCTTGCCTGCTCCGTTCGGCCCGATCAGCGTCACCCACTCGCCGGGTGCGACGCTTGCTGTGACGCCGTCGACCACCCGCTTGCCGCCGAGCTCCACGGACACCGAATCGATTGCGACGGCGGTCACGTGAAGTTCCGGCTCGTGCGCAGGACGACGGCAAAGAACGGCGCGCCGAAGAACGCGGTCACGACGCCGATCGGCAGCTCCGCCGGCGCCATCACCGTGCGCGCGAGGACGTCGGCGAGAACGAGGAAGCCCGCGCCGACGAGCAGGGACAGCGGGAGGATGATGCGATAGCTCGATCCGAGCACGAGCCGGATCGCGTGCGGGACGATGATTCCGACGAAGCCGATCAGCCCGCTGACCGCGACCGCCGCCGCCGTGCCGATCGTCGCGAACACGATCACGACCAGGCGAACGCGCGTCACGTTGACCCCCAGGCTTTCCGCCTCCTCGTCGCCGACGCTGAGCACGTCGAGCAGGCGCCGGTGGAAGAGGATCACGACGGCGCTCACCGCCACGTACGGCGACACGAGCGCGACGTCGTGCCAGCCGGACGTATCGACCCGCCCGAGGATCCAGCTGTAGACCTCGCGCAGCGTCTCCGAGTGCTGCTGCTGCACGAACGTCTCCACGGCCGTCAGGAACGCGGCGACTGTGACCCCGGCAAGGATCAGCGCCGCGGGGCTGCGGCCCGGTCCCGCGGAACGGCCGAGCACGTACGCGCCGGCAACGCCGGCGGAGGCGCCGACGAACGCGGCGAGCGGGAGCAGGTCGTACGACGTGACGACGTCACGTCCGTAGGCGATCGCGATCGTTGCGCCGAGCCCGGCACCGGCGGCGATGCCGAGCAGGTACGGATCCGCGAGCGGGTTGCGGAAGACTCCCTGGTACGCCGCGCCCGAGAGTGCGAGCATGCCGCCGACGAGCGCACCGAGGACGACACGTGGCGCGCGCAGCTGCCAGAGAATGGCCGAGTCGGTCTCGGAGAGGGGCGAGTGGACGTGAAGCAGCGGAATGTGTGACGCCGTCGCGTCGATGACCGCGCCGACGCCCAGGTGCACCGGGCCGATCAGCACGCCGGTGAGGACCGAAGCGACGAGGAAGAGCGCGGCTACGGCTGTGGGAAGCAGCGCGCGGGGAGGCGGGGCGACACCCACGTCGCCCCGCCCGACCTTCGAACGCGATGCGCCGATCACGTTGCGGCGCGCACCTTCACCGCCACGAGCCGGATGAAGTTCACGATGCGCGGTCCCCAGCGCGATGCGATGTCGTCATCAACGGCGAGGACGCCTCCGTGCTGAAGGGCGGCGACCGTGCCCCAGCCGGCGCGGCTCGCGACGGTCGACTGACTCTGGGCGCAGCACTTGGTGTCGGCGAGGACGATCAAGTCCGGGTTCGCCGAGACGATGTACTCACCCGAGAGCTGCGGATAACCGGAGCCGGTCTTGTCGGCGGCGTCCGCGATGTTGCGCAGACCGAACAGCTTGTAGACCTGTCCGATGAACGTGCTCGAGGTCGCCGAGTAGTAGTCCGGACTCAGCTCGTGGTAGACGGCGAGCGCTCGCGACGCCTGCGGCACCGACGCGACGATCGTCTTGATCTGTCCGCGCATCTTTGCGACGAGCGCCCGCGCGGCGTGTCGATGGCCGGTCGCGACGCCCAGTTGCTGGATCTCGAAGTAGGCGCCGTTCAGGTTCTTCGCCGCCGGCTCGAGGAGGACGGGAACGCGCAGCTTCTTCAATGCGGCAAAGAGCCCGTTCGCGTTCGACGAGGCGACGACGAGGTCCGGGCGATAGCCGGCGATGGCTTCCGCGTTCGGCGTGTACCCGGAGAGCTTCGTGTGCGGAGCCCTCGCCGGGTAGTTGGATTGGTCGTCGACGGCCACGACCTGCTTGCCTGCGCCGATTGCGAACAGGTCTTCGGTTGCGGTCGGCGAGAGTGAGACGATCCGCACGGGGCGGTGCCGCAAGGTCACCTTGCCGTTCGCGGCCGTCACCGTCACCGGGAAAGGACTCCTCGGTGGCTTGGCCACAGCTGCCGTTGCCGGCAAGCCGAGCGAGAGAACGAGGATCGCCGACGCGAGTAGCGCGGCGTGCCTGATCTTGGACATAAAAACCTCCGCGTTAGCGGAGGGAGGAGGCCCGGCGGCAACTCGCCGCACGAACCGCCCTTCCTCCGAGGGCTGCATTCGTTCGGCATAGACAGTCGACCTGGCTCGTCCCCCGAGGGGGCATCACAGTTGCGGGACAGCTCCGGGATCGCACCGGCTTCGCTGCACCTATGCCGGCCGGGGAATATGTGCCCGGCGCCGGCAGCCTACCGCACGCCGTCCGCCGGCTTCAAACGATCGATGCCGTACCGAGTGACTTCGTCCAGCGCTGCCGCGTGATCACGGGCCGGAAGCCGAGCCGCTCGTTGATCGCGAGCATGCCGACGTTCTGCTCGCTGTTGTCCGTGATGATCGTCTCGATTCCGTGCTCGACGGCCCAGCGGATCGCCGCGAGTTTCGCCAGCGTCGCGAGCCCGCGCCGGCGGTGGTCACGTGCCGTCCCGGTGCCTTCGTTGCGAGCGCGCCGCCCGTCGAGGTCGACCGCCATCAGACAGTGCGCGACCGGCTCACCGCCGCGCACGACGATCATGCTCGCCTCCTGATTCAGATCAGGATGGTGGACGAGCTCGTCCCGCCACTCCTCGAAAGAGACCTCGTGCGGCGCGTCGCCGCCCGGCATGTCGTCCGCCGTTTCCAGGCTGAGGCGGAACAGACCATGCAAGTCTGCGTCGCGAAACGTCACGAGCCGGTAACCGTCAGCCGAGGCGCGTGCCTCACGCTCGGCGAGCTCGCCCAGGTCGACCTTCCTCGGGTCGACCGACGAGATGCGGTCGACGCGCCCGGGCTCGAACCCGCGCGCGTGAACGAAGCGTTCGCCGGTGGGATCGCCGGGCACGTCGGTGAACAGCGCCGTGACGCCGAGGTTCAGCGCATGCGTCTCCGCCAGCTCCCAGAGCGCGCCGCCCAGCCCGCGCCGCCGTGCGGCGGGGTGGACGCCGACCCACGCGTACGCGGT
>WNFU01007167.1_pt1 | contig 14210 bp, 11 predicted proteins | sample 5400121 | NCBI WGS metagenome assembly WNFU01 (sample SAMN13153360, study PRJNA577476) | soil metagenome | isolation source: 100 cm soil or saprolite under grassland replicate 1 | place: USA:California | collected 2016-06-15
GCTTGCAGCGGTTGCGCCGCACGCTCGCCGGGCTCGAAGTGCCGCTCACGCTCGAGCGCGCGCCGTGGCCCCTGCGTGGCGCCGTCGGTCACTTCGGGGCGTACCGGGAGGGGGTGGGCCCGCTCGTCACCGGCCTGCGCCGCACGTTCGATCCCGGCGGTGCGCTCGTCGTCGCCACAGAAGGCTCATGACGCGAGGAGGATTCGAGGGACTGGACGCGTGCGTACATTGCGGGTTTTGCCTTCAAGCTTGTCCGACCTTCCTAGCTACCGGAGATGAGTCCGACTCACCACGTGGCCGCATCGAGTTGATGCGGGGGCTGGAGCGCGGCGAAATCGCCGCGACGGACCCTGCCCTCTTCTACCATCTCGACCGGTGCCTGGGCTGCCGCGGCTGCGAGCCGGTCTGCCCGTCGGGCGTGCAGTACGGCCATGGACTCGAGGCCGCGCGGTCTCGCATCATGGCCGCGCGTGGTGTGCCGCGTCTGGCTCGCCTGGCTCTGTGGGCGCTGACGACGCCTGGAGTGAGCGGAGCTGTGTACTGGTTTGCGCGCTTGCTGAGAGCGACGGGACTCCCGCGTCTGTTCGCTGGGTGGGGCAGATTCCGATTTGCCATGGGAATGCTGGCAGCGACGAAACCGGCGGCGAATAAAACGGCGGCGAGAACAGCGGCGGCGAAAAAAGCGGCGGCGATCGCTCGCCGCCCCCTCGCCGCCCCTTCGCCGCCCCCCGCCGCCCTTCTATTCCGCGGCTGCGTCATGGAGGGCTTGTTCTCGCACGTGCACGATGCTACCAAGCGAACCTTAGCTGTGAATGGCTATGAGGTCCGCGAAGTCCCGGGCCAGGTGTGCTGCGGTGCGCTGCACGCCCACGCCGGGCTGGCCGACGAAGCGCGCGCATTGGCTCGGAGGAACATCGAAGCATTCGGCGACGGCGATGAGCCAATCGTGGTCAACAGCGCCGGCTGCGGGGCCCTTATGAAAGAATACGGGCGGCTGTTGGCTGAGGATCCCGATGATCGTTCCCCCTCTCCGGAACGGAGAAGGGGCCAGTGGCCGGCGCGCCGCTCGACCTGCACGTCGCGTACGATCCGCCCTGCCACTTGCTGCACGCGCAGGGCATCGCCGTCGAACCGCTCAAGTTGTTCGGCGCCATTCCGCTCCTCGAGCTCGTGCCCGTTCCCGGCGCCGCCGAATGTTGCGGCAGCGCCGGGCTATTCACGTTGCTCGAACCCGAGATGTCGCGCGCCGTCCTCGGGACGAAGCTCGAGCGGCTGCGCGAGGCGGCGCCGCAAGTCGTCGCGACGGGCAATCCGGGGTGCCTCATGCAGATTGGCGCGGGACTGGCGGCAGCCCGCCTCTCCGCGCGCGCTCGCCATCCCGTTGAGCTGCTCGACGAGGCATACCGCGCCGCCGGGCGCTACGAATGACCGGAGGAGCACGTCGGGTCACGACGCCTGACGGCGTGGATCTGGCGCTGCACCGCTTGCGAGCGTATCGCGATGGCCGCCCCGCCGTCCTCCTCGTGCACGGTGCATTCACGAACCACCGCTTCTGGCTGCACTCCGGTGACGGGACCTCCAACGGAGGGATGGCGCATTTTCTCGGCGCCGCCGGGCTCGATGTCTGGCTCGCCGACATGCGCCATCATGGCGAGAGCGCGCGTGAACCGCGGCGCGGCGCCTGGACGTTTGAGGACTGGGTGTTGCACGACACGCCCACTCTCGTCGCGCGCGTGCGCGAAGAGACGGACGGCGCGCCGCTCGCCTGGCTCGGGCATTCCGCCGGCGGCGCCGCGGGGCTGTGCTGGCTCGCGCGTGTGGCAGCCGCAGCACCGCTTCGCGGCATCGTGACGCTCGGGACTCCCGGTCCGCGTCGTCTCGGGCCCGTCCGGCGGGCGTTGGCCGCGGCAACGATGGCGCTGTCACGGCTGCTGGGCCGGTTCCCGGCACGCGCGCTGCGATTCGGCAACGAAGACGAAGCGGCCGAAATCATCGCAGAATGGATGGAGTGGAACGTACGGGGCCGATGGCTCGGGACGGATGGCTTCGACTATTTTGCCGGCCTCGCCGCACTGAACACACCGTATCTCGGCGTGGCCGGCGGCGCGGACTGGATCTTTGCGCCGCCGCAGGCGTGCCGGCAGGTGGTCGAGCACGTCGGCGCGGCCCGCAAGATGCTCGCCGTCGAGCCGGGACTGTCGCACCGCGGGTTAGTGTTGAGCGAGCGCGCGAGGAACTCCTGCTGGCCCAACGTCGTCGCCTGGCTGAAGGAGACGCTGTGACCGAAGCCGTGCTGTTCGATTTCAATGGCGTGCTGGTAGACGACGAGTCGCAGCACTGCGAGGCGCTGCAGCGCGTGCTCGCCGACGAGGGCATCACGCTGACGCGCGAACAGTACTACGCCGACTATCTCGGCCTCGATGACCGCACCGGATTTGTGGAAGCGTTTCGCCGCGCGCAACGGACCTTGACCACGGAGCTGATCCAACATCTCGTGACGAAGAAGTCGCGACTCTACCTCGAGCTCGTCACGACATCGTTGCGAATGGTCCCAGGTGCGCCGGAGTTCGTGCGCGATGCGGGGCAACGATTCCGGCTGGGCATCGTTTCCGGTGCGTTGCGGCGCGAGATCGATCATGTGCTCGCCCAGACGGAGCTCGACGATCGCTTCGAGATCATCATTGCCGCGGACGACGTGGCGCGCTGCAAACCCGATCCCGCTGCGTATCTCGCCGCGCACAGCGCGTTCAACCGCCGCCGTCCCATCGCCGTCGACGCGTGCGTCGTCATCGAAGATTCGTTGCCGGGACTCGCGGCGGCGCGCGCCGCGGGGATGGCGTGCGTCGTGCTAGCGACCAACCATCCGGCGCAGCGGCTGCAGGGTCGCGGGGCTGCGGTGGTGTGGGACTCGCTCGCGGGTCACACCGCGAGCGAGCTGGCCAACTTATGAGCGACGTCTTCCCCGGCGCACCGAGCGCTACCGTCACGAGACTCGAACGCGATGCCGTGCCCGCCGAGATCGTCGATCAGTTGCGCGCCGGCGCGATCGTCGCGCCCGTGGAAGTCGGGATCCTCGATCTGATTGGGCCGGGCCAGGGCGCCATCACGTGCTTCCAAGGTCTGCTCACGAGCGATATCGAAAAGCCGGGAGACGGCGCGTTCGTCTATGGTGCGCTGCTCACGCCCAAGGGCATGATCGTGGTCGACGGCTGGGCGGCGCGGCTGGGATCGCGCGTGCGCTTCACCGTCCCGGCGGAGGGCCGGGAGCGCGCGCTGATGATTTTACAGCGCTCGATCCCGCCACGGCTCGCGCGCTCCAGCGATCGGACGGAGGACACCGCGGTGCTCCGCATCGCGGGCGCGCACGCCGTCGCCGTCATGGGTGCGGCCGGTTTCCCGGTGCCGCACGCCCCGAATCGCGTCATAGAAGGCTCCGCCGCCGGGGGTGGCGTCCCGCTCGAAGTCGCACGGACGAGCGATGTCGCGCCGTTTGTGTTCCAGGTCACGATGGCTGCCGAACACCGCGTTGCCATGCAACGGCGTCTGGTCGACGCCGGCGCTCATGCCGCCACACCAGAGGCACTAGAGCTTGCGCGCATCCTCGCGGGGTGGCCCCGACTCGCTTCCGAGGTGGACGACAAGACCATTCCGCAGGAAGTGCGCTTCGATGAAATCGGCGGTGTGTCGTACACGAAGGGCTGCTACACGGGCCAGGAGACGGTGAGCCGCCTGCATTTCCGCGGGCATGCGAACCGCCACTTGCGCGGCCTGCTGTTCGAGACCGATCCGCCCGCCGCACCGGCCAGCGGCTGGAGCGCGGTTACCCACGAGGAGCGCGATGTGGGGCGGGTCACCAGCGTCGCCTGGCTCCCGGATGGCGGCGGGTCGGTGCTGGGTCGCTGGATCGGCCTTGCCATCGTGCGGCGCGAAGTGCCGCTGGGCGCCACCGTGCGCGCCGCCGGCCGCGAAGCCCGCGTGGTGGAACTCCCCTTCGACGCTCCCCGCGTCGCCCCCGCGTGACGGTTCTCGTCACCGGCGCCGCCGGGCTCGTCGGCACACATGTGCTCGACGCGTTACGGGCACGCGGCGAGCGGTCCCGCGCCCTGGTGCGCGAACACTCCCGCGCGGTCGTCGAGGCGTTTGGCGCCGAGGCGATCGTCGGCGACGTCACCGATGGTGCCACGTGGCAACGAGCGGCGCAGGGCGTGCGGGCGATCATTCACGCCGCTGCTCTCGTCGCCTCGCACGATTCCTTCGAGGAATTCACCCGCGTGAATGTCGGCGGCACCCGGCTCGCGCTCGAGGCGGCGCGGCGGGCTGGAGTGCCCTTGATCCATATCTCGACCGTTGCAGTCTATGGCCGCGCAGCGGTGTACGCGGCCGCGGAGCGCAGCGTGACCGAGGACTATCCGTTGCAGCCGCTTCCCGACTCTGACTTCTACGCCCGCAGCAAACGCGCGGCCGAGCAGATGGTGCAGCAGGAGGCGGCGCGTGGAGGGCTTTCCGTCATCGCGATCCGCCCCAACGTCATTTACGGCGAGCGGGACTTACTGTTCACTCGGCGCCTCATCGCCAATCTGAAACACGGGTTCCTACCGCAGATCGGGCCCGGAACGAATCATCTGTCGTGCGTGTACGCGGGCAATGTCGCAGCGGCGGTTCTTGCCGCGCTCGATGCGCCCGAGAGGCCTGGCTTCCGAGCCTACAACGTCACCCGCGACGCGCCGCCACGGCTCACGCAACGTGACTTCTTCACGGCTTTCGCCGGGGCACTAGGGCGGCGGCCACTCCGCATTCGGGTGCCGGTGCCGCTCATCCGGATCGGCGTGGCCATGTGGAGCGTATTGATACGCCTCTTGATGCCTGGTCGCTACACGGCGCTGGGGAATGCGGCGATGTCCTTCATTCTGGGGGAGAATCCGTACTCGGTCGAGCGAATCCGAAGCGAGCTGGGCTGGACGCCGCCGTTCGACACCCGCACAGCCATCGCTCGGTCTGTCACGGGAACAAAAAGCCCGGGCGGCGCCCGGGCTTGATGCCCTGCAACAACCGCGCGTCGCTACGGACGCCGCGTCTGCCTCCGCGCCGGCGCCGGCGGTGGCGTTGGCGCGGGCGTCGCCTGCGCCTTCGACGTGTCGGCCATCATATGCGTCGTATCGCCGGGCGCCATCTTCATCGAATCCGCCATTCTCATCGAGTCAGCACGCATGGTATCGGCGTTGCTGTTTTGCGCCTTCTTGCACGCCCCTGCAGCCATGACGACGACCGCCACGGCCAATGCGATGCGCTTCATGCTAGCTCCTGTTGAGGTTCGAGGTCACGGACCGCGAAACGTACATAGGGGACCTGCACAGTCAAGCAGCGCTAAATTATAGGAATCATGCTGCCTCCTGATCGTCGTACATTCCTCGGTTTCCTCTCGTCGCTCGCGGGCTGGACCGCGATCGGTCGCCGCCCCGCGCAGCAGCCGGTCATCGACGTCCGCCCCACCGCACTCTTCCAACAGCCCGAAGGTCGCAGGAACCTGGTGCGCATCACCGTCTCCGGACTGAGCGCTCCCGCGGCACGCGCGCGCGTAACGGATCGGCGCGGCGCGCTGGTCGGCACCGCAGGGCTCTTGCCGTCGGCGCAGGGCGTGGCGCTGAGCGGCGAAGTATGGGTCCCGCTCTCGGAGCCGTCGGATTTTCAGATCGACATCGAAGTCGGACGAGACCGCGCCGCGCGGCGGCGCCTGCGTCTCACCCCGGCGAAGCGCTGGACGCTCTACTGGCTCTCCTCGATCCACACCGACGTCGGCTACACCGATCTTCAAGAGCGGGCGCTCGAGGTCCATCGCAAAAACCTCGACGCGGCGCTCGCGTGGACGGCGACGCACCGCGACTTTCATTTCACCGCGGAGTGCGCCCTGCAGGTGCTGTCGTACCTGGAGAACCGCTCGCCCGAAGCCGGCGACGCGCTGGTGCAGGCGATCCGCGACGGCAAAATCGGATGGCAGGCGTTGTTCGCCAACATGCTCACCGGCATCCTCGATCACGAGACGTTCGCGCGGCTCGTGTGGCCGGCGGGCAAGCTGGCACGCGAGCGCGGGCTGACCTTCCTCTCCGCCCAGCTCACCGACGTCCCGGGGCAGACGCTGACGTTCCCGATGCTGCTCGCCGCGAGTGGCGTGAAGTACCTCGCCAGCGGTCCCAATCCCGAGCGCGCGGCGCCGCTGCTTCCGCCGAGCGGCGGCGCTGAAGGCACCGCATACCCGCAGCTCTATTACTGGGAGGGGCCCGACGGGAGCCGCGTGCTCCATTGGCGCGCGTATCACTACGGCGACGGCACGCGCTTCGGCTTCGACGTCGGCCCCGATGAGATGGGCCACCGTCTCTCCGACTGGCTGCTCAATCAGCCGGCATTTCTCGCGCAAAACTGGCCGTATGACACTGCCCTGCTGTACGGTGCCGATTGGCAGGACAATGCCCTTATGAAAGAAGCCATCGTCACGAACGTTCAGGAGTTCGGCCGGCGCTTCACGTTCCCACGCATCGTCATGGGCCGCTCTGAGGACTTCTTCCGCGACGTGGAGCGCCGCTACGGAACGAAGATTCCGGTGCGCCGCGGCGACACGGGCGTCTATTGGGAGGACGGCGCGGCTTCGACGGCGGCGGAGCTCGCCGTATTCAGGTCCGCGCAGCTGGTGGCGCGTGCGTCAGAAATCGTCGCGCTGTGGGAGGACCGCATCGAGCCGCGTGACGAAACCACCGTAGGGCGCCGTCGTGAGCACGTCGATGCCCGCGCCGCCATGTGGCGCGATCTCCTGCTCTTCGGTGAGCACACCTGGGGCGCGGACGAAAGCGTCGCTGCCCCGGCCTCGCGTCAAACCGTGGCGCAATGGGAGTACAAAAAGCGCTTCATCGACATCGGTGCCGCCGCCGCGCGGGACTACCTGAGCGATGGGTTGCTGCGCCTCGGCCGGGCTACACGCGCCGGCCGCGGCCGACTGGTGTTCAACGCAGGGGCATGGGAGCGCACCGACGTCGCACGGGTTCCGGGCGGGGCCGCCAAATCCCTCGCCACCGACGGGCGCGAGCTCGCGTCCGTCGACCTCGAGGATGGCGACGCGCTCGTCCTGTTCCGCGACGTGCCCCCGCTCGGCTACCTGGCGCTGACGGAGGCGGACCGTGAGGCTCGACCGCCCACGGCGGACGGCGAGGCTTTTGACGCCAAAGCGGGAGGATTCACGGTCCAGATCGACCAGGCGACTGGCGCGATCCGGTCGCTCACCGGCCCAGACGGCAAGGAGCGCGTAAAGCCATCGGATTGGTCCGGCTTGAATCAGCTTGTCTACGCGCGTGGTGGCGAGCGTAGCTCGCTCTGGACCTCAGGCGACCGCGCCGATCTCAAGAACCCGCCGCAGCTCCAGCTCACGCAGACCCGGTTTGTGCGCTCTCGCCGCGAGCGCCTGCCCGGGATTGGCGTGCGGCTCGTGGTCGAGCGTGCGCTCGACGGCTTCCCCGCCATCACATCAACGATCACGCTGTACGACGAGCTGCCCTGGGTAGACATCGAGAACCGAATCGTGAAAACGGCCACGGTGGCGAAAGAAGCACTCTACATCGCGTTCCCCTTCGCCTTCACCAAGCCCGCCGTGGATGTCGAAGTACCGCTGGGCCGTATGACCATCGACCGGGATCAGCAAGCCGGGAGCTGCCGTGACTGGTACTGTCATACGCATTGGGTGTGGCTGCACGAAGCAACCGACGGCGTGCTCTGGAGCGGCCCCGATACGCCGCTCTTCACGCTGAACGATCTGTTCCGCGGCGCGTGGCGCCGCACGATCGTGCCCGACGGCACGCTGTTCGCCTATGCGATGAACAACTACTGGCATACGAACTACGCGGCGGCGCAGGGTGGTGCCGTGACATTCCGGTTCAGAATCTCGCTGCTGGCGCCGGGCGACGCGGCCGAGCCGGTGCGCCGCGGCTGGGCGGCGTGTGAACCGCTGTACCTCAGCCCTTCGTACAACAATCAGACGCCCGGTCCACTGATCGCGAAGGATCGCGCGCTGTTCTACGCCGACAAGGGCGTGATGATCGTCGGAGCGAAGCCCGCGGACGACGGCGAAGGCGTCATCGTGAAACTGCTCGATGTTGCCGGACAGACACGCAGCGTCGGCGTCTGGCCGGCGGCGTACGGGTTCAAGCGTGCGCGACGCACCACGCTCGTCGAACAGAACGGTGATGCGATTCCTATCCTTGGCGACGGACGAGCATCCGTCGATCTCGCCGCGTGGGGTGTTGCGGCGGCACGGCTCTTCACGCCCGCCGAGGCTCAGTGAAGGTTGCCCGCCGCGAGGTCGAATTTGCTCCGAAGGACGCCCAGCTGCGGGACGACGTCCACACGCTGGGCGCGCTCGTCGGGGACGTGCTGCGCGAGCAGTGCGGCAAGGAGTTCTTCCAACTCGTGGAGCGTGCCCGCCACGCGGCCATCCGCTGGCGTCTCGGCGACGCTTCGGCGGACGACGAGCTGCACGCCCTGGTGCGGGGTTTAGCACCACGTGACGCCGAGACGCTAGTCCGCGCGTTCGCCACCTACTTCGAGGTCGTTAATCTCGCCGAGCGGATTCATCGCATAAGGCGGCGGCGGGATTACCTGCGCGCTGCGAGTGATCCGCAAGAGGGCAGTCTCGCCGACACCGTAGCGCGTCTCGCCGCCTCCGGCGTCACGCCGCCACAGACGGCCGCGCTGCTGCAGCGCCTTCGGGTCGAACCCGTATTCACCGCGCATCCAACCGAAGCGACCCGCCGCACGCTGCTCGAGAAGGAGCAAGTGATCGGCCGGCTGCTGGTGGAGCGGCTCGATCCCTCGCGCACGCCCGACGAGGAGCGCGCCGCGCTGGGCCGGATTCGCGAGGAAGTCACCGGCGCCTGGCAGACCGATCCGCAGCCATCGGCGCGTCCCACCGTGATGGACGAGCTCGAGAACGTCGGCTTCTACCTGACCGACGTCGTCTATCGCATCGTCCCGCCGTTCTACGAAGAGTTGGAGCAGGCGGTGCGCAAAGCGTACGACATCGAGGTGCCGAGGCGGGCGGTTCTGCGGTTCGGATCGTGGGTTGGCGGGGACATGGACGGCAATCCAAACGTCGGCGCCGAGACGCTGCGCGCGGCGCTGGCGCGCCAGCGCGAGCTGGTGCTCGAGCGCTACCGCCGGGAGGCCGCGGAACTCGCGCGCCGGCTGTCGCAATCGGGAACTCTGACGGGCGTGAGCGATGCCGTGCGTGAGCGCGTCGCGACGTACGGCGGCCAATTCCCCAAGGCCATGGCCACGATCCCAGCGCGCTATCACGACATGCCGTACCGCGTGCTGTTCAGTTTGATCGCGGCACGGCTGGAGGCGACGCGGCACGACACATCTGATGGCTACGCCGGCGCCGACGAGCTCGCGCGGGACCTGGGAGTGGTGATCGCCAGTCTGCGTGCGCACCGTGGCGAGCACGCGGGACTGTTCGGCGTGGAGCGGCTGCTGCGCCGCGTGGAGACGTTCGGCTTTCACCTGGCCATGATCGACGTGCGACAACACTCACAAGTGCACCGCGACGTACTCGCGAGCCTGTTACGCGACCCGCAATGGAGCACGCGCACCCCAGCCGACCGCGCCGAGCGGCTGCGCCGCGTGCTCGAGCAACGCGAAGAGCCGGCGGGAGGTGGATCGTCTGATGCGCAGGTGACGCGCACGCTCGACGTGTTCAGAGCGATCGCCGACTGCCGCGCGCGTTTTGGACCGGACGCCGTAGGTCCGTACCTCATCAGCATGGCGCAGGGGGCGGACGACGTGCTTGCCGTGTTGGTGCTGGCCCGGTGGGGCGGGCTCGCGGGATCGGGTCACGTACCCCTGGACGTCGCGCCCCTCTTCGAGACCGTCGCCGATCTCGAGCGCGCGCCCGCAGTCCTCAGTGCGTTGTTCGACGACCCCTACTACCGCGCACACCTTGCCGAACGCGGGATGCACCAGCTGGTGATGATCGGGTACTCCGACAGCAACAAGGACGCGGGGATCGGCGCGTCGCGCTGGGCCCTGTACCGGGCGCAGGCGGCGCTCGTCGAGACGACGGAAGGGTCCGGGATCGATCTGACCTTCTTTCACGGTCGGGGCGGCACCGTCAGCCGTGGCGGCGGCAAGATCACGAGCGCCATCCTCAGCGCGCCGACGCGCTCGGTTCGGGGACGCTACCGGATGACGGAACAGGGCGAAGTCATCAACGCGAAGTACGGGCTCCGCGGGATCGCCATGCGCACGCTCGAGCAGACGGTGAGCGCCGTGGCGCTCGCGACCGCCCTGCCCCACGCGCGGGATGGGCGTGAGACCGGGTGGGCCAGCATCATGGACACCATCGCTCGCGATAGCCGCGCGGCCTACCGCGCGCTCGTGTATCACGACCCGCAGTTCGTGGAGTACTTCCGGCAGGCGACGCCGATCGACGTCATCCAGCGCATGGAAATCGGCAGCCGCCCTGCCTCACGCCAGAGTGCCCTCCCCCCCCGCGACCAGCAGGGCGGCGAGATCGAGCAGCTGCGCGCGATTCCCTGGGTGTTCGCGTGGACTCAGAGTCGCCATCTCCTGCCCGGCTGGTACGGGCTGGGGACGGCATTCGACCGTGCGGCCAAGCGGAACGGCGCGGCAGCGCTCGGCGAAATGATCGGCGACTGGCCGTTCTTGCGGGCGCTGGTCGATGATGTGGAGATGGTGCTCGCCACGACGGATCTCGCCATCGCGGCCCGATATGCGGGCCTCGCGGGGAAGCTCGGCGAACACTACTTCCCGCTGATTCGGGCGGAGTTCGATCGCACTGTGGCCAACGTGCTCGCGTTGAAGCACCAGAATGCGGTGCTCGACTCCGACCCGGCGCTGCAGCGCTCGATTCTGCTGCGCAATCCGTATGTCGACCCGATGAGTCTGTTGCAGATCGATCTACTGGAGCGGTGGCGCGCGGAGGGGCGGCCGGACAACGAGGTGTTTCGGGCGCTGCTGGCAAGTGTGCGCGGCATTGCGCAAGGGTTGCAGAGCACCGGCTGAGGAGTTTAACGTCGAGCCATGACACAAGCAACGACACTCGGCGACTTGAAGCGGACGGAGTGGGCCAGCCCCGCCCGCCGCCAGCGCACGGTCAAAGATGAAATGCGCGAGAACCTCATCTGTTTGCTCGAGAATGGCTCGCCCCTGTTCCCCGGCATCGTGGGCTACGAAGAGACGGTGATCCCGCAGCTCGTCAATGCGATCCTCTCGCGCCACAATTTCATTCTGCTGGGCCTGCGCGGGCAGGCAAAGAGCCGCATCCTGCGCCAGCTCGTCTCGCTGCTCGATGAAGAGATCCCCTTCATCGCGGGCAGCGAGGTCAACGACGATCCCTTCGAGCCGATCTCCAAGTACGGGCGCGAGCTGATCGCCGAGCGCGGCGACGGCACGCCGATCGCCTGGCTGTCACGCGACCTGCGGTTCGTCGAAAAGCTCGCGACTCCGGATGTCACGATCGCCGACATCATCGGCGACGTCGATCCGATCAAGGCGGCGCGCGGCGGGCACCTCCTGTCGGACGAGCTCACGATGCATTTCGGCCTGCTGCCGCGCGCCAATCGCGGCATCTTCGCGATCAACGAGCTGCCGGACCTGGCGGGCAAGATTCAGGTGGGACTCTTCAACATCATGCAGGAAGGCGACGTCCAGATCAAAGGCTATCCCGTCCGGCTCAATCTGGACGTGGCACTGGTCTTTACCGCGAACCCAGAGGATTACACAGCGCGCGGCAAGATCATCACGCCGCTCAAGGACAGGATCGGCTCGGAGATCACGACGCATTATCCACTCACCGTCGAGCTCGGGACGGCGATCACGCAGCAAGAGGCATGGGTAGAGCGCAATGGCGGTCCGCGATCCATTCGCGTCCCCGATTTCATGGCCGAGCTGATCGAGCGGATCGCGTTTGAGGCGCGGGAGGACAAGCGCGTGGACCGCCGCAGCGGGGTGTCGCAGCGACTGCCGATCAGCGTATTAGACAACGTGCTATCGAACGCGGAGCGGCGCACGATCGTCACGAAAGAGAAGACGGTGGTCCCGCGCATCTCCGATGTGTACGCCGCGCTGCCGGCCATCACCGGCAAGCTCGAGCTCGAGTACGAGGGGGAGCTGCAGGGCTCGGAGACGATCGCCAAGGACCTGATCCGCCGCGCCGCCGGCCGCACGTTCGAGGGCCGGGTGGGCGGCGCCAACGTGGACGACATCGTCCACTGGTTCGATGAAGGCGGCGCGCTCAAGATCACGCCCGACGAGCGCTCCGAGGCGCTGCTGAAGGGCTTTACCGTCGTCCCCGGCCTCCTCGATCTGATCGATCAGGTGGGCCTGGCCGGCAAGAAAGATCCGGCCACGGTCGTATCGGCGTGTGAGCTGGTGCTGGAAGGGCTGGTTGCCGAGAAGCGCATTGCACGCAGCGAAGAGCTGGGCTACGTCCGCGCGCGCTCGGAGCAGAAACCTCCGTTTGGGAAAGGACCAGGAGGAGTCGGAGGACCAGGGTCGGGTCCGAATCTCTTCACGTAATCTCCTTCACATTCCGGAGTCGCCATGGGCAAGCTCGTCTTTGGTCTCGTACTCCTCGCGGTCGCCTTCTTCCTGCGCCTGGGCGCCGCAACTGTCCGTACCGAAGGGAGCGCGCGGCCCGTCGGCGGGATGCTCCGCGCGCTCAGCTACGCGGCGTTAGTGCTCGGCGTGATCATCGCGCTCGGCTCCACGCTCGTCGTCGTCAACGCGGGCGAGGTCGGGGTGCGGCACGCATTCGGCTTTGTCGATCCGACGCCGTTGCTGCCGGGAATTCGCATGGTCACGCCGTGGTCATCGGTCGAGCGCTTCACGACCCGCGAGGAGCAGTATCCCTTCTCCGGAGAGCAGGTCGAGGAGATCGCGGCGCTCTCCAGCGAGCAGATGGGGATGACGGTAGACGTCGGCCTGCGCTGGCAGATCGATCCACAACAGGCGTCCCGCATTTACACGGAAATCGGCATCGAGGACCAGATCCACAGCGCCGTCCGCAACGCCATCCGCAAAGGGGTGCGGGACGGCATGGTGCAATACTCGATCAACGACATCTCCAAGCGCACGCAGATCGCCCGGACCATGGAGGCGCTCGTCGATTCCGCGTTGGTCACGCAGCCACGGGCGGGCGGGCCGCCGTTCCGCATCGCGACCGTGACGGCCTTCTTTCTGCGGGACCTGCAGCCGCCGGCACAGGTCGTCCAGGCGATCAACAACAAAATCGCGCAGGAGCAGCAGGTCGAGACGGAGCGGCACCGCGTCGAAGTCGCGCGGCTGCAGGCGGAGCAGCAGCGGCTGCTGAATACGACGCTCACACCGGAAGCGCTCACGCGGCAGTATTTCGACGTACTGCGCGAGCTGAAGTCGTCCAACAACCTCGTGATCCTCGTCCCGACATCGGGCGGCATTCCGATGCTGAACATCGGAGATCTCCGACGCAATCTCCGCCAGCCGTAGCTGTCCGGCCGCTCGTCACGATCACGCGGCAGTACGCATCGGGCGGGTCGGAGATCGCGCGTCAGGTGGTCGAGCGCCTCGGCGGAGGCTGGACGCTGATCGACAACGAATTCGTCGATCAGGTGGCGCGGCTCGCCGGGCTGCCGCGTGACGAGGTGGCGCGCCGCGAGGAGCGGGCCCCGGGGCTGCTCGAGCGGCTCGCCCGCACCCTGGCCGTCGCGTCGCCCGAGATGTTCATCACGACCGGTGAGACGCCGGTGCCCGTCGAGACCGAAGAAGAGACGCTCGTGCAGATGACCGAGCGGGTGATCGCCGAGGCCGCCGCGGAGGGGCGCGTGGTGCTGGTCGGACGCGGTGCGCAGGCGGTCCTCGCGACTCGGCCCAATGCGCTACACGTCTATGTCGTCGCGTCCAAACCGTTTCGCCGAAAAGTCGCCGTCGAGCGGCTGGGCGTGGATGCGGCAAAGGTCGATAAAGTGATCGACGAGACCGATCAGCAGCGCGACCACTACGTCAAGACGCACTACCGACGCGACCGGCAGGACCTCACGCAATACGATGTCGTGCTGAATGCGGAACGGCTCGGGTTTGAAGGTGCGGCGGAGGTGATTGTGACGGAGGTCAAGCGTCGGAAATGGACGTAGAAGAAGCAGGTCCTTCGCGCCTACGGCGCTCAGGATGACAGC
>WNFU01010912.1_pt1 | contig 14204 bp, 11 predicted proteins | sample 5400121 | NCBI WGS metagenome assembly WNFU01 (sample SAMN13153360, study PRJNA577476) | soil metagenome | isolation source: 100 cm soil or saprolite under grassland replicate 1 | place: USA:California | collected 2016-06-15
CCACGACCACGTTGGAATGAGACCCGTGTCCCTCGACCACGACATCGCCTCGCTCCTCTGCGTCGGGTTCCAGGGAAAGACGCCCTCGCCCGAGGTGAAGGAGCTCGTCCGCCGCGGCGTCCACGGCGTCATCCTCTTCGCGCGCAACGTCGAGGACGCCGAGCAGGTCGCCGAGCTCGTCGCCGAGCTGAAGCGGCTCGCGGCCCGGCCGCTCCTCGTCGCGATCGACCAGGAGGGCGGGCGCGTCGCGCGGCTGCGCGCCGCGCAGGGATTCACCGAGCTGCCGCCCATGCGCGCCCTCGGCGAGACGGGCGATGTCGCGCTCGCCCGCGAGGTCGGCGCGCTCCTCGGCCGCGAGCTGCGCGCGGTCGGGGTGGACCAGGACTACGCGCCGGTCGTGGACGTCGACACGAACCCGGCGAACCCCGTCATCGGCGACCGCGCGTTCTCGCGCGACGCCACCGCGGTCGGGCGCCTCGGCGCCGCGCTCGCGCAGGGGCTCCAGGCCGAGGGCGTCGCCGCCTGCGCGAAGCACTTCCCCGGCCACGGCGACACGAGCCAGGACTCGCACCAGGACCTGCCGCGCCTGCCGCACGCGCTCGAGCGGCTCCGCCAGGTGGAGCTGCCGCCGTTCCGCGCGCTCGCGCAGGCGGGGGTCGCCGCGGTCATGACCGCGCACGTCGTCTTCGACGCCCTCGATCCGCGGCGCCCTGCGACGCTCTCCCCTCGGGTCATGTCGCTCCTGCGGGACGAGGTCGGGTTCCAGGGCTGCGCCGTCTCGGACGACCTCGAGATGAAGGCCGTCGCCGAGCACTTCCCGCTCGAGGAGGCGGCGCCCGGCTCGGTGCTCGCGGGCGTGGACGCACTCCTCGTCTGCCATCGCGCCGAGGTGCAGCACCGCGCGATCGACCTCGTCCGCGCCGCGGTCGAGGACGGCCGCATCCCGCGCGCGCGGATCGCCGAGGCGCGCGGGCGGATCGCGGGGCTGCTCCGGTTCGCCGGGCCGCCGCCGGACCCGGCGCTCGTGCGGGCGCGGCTGCGGACCGACGCGCACCTCGCCCTCGCTGCGCGGATCCCCGCGCTGTCCGCGGGGCGGGACCCGACCGCCTAGGCTAGCAGGCTGGTGAAAAGCTCCCGGAAACCTCGGCTCGCAGAACGCCTAGGCTAGCAGGGCTGGTGAAAACCCCCGGCAACCTCGGGCTCGCAGAACGCCTAGGCTAGCAGGGCTGGTGAAAACTCCCCGGCAACCTCGGCTCGCAGAATCCTCCCTCGCCCCCGCGAAGCGCGGGGGAGAGGGTCGGGGAGAGGGGGTTTTCACCAGCCTGCTAGCCTAGCCGGCGCTCCGCGAGCTGCGCGCCGCCTCGAGCGCCCCCCGGACGGTCGCGCCGCGCTGCGCCTTCGCGCCTGCCGCCTCGAGCCGCTCGAACGCGTCGGCGAGCGCCTCACGCATCGCGCCCTGGTGGCGGAGGACCGCCGAGACGTGGCCGGCGGGGAGCCAGCGGAGCTCGCACTTCCAGTGACGGGCGATCCGCCTCATCTCCGACGGCGGGACCACCCCGTCGGCGGCGGTGCCGACGACGATCGCCGCCTGGGGAACGAGCGGAGGCGGCAAGGTCGTCACCGAGAAGCGCGCGAGGTGCGCGCAGAGCGCCCGGCGGCCCGCCTCGAGGTCGTCCCCCGCAGCGATCGCGGCCCACTCAGCGACGTGCCGGAGCACTCCGTCTCGAAGGACGGTGTCGGGCGAGCAGGTGGCCGCGACCGGCACGACCGCGCAGGGGAACGGCGAGGCCGCGCCCGCCATCGCGGCCATCTGGCCGCCCATCGAGTAGCCCGTCACGCCGACGAGCGGGACCCGCCGCACCTCGCGGAGCCAGCGCAGGAGCGCGCGGGCCTCCTGGAAGGTCGCCGCGCCCATGATCTGCAGGTCGGAGACGCTCCTCACCGCATGGTGGGGCTGGTTCGCGGGCCGCCGCGCGCCGTAGTACGCGTTCTCGAGCACGATCGCCCCGATCCCGCGCTCGAGGAGCGGCGCCGCGAACCTGAGCCGCACGTTGAACCCCTGGTCTCCCGACGCGGCGAGGTGCACCGCGACCGCGCGCAGGGGCCGCTGCGGCGAAGGCTCCGGCAGGAGGAGCCTGATGCGCGCTTTGCGCGCGCAGGTGGGCAGGCGAGCCTCCGGGCTCTCGAACGTCCCCTCGTGCAGGAGGCCCCCGAACGATCGCAGTGCCGGTCGGAGCCGGACGTCCAGCCGCGGGATCCGCCGCCGGGAGATCGTCTCGGGGTCCATGGCCTCGCACAGCGCCCGGTCGCCCCAGCCGTCCTGGAAGAACCGGGGGCCACGCGCGGCTAGCCCAAACAGGAGATCGAGTACGTGCATTGCCTCCCACCCGGTAAGAAAGATGTGGATCGCCTCGTGGAGAGGGGGGCCCCCGGCCGTGCGAGGAGGCGGTTGCGCGCCTGACCCCGGGAGTTTCTACAGGCGTGGGATCTCGACGCCACGACCACGTCCACGTCGGCCCGCTATCCCAGCTCCAGGATCGTCAGCGCGACGAGCCCGTACAGCGCGCCGTACACCGCGTGCTCCGGCCGCTGCGCGATGCGGACGATCTCGGCGACGGTCCGGGTGCCGTCCACCTTCGGGAGGATCTCCGCCTCCCAGCGCTCGAGCTCGACCTCGTGCAGCGCGTAGGACGGCTGCGGCGAAGGCACGAGCCGGTCCTCGGGCGAGAGCAGCCGGAATAGCCGCTCGGGCTTGTAGAGCTTCTTCACGCCGCGCGAGATGAGGTTCGCGGGGTGGAGGTCGATCTTGATCGCCTCGTTCGCGGCGCGGTCGGTGAAATGGAGCCGGTACTCGCCTTCCTCCCAGCCGAACACCGAGTAGACGATCGCCTTCACCTGCTGTGCGACGTAGTAGAGCTTCTCCGTATCCTTGAGGAGCCCCATCTCGACGAGCACGTCGCCCGTTCGACGGCCCGTCTTCTCCGCCGCTGCCTGGCAGAGCTCGAGCTGCTGCGGGTTGATCTTCCCGACCCGGACGAGGAAGGGGCCGAACCGGTCGGTGACGAGGTTCGAGATGGCGAAGCAGGGCTGACCGTTCTGGAAGAAGATGGTCTTCTTCACCTTCCCCCGCTGGAGCGTCAGCTCGCCGGTCTGCTGCGCGAGGTAGAAGGCGGTGATGAGCTCGGGAAGGTTGTCCTCGAGCTTCCCCTGCGTGCGCGAGAGGTCGGGCGCCTTCCGCGCCGCGGCGGCCTTCGTCCCGGCGAGCGGCGCTGGAGTCCGCGCGAGCGGCGGCGGGCGGGCCGGCGCGCCGATGGCGCCTGCGTGCACCGTGTCGCCCCTCAGGACGGCGGACACCTTGCCGTCCTCGGTGAGGACGACGCGCCCCGTGAGGTCCATCGCCTCGACCGGCTCGTCCGCCTCGACCGCGACCTCCACGTCGAAGTCGGTGAGCTCGATCGGCTCGTCGCCCGTGGCGCGGCCGGCCGCGAACGAGGTCGCGGCCGGCGCGGGCGTGACGCTCGGCATGAGCGCGCGCAGCGCCTCGATGAGCTTCTTCGCCTCGAAGGGCTTCTCGAAGTAGCCGGCGGCGCCGTGCTGCGCGCGCGCGTCCGCGGCGGCGCGTCCGCCCTTGAAGACGCCGGTCATGAAGACGAACGGCACCCGGGCGGTACGGAGCGCCTGGGCGACGTCGTAGCCCATCATGTCCGGGAGGAGCACGTCGACGACTGCGGCGCTCGGCCGCTCGGCCTGGATCCGCTCGAGGGCGGTCTTTCCCTTGCCGGCGGGGATCGCGATCCACCCCTCCGCCTCTACCAGCCGGGCGAGCAGGTTGAGCAGCTCCTGATTGTCATCCACGAGGAGGATCTTCGCCGGCACGGCCCGGACGATACCGGCGGGGGCGCGGCCGATCAACGGGCGCAGAACGGTGGCAGGCCTTGGGCGCGCCGTGCTACAGACACGGGCGTTTCCTGATACTTGGAGGATCCGCCATGGGCTTCCGCCGCGCACTCGTCCCTGCCGCTGCCCTGCTCCTCACCCTCGCCGCCTGCGAGAAGAAGAAGTCCGGGGAGGCCGCCGCCCCCGCCACCCCGCAGGCCGCCTCGCCCGGCGCGAAGATCTGGTTCGGCCACGTCGGGTCGCTCACCGGCGGTGAGGCCACCTTCGGCGACTCGACCGACAAGGGCATCAAGCTCGCGATCGACGAGCTGAACGGGAAGGGCGGCGTGAAGGGGATGCAGCTCGACCTCAAGACCTACGACGACCAGGGCAAGCCGGAGGAGGCCGCCCTCGCCGCGACCCGGCTCATCACGCAGGACAAGGTGACGGTGCTGCTCGGCGAGGTCGCCTCGAGCCGCTCCCTCGCGATGGCGCCGATCGCCGAGGCCAACAAGGTCCCGATGATCACGCCGTCCTCGACGAACCCGAAGGTCACGAAGGACGGCGACAAGACGCGCCCGTTCGTATTCCGCGTCTGCTTCATCGACCCGTTCCAGGGGACGGTGATGGCGAAGTTCGCGACCGAGAAGGGGGTCAAGAAGGTGGCGATCCTCCGCGACGTGGGGAACGCCTACTCGGTCGGCCTCGCGGACTACTTCCTTTCCAAGTTCAAGGACCTCGGCGGGACGATCGTCAACGACCAGAGCTACAAGGCGGGCGATCAGGACTTCAAGGCGCAGCTCACCGCCATCAAGGCGAAGGGGCCCGAGGCCATCTACGTCCCGGGCTACTACACCGACGTTGCCCTCATCGCGCGCCAGGCGCGTGAGCTCGGCATGAAGGCGCCGCTCATGGGCGGCGACGGCTGGGACTCCGCGAAGCTGTTCGAGATCGGCGGCGCCGCCATCGAGGGCTCGTTCTTCTCGAACCACTACTCGCCCGAGGACCCGTCGCCTCGCATCCAGGACTTCATCAAGCGCTACAAGGCCCGGTTCGGCGCGGTGCCGGACTCGATGGCGGCGACCGGCTACGACGCGGCGATGGTCGCGGCGGACGGCCTCGCGCGGGCGAAGGACGCGACGGGCGACGCGGCCGCCGAGGCGATCGCGGCGACGAAGGACTTCCCCGGCGTCACCGGCGTCATCACGCTCGACAAGGACCACAACGCGGTGAAGCCCGCGGTGGTGCTCGAGGTGAAGGGCGGCAAGGCCGTCTACGTCTCGACCGTCGCGCCGGACGCTCCGGCTCCCGCGGCGGCGGCCCCGATGACCGCCCCGAACCCGATCCCGGCGGCGAAGCCCGCCGGCAAGTAGGCCGGCGCGTCGGCACCGGCGAGGCCGCGTGACCGAGCTCCTCCAGCACCTCTTCAACGGCCTCTCCCTCGGGACCATCTACGCCCTCGTCGCGCTGGGCTACACGATGGTCTACGGGGTGCTGAAGCTCATCAACTTCGCCCACGGCGACGTCTACATGGTCGGGGCGTTCGCCGGGTACTACCTCGGCTCGGTGCTCGGCACGGACCGGGCGCCGAACCTCGGCAAGGCGGCGCTCGTCACCATCGGTGCGATGGCGATCTGCGGGGCGCTCGGCTTCGTCATCGAGCGCTTCGCCTACCGTCCCCTGCGGCACCGCGCCCGGCTCACCGCCCTCATCACCGCCATCGGCGTCTCGTTCCTGCTCGAGTTCGGCTTCCAGCTGAACCCGATCCTTCGCGCGCCAATCGAGTTCCCGCCCGGCCCGAGCCCGCGTTTCTTCCCTGCCCTCGTGGACCTCGGCGCGCCGTTCGATCTGCTCGGCGCGACGGTGTCGCGCATCGACGTCGTCGGGTTCGCGGTCGCGATCCTCCTCATGCTCGGGCTGCAGTGGATCGTGTATCGGACCCGCTTCGGCGTCGCGATGCGCGCGGTCTCGTTCGATTCGCAGGTGGCCGGGCTCATGGGGATCCCGGTGAACCGGATCATCTCGGGGACCTTCGTCCTCGGGAGCGCGCTCGCCGCGGCGGCCGGGATCATCAACGCCTCCGCGCGCCCCCGCATCGAGCCCCTCCTCGGGCTCATGAGCGGCCTCAAGGCGTTCGTGGCGGCCGTGCTCGGCGGGATCGGGAGCGTCCCGGGCGCGATGGTGGGCGGGCTCACTCTCGGGTTCGTCGAGGAGTTCGTCGCCGGCTACACGTCCTCCCGCTACCGCGACGCCATCGCCTTCACCGTGCTCATCGTCGTCCTGCTCGTCCGCCCCGACGGGCTGTTCGGCAAGGGCCGCGTGGAGAAGGTCTGATGCGGTCCCTCCTCCGCTCGCTCCTGCCGTTCGTCATCGGAGTCCCGGTCCTCCTCGTCGTGCAGGAGGTGATGCCGCCGAGGTACTTCCTTTGGGTCGTCGCGATCGGCGTGAACGTCGTCCTCGCCGTCTCGCTCAACGTCGTGAACGGCTTCACCGGGCAGTTCTCGCTCGGCCACGCGGGCTTCATGGCGGTCGGCGCCTACACCGCCGCGAAGGTCTCGCTCGTCCTCGGCGGCGTGAAGATTGCGATGCTCCCGGAGGCCGTGTCGGACCAGCTCGCCTTCGCGCTCGCGCTCGCGGCGGGGATGGGGACCGCCGCGCTCGCGGGCTTCCTCGTCGGGATGCCGTCCCTGCGCCTCCGCGGCGACTACCTCGCCATCGTGACGCTCGGCTTCGGCGAGATCATCCGGTCGGTCATCGAGAACATGACCTCCCTCGGGGAGGCGCTCGGCCTCCAGGGGCTCCCGAAGCGGACGAACGTCGTCTGGCTCGGGGTCTCCGCCCTCGCGACGATCGTGATGGCCCGGCGGCTCGCGGTGTCGACGCAGGGACGCGCGCTCTTCGCGATCCGCGAGGACGAGGTCGCCGCCGAGGCGATGGGCGTCGACACGACCGGCTACAAGGTCCGCGCCTTCATCATCTCCGCCGCGTACGCCGGACTCGCCGGGGGCCTCGTCGCCCACGCGATCCAGATGGTCACGCCGCAGATGTTCACGTTCATCCGCTCGATCGAGGTGGTCGTGATCGTGGTTCTCGGCGGGCTGGGCTCTGTCACGGGTTCCGTGATCAGCGCGGTCGTGCTCGGCGTCGCGATCGAGAAGGCGCGCGAGTTCGAGCAGTTCCGGATGGTCGTCTACGCGCTCCTGCTCGTCGTGCTGATGCTCCTGCGGCCGCAGGGGATCCTCGGCACGCGCGAGCTGTGGGACCTGCGATTCTTCCGCCGGGTGCCGCGCCCGCGCCCGCTCGCGGTGACGCCCGGCGGCGCCTCGCCGACCGAGGTGCGGGACGAGGGCGGGCGGGGAGGCCAGGCGTGAGCGCCGCCGAGCCCGCTCTCGAGCTCCGCGGCGTCAGCATGCGCTTCGGGGGCCTCAAGGCGCTCGCGCAGTTCGATCTCGCGATGCGCCCTGGCGAGCTCGTCGGCCTCATCGGCCCGAACGGCGCGGGGAAGACGACCGCCTTCAACGCCATCACCGGGGTCTACGAGCCGACCGAGGGCGAGGTGCGGGTCGCGGGAGAGGTCGTGAACGGCCGCCGCCCGCACGAGATCTGCGCGCGCGGCGTCGCGCGGACCTTCCAGAACATCCGGCTCTTCAAGGAGCTCACCGCGCTCGACAACGTCCGCATCGCCTGTCACGCGGGCGCGCGCTCCGGGTTCTTCGACGCGCTCCTCCTCACCCGGCGCCACCGCTCGGAGGAGGCGCGCATCGTCGCGAGGGCGGAGGAGTACCTCGAGGTGATGGGGCTCTCGCACCGCCGCGACGAGATCGCGCGCGGGCTCCCGTATGGCGAGCAGCGGCGGCTCGAGATCGCGCGCGCGCTCGCCACCGGGCCGAAGGTGCTCTGCCTCGACGAGCCGGCGGCCGGGATGAACGCCGGCGAGAAGGTCGAGCTGCTCCAGCTCATCCGCGCCATCCGCGACCGGTTCGGGCTCGCCATCCTCGTCATCGAGCACGACATGCGACTCGTGCTCGGGGTCTCGGAGCGGGTGCTCGTGCTCGACCATGGCGTCACGATCGCGGCGGGGCGGCCGGAGGTGATCCGCAAGGACCCGAAGGTCATCGAGGCCTACCTCGGCGACGCCTACCTCGAGGAGCGCCACATCGCGGTGCCGCCCGGTGGAGGTTCGCGGTGAGCGCCGCGCCGATCCTCGAGGTCCAGGACCTCCGCGTGCATTACGGCGGCATCGAGGCGCTGCGCGGGATCTCGCTCGCGGTGGCGGCCGGCGAGGTGGTCGCGCTCATCGGCGCGAACGGCGCGGGCAAGACGACGACGCTCCGCGCCATCTCGAAGATGCTCCGCCCGTCCGCGGGCGCGCTCCGCTTCCTCGGCGAGGACGTGACGCGCCTCGCCTCGCACGAGCTCGTCGCGCGCGGCATGGCGCACGCGCCGGAGGGGCGCGGCATCTTCCTGAACCTCACTACGAGGGAGAACCTCGCGCTCGGCGCCTACCTGCGCCGCGATCGAGCCGGGATCGCGAGCGACGAGGAGCGGGCCTACGGGCTCTTCCCGATCCTCGCCGAGCGGCGCTCGCAGGTGGCGGGCACGCTCTCCGGCGGCGAGCAGCAGATGCTCTCGGTCGCGCGCGCCCTCATGAGCCGTCCGAAGCTCATGCTCCTCGACGAGCCGTCGCTCGGCCTCGCGCCGCAGGTCGTCGAGCGGATCTTCGGGGTGCTGCGCGAGGTGAACGAGAGCGGCGTCGCGCTCCTCCTCGTCGAGCAGAATGCGCACAAGGCGCTGCAGCTCGCGCACCGCGCGCTCGTCCTCGAGACCGGCGCGGTGGCCATGCGCGGGACGGGTAAAGATCTGCTGTCTTCACCCGAAGTGCGGAAAGCCTACCTCGGAGAGTGACGTCCACCCGATAGAGGTTCCCCCGCGCAAGGGACGCCGGGTAGGGAGGCCCCCAAGTGGCTATCCACGGTCCGTTTCGGAGACGTACCGTGACGTGCACGGGAGGTTCACCATGAGAACCGCACGCATCCTCGTAGCCTTTGCGCTCTGCGCCGCCTCGTTCCAGGCGAGCGCGATGCCGAACTTCACCCGCAGAGAAGGATTCGACTGCTCGACCTGCCACGTCAACATCCCGCGGCTGAACCGCTTCGGGTACGAGTTCCGGAACGCGGGGTTCCGGATCCCGAGCACGATCGGTGACCCGAAGCAGAAGAGCCAGCCCGACTTCGGCACCATGAACGCCGCGCGGCTGCAGAGCGACGCCGAGTGGCACGCCGAGCACGGGCGGGGATCCGCGAAGACGGGCGGGCAGCTCACCTTCTTCGAGGCGACGCTCTATCCGGTCACCGGCTCGTGGGGTCGCTGGTTCTCGTCGGAGGGCGAGCTGTCGGTCGCTCCGGAGGATTTCTTCGAGGTCGAGAACGCCTGGGTGCGCGGGACGTTCGGCGCGGAGAAGATGTACTTCAACCTGCGGGCGGGGGTGTTCCATCCGTGGGAAGGCTACGGCGCGAGCGATCGTCCGCTCTCCATCGCGCGGCCGACGTTCCAGCGAAATGCGGCGCGCGGACTGTTCTACACGCCGTGGGGCTTCGACGAGGCGGGCGTCGAGGGCGGGTTCACGTTCCAGGGTTTCAACGTCGCGGCGACGCTCTTCAACGGCCTCACCGTGCACGGTGACGGGTCCGCCGACGATCCGTACCACGCTTTCCCGTTCCAGGGTGGCGAGCTGGTCCGCCCCCGGAGCGATCCCAACTACAACTCGAAGGACGTCCAGGTCTTCGCGAACCAGTTCATCGGCGACGCCGCCGTCTCGGCGCACTGGTACCACGGCCTCCTCACCGTCCCGACGGCGGGAGCGGTCGGGGCCGCGGGGAGCACCACCTTCCTCGACCGGTTCGATCGGCTGACGCTGTACGGCACCCTGCCGCTCGTGAAGTGGGTGCCGAAGCCGGTGCCGCCGCTGTGGGTGCTCGGCGGGTTCGAGCGCGGCTGGGACCGCGGTGTCCCCTCGGGGAAGTTCACCTCGCAGGGCTGGTTCGGCGAGCTGTGGATGCCGTACAACCCGTACGTCGGTACGTCGGCGCGTCGGTGCGCTATGACTGGTGGGACAACTCGAAGACGGTCTCGGACAACACGCAGCGGGTCGTCACCGCCGCGCTGAACGTCGCCGGGCTGAACGGCGCCCAGGGGATCCTCGAGTACCGCCATGTCCTCACCGAGCTCAACGCGGTCAACAACCGGAACCGCGATCAGCTGGAGCTTCGGCTCATCTACATCTTCTGAGCACGGACGACCGAGCCCCTCGCCCCGGGCGCGAGCCTGGGCGAGGGGCTCAGCGGACGAGATCGCCCGCGAGCCCCGCCGTCGCGTGGAACGCGACGTTCGGCACGCGCGCGCTGCCGCCCTCCACCGGCACGGTCGCCTGCGCCGCAGTCATCCTCCCGCCGAGCGCGATCCGGAGCCGCTCGCCCATGGGCACGCGTCCCTCGAGCCCGACGGAGAGCGCGGGGCCGGCGAGGTGGTACCCGCGGATTCCGCCGCGCTCGGGGAGCGTGCGGCCGCGCACCGTGCTCTCCGGGTGCGCGATGACGGCGCCGGCGGCCCCGCGCGCCCACACGCCGGGCGCGACCTCCACGCCGAGACCGGCGAGGAGGAGGTTGTAGCCGTGCGAGATCGAGAAGGCCTGCACCTCGGGCGGCGGGTTCTCGAGGAAGACCTTGTGGTGGACGAGCTCGGCGGACCACTCCCGCCCGCCGGAGCGGCGGAACGCGCCGACGCCGTAGTACCAGGGGCTCTCGAACGGGTGAGTGGCGAACCGACCGCGGAAGCGCAGGTCCGGGGCGCCCTCCTGCCGGATCTTCACCCGGGCCGGGAAGTTGAACGGGACGCCGACGAGGAGCTGTACGCTCCACGAGGTCTCCTCGGTGCGCGCCCGAGCCGGCGCGGCGAGCGCGAAGGCGGTGAGCGCGGCGAGCGAGAGGCGGACGATCGCGCCAGTCACGCGCGGGCTCACGGGCGGATGCCGGCCTGGACCTCGCCGCGGAGCAGCGTCCGCAGCTCCGCGACCCCCGCGTGGCGCACGTCGAGGCTGCGCGGGTGGAGCGCGCAGCGCGCGAGCACGATCGTGCGCAGCTCGCCCCAGGGCGCGCGCACGTGCGCCGTGATCGCGCCCTCCATCCCGGAGTCCTCGCCGACGGGCTCGAGCTCCACCCACAGGGCGCGGCCCGGCGGGTGCGTCGCGAGCCAGTCGCGCATGCCGTCCTCGTACTCCTCGCGCACGGACGGCTCGAGGTAGTCGCGCATCACGGTCTGGTAGGCGAGCACGAGCGCGGTCGTCGCCGCCGCCGAGAGCAGGTCGAGCCGCGCCGGCACGTTCGAAGCCCCGAGCGGCACGAGCACGGGCGCGTCGGGCCGGGTGCGCGCGGCGCGAAACGCGGCGAGCGCCGCCTCGAACCGCTCCTCGCGGGCGTGCTCGCCCGGCCAGATGCAGGCGCGCAGCCAGCGCGCGTCCGCCTCGCGGAAGGCATCGAGCGGTGCAGGATCGAGCCCGAGCCGCGCGACGGCGCGCACGTGGTGCGCGAGCGCGAGCTCCGTGCCGTCGGTGGCGTGCCAGATCGAGGGGAGGGCGTCCGCGGCGAGGTTCAGCCCCGCGCTCGCGCCGATGTCGGCGAGCACGAGCGGGTGCGCCTCGTCTCCGGCACGCGCCAGCGCGGCCGGCCAGAGCCACGCGATGGCGCGCGAGGTCTCGTTCGTCTGGACGCCTCGATGGGCGAGCGCGTCGAAGACCTCGTCCCGCGTCCCGTCGAGCGCCGCCGCGAGGCGCGCGCTCGTCACCGCCTCGGGGGCGGGGTCCGGCCCCGCAAAGGCCTCGTGGAGCGGATGGCCCGGTCCCTCCGCGAGCGCGTCGTTCCGGAGCGCGGCGAGGAGCAGGAGCGGCCGGTCGTACCAGGCGAAGAACCGCCGGTGTTCCCAGGCGGCCGCTACGAACCGTCCCGGCGGCCCCGTGAGGACCTGCGGCAGGAGCGCGAGCGCCCGCTCGTACGGCGGGGAGCGACCGCGCACCGCCTCGCGCTCGCGGGCGAGGTCCTCGTCGAGCCCGGCGATCCCGATCCGCGCCACGGCCTCCCCTCTCCTCCGGGGAAGCTTGGTATCCCCGTCGCGCGACGCCTCGGAGCCGACCCGTCAGGCGGCCGGGTGGCGCGCGGCGCCGTGCGGCGCGAGCCGCCGCCGGCGGGCCGGCGCAGCGGCGAGGTGACCGAGCGCGACGGCCATCCCGGTCGCGAGGCAGGCGAGCCAGAGCGCCGTCGGGCCGGCGCCGACGAGGAGCCGGCCGCCGACGATCGGCGAGAGCGTGAACGCGAGCCCCCAGCACATCGAGAACGCGCCCTGGTAACGGCCGCTCAGCTCCACCGGTGCGAGGTCCGCGACGAGCGCGGCCGCGACCGGGAACCCGACCACCTCGCCCGCCGTCCAGAGGATCGCGCCGGCGACGTAGACCGCGAGCGGCGGCAGCGGCCCCGCGAGGGCGTTCACGCCGTAGCCGACGCCGAAGAGGAGCGCGGAGAGGGCGAGCAGGCGCGAGCCCTCGCGCCGGCCAAGGAGGGCCGCCTGGAGCGGCTGCAGGACGACCACCCCGACGCCGTTCACGATCATCACGGCCGCGAAGAGCGCCGGCCCGAGCCCGTGTCGGTCCATCGCGAGCGGCACGGCGAACTGGAACTGCACGAAGATCGAGAGCGCGACGAGGTGGAGCGCGAGGAACGTGACGAACGGGCCGTCGCGCAGGACGAGCGCGAGGCCGGCGAGCGGGGAGTGGGCGCGCGTGCCGGGCGGGCGCGTCTCGGGGACGCGGCGCAGCACGATCGCGGCGAAGGCGAGCGTCGTCGCGGCGTCAGCGAAGAAGAGGAGGGTGAAGCTGCGCGAGGCGAGGAACCCGCCGAGGCCGATTCCGGCGACCCAGCCCGCGTTCATCGCCCAGTAGGCGAGCCCCCAGGCGCGGGCGCGGTCGGGCGGCGCCACGATGTCCGCGACGGCGGCGTTCATCGCCGGCCGGTAGAGCTCGCTCGTCGCGGACGCGAGGAAGGTGCAGGCGGCGAGCGCGGCGGGCGAGGTGACGAGGCCGAGGGTCGCGACGAAGAGCGAGCCCGTCGCGAAGGAGAGGAGCATCGTCGCGCGCCGGCCGATCGCGTCGGCGAGGACGCCGCCCGCGGGCGCGGCGACGAGGATCCCGACGCCGAAGAGCGCGACGACCGGCCCCGCCTCGGCGGGCGTGAAGCCGCGCGCGCGCACGAGGTAGAGGCCGAGGAACGTCGCGACGAAGCTCGCGAGCCGGTTCACGAACATCCCGGCGAGGAGCGCCCAGTAGACGGGAGGGAGGCCGCCGAGAGCGGCGCGGAGGCGCGGCGCGAGTCGCTTCACGGGACGGGGAGCATCGCACCGCGCCCCCGCCGCTGCGACCCGGAAAACGAGACGGCCGCCCCGGAGGGCGGCCGTCGAGAAGCGGTGATGTCGTTCGCGCCTAAATGTCGAAGTACAGCGCGTACTCCATCGGCGAGGGGCGCATCCGGACCGGGTTGATCTCCTTGTCGTACTTGTACTGGATCCAGGTCTCGATGACGTCGTCCGTGAAGACGTCGCCCTTGAGCAGGAACTTGTGGTCCTTGCGGAGGCACTCGAGCGCCTCGTCGAGCGAGCCCGGCATCTTCGGAATCTCCTTCAGCTCCTCAGGAGACATGCCGTAGATGTCCTTGTCGAGCGGCTGGCCCGGGTTGAGCTTGTTCTCGATGCCGTCGAGGCCCGCCATGAGCATCGCCGCGAACGCGAGGTAGCCGTTCGCCGACGGATCCGGCGACCGGAACTCGATGCGCTTCGCCTTCGGGGAGGGCGAGTACATCGGGATGCGGATCGACGCCGAGCGGTTCCGCGCGGAGTACGCGAGGTTGATCGGGGCCTCGAAGCCGGGGACGAGCCGCTTGTACGAGTTCGTCGTCGGGCAGCACAGCGCGGCGAGCGCCGGGCCGTGCTTGAGGATGCCGCCGATGTACCACATGGCGAGATCGGAGAGGCCTGCGTACCCGTCGCCGGCGAAGAGCGGCTTGCCGCCCTTCCAGATCGACTGGTGCACGTGCATGCCCGAGCCGTTGTCGCCGTAGAGCGGCTTCGGCATGAACGTCACGGTCTTGCCGTGCCGGCGCGCGACGTTCTTGATGATGTACTTGAACCACTGGAGGTTGTCGGCCATCGCCACGAGCGAGTTGAACTTGATGTCGATCTCGGCCTGGCCGGCGGTCGCGACCTCGTGGTGCTGCCGCTCGACGTGGATG
>WNFU01006451.1_pt1 | contig 14195 bp, 8 predicted proteins | sample 5400121 | NCBI WGS metagenome assembly WNFU01 (sample SAMN13153360, study PRJNA577476) | soil metagenome | isolation source: 100 cm soil or saprolite under grassland replicate 1 | place: USA:California | collected 2016-06-15
GGGTTTGTGGCAGCCAGTTCATCAGATAACGCCAACATCGTCGCGGCACGGACTGCGCGCAACATCTTCCATGTGCCGCGCGTTGTGGCACGCTTGTACGATCCAGTGCGTGCGGAGGTCTATCATCGGCTGGGATTAACGACCATATCGAGCACAGCCTGGGGAGCGGAACGAATCGTCGAAGTTGTTACGCACGCCGATTTGGATGTCCTTCAAGTTTTTCAAGATGGTGGGACAACGATGGTGCGCATCGAATCGCCGGCGCGATTGAGTGGGCATCGTGTGGCACAAATGAACATTCCAGGAGAGTTGCTGGTCACAGCGATTACCCGCAACGACCATACGTTTATCCCGGTTTTAGGGACAGAGTTTCAGGAAGGCGATGTGATTTATATGGCAGTCATTCCTTCGGCGATGGAACGACTGGAAAATTTACTGGGGATCGAAAGGATGTAGCCATGTTTGTCATCGTGGTCGGCGGCGGGAACACAGGCTCGCAACTCACAAAACTTCTGCTAGAGGCAGGCCATACGGTCCGCGTGATTGACGAACGACCGGTTGTGTTGGAAAAACTGGCAATGGAACTTCCGCAGGAAGTTGTCATCAATGGCGATGGAAGTTCTCCGACGGTGTTGGAAAAAGCAGGCATCCAAAAAGCGCAGGTCCTCGCGGCGGTAACAGGCTCTGATGAAACCAATCTTGTGGTTACATCCTTGGGGAAATTTGAGTTCAATGTGCCACGCGTGATCGCGCGAATCAATAACTCAAAAAATGCCTGGTTGTTTACCCCTGAAATGGGAGTCGATGTTTCGCTCAATCAAGCCGAAATCCTCGCAAAGTTAACAGCCGAAGAAATGTCCCTCGGCGATATGATGACGATGCTGAAACTGCGGCGTGGCAAATTCTCTTTGGTGGAGGAAAAGATCTTCCCCGGTGCTCAGGCTGTAGGTATTGCCGTTAAAGATTTGAATCTTCCTCTGAACTGCATCATTTCCGGAATTATTCGCCACGGCGAGATCATCATTCCTCGCGGGGTTACCGTATTAGAAGAAGGCGACGAGATTCTGGCGCTGGTGGATGACTCTGCGCGCGAACAATTGGCAAAAATTCTTGGGCGACCCGAAGAAGCGTTTGTTAATTAGAATGGGTGAGTTCATTTATTGCACGCGCTGGGCTTCTTTGGATTGCACCAGCGGGATCTGCAAATAGAAGGTACTTCCCGCGCCGAGTTGACTCTCCACCCAAACTTTGCCTCCATGGCGTTCGGCGATCGACTTGACAATTGCCAGACCCAAACCCGTGCCGCGCTGTAATAATGCATCTCGATTGGTGCCACGATAGAACTTTTCGAATAGACGCGTCTGGTCTTTTTCTAGAATACCGATTCCACTATCCTGGATTGCAAAGGTTAATTCTGAAGGGGAAGTTTGCAGGTGAATGGTGACCTCGCCACCTGCAGGCGTATATTTGAGCCCATTTTCCACGAGGTTATAAAGAGCCTGCTGTAACAACGCCTGGTCTGCCTCGATCACATTAGGCATATCTTTCGGAATCTCGACTCCTAAAGAAATTTGTTTTTGTTTCGCTTGCATTTGCAGGGAGCTTGTCACACGCTCAAGAATATCGAGCACGGGGATGCTTTCCACCTGTAAGCCTACGCCAAAGTCAATGCGACCGAGATCGAGCAGGTTATTGACGAGCTTCGCCATGTTATCCACGCCCTGCACGATCATCTTGGAATAATTCTTTTGTTGTTCGTTTAATTCTCCAGCCATTTCAAGCATGGTGGCGTAGCCGCGCATCAACGTGAGTGGGGAGCGCAGGTCGTGACTCACCGTCGAAACAAAATCGGATTTCAACGTGTCGATCTCTTTGAGCTGTGTAACGTCGCGCAGGATGCAAACACGTCCTACCGTCTTGCCTTCTGCGGTCATGGGAGATGCCATCGCCAGGTACGTTTTTCCATCTGGCATACTGATCTCTGCAGAGTGACGTTCTGTGGCGGAGGCTTGAAGGAGGTCGCTTAACCCTTTGACTTGCACCATTTTCTCGAAATCCGGCCGTTCCCCGCGGCGGATCGTCACGCCAAACACATGACCCGCAGCTGGGTTCGCCAAAATGAGTCGACTCGAGGCGTCGGTCACCAGGACCGGATCCGGTGTAGAGTTAAGGATCGCTTCCAACTGACGGCGACTTAGTTCGACGGTGAGGAACAAGCGGATGTTCGCAACTGCCAGCGATGCCTGACTCGCCAGGGTAGTGATAAAACGCAGATCCGCTTCGGAAAAGACGCGTTGTTTGTTGTAGGCTGCCCATAAAACGCCATAATAACGATTCTCATGCCGTAGAGCCAGCGCGATCAACGATTCAGGGTAAGGCAGGTTCGGGTCCAGTACCAGGCCGCGGGTCCGCGAAAGAGTCGCCATGACGAGTCGTTCCTGCTCTTCCGCCAGCGCGAGGACTTGTTGGTCCAAATGCATGTACACGTCCTGCTCAACTCCATCGGCGAACTTGACCGGTGTCTCTACAGGCGTTGGAAGCATCTCACGCAGGAGAATAATCCGCGCCGAACTCGCGCCGTTTGCAACCACAGCTTCGAGCACGGGACGCAACGCATCTCCAAGCGTGAGACTGGAGGCTACCCCCTGACTTGCCACCAGCAAACGATTTAGATCCTGCATGCGCGCCTGCAAGCTGACGCGCATCTGTTCAAAGGCGCGGCGCAGTTCGCTGACTTCATCCTCGCCATTCACATTGAGTGGCCGGTCGAGCTGACCTGTAGCCAGATATTTCGCTTCGGTAGCGAGATTCTGCAATGATCCAGTGACGCTGCGGAGATTCACACGCAGGGAGATTAATGAGATCAATCCCAATAGCATAATCATCAGTGAGATTGGCAGCGCAATATTAATAGCAAGCTGCTGCATCTCCTGAGCAGGGATCGTGAGCACAATTGCCCAAGGATAACCAGACACCGGTTGGTAATAGACAAGTTGGCGGGTTCCAAGCGAGGTGGTTTCATCGAAGAAAGAAGGCTGGTCACTATACTGACCTTCATAGGTTGTCCAAGAGCGGGTGGCATCCGAGTGATAGATAATGACACCTTCGGCAATTAATATGCCTGTGCCGTTCACGCCTGCAAGACTGTTGAGATTATTGATCAATGAACGTGTGTAGGGATTCTCACTCAAATACGTGCGACCGATCAGCACATGCTCAGTTTGCGGAATGACTGCCAGAAATGAGATACCGGCTGCTTCTCCCTCCACAATCGGCGGAACACTATAGACCTGATTCGGCACCCCCTGTTGAGCCAACGTGATCCCATCTTCTTCCGGACGCGTGATTTGAAATGCAGGCTCAGATGGATAACTCCCAAGCATTGTTTTGGTCTGCATGTCAAAAACAACCAGTTGATTGAAATAAGGAACGGATTGACTGCGTTCGTTCAGGATTGCAGAAACATCTGCATTCGTTTGCTGCAAGCGCGGGTCGTTTGCCATCTGTAGAGCAAGGTTCTGACCCGTCTCAAGAAAAAAGGGCACATTTTGGGAGGCTAGTTCCGCCGAACTTTTAAGTCTGTCTCCTAGCAAATTCCGTGCGGCTGAACCTGCGACAAGCCAGTCGCCGATCAGCAGCGTTAAAAGCAACAGAGAGATGATCGTGCCGGCGCCCAGGATAAAACGCGTTTCGATACTTTTTTCTGAGGGGGAAGGCTGCAACATTCCCAGCCCGCCCCAGCGGTTTCGAAAAACAGTAGCGATGATCTGCGCCGCGATCCCCGCAACCAGCATTTCACCGGCAAAGGCCAGGCTCACCACACCCAGATTACTCAACGCATAGTCCAGTCGTTCTGTGACGGATGTGGAAGCCGAAAGCGTAAAGAGAGCGTTCAACACAAAGAGCGCGGCGTGAGCCAGGATGAGGCTGAGCGCGCTGACCAATGGCTGTCTCAACAAGCGATAAATAAAGGTGCGGTAGCGCTGCCGGTTCGCGACCGCAAACATGACCGCCATTAATCCGAAATCAAACACCGTAAGGAGACTATGCGTATCCCAGATCCCGCGTAATAATCCACTGAACATTCCCAAGCCGGCAGCGGCAATGGGACCCAGCAAACCACCCGCCAGAATCCACGGGACGGCAGAGAAGATCATCATGGTGGAACCAGCCGGCTCTTCGGGCAAACCGGGCACAGGCAAGGTGGAACTGCTTGAAAACTCCAAGCCGAAAAATAATGATGCAATCGGAGTCAGGATGATCAGCGCAGCCAAAATCCAGGTGGCGCGCGCGTTCCATTCAACGTGATATTTCCGCCAATTAAAAAGGGCAACTCCAAGCAGACCTGCCAGTCCAAGCCACACCAGCCATCCTGCCAATGGGATGGGATTCAGGTATGCCAGATTATTCAGGAGTGTTACCAGGAATTGCATATTACCGCTTATCTCATGAATTGCTATGGGTTTGCCCGGTCTTGCCGGAAATTGCGACGTAAAAGGTATTCCTTGTCGTGCGGCACTTTGTAAAATATTATAGCCCCAAATCACAACGCTATTTACCAGGATTGGACCTGTAATAACCTCGATAGGATTCAGGAAGCAGACTCGCCAGTGACTCCATAATTTGACGTGTTCCCTCTCGTATCATTTTCTGACCATCACCTGCACGTCCGCCAGGTGCAAGTGTCATCTGGCTCAGGGCTTCGCTTTCCGCCTGTTCCTGCACAAAAAACGGCTTTCCTACTGACAGACTTACCGAGGCGCGTCTCCACCTTTTCAAGTGACCATAGACATTCTGATTTTCCAAGCCTGTCAGCGCAACCGGGACAATCGGCGCGCCCGATTTCATAGAAAGGAACGCGGCCCCATCCTCACCTTCTTCCAGAGCTCCCGTGACTGATTGTCTTCCCTCAGGAGCAAGACTGATCATCCTGCCCTCCGCCAGTCCCTTCAGCGCGGCACGGATTGCTTTGCGATCAGGTCGCCCGCGATGCACCCAAATGATCCCATAGGCTCGGAATACTGGTCCAACCAGCCAATGATCGTATAACTCGATCTTGCCTATTCCTTCAATAGGCGTGAAGGGAAGAGTCGCAGCCAGCAGAACCGCGTCCGCATCGCCAAGGTGATTGAAAACAATCACCGCGGGTCCACGCTTCGGAAAGTTTTCCAATCCTGTGATCCTGACACGCAAGGTCACCAGAACAAGTAACTTTGCCAGTCCGCGGATTAAAGCACGAACGACGCGGCGCTTGAACGTTAACTGCGGCAAAGCGACCAGATCCGGTCGCCATACCTCCGCGATCGGCTTAGGAGGCGGAGATGGCTGATTCTGCATACACCCCCCGATATTCTTCTGGCAACAAGCCAGCCAAATAAGACATCACTACGTCCGCGTTTCTCTGACGCGCCACATGTTTTTCTGTCCCTTTGGCTGTGATGGGAGGGAGTGTAATTGGTTTGCCAATGCGCATTTCAAGGGATGGTTTTTGACCGCGACTGGCACGCTGCCAGAAATCTTCTGTCGTTCCCACCAGACCTACGGGGACTACGGGTACATTCGTTTTTTCCACGATATAGGCAATCCCTGGTTTTGCACGATGCATGCCAGGTTCATGGGAACGCGCCCCTTCCGGAGCGATCAACAAAGGAGTTCCTGATTGGATAATGGAGATTATCTTTGTTAAGAGAGGGCGATCATAATCACCGCGATGCACAGGGATCACGCCATAAAGTTTTAACAATTGGCCTTGTCCGGGTTTACTGAACACATCAATCGCACCGATAATCTCTAATTGCTCCGGCCAGAACGCTCCCACAAATGGCGGATCAAAGATCGAGACATGATTCATCGCAACTACATAGGGTTTGCTATATGGAATATTTTCTTTTCCAAGTATTCTTACGCGTGCCAGCGCACGAAAGATTCCGCGAAAAACAAACTTGGTAATCGGTCGGATGATCTTGAATCGAAGAGGCACACGATACGCGTTCGCGTCATTCATTTGACCAAAGCCAGGATCTGTTCGAAGACTTCATCCGCAGTCAGTTTATCGGAGTCCAGCACAACGGCATCCTCGGCTGCTTTTAACGGAGCCACGTCGCGGGTCGAATCAATGTGATCACGCTCGACCACCCTTCTGAGAATCGCCTCATAGTCCGCTTTGCCATTGCGTGCGATGATCTCATCGTAACGTCTGCGGGCGCGCTCTTCCGCCGTAGCATCCAGATAAATTTTCAAATCTGCATCTGGCAAAACGACGGTGCCAATATCGCGTCCGACCATTACAATTTTGCCGTGCTGCCCAATACGCCTCTGTTGTCGACTTAATGCTTTTCGTACGCCAGCATAAGTCGCAACAATGGATACATTCTCATCCACTCTGCGGCTGCGCGTTTCCCAGGTGATATCGCGACCATTCACCAGGACATCACAAGCGCGCCCATCGGACTTTGAAGCGGGCGCAACATCGATTTGGGTTTCCTCAGCCAGTGCAGTGACCGCAGCTTCATTGCGCACATCCATGCCGCGTTCCAAGGCAAGCCACGTGACGGCGCGATACATCACACCCGTATCAAAAAAAATATAACCAAGTGCTTTGGCAAGTCTTAAGCCAATGGTCGATTTACCAGACGCAGCCGGCCCGTCAATGGCGATGATGGAGGGAGTTTGGGAGGTTATTTTATCCATATTGGATGAGCAGAGCTATCCTGCATTACGGTTGTTGGGAGGTTTCACGCTTATCAGGGAACAGATCATCGCGCACCCAAAGAATGATCGTTTCGTTATCTCTGGGCAACTGACGGAATACGAGCCAACGGATCCAGTCAGGGGTAGTGATTCCATCCCAGAGCGGTCGTTGCCGCCAGGTAAAATCCTGCCCGCGATAGGCAGAAGGTAAGCCCAAATCCTGCATGAGAGGAGTGATCACAATGGGCGGTGCAACTTGAGGATTAAGTTCAGAGACGACTTCCACTTCACGGTTTTGCAGAATCCATTCGAGGGCTGGAGAATCGATTCCCAGAATGGTAACAGGCTGAGCCTCAGGATGACCGAGGCTGAATTCAGAAACGTCATCCACACTGGTCCGCAGTAGATTCGCTTGCGTAGGTGTCGGATCGGGAGTCCATAATTCCAAGCCATTTGGTGAACGTACCCCGCTGGAGCCCCAGGCTGCGGCGAGACTATATACGCCGAGAAAGAGCACGAATGCCCATGTGGTTCCAAGCCAGGCGGTACGCACCGACCAGCCAAAGGCTACGAACGAAACACACAGGATGATAATGAGAATGGCTCCCAGCAAAATCACATAAGGCGCGCCTGAAATTTGAATGGTTCTCCCAAAGAGAGGCAACGATGTAGTAGCCAGCTGGGAAGATGGGTCGAGGGCGATCTTTGAAATGTCAAACCAAATGTAAGCGAGCAGGATCATCAACGCCAGGACAACCACACCCACTTCGACTCGTTCTTCTGCAAAGATATTGAATGCGCGCGCGAGTTCAAACGCAGCCAGTGTAAGCAATGGGATGATCGCCCAAACCAATTCGCTGGTCTGACGATAGAAGATCGCCAGAAGTAATGACACTCCCAGCCACAAACCCGTGCGAAGAATGCGCCGACTCCTTGTTCGATAGCCGCGGATCAGGGAAAGAACAGCGAGGAAAATTCCGAGCGGTTCATAGGCGACGAACACTACGATCATGCGTCCCGGGGTCATAGAAGATGGCGAAGTCCAGCCTTTGAGATAAGCAGGCAATGCCGAAAGCCAGGCACTTAATCCATTGGGGGAAAGGAAGAAGAGCGTGCCGCCCAGGAGAAGGGTAACAAGCAGAGCAATCAGCGCTGGACGATATTCGAGACTGGACGCTTCGCGTGGAGACGCAGGAACCAGAGATGGATCTACAATTTCGGATTCAGCAGTTACCGTTCGTCTTGTATCCATTCCTTGAAGGAAGGGCCAGGTAAGTCCCAGAGCAAGCAAGCCAGACCAGAGGGAAGGCCCCGAAAGAAGTGCAAGACCCGCAAACATCCCTGCCGGGATGGCGCGTTGATTTCTCCACATTCCCCAGGCGAAAAGCAGAAATGTCACCGCCAGGATCGTTCCATTTGCCTGGCGTGAAAGCGCAACGAGTCCCGGATCAATGGCAAAAAAGAAAGCCAAAATCAAAGCAGGGATGGGTTTGATTTTCTCGCGGAAAAAGTAAGGGACAAAAACAAGCGCACTTCCCACGAGCGCCGGGAAGAAGCGCGCCATAAAGTTTGTGCTCTCAATAATTGCAAAGAGGAGGCTGGTCAGGAGAATATAACCAGGCTGTGGACCCAGCAAAGGCGCTTTCCCCTGTGCAATATGCAAAGCCTGCAAGGCGAGAGTCGCCTCCGAATCCGTAAGAGGTGAGGCGCCCAGTTGAATGATACGGAAACCCAGAGCTATGAGAAAGGCTAGCCAATACAGCCAGCCTTCATTTTTCAGTCGGAAAGAGTTCATAAAGGTATTTTACCCTCGATTATTATTGCCACAGAGAACACAGAGTTTTTTCTTTGAGTTTCCGTGAGTCCGTGGCTAAGATACCTCATAAATCGTAATACTGCCTTGCTGAAAAACAGGTTTCAGGAAACGACTAAATTTCTCTTCGTTCACCTGATAGGTTGTGCGCTCGAGGTTTCCAACGACAATATAACGAATGTTATAACGATCGATAATATCCTGTGTCGTGCGCCAATCTGAAGTTGTATAGAGGGTTTGTAGATCGTCTTTTCGCGAGCCTTGAAGTGCATGATCCCGCCATTGATCTTCATGATTGGTCCATCCCAAGACGGCCGGCATACCGGTAAAGGTGGAAATACGGGCATACTCAGAATACGAGTCCTTTACTGCCTCTGCCACGACACCCTGATCAAGCTGCCTCATAAATTGAATCGCCTGATAATCGTCAGGCATGGAATTGGCGAGATACGCCTCGCCATTTAGCGTGCGTTGCTCGGGGTGATCAGCCTTGAAATTATCCGTTTTGCTTGGCAGGCTGAACACAGGATATGCCAATCCTGCACCAATGACAAGAACGATCACTGTTGTGTAGAGGGCTGAGGCGAACCCGCGTACTTCCGATAACATGACCGCTACCGCGAATGCGGCTGCCAGTGACAACAATATCCAGGCTTGATAGTAAAACTTGAAAACCGTGTTAATACGATAACCAAAGTTATCGCGCAGATAAAGAAAATCTGGGCCCAGGATCAGTAATGCGCCCAGCGAGAGAAGCAGAAGTATAAAGAGAGAAGATTGAGAATGAGATGTGACTTCCAAATCCATCACATCTTCTCGTGAGGAGCGCCAGGCGCTAAAAAGAAACGCCAATGACGGTATTAGTAGGGCGAGCAATGTAAGCAGGCTCCCGATATATTTCAGCCTGCGCAACATACTGTCGGCGATAAACGTACTGACGGTGCGTCCCTGTGACTGGATCACAGGCATGATCAACTCGGGCTTCAACCATAATGCAATCAGTCCAACTGCAAACATCGCTATGAGAAGCACAATCAAAATACTAAAGGCAGTGATGAAAGCGGTACGCCACGCCCTTTTGGGCAGTGCATCTGCTTTGCCTTGCCACAAATAGATCAAATACGCGAACAACGGGATAAAAAGGGCACCCCACATCACCCATAAATGCGCCCCGCGGGTTGGATACATAAAATTCGGCAGGATACCGCCAGCTTGGGAATCGAAGCCGATATAAAACGGAAGATACATCACGAATGCCGTGATGCCCGCCGGGATTCCGAGCAATAAGATATCTTCGATCCTCTCCCAACTCCAGCCGGCCTCACGTACGCGAGCCAATGCGTAACTGAAAACGATCAGCGCGGTGCCAGGAAGGATATCCCAGGTATTGAGGAAAGCCAATCCACCCAACACCAGCGCTATGCTGAAGAACCCCGTTTTGTTGATCTTGAGTTGACCAAAGAACAGGTTTATTGTGCCGCGCCATCCACCCAAAAAAATATTCAATGCCACAGCAATCGCCAGCAAATTGAATGGCATCGCCAGCACATGCGGATGTACATCTCCGAGCAGGTAAGAGAAGAACGGGAACTCATCGATGACTTCTAAACGAGCATTGTTCAAATCGTAGTCCTGCAAGACTCGTGAGGCGCGCCACCACCAGAAAAATTGGTCCGGTGCCCATTTCAACGGCTGAGCGGGCGGATCGGTTAGCACCTGCAAGTTCAGCCAGGGCCAAAACGATGAGGTGGCTGTGCCATCTGAGTGAAATGTCCAGCCGATGCCCCTTCGATGCAAAGACTCAAAAAAGCCTTCCAGATTGCTCACGATCAATAAAAATAAAGGAGCAAGAAAGGCCCCTAGCGCAGGGAAAACTCCTCGTTGCTGATTCTCACCTTTCCACTGGCGGTAAGCAGTTAGAAGATTGTATAACAATCCATAGGCCCCAATCGCGCTCAAGCTGAAGATCAGGGAAAGCATCAAGTTATGAGCCACACTGGCAGAAGTGGCTGTAAATTTCGCCAGCATAGCTGTCATCACATAACCAAAGTAATAGTAGGAAATGGCATAGCCCGAAAGCCAGGGATCATGCGGAGGAAAGGTCGGCGAATGCAAAATAGCAGTAATGAATGCTGTTTCCATCCATTTTTCACCGCCTGCGGTGAACATTTCGGGGTTCGTGGCACGGACAAATGCCATGAGCGCGAAAGCGATGAGGAAAAAACTTTCTGTTGTAATAATCAGTCGACGATGCTGACTGAGCCAATCTCGAATTTCCGATTGGCATTTTAGGAAGGCCCAGATGCTTAATCCCCCCAGGATAACGAGTCCTAACAGCAGTCCGCCTATATCGTTTTGCGCGATGCCAAAGGATGCAAACAACCAGAAGATATACGCCCAGATCAACAAGCCAAAGGCGCGCGCCAATGTATAGCCGCGATCATTCAATGCCGGGAAGAGATAATAAGCCAGCGGGAACGTCAGCCAGCCGAGGAGGGTGATGAGAATGGTCCAGGAGATGAAGGCAGTCATGTGGAGTGAACTAGAGGTCTATGGAAAGATTGTAATGTCCATCCGGGTTTGATTCAAGGTCAACTGCTTTTACCACAGCCTCCAAATTGAGGGGACCATAAATGTGAGGGAAGAGATCTCCCTGGGGAACGCCGGGCGGAGGTGTTCCACCGGAGGGCGGTTCCCACTTCAAGTCCGAAGAAAGAAGCGAAGGATCGATCTTCAGCAGAAGCAGACCGCGTTGTCCTCTATAAAATTTTTCAACAACTGGCAAAACTTGCGAGCCAGTTGAGCAATGAATAAATCCTTCGCTCTCCAGACTCTCAGCGCGGTATTCGCCACTCTGACGAGCTTCAGTCCATGCTGAACGTGAAGTAATGTGATAGATCATAAAACGTTTCCTCTCTCCCATTTAAAGATGGACAGTGAGTCCTACCTACTGCGCTACCTCATAAATCACTGTGTCTCCATCATGATAAACCGCTTTCCAGTATTTCCCATCAAAGAGTTTGAATTTGGCAAGGCCTTCCTGTGTATAGGCTGCGTGCTCCAACTGGCCAACAACAATGTAACGCACATTGTATTTTTTGAGAAACTCACGAGCCGACTCAGTATCACGACTGTTATAGAAATTGCCAACAGCGTTCACGCGATCTTCAACCCATAGTGTTTGAAGGACACGTTGCTGACGTTGATGCCAGTTCCAGCCCACGACACCCGGCAACCCAGTATAAATCGTGAAGCGCGTGCACCAGCGATATTCGGAACAATTCGCTTCCACGATGACTGGTGAGCCCTTCACGTTGTCCTGCATCCAGCGGATGGCATTATAGTCTTCGCTTAAATCCAGGCGCTGACCAAAGTCATCGTATTGTGCATATTTCATGAAGGTCATCGAGTCAAGTGTGCGAGGAGCTTCTATGATCCAACGATCACGCATTTTCCCGGCCGTGGCGCTTACCGTAAATAATGCTGCACCTGCCAAGAGGAAAATCATTGCCGTCTGCCAGAAAGCGCGCCAGCCCAACAGCCATTTGAAGAATCCGGGCAACGTCCAGGCGAACGCCGCGCCCGCACTGACCGCCAGCAAGATCCATGTTTGCATATAGAACTTGAAGATCGTGTTCTGACGTCCGATGTCACCGCGCACCACGACCACTTCGACAACGATTGTAATCAACAATGCGGTGCCGATGAGAAACAATACGAATCGTTTTGCATCAGGCAAATTCGGGCGCAGCAATAATACGGCAGCCCATATTGCAATAGGTAATGCAATCCATCCGATGCTTATTCCTTTATAAGCGAGAACAAGCAACGCCAACGCAAATACCACCAGCGTACCTTCGATCAATAACGCATAAGGTCGTAGCTTTCGCAATGCCGAAACGGGAGTAGAAGCCATCCACTCGTGCGTTTCCCAGGCCATCCACGAAACAACAATAAACAGGAAGACGAGCCAATGGGTGAGATAAGATCCAAGCGGTGTGAATGGCCCGTTCCATGCGTCGAGCGCGCTATATGCCTGGCTGTACCAGGCACGGTAGGGTTCATATAGATAATGCGAGAGAAGGAACAAAGCGATCAGCGCGCCAACCGCCAGAGCGATTCGACGAAGCAGGGAGGATGTATTTGTATAAGAAAATATTGCATATCCAATTGCAATCATGCCGATGAGCAAATAAGTGTAAGTATCGGAAAGATTAGCAGGATAAAACGCACCAATGATGAGGCCACCCACAATGAGCCCACACGCAGCCGATAATGGGTTTCGCCATTGGGGGCGACCCGCTACGACGGCGAGTCCCCAACTCACTGCCAGCAATGCCAGCGGAATGGCGATCATATGCGCGTGCAAATCACTGTAGATAAATGTGAATAGTGGGAACTCGGTGATCTCGTTGCCTCCACCCGGAGGGATGACGCGGCTCGGATTCCAGTACCAGTCTCCAGGTCCGATGGGGAGCGAGAATCCTTTGAGAGTCAGGATGAATCCCTGAATCGCCCAGGTCCAACGCTGAAAGAGGGTATTATCCCAATGAAACGTGCCGGCTGCGCCCAGTTCCTGTAATTTTTGATAGATAAGTTGAATCGTGCCAAGATTGCCGAGAAGGATGGTGAGGAAGGATGCGGCAATTCCACTGATCAGTGCTAGTGTTTCATTTGCCTCGCTTTCGACTTGATCTTTTGTGAGTAGATTCCAGCCGAGTGAAAACGCGCTCACGCCAACCATCGCAAACAACGTGGGCAAAATAAAGTTGTACGCAATCGAAGGGACAATACCCAGTAGCTTCACTGGCGTGCCCACCAGCACAAAGCCATAATAATAATAGTTAATATATCCGCCCTCAAACCAGGGATCATAAGGCGGGAATACTGTGCTTTTGAGCACTGCGTTGAAATAAGAGAAATCCATCGGGCGCTCGCCGCCTCTGGCAGGATGCCAAAGATCGGGATTGCCGATGCGGATGATCAGGTCAATCAGGAAGAACGCCAGGAAGAGACCTTCGATCATCAAAAAGTATTTGCGGTTGGTCTGCCATTCTGCGCGCAATTCTAGGCGCTGATAGTAGGCAAGCCACGCACCTAGAATGAGGAGCAAGCCAAAGATAATCGCGATCGTGATACGTGTATAAGGAATACCGGCAGAACCGGCTATCCAGGCGAGATACCCAAACAGAACCAACCCCAATATGCGACTGAGAGGGTAGCCCTTGTCGGCGAGCCCGGGCATGGCCAGCCGCGTCAGTGGATAGATAGCCAATCCAAGGATAAAGATGAAGAAATACCAGATCACCAGTCCCAAAACCGGGTAGCGATTCTGGATCCAATCATAGTTAAACAAGTCAGACCATGTTCCACCGGCGTATTGTTGGACGAGCTTGTCCGCAGGCAAAAGCAAACTGCGGTAGCTGCTGAATTCGCGCGGCAAGAGGTGAATGACCTTTGTCAAATCCGCAGTGCTAAGGATGGACTGCACCTGCGTAATGTTGAAGTCTTTGTTCTTCTTGAAGATCATCACTTTCGGCTGATCGTAAAAAGTGAAGGCTTCTTCTGCAGATTGATCGTTGATGACAATCGGTCCAAGCGTTGGATACGATTCGAACACTGCCACGAGATCGTATCCAAGCCGACCTTTGAATTGGCCCGGCTTTGCAACGCGATAACACCAGGTAATGTC
>WNFU01006452.1_pt1 | contig 14195 bp, 15 predicted proteins | sample 5400121 | NCBI WGS metagenome assembly WNFU01 (sample SAMN13153360, study PRJNA577476) | soil metagenome | isolation source: 100 cm soil or saprolite under grassland replicate 1 | place: USA:California | collected 2016-06-15
CAGAGATTCGCGGGACGGTGTTCAACTATGGCGTCCCGGAATATCCCGGACTCCCGAACTGGGTAGTCGAACTCAGCGGCACGGTAACAGCGACGGCGGTAACTGACGCCTCGGGGAGGTACGCCTTCACGGGGTTGCCCTCCGGCACCTACACGATCTGCGAGGTGGTGCAGAGCGGTTGGCGTCAGACCTTCCCGCCGAGCGGGGCCCCATGCCCCAACGGGGTCGGATATTCGTTCGGCCTCCAAGATGCTCAGGGGGGTTTATTGGTTGACTTCGGGAATAGCATCAACCCGTAGGCCCTTGTTGGCCGAACGACACCGGTCGCGCGGCGAAGGCCCCATGGATCACTGAGCGGCCGCCCGTACCAAGGGCGGCGCGAAGGTGATCCGGCGCACGGCTGTGATTTGTTCCTGGTGAGGCGGGGGGCACGTACCGGCCGGCGCCAAAGGGCGGGCGGCGGCCGCTCCCGTTCGCCTACGAGCTCGTCGCCACCTTCCTGCTGGCGGGCGGCCGGGAGTCCGACGTCATTTGCCTCGAGGCGGACGACGTCTCGCTCGACCGGGGCGTGGTGACGTTCCGGTGGAACGCGTGACGGCGGCTCAAGACGGGCACGTCGCACCGCTCGGTCCCCCCGTGGCCGCTCCGCGAGATCCTAGACAGCGTTATCTCACCGAGCGCCCGCCGTTGCGGTTTCTGGTTCGCGAGCTACCGGACGGGCGCGGAGGCGATCGTCACGGGCGTCCACAAGGGCGAGACGAATGGTGCGCCGGGTCTATGGGCACCTCGGTCAGGTGCGCCACCGGGCCGACGTGGTGGAGTACCGCGTCGAGCGGCACGCGGCTAGGTTACGGGAGCGGCTGGCAGCCCGCCGGGGCGCAGGATCCTGGCATTACCATTGACACCACGGGCGTACGCAGCCAGCCTTATCGCGTAACTCGTTCAGCAGCAAGCCCGCGGGCGTAATTCAGGGGTAGAATGCCAGCTTCCCAAGCTGGACGTCGCCGGTTCGAATCCGGTCGCCCGCTCTGAGTAGAGCGCAGTATGCCGCGCCGCTTACCCCGCTGGATCCTGTCACCACGCCCTATCGGTGAGCACCGTACGGCAACTGCCTGTAGCGGCCACGCTCGCTGTACTTACGCGTCAACTGCTCAAAGGGCACATTTCCACGGGCCCGTGTTGAGAACAGCGCCGACGCCCCCGGGCACCCGCGCGGTTTGGGAAACTGCTCAAAGTGCACATTTCCACGCGGCCCGTGTTGAGAACGGCGTCGCGCCACAGGTCTTGCGCAGCCGGTTGACGCAGCTCCGCGCCTGCGGCATTCTCGATTAGCCATGCGCCCCGCGATCCGCGTCGTCCTGATCGTGCTCTGCTCCAGCGGGCTCGGGACCCACCTTGCGGCCCAGGCCGGGTGGGCCCCTCCCCGGCCCCCCTGCGAGCTCAGCGCGGGCCATTTCAAGGTGAACGGGGGGATCCTGTATCTGAAGACCGCCGCCGAGAAGCCGGAGCGGCGCCAGCAGCAGCTTGAGCAGGCGAAGAAGGTCCTTACCGAGGCGATCGTACAGGACAGGCAGGACAAGAACGCCGGCGCCTGGTATTACCTCGGTCGCTACTACTACGAGGCGAACGATCCCGCCGGGGCGGACACCGCCTACGCTCGGACGCTGTCTCTGGCCCCCCAGTGCAAGCAGGACGTCGACGACTACCGCCAGCGGCTGTGGGCGAACGTCCTCAACTCCGGGCTCGCGGCCTGGCAAGGGGGAAAGGAAGACTCCGCGATCGTGATGTTCCAGCTTGCAACACACCTGCAGCCGGCGAACCCGAAGGCACTGCTGGCGTTGGGGGGACTCTACTCCAGCAAGGACGCCTACGACTCGGCCGTCGCCTACTACCGGCGCACTGCCGACGTGGCGGGGAACGACACGGCGTTCGCGCGGGACAAGAAAGACGCGTTGAGCAACGCCGCTCGCATGCTCGTCGGGCGGGTTCAGAGCGACCCGGCGGCGCAGCACTACGGGAGGCTCCGGCTGAGCGTCGACTCGACCCAACGCGGCCTTGAAAACGACTCCACGGCGCTCGCCCGGATGATCGCCTCGGCGCAGTCTCGCAAGGCCCGCGGCCGGCGGCTCGCGCCGGCGGACCAGCAGACGTTCGCTGCGGACTCGACCGCCCGCGCCCAGGCGGTCGCTCGGGCCAGAGCCGGCCGTGCGGCGCTGCTCGAGCAGATGGCCGCTGACAGCTCCAGGCTCCAGACCGTGTTCGCCCCGGCCATCGATGCGCTGCGCGCCTATCTGGCGGCCTATCCCGGCCAGGTGGACGCCGCCACGTCGCTCGCCACGCTGTACGCGCAGAGCGGCCGGGCGGCGGAGGCAGGGGCGGTGTTCGACGCCGTCGCAGCCCACGCCCCAAACATGGATCCGGAGGAGCTGTTCGTCGTCGGCCAGCGGTTTGTGGCCCAGGGGCTCTATTCGGCGGGCGCTCGAGCGCTCGCCGTGGGACTGCAGAAGAGCCCCTACCAGCGCGACGCGCTCTCCATCCTCGGCGTGGCCTACTACCAGCTCCGGGACTCGACACGCCTGCTGCCGCTCGCGCAGCGGCTGGTGGACCTCGACCCGCTGAACCGAGGCCCGATCAAGCTCGTCGCAGCGGGGTGGGAGCTCCGGGGTCAGAGGGACTCGACCCTCAAGTACCTGGCGCGGGCCGATTCGGGACTGGCGGTGGAGGTGACCGTCTCGAGCTTCCTGCCGGACTCCGCCGGCGCCGCAATCACCATCCTGGCCGCGAACTTGAAGCCCATTCCGTCCCAGCCGTTCCGGCTCACCGTGGAGCTGCTGGATCGCGCCGGCCAGGTGGTCGCGACCGAAGCCCGGGATATCCCGACGCTCTCCCCCCGGGACACCCATCAAGTCGACCTCAAAGTGAGCGGGAAGGGCATCGCCGGCTGGCGCTACCGCGCCGCCTGAGCGATATTCTCTCCTCTCAGGCGGAAGTTCCAGCCTGCGTTGAGGTTGCGACGCCAGGCTTCAGAAAGTCCTTGAACTCCAGGCAGCGTGTGATGGTACGTGTGCACACGGTAGCGCCGGGCTCGCTGGGTGCGGAGCTCGGGCTCGTCCCCGGGACGGAGCTCCGGGCGGTGAACGGCCGTCCGCTCGAGGACTTCCTCGATTGGGAGTTCCTCGCGGCGGACGAGCGCTTCGTCCTGTCCGCGAAGCTCCCGACCGGGCAGGAGATCGAATACGACGTGGAGCGCCCGGAAGGGCTCCCGATGGGGGTCACGCTCGAGCCGCCCCGCATCCGCCGCTGCGGGAACCACTGCGACTTCTGCTTTGTGGACGGCAACCCGCAGGGCCTGCGGGCGCCGCTCTACATCCGCGACGACGACTACCGGCTCTCCTTCCGCTACGGCAACTTCGCGACACTCACGAACTTGAAGCCGTGGGACGTGGAGCGGATCGTGGAGTACCGGCTGTCGCCGCTGTACGTGTCGGTGCACGCCACGGACCCGACGATCCGGCGTTGGCTGCTCCGGAACCCGGAGGCGCCGGAGATCGTGCCGCAACTCCGGATGCTGGCGGAGCAGGGCATCGCGTTCCACACCCAGGTAGTGCTCGTTCCCGGCATCAATGACCGGGCGGAGCTCGGCCGGACCCTGACCGACCTGTACCGGTTGGGCGATCCCATCCTGTCGGTCTCCGTCGTCCCGGTGGCTCTCACCGAGTTCTCGAAGCGGCGTCTCGTGCGGGAGCTCACGGGGGAAGAATGCCGGGCGGCGCTCGCCGCGGTGGGCCAGTTCGCGACGCGTGCGCTGGCCGACCGGGGTGTGCCGTGGTGCTACGGGGCCGACGACCTCTACCTGCAGGCGGGCATCGGGCTCCCGGCCGCGGCATGGTACGGAGACTTCGAGCAGCGCGAGAACGGCGTGGGCTCGGTGCGCTACCTGCAGATGCGCATCGCCGAGGCGCGGGATCGACTGCCCGACCTGGCCGGGAAGCGAATCGGCGTCGCGACGGGCACGGCGATGGGCCCCCTCATGCCGCAGGTCCTCAAGGACATCGCGGCAGCGACCGGGGGTCGCTTCGAGCTCGTGGTGGTCGAGAACACGCTCTTCGGCCCGTCCGTGACCACGGCCGGTTTGCTTCCGGGTGCGGCGATCGAAGCCGCCCTGCGCGAGCGGAGGGACCTCGACTTCGCCCTGGTCCCGGCCGAGGCCGTGAATGACGACTCGGTATTCGTGGACGACGTGGGCGCCGGAGAGCTGGCGGATCGACTGCCGATGCCGGTGTGCCTCTCGTATGATTTCGCCGACGTACTGTCCGAATGCGGAATGCGGAGTGCGGAATGCGGAATTGGAGGGCGAGGTCGTTCGAATCACGACGCTCACCTTGACATTCCGCATTCCGCATTCCGGACTCCACATTCCGGGGTGGGGGAGGGGCAGAGATGAGGGGAGCCCCCACCGTGGCCATCGTCGGCCGTCCCAACGTCGGCAAGTCGACCCTCTTCAACCGCTTCATCGGCGGCCGGGATGCCATTGTCGACCGGCGCCCGGGGGTGACGCGGGATCGCCACTTTGCGGCGGCGGACTGGAATGGGCGGCGCTTCTGGCTGGTGGACACGGGCGGCCTCGTCCCGCAGGCCGACGATCCTCTCGACCGGGCGATCCGCACTCAGGTCGAGATGGCCGTCGCCGCCAGCGACGTGGTGCTGTTCCTGGTCGACGTGGACGATGGGGTTCATCCGGCCGACCTCGCGGTCGCCGAATACCTGCGGAAGTCGCAGCGCCCCGTCATCCTCGTCGCCAACAAGGCGGATCGGTTGCCCGACGACACGCGGCACCTCGTGTTCTACGAGCTCGGGCTCGGCGAGCCGTTTCCGGTGTCCGCGGCGATCGGGAAGAGCTCCGGGGACCTGCTCGACCGGGTGGTGGAAGCCCTGCCCGCCGTCCCCCCTCTCCGCAATGCGGAGAGGGGGTCAGGGGGTGAGGTCACGGGGTCAGGGGGTGAGGTCCGCGACGCGGAGACGGCGTCAGGGGGAGACGGCGCGGCGATCCAGGTGGCCGTGGTGGGCCGTCCGAACGTCGGCAAATCGAGCCTGGTGAACCGGCTGCTCGGCACGGAGCGCCTGGTCGTGGCGGCCGAGCCCGGCACCACGCGCGACGCGATCGACACGCCGCTTCGCTACCAAGGTGATACCCTCGTGTTCATCGACACGGCGGGCTTGCGCAAGCGCAGCAGGGTAGAAGACGACATCGAGTTCTACTCGACGCTCCGCACCGCGCGCGCCATGGAGCGCGCCGACGTGTGCGTGCTGGTCGTGGACGCGAAAGACGGGATGCACGTGCAGGATCTAAAGATCGCCAACGACGCGTGGGCCCAGGGGGCCGCGATCATCATCGCCGTCAACAAGTGGGACCTGATCGAGGAGAAGGACTCGAACACCGCCGTGCGTGGCGAGCGGGAGCTGAAGGCTCGGGCGCCGTTCCTGGCATTCATTCCGTTCCTGTATGTGTCCGCGAAGACGGGCCAACGGGTGTCGAAGCTCCTCGAGCTGACCCTCGAGGTCGCCGCGGAGCGAGTGAAGCGGATCCCCACGCATGAAGTGAACCAGGTGCTCGAGGTTTTGGTGGCGCGCCAGCAGCCGCCGCAGCCGGTGGGCGAGTCGGTCCGGCTGCTGTACGCCTCCCAGATCGGCACCGCGCCGCCGCGGTTCGCCGTCGTGTCGAACCGCCCCGAGGCGATCCCCGAGGCGTACACCCGCTACCTGCTGAACGGCTTCCGCGCGGCGTGGCGGTTCACGGGCTCACCGGTCAACATCAAGTTCCGCCGCAATCGGGAGAAGGCGGCGCACGGGTGAGCGACATCGGCCTGGTCTTCATGGCGCTGCTCGCCTACCTGTTCGGCGCGACGCCGACGAGCTACCTGGCGGGAAAGCTGGGCCGGGGGATCGATCTGCGCGACCACGGCTCGAAGAACCTCGGTGCCACGAACGTGTACCGGGTGCTGGGCTGGAGGTACGCGATCCCGGTCGGCCTGATCGACGTGGCGAAGGGCGCCATCGCGGTCGAGATCCTCGGGCCCTGGGCGAACGGTCCGGCGTGGTTCCCGGTGGCGCTCGGGACGGCGGCGGTGCTCGGGCACGTCTACTCGCCGTACGTGCGCTTCAAAGGAGGGAAGGGGGTCGCGACGGCCGCCGGGATGCTCCTCGGGCTCGCGCCGCTCGCGCTCGCGATCTCGGTGCCGATCTGGGCGGCGACCCTGTGGGTCTTCGGCTACGTCTCCGTCGCGTCGCTCACGGTCGCGGTGCTGTTCCCGCTGTGGGTGCGGCTCACGCAGCCCGCCCACCCGTATACGCTGTGGGCGAGCGTGGCGCTGGCGTTGGTCATCGTGCACTCGCATCGGGCCAACATTCGACGGCTCGTGGAGGGCAGGGAAAACCGATTCCGGACGAGGAAGGGCGTGGCGTGACCAGGATCGCCGTGATCGGCGGCGGCGCCTGGGGCACGACGCTCGGCGACCTGCTCGCGCGCAAGGGCGAAGCGGAGTCGGTCACCGTGTGGGCGCGCGAGCCGGAGGTGGTGGAGAGCATCACCCGCGAGCACGTGAACCAGCTGTTCCTGCCCGGTGCGGCGCTGGGGTCCACGCTGCGGGCGAACGCGGACCTGGTCGAGACGGTCCGCGGGGCGGAGGTCGTCGTGTCGTCGGCGCCGTCGCACGTGGTGCGTGATGTGATGGCGCGCGTAGGCCCCGCCCTGACGGCCGGGGTCATGGTCGTGAGCGTGTCCAAGGGGCTGGACCCCGAGCGGTTGACGACGCTGTCCTGCGTGCTGGGCGAGGCGCTTCCATCGGGCACGGCGATCGCGGTGCTGTCCGGGCCGTCGTTCGCCCAAGAAGTCTACCGGCGCCAGCCCACGGCGGTGGTCGCGGCCGCGCGGGACCACGCCGTGGCGGAGCGCGTTCAGCGGGTGTTCTCGACGAGCTACTTCCGCGTGTACTCGCACACCGACGTGATCGGGGTCGAGCTCGGCGGCGCGCTCAAGAACGTCATTGCGCTCGCCGCGGGGATGCTGGAAGGGCTCGGACTGGGTCACAACACCCGGGCCGCGCTGATCACTCGCGGGCTCGCCGAGATCACGCGAATCGGCGTGGCGCTCGGCGCCGAACCCGCGACGTTCGCGGGGCTGGCCGGGATGGGTGACCTGATCCTCACGGCGACCGGGCCGCTCTCCCGCAACCACTCCCTGGGCGTGGAGCTGGGGCGGGGCAAGACCCTGGCTGAGGCCCAGGCCGGCCGCGCCACCGTGGCCGAGGGCGTGAACACGGCGCGCGCCGCCGTGACCCTGGCCAAGCGGCACGGCGTGGAGTTGCCGATCGCCGAGCAGGTCGCAGAGGTGCTGTTCCAGGGTAAGTCGCCCCGCCATGCGGTTGCGGACCTGATGGAGCGGGAGCTCAAAGCCGAGCAGTGGGGGGGGCGATGAGCGTCCCGCATCCCCAGCCGGTTCAGGAGTTCTTTTCGATCGGGGAGGTCTGCCAGCTGACGGACCTCAAGCCGCACGTGCTGCGCTACTGGGAGAGCCAGTTCCGCTTCCTGAACCCGGCGAAAAACCGCTCGGGGAACCGGGTGTACCAGCGCCGCGAGATCGAGCTCATCATGCTCGTCAAGCACCTCCTGTACACCGAGAAGTACACGATCGAGGGGGCGCGCCAGAAGATCGAGCAATACCGGCGCTCGGGCGAGCTGAAGCCCGAGGCGCGGCGGGCGCTCGCGACGCAGACGGTGAAGGACCTGCGCGCGGAGCTGAAGTCGCTCCTCGCCATCCTCGACGGGACCGCCCCACCGAATGCCGGGGCGCGGTGACGGGTCCCGCGAGCGCCGGCCCCTGGTGCCGTCCCACGCGGTCGCCGTCGTCATCCCCGCGTACCAGGCTGCCGCCACCGTCGCCTCGGTGGTCGCCCGGACGCGCCGTGCCGTTCCCGCGGCGACCGTGTACGTTGTGGACGACGGATCGACCGACGCGACCGGCGACGCCGGGAGGGGGACAGGCGCGGAGGTGCTCGCGCACCCCCGGAATCTGGGGAAGGGTGCGGCGCTCCGCACGGGGATGGCGCGGGCCCTCGCCGACGGCGCGGCCGTCATCGTGACGCTCGACGGGGACGGCCAGCATCCGCCCGAGGACATTCCCCGGCTGGTGGCGCCGATCGTGGCCGGGGAGGCCGAGCTGGTCCTCGGTGCCCGGGCCCGGACGCGCGCGATGCCGCTGGGCCGGCGCTGCACCAACTGGCTGTCGGCCGCGCTCGTCACGCGGATCGGCGGGATTGCCGTGCCGGACGCCCAGACCGGGTTCCGCGCCGTGTCACGCCGGGTGGCCGAGCTGATCCGGCCGCGGGAAGAGGGCTACGCCTTCGAGACCGCATTCCTGCTGCACGCCCTCGCCCGGGGTTGCCGCGTGCAGTCGCTCCCGGTCCCGACCGTGTATCCGGGGGGGCCGAGTCACTTCCGGCTCTGGGGCGACACGTGGCGGGTAGCGCGCGTGTTCACGCGGTACGGTCGAGAGATCATCTTCGGAGCACCATGAACATCCTGATCTCGAACGACGACGGCATCCTCGCCCGCGGCCTCGCCGTGCTCGGCGAGGTGTGCGCCGCCCTCGGCCAGGTCACGGTGGTGGCGCCCGACCGCGAGCAGAGCGGCACGTCCCACTCACTGACGCTGCACCGCCCGCTGCATGCGACGCGGCGCCCCGACGGCGCGTTTCAGGTCGACGGCACGCCCACGGACTGCGTGCTGCTCGCCCTGGGCATGCTGATGCCCCAGCAGCCCGACTTCGTGATCTCCGGGATCAACCACGGCCAGAACATGGGGGAGGACGTGTTCTATTCGGGCACGGTCGCCGCGGCGATGGAGGGCCTGGTCGCCGGGATCCCGAGCATCGCCGTCTCGTACGCGGGCTCCGATCTCGACCTGCTCGCGACGCACCGGGACGTGCTCCGGTCGCTGCTGCAGCGCATCACGGACGTGAAGGACTTCCCGAAGGAGACGCTGCTCAACATCAACCTCCCCGCGATCCCCGGGGATCAGGTAAAGGGAGTGAAAGCGACGCACCTCGGCTCCCGCGTGTTCAGCGAGGAGATCGCCCTGATGAAGGATCCCTGGGGCAAGGAGATCTACTGGATCGGCGGCGGCCGGATCACCTGGACGGGCGACGCCGACTCCGATTTCCGCGCCACGAGCGACGGCTACATTTCGGTGACGCCGCTGCACATGGACATGACGAACTACCGACTGATCGAGGTGGTGCGGTCGTGGCTCCGCCGCGACTGAGCGGGCCGGGCGACAGCTACGCCGGCTACCGAGTGCGGCTGGTCGACCGGCTGCGCGTTACGGGGATCAGAGACCTCGCGGTGCTCAAGGCGTTCGCGGAGACCCCCCGGCACTTGTTCGTGCCGGAGGCGTTGCGCCACCGTGCCTACGAGGACGCGGCGCTGCCGATCGGGAGCGGCCAGACGATCTCCCAGCCGCTGACGCAAGCGCGCCACCTCGAGGCGCTGCGGCTCACCGGCAAGGAGCGGGTGCTCGAGATCGGGACCGGATCGGGCTATCAGACGGCGTTGCTGGGAGCGCTCGCGGCCACGGTGTTCAGCGTGGAGCGGGTGCGGGAGCTCGCCCGCGCCGCCCAGCAGTCGCTCCGCGAGGCGGGCGTCACCAACGTCTCGGTACTGCTCGGCGACGGCACCCTGGGCTGGAGCGCCTACGCGCCGTACGACGCGATTCTGGTGGCCGCAGGCGGCCCGGACGTCCCTCCGCCGCTCCTCGAGCAGCTCGCGCCGGGCGGGCGCCTGCTGATCCCCCTGGGCGCCCGCGGCGGCGCCCAGACCCTCACGCTGCTCGAGCGGGCGAACGCCGGAATCCTGCAGACGACGCTCGGCGGAGCCCGCTTCGTCCCCCTGGTCGGAGAGCACGGCTTCGATGCTTGAGAGCTGGATGCACTGGCTGCTGGACCGCTTCCGCGACCTGGGGTACCCGGGGATCGTGATGCTAATGGCGATCGAGTCCTCGGTCCTGCCCCTGCCGAGCGAGCTCGTCATGCCGCCCGCTGGATATCTCGCCGCCAAGGGAGAGATGCACTTCGGCGTCGCCGTCGCCTGTGGAGTGCTCGGAAGCATCCTCGGTGCGCTCGCCAACTACGGCGTCGCCCACTGGCTGGGTCGGGCGTTCCTGCGGCGCCTGGGCCGGTACGTCTGGATCTCCGACAGAAGCCTCCAGCGGTCTGAGCGCTTCTTCGCGGAACATGGCGAGATCAGCACGTTCCTGGGGCGGATGCTGCCGGTCATCCGGCACCTCATTTCGATCCCCGCCGGGCTCGCCCGGATGAACCTCGTCAAGTTCGTCGTGTTCACGGGCCTCGGCGCCGTCGTGTGGTGCAGCGTCCTCACGTGGATCGGGTGGTTCATCGGCAAGAAGGAGGACGTGATTCTGACGGTCCTCAACGAGGAGGCACAGACGTATGCAGGCCGCGCCGTCCTGATCATGCTGCCGGTGCTGGCGGTGATCGCGATCGTGTACGTGTGGTGGCACCGCCGGCGAGTCGCGCAGCGCAGCGAGGAGTAGGCGGGTGCCGGCGGCGGGGTTCCTGGTGCGCGGCAGGGTGCAGGGGGTAGGGTTCAGGTGGTTTGTGTGGCGGGAAGCGGATCGGTTGGGGCTCCGGGGGATCGCCCGGAACCTCCCGGACGGCTCGGTTGAAGTGATGGCGGAAGGTCTTGAGAACGCACTTGAAGAATTCGAGCGGGCGCTGAACCGGGGACCCGCGACGGCACGGGTCGAGCATGTGGAAAAACGCGAGATTCCACATGACCTGACGCTGCCGAAGCGCTTCGAAATCTACTAGTTGCAAGGACGGCCATGTGGGCGAGACCGGAGCCGTTCAGGACATCTATCGCCGCATCCGGGACGTTCCCGACTTCCCGAAGCCGGGAATCGTGTTCAAGGACATCACGCCGCTCTTGCTCGACGCCCGGTCGCTCGGGCGGGCGGTGGAACTGATGGCCGCCCCGTTCCGAGCGTCGCGGGTCACGCGAGTCGTGTCGATCGAATCGCGCGGCTTCCTGCTGGGCGCGCCGATCGCGCTGGCGCTCGAGGCCGGCCTGGTCCCGATTCGCAAGCCGGGCAAGCTGCCGGCCCAGCGGGGGAGGGTGGAATACGCGTTGGAATACGGCACCGACGCCCTCGAGATGCACACGGATGCCGTGGGCCCAAGCGACCGGGTGTTGATCGTGGACGACGTGCTCGCCACCGGGGGGACCGCCGAAGCCGCGGGCAAGCTCGTGCGGACTCACACGGCCGAGGTCGTCGGGTTCACATTTCTGATCGAACTGGATTTCCTGAAGGGTCGCGAGCGGCTCAAGGGAGCCCGCGTCGAGGCCTTGCTGCACTACACGTAAGCCGCCTAGATTGCGGCGCTTAGCCCCTGTAGCTCAGGTGGATAGAGCAGCGGTTTCCTAAACCGTTGGCCGGGTGTTCGAGTCACCCCAGGGGCACTGGGGGGCCCGAGTCACAAAAGGCGTGACAAGGTCAAAGGCGTACCACGAGATGCGTCGCGCAAGAGAGGCGTCGCACTGAGAGGCGTAACAGGATGGCGACTTCGGTGACCGCCCCCGCGGGGCGACCGGCGGCCCAGGATTCCAGCGTGCTGACGGGGCTCGTTCAGTGGATCAAAGGCCACAGGCAGGCAGCGTCCTACATCGCGATCGCCGCCGTCATCGGCGCCGTCCTGCTCGTGTGGAATCTGCTCTCGACCCGGACGGTGGAGCGTAACGCGAGCATCCGGCTGGACCAGGCGCGGCTCGCCCTGGATTCCCGGAACTTTCCGCTCGCGGCGAGCGAGCTGTCGCAACTCGTGGAGAACTACGCGGGGACGCGCGCGGCTGAGGAGGGCACGATCCTGCTGGCGCAGGTGCGCCTGGCCCAAGGACAGGCCCAGCTCGCGATCCAGGTGCTCGAAAAGTTCGCCCCGGAGGCGAGCAAGGCGTACCGAGCGCAGGCGTACGGGCTGTTAGGCGCGGCGTACGAGAACGCGGGACGCATGAAGGATGCGGCGGGGGCGTTCGAGCGGGCAGCCGACGCAGCCGGGTTCCCGTTTCTGCGCGCGCAGTACCTGTCGGACGCAGGGCGCGCGTGGGTCGCGGCCGGGGATACGGCGAGGGCGCTCGCGTCCTACCGGGGAGTCGCGGCGCCGGGGGACTCGAGCGGCGCGGCGACGGAGGCGAAGGTGCGGATTGGGGAGCTGACGAGGGGCGTTGGTTCGAAGTGAGTTTGTGCGGAAGTCTACTTCGTATAAGAAATGTTATGTTAAGCTGATGACAGGGAGAATGTGGACAACCCCCTCAGTTAATCACACCCCTGAGCACCAGCCGCGCCTCCCCCGTTAGCCAGACGTCGCCATAGGTCCCGTCCGCTTGGCGGCGACCGTCCACCACAAGGCATCGCTCGCTCCGCGTCCGGACGGTCAGCGGGAGTGTGCCAAGCCCCCACTCGGCAAGGGAGTACGCGACGGCGACCGCCCCGGTGCCGCAGGCCAGTGTCTCTGCCTCCACGCCTCGCTCGTAGGTTCGCATCCGCCACTCCGACGTGGCCCCACCGGGAGAGACGAAGTTCACGTTGGCCCCGGCGGCGCCGAGGGCCGGGTCGAACCGGAGCGCGTGGCCGCGCCCCATGACGTCGAGGCGGCCGACGTCGTCCACGAGCACGACGAGGTGTGGCACGCCGACGATGCCGAACGCCGCTCGCTGCTCGCCGTCGGCCGTGGCGAGGCCCGGGACCGGGCCTGGCGCGGGCACCGGCGCGAGCCGGAGCTCGGCGCGCTCGCCCGGCGTCTGGCAGCGGCTCTGGTAGCTGCCGGCGTCGGTCTCCAGGATCATGCCCTGGGCACTGGCCAGGCCCAGCCGGGCGGCGAGCTGCGTGGCGCACAGCGCGGCGTTCCCACACATCGCGGCGCGGGAGCCGTCCGCGTTGAAGTAGATCATTCGGACGGCGTTGGCCGCCGTGCCGGGGCTGACGAGCACGAGCCCGTCGGCCCCAACGCCGGTGCCGCGCGCACAGACAGCGCGGATATCCTCCTCGGACCAATCCCCGAGCGACGTGTGCCTGCCGTCGACCATGACGAAGTCGTTGCCTGACCCCGTCATCTTGTAGACCGGCAGGCCGCTCAGATGCGGCCGAACCAGGCCATCAGCCGGAGCCGCGGCACCATCCACACCGCCTCGCGCACGATGGTCCGGTTCATCTTGCTCTGCCCCTCGGTCCGGTCCACGAACACGATGGGGATTTCCTTCAGCCTGAATCCTTTGCGCCATGCCCTCACGCTCATTTCGATCTGAAACGCGTAGCCGTTCGAGCGCACCTGCGACAGGTCGATCGCCTCGAGCACCCGCCTGCGAAAGCACTTGAACCCCCCGGTCAGGTCCTGAATCCGCAGTCCGGTCACCCACCGGGCGTATACGTTCGCACAGTAGGATAACATGAGACGGGTCATCGGCCAGTTCACGACCGTCACCTTCCCGCCCAGATAGCGGGATCCCAGCACCAAGTCCGCCTCCTCGATGGCCTTGAGAAACACCTTGAGGTGCGCCGGATCATGCGAGAAGTCCGCGTCCATCTCGAACACGTAGGCGTAATCTCGCTCCAGGGCCCACCGGAACCCGGCGATGTAAGCCGTTCCGAGCCCGAGCTTCCCTTCCCGGTGCAGGACGTGGAGGCGCGGCTCCTGCTGCGCCAGCGCCGCGGCGATCTGGCCCGTGCCGTCGGGGGAGTTGTCGTCCACGACCAGCAGGTCCAGGCGGGAATCCTGGGCGAGCACCTGCGGCACGAGGGTCGGGAGATTGGCCGCTTCGTTGTACGTCGGAATCACGACGAGCGCCCGCTCAGGCATTCCGCCTGCGCCTCGCCGCGAGGGGGCCCACGACCACGCCCGCGAGGAGCACGAGTGAGCCGAGCGAGATCGCCCGGCCGGTCTCGTAGTCCGGGGAACGGAACGTGAGCTCGACCCGCTTCGCCCCGGCCGGGATCGGTACCGTGATCAGGGTGTAGTCGCCCCGCAGCACCTGGACGGGCGCGCCGTCCACCGTGGCGTGCCAGTCGGGATACCAGTTCTCCGAGATGAGCAGGTAGCTCTGCTGCGGTGGCGCCGGATCGAGGGTCACGGT
>WNFU01009465.1_pt1 | contig 14195 bp, 15 predicted proteins | sample 5400121 | NCBI WGS metagenome assembly WNFU01 (sample SAMN13153360, study PRJNA577476) | soil metagenome | isolation source: 100 cm soil or saprolite under grassland replicate 1 | place: USA:California | collected 2016-06-15
CTCCCGCCCACACGGTCGGAAATCGAAGCAGCTCGCGCTCGAGCAGGACGCGCGTCACCGCCACGGTCGGAAACGGCGCCACCGCGCCGGGCTCGAAGCCCGTCGCCGCGAGCACCTCCTCCGGCCTCGCAATACGCACGTACGTCGCGCCCGTCACCGCGGCGATCTTCTGCTCGTCGGCGCGGCTGTCTCCCGGGACGAGCGCCAGCACCGGCAGCCCGTCACAGATGAAGACGAGTGCCTTCACGATCTCGCCGATCTCGCAGCCAACGGCGGTCGCCGCCGCGACCGCCGTCGGCGTCCCGTCGTGGAACTCCTCGAGCCGTGCGTCGATACCCCGCTCGCGCAACACGGCAGCGACGCGCTCGACCGGCTCGGGCCAGTCCTCCATGACGTCAGCGTAACCCGGCGAGCGGCAGCAACGTTGTCTCGGTGGGAGACGAACGAAGAGGAGACGACGTGGACGAGAAGGTCAAGAGGGCGACAACCGAAGCCCTGTTCAGAGACGTGAACGAGCGCATCGCCGAGAGCGCTCAGCGGTTCGAGGCAGACAGCACACAGTTCGTGTGCGAGTGTGCCGACCCGAATTGCACGCACCGGGTCGAGGCGACGCTCGATGAGTACGAACAGGTCCGCGACGACGGCGCCACCTTCATGCTCGTCCCCGGCCACGAGCAGAAGGACATCGAGCGCGTCGTTCAGGACCGCGGCCGGTTCCGGATCGTCCGGAAGGTGCAAAAGACCGTGCGCGAGACCGTGCAGCGGCTGAATCCGCGGGCGGACCCCTCCGGCGCGTGACCTGCCGCAGCCTGACTTCAGTCAGGCTGCAGTCGTTCGAAACGACTGCCAGGCCGAGGCCTCACTCCTCCGGGGCGAGCTCGAGGACGCGCGCGTCGTCGAAGCCCTCGGCCCGGATGTGCTCGACGAGCTCGGGTGGAGGCATCGAGTCCACCGTGAGCACCATCAGCGCCTTGCCTCCGCGCCGGCTGCGCGAGACGGTCATGTGCGCGATGTTCACGCCTGCGTTGCCGAACATCGTGCCGACGCGGCCGATCACACCCGGAATGTCGTCGTACCGGAACAACACGAGAAGGGGCGCAAGCTCGAGGTCGAGCTCGAAGCCGAGGGCGCTGACGAGCCACTGGCGGTTCTCGCGCCCGATGAGGGTTCCGGCGACGCGCGTCACCTCCTCGCCGACCGCGATCTCGACGCGCAGCAGATTCGTATAGTCGCGCGCCGCGTGCGACCGTTCCTCGAGCACCTCGATGCCGCGTTCGCGCGCGATCAGCGGTGCGTTCACGTAGTTCACCGGCCGGTCGGCGCGTCCCTGGAACGCACCGTTCAGCGCGGCAACCGTGAGCAGCCGCGTGTCGTAGTCGGCGAGCCCGCCATACGACGTGATCGTGATCTCCTCCGCCATCCCGCCGGTCAGCTCCATCGCGATCCGGCCGAGCTTCGCCGCGAGCGGGATGTACGGCCCGAGCGCCTCGAGCTCTTCGGCGCCGATCACGGGAATGTTCACCGCGTTCGTCACGAGCCCGCCCTCGAGCGCCGCCGCAACCTGCTCGGCGACGATGACGCCGGCGCGGTCCTGAGCCTCGTCGGTCGACGCGGCGAGATGAGGCGTGACGACGACGTTGTCGAATTCGAGCAGCCTGCCCGAGTAGGCCTCTTCCGAGAAGACGTCAAGCGCGGCACCCGCCACCTTGCCGGACTCGAGCGCGCCGACGAGCGCCCCCTCGTCGAGGAGCTCGCCGCGCGCCGCGTTGACGATGCGGACGCCGTCCCGCATCCGCGCAAACGCATCCGCGTCGAGCGAGCCCCGCGTCTCCGGCGTCAGCGGGAGATGGAGGGTGAGGAACTCCGACGCGCCGTACACGTCCTCCGGCGTCGCGAGCCGCTCGACGCCGAGCTCGCGGAACCGCTCAGGCGCGACGAACGGGTCGTACGCGGCGACGTGCATGCCCAGGCCGGAGGCACGCCGCGCCACCTGCTGCCCGATCCGCCCGAAGCCGAGGACGCCGAGCGTCTTGCCTGCGAGCTCGATGCCGCCGTACGCCTTGCGCTCCCAGCGGCCCTGCTTGAGCGCGGCGTGCGCCTGCGGAATGTTGCGCGCGAGCGCGACGAGCAGGCCGATCGTGTGCTCCGCCGCCGAGACGACGGTGGACTCCGGCGCATTCGCGACGACGATTCCGCGCCGCGTCGCAGCGTCGACGTCGACGTTGTCGACGCCGACGCCCGCGCGGCCGATCACCTTCAGCTTCGATGCGAGGCCGATCAGCTCGGCGGTGAGCTTCGTCGCCGACCGGACGACGATCGCGTCGTAGCGGTCGATGATGTCCGCGAGCTCGCTGTCGGAGTCGACATCGACGTCGAAGCGCTCACGGAGAAGGTCCACGCCCGCGGGCGCGATCGCTTCGCGGACGAGGACGCGCGCCGTCAAATGACCCTACTTCCCGCTGTGTCGCACCAAAGGCGCGACACAGCGCAAGGGGGAACCTCTCGGTTCCCCCGAGTCCGCCTCCCCTGTCGCATGAGCAAGCTCATGCGACGGGTTGGTGCTCGTAGGCGTCGAGCGCGGCCGTCACGGCGACACCCCGCTCGATCTCCGCGCCGAGATCCCCGAGCACGCATTCGACCGCGGCGAGCATGGTCGTGATGTCGAACACGTCGAACCAGCCGATGTGGCCGAGCCGGAAGATCTTTCCCTGGAGCTCGCCCTGCCCGCCGGCGATCGTGATCCCGAAGCGGTCGCGCAGCCCCTTGACGACGTCGCCGCCGTCGACCCCCTCCGGCGGGCGCACCGCGGTCACGACCGCGCTGCGATCGTCGTCGGGCGAGAACAGCTCGAGCCCCATCGCTTTCGCTCCCGCGCGCGCGGCGCGACCAAGACGCACATGCCGGTCGAACGCAGCCTCGAGCCCTTCCTCGAGCAGCAGGCCGAGCGCGACGTCGAGGCCGGCGACGAGCGAGACGGACGGCGTGAACGCCGCGTCGAGCTTGGCCTGCGCTTTCTGCGTCCGCTCCCAGTCGAAGTAGAAACGCGGTGAGCTCCCGGTCGCCGCCGACGCGGCTTCCGAGACCGCGCAGAGCCCGAGGCCCGGCGGGGTCATCAACGCTTTCTGCGAGCCCGCGACGACGACGTCGAGCCCCCAGGCGTCGGTCTCACACGGCACGGCGCCGAGGCTCGAGACGGCGTCGACGACGACGAGGGCCCCCGCTTCCTTCGCCGCGGCGGCCAATGACTCGACCCACACCGCCTTTGCCGTGCGCTCTCGCAAGCGCGAACGCACGTCGTCCGCCTCGGGCGTCTCGCCCCACGCGTAGTGGAGGTGGTCGACGTCGGCCCCGTAGGCCGCGGTCATCGCTGCCCACCGCTCGCCGAAGTTTCCGGCCGAGACGACGAGATGCGGATCGCCCGGCGAGACGAGGTTCGCGACCGCAGATTCGAACGCGCCGGTGCCGGAAGCGGTGAATAGGAGGACCTCTCGCTCCGTGCGGCAGACCTCACGCAGCCGCGTCAGGCAGCGCTCGTAGATCGGCTTGAAGTCGGGACTGCGGTGGTGCACGACCGGCTCCGCCATCGCCGCGAGCACCTGCGGCGGCACAGACGTCGGCCCCGGCGTGAACAGGTACTTCTTCTGGGGCACCTCCGCAAACTACCGATGCGACCGGAACACGACGACCTGCTGGAAGGTTGGCCGGTTCGTCCAGCGCATAGTGTCCGCGATGAAGCCCGCGAAGCGGATCCGCTCCCTGGTCGCGTCGGCGCGCCACGAGGCCGGATCCGGGCCCTGCGCCGCAGCGAGGTCGTTCCCGGCCTGGTCGAGCGACTGCCAGAGCGAGGCGGCGCACGCAGCGACCTCGCCGCTGCCGCAGTACCGGGTCGAGAAGCCCGCCGTGCCGGCGAGCTGTGTCCGCAGATCCTTCTCTACGTAGCCGTACCAGCCCGCCCCGTACGAGCTGCCGCTCGGACTCGCGTCGTCGCTCAGCGGGGCAAGCGTCTTCAGCTGATCGGTCAGCGGCCCGAGCACCGGCTGCAGCACCGTAACCGCAAGCCGCGGCCACCACGCGTCCATCACGGCGGCCCCCGGTGCGTCGATCTTTCCGTCGAGGTTCGCGTCGAGACGGCTGCCGTTCCATTGCCGCAGCAGTTGCAGCATCTGCTCGCCACGTGCACCGGTCGGCGTCGCTCGCGCCATCATCTTCGCGAGCAACGGGACGAGATCAGCGCGGAGGTCGAGCGTAGCGGCGTTATTCATCGCTTCGACGACGGCAGTCGGGGTCAGGCTGTCCTTCGGCAACGCGTTCTGCAGGAGCTGGACGCGGTGCACGGAGCCGTACGACCAGTTGTCGTCCGCCGCGGCGAACGCGGCCGCCGGCTTGTTGTTCCAGTTGAGGATCGTCCCATTCGACGGATCGACGACGTGCGGATGCGAGTTCGGGTCGAGCCAGCCGTGCCACTCGTAGGAACCGTTCCCGTTCGTCGGCAGCCCCGAGTTCACGCCCGCGGAGCGGAGCGGCAGCCGCCCGCTCGAATAGGTCGCGATGTGCTTGGAGTCGGCGTAGAACCAGTTGAACGTCAGCTCGAAGCCGCTCATCGTCTCGAAGAACTGTTCGGGTGAGTGCACGCCGCCTGTGGAAAGCGTCTGGAACGGGATCCCACCGAGAAGCTCGCGGCCTCGCGTCGAGCGCTGCAGCGAGATCGCGACCTTCTTGCCGTTGCTCGTCGCGTAGCCGACGACCGGCCCGTGCACCGTCGTGCGGTAGACGAGCTCCGTGTCGGCAGAGGCGTTCAGGCTCTTCAACGAGCCTGCGTCGAACGTGCCCATCTCGCGGCACTGGCCCAAGTAGACGTACTGCGTCGTCCCGTTGCCGCAGAGCGTCTCCGCGAACTCGTCGATCACGTCCGAGCTCGCCGAGGTGGCGCTCCAAGCGTAATCGGGGCCACGGCCGATCTGGAGGTAGAACCCGAGGCCGGGGAACGCCACGCCGCGCGCGTTCAAGCGGCCGCCGTGCAGGTCGAGCTCCATCAGGATCTCCGGCGAGTAGTAGCCGACCTGCGGCCCGGCGACGAAGATCGAATGACCGCTCGAGGAGCGCTTCGCGCCGATCAGAAGCGCGTTCGACATCAGACGGCGATGCTGAAGCGGGGGTGCCCCGGCGACCGTCGGCGTGAAGCTGCCGGCGTCGATCGTGACGTTGCCCGGCCCGATTCCCGTCGGCCCGTTTGCGTACGGGAACGGCGCGTTCACGGTCACGGGCGTGTCTCGATCCATGTGCTCGCGGAGGTCGTTCCAGACGTCGAGACCCTTGGCGGTGCCGAGACGCTGCTGGAGCGCGGACAGGAACTGCGCGCTCCGCGCCTCGTTGCCGCCGCCGGCGCCGAACACAGCGCCGATCAGCGTTCCGAAGGCGATCACGTCGTTGCGCGCGAACGGCTTCACGAACCCACCCTTGCTCCTGAAGTAGGCGTTGATGCCGCGGAGATACGCGTCGACGTCGGCGATCATCTGCCGTCCGCGCGGCGTCTTCTGCGCGAGCTTCACCTGCGTCGCGAGGAATGCCTCTGTCTCCGCGCTCGGCGTGAACTGACGTGCGGAGAGCGCAAGCGAGAACGCGTCGTGGCCGGGCACGTCGAGCGCAGAGAGCCGCGCGGGACCACGCATGAGCTGGAGATAGAGGCCGCGGTCCTCCGCCGTGACCCAGCCTGCTCCGAACTCTGTGTTCGCGCGCGTCGTGCCGTAGACGTGCGGCACGCCGTAGCCGTCGCGGTAGATCGTCACGCCGGCCTTCGGCCGCACGACCTGCTTCGGCTTGGCGCCGCCGAGACCGAGCGTCTCGGGCTTGTAGAACTGTGTCAGGGCGCCCACCGGCTTGCCGCTGCGTGCAGTGAGCGAGTCGTAGAGTGCGATCTGGCTCGTCAGCTCCGGCTGGTTCGCGCCCTGGCCGGGCGGCAGCACGTTCAGCGCGATCAGCGCATGGTCGACGGGCGAGGACGCGGCCGAGGCTCCGACGAGGATTGCGGCCGCGATCAGGACGAGCGAAAGGACTCTCGCCACTCCTTCGAGCCTACTACTCTCGTCAGCGGTGAACGCGCTCCTCGCATTCGCAGCGGCCCTGCTCGCGCTGCGCCTCGCCGGAGCGCTCGCGAAGCGCTGGCGGGAGACCCGTCGGCCCGAGCTCGCGGCGTGGGCGTGGTCGCTCGCGGCGTACGCGGTCGCAGCCGCCGCGCTCGCCTGGGGCGAAGCGGCGCAGTGGGACGCACGGGCCTTCCGTGTCTATTACGCGGCCGGCGCGCTCCTCACTGCACCGCTGCTCGGCGTCGGATCGCTGCTCCTGGCCGGCGTGCGCCGCGCCGGTGCGGTCGGCCTTCTCTACGCCGGGCTCGCAGTCGGGATCGCGGTCGCGATGTCGATCCACGGCCCCTTCGCCACGCACGGCATCCCTGCGGCGCATGACCATCTCGACTTCCTGCCTGCGCGGCTGCTCGCGATCCTCGCGAACGCGGTCGGAACGCTCGCAGTCGTCGGCGTCGCGCTCCGCTCGCTGCGGCGGCGGCCGGTCGGGAACGCGCTCATCGTGCTCGGCGTCGCCGCGGCCGCAGTCGGCAGCGGGCTCGCCGGCCTCGGCACAGGCGGAGCCGCGGTCGGAATCGCTCTCGGCGCCGGGCTTCTCTACGCGGGATTCACTGCCCCGCACTGGGGGACGCGACCGTCACCGTGAAGCGCTGTTCGGCAACGGCGCCGTCGGCGCCGACTGCGCGCGCGGCGAGCTGGTGTGCGCCCGGCGCTTCGGCGCTCCCATCCCAGTCCCAGGCGTAGGGCGCTACGGCCGCGGTCGAGCGGACCGCACCGTCGACGAGAAACTCGACGCGCGCGACCGCTCCGCTGGTCTCCACGAGCCAGTGCTGCGCACCGGAGACGGTCTGGCCGTCGGCGAGCGAGCTCGCGACGATCTTCGCAGCCTGGAGCGCCCCGTTTGCGACGACGACCTGCAACCGCGAGCGGACGATGCGGCCGTCGCGCGCACGCCCGGCGAGGGTGAGCGTGTGCCGACCGTCCTTCGCGCGCTGGGTGTTCCACTTGAAGACGTAGGGCGGCGACGTGTCGTGGTCGATCTGCCGCCCGTCGAGGTAGAGGAGCACGCGCGCCGGGGGCACGCCCGTGAAGAGCGCCTGCACAGGTAGCACGCCGCTCACCGTCTGATTCGCCTTCAAGCCGACAGGTGCGAGTGTGAAGGGCTCGTTCTCGATCCGCACCGTGAAGCGATGCCGCGTCCACGACTTCGCCCCGTACGCGCGCAGCTCGAGCGAGTGCTTGCCGTTCCGCAGGGGGAACGTGTTCCAGAGCCTTCCGCCGGCGAACGCGAACGGCGCGATCCGGTCGGTCCAGCGGACCTTGCCGTCGACGACGAACGCGACGCGCTTCACCGGGCCGCCGACCTTGGTGCGCCACGGCACCGCGCCGGCCACCACCTGGCGGTCACCGAGGGTGCTCGTCTCGATCTCGAGCCCGACGTGCTTGTACACGAGGAACCGTTCCGGGTACGCGAAGCGCTGCACGAGATGCATGAAGAACGGCCACCGCCAGTACCTGCCGGGATCCGTGTGCTGGTCGATGCCGCCGCCCTGGAGCGGGTCGTTCGGGTCGGGCACCTCGGAGTGGCCGATGATGTGCCGCCGGTCGATCGGGATGAGGGAGCGACGGGCGATCACCGCCGCAAGTCGGGCGGTGGCGCGGTACTCGCCCACCGGAAAGCCGGCGGGATCGTCGGTGTACCCCTCGTTCTCGATCCCGACCGAGCGGAGGTTGCACGCCCAGTTGCCTGCATGCCATGCGATGTCGTGGAGCGGCACGAGCTCCTGGACGCGCCCCTCGCGGGAGACGACGAAGTTCGCCGAGGAGTGCGCGTGTGGATCCCGGAGCCACGAAACGGTGCCGGCGAACGAGCCATCCGTGACGTGGATGACGATGAAGCGGATCGCGCTCTCCTTGCGCTGCGCCTGCGTGTAGTTCGTCAGGGCCGCGAGCTCGCTTTTGGGCGGCGTGGCAGCGGCAACGGCCGCGAGGACGAGCGCTGCGAGGAGAACGCTGATGAGTCGGCGCAGATACCGCATGCGTGGAAAAACCCTCGGAACCGCGCCCCTTTGTAGCGAAGTCTCGCCGCCTCGGGGAACCTTCACAAACCCTTTACCGGCGCCCAGCGTCTACAGTCCTCGGAACGCACGGCATAGCCGCGCCGGACGCTGTCGCTCGAACGAGAGCTCTGCACGTCCGGCCTACGACTGGCAAGCGAAACCACTGGGGGTGGTGATTTGCGGCGATTCACCCTGGCCTGCGCCGGCCTGCTCGCGTGTTGTTGCAGCGCGATCGGAGGCGCGACACAGGCCACTGCGGCAGCACAGGGTTCTCAGGCGGTTCGGACCCTGCAGCAAACTCGGGCCATCGCCTGGCTCGGCGCTCAGATCTACGCCTACCAGCGCTCGACCTGGCGCGGGGAGAACCTCATGGGCGCAGGCAGAACACCGACCGAGGGCCGGGTGCTCAACGAGATGAGCATTCCGGACGTCCAGAAGGCGGTCCTGCTCTGGAAGCGGCGTGCCACCAAGGCGCGGCTTCGGGCGGCCCACCCGCCGCACAAGGCGGCATTCCTTTGCATCCACCGCTTCGAGGGGAGTTGGAGGGACGGCGGCGGCCCCTACTACGGCGGGCTCCAGATGGACATCGGCTTCCAGCGGACGTTTGGCCGGCGCCTCTTCAGGACGAAGGGCACGGCCGATCACTGGACGCCGCTCGAGCAGATGTGGACGGCGGAGAAAGCGCACAAGAGCAGGGGTTTCTGGCCCTGGCCAAACACCGCGAGGTATTGCGGGCTGATCTGACAGCGGTTTGACATCAAAGATGACTTGACATGACATCACAATGATGTCATGCTGCCGTCATGCAGATCGACGGCTACGTTCAAGCGCTTCGTGAGGACCTCGCCCGGATAGCGGCGGTCGGCGACGAGTCGACCGCCCGCGCCGCCGAGCTCCTCGCCGGCGCGCTCGAGTCCGCCCTCGGCCGCCGCCTCCTCGAGGCGATCGGCGAGGCGGCGCTCGAGCTCTCGAACCAGCTCGAAGAGGGGCGTGTCGAGGTCCGCTTCGCCGGTGGCGATCCGGAGCTCGTCTTCGTCCACGACGAGGAGACGGCAGCCGTCGAGCCCGCCGACGAGGCATTCACGGCCAGGATCACCCTCCGCCTGCCCGAGAGCCTCAAGGCGCGGCTCGAGGCCGCCGCCGCCCGTGAAGGGGTCTCCGTCAACACGTGGCTCGTCCAGGTGCTCACCCGCACCGGTGAGCCGCGCCCGTCCTCCGGCCTCGGCGGCGGGAGCCGCCGGCGCCTGTCCGGCTACGGCCGGAGCTGAAAGGAGTCGCGATGTTCTTCCCGTCTCTCAAGAGCAACAGGACGCACTGGGTCTACGACGATCCGTCCGGCGTCCCCGAGGGCCCGCTGACCCTGAGCCTGCCCGAGCCGCTTCGCGCACCGGTCGAGGAAGCGGCTGCGACGGCCGGCCTTACGCCGTCCGACTGGCTCGCCCTCGCGATCTCGCGCAGCCTCCGCCCCACCACCCTCAAGGCGATCTGAGGTGGCCGAGCATCGCTTCCACACACCGGAACCGGTGGAGCTCGAGGTGAAGGTCCCGGTCGGCGACGTCGACGTGGAGACCATCGACGGCGACGAGTCCCTCGTCACGCTCGAGGGCAGCGAGAAAGTGCTGGAGCATTTCACCGTCGAGCAGCACGGCCGTCGGATCGTGGTCGAGATGAAGGGCAAGAAGTCGCTCGGCATCACGATCCAGATCGGCGACCTCACCTGGGGCAGCGGGGGTCGGTTGAAGGTGCGCGTGCGCGTCCCGCACGGCAGCCGGGCCGAGCTCGCAACGGCCGCCGCCGACATGAAGGTACGCGGCCGCCTCCAGTCGCTCGAGTCGAAGTCCGCGTCCGGCGACCTCGTCATGACAGGCGAGATCGAGCGGGACACGACGGTGAAGACCGTCAGCGGCGACGTGCGACTCGATCGCATCGGGGGCGATCTCCGCTTCACCACGGTCTCCGGAGACTTCCTCGTCCGCGCGGTCGGCCGCTCCGTCGTCGGCAAGTCGGTCTCGGGCGACGTGCGACTCGAGTCCACCCGCGAAGGCGACGTCGTCGTGCAGAGCGTCTCGGGCGACATCGAGGTCGGCGTCGAGCCCGGCACGAACCTCGACGTCGACGCGGGCTCCGTCTCCGGCGATCTCGACTCGGAGGTGCCGCTCGGCAGCGAGCCCGGCGACGGCGACGGCTCCGGGCCGACCCTCGTCGTCCGCGGCAAGACCGTCAGCGGCGACTTCCGCGTCTTCCGGGCCTAGTGAAAGCCCTGTTCTCCCGGCCGGACATCCGGCTGCTGATCGCGGGCCAGACGCTGTCGATGTTCGGCGACTGGGCGATGATCATCGTCCTCGGCATCTGGGCGAAGGTGAACGAACCCGCCGTCCGCGCCGCCACCGCGGTCGCCGGCCTCGGCATCGTCTGGGCGATCGTCGCGCTCGCGACCGCCTACCAGCGGCGCAGCCCGAGCCATGTGCAAGGCCGGGTATCCGCAGCTGCGAACATGCTGTTCAGGGTGCCTCAGACGATCTCCATCGCCGCCGGCGCGGCGCTCATCACCGTCGTCGACTACCGCGTCGAGATCGTGGCAATGGCCGTCGTCTTCGTGCTCGCCGCCGCGTACGTGCTCACTCGCCGCGACGATGCGATCGAGGCTGAGCCCGCGGTCGCGTGAGCGACACCGCAGCGACCTCGGTCCCGCTCCGCAAGAACCGCGACTTCATCCTCCTCCAGGTCGGGCAGACCTTCTCGACGATCGGCGGCGCGTCGACCGGGATCGCGTACCCGCTGCTGACGCTCGCACTCACGCACTCGCCGGCGAAGGCAGGGCTCGTGGGATTCGTACACATCCTCCCCTGGCCGCTCTTCGGCTTCATCGCGGGCGTGATCGCGGACCGGTCGCAGCGAAAGCGCGTGATGATCACGACCGACCTCATCCGCGTCGCCGCGGTCGCCAGCCTCGTCGCGGCGCTCGCGTTCGATGCGCTCTCGTTCGTGCAGATCATCCTCGTCGCGTTCGTCGAAGGGACAATGTTCGTCCTCTTCAACGTCGCCGAGTTCGGCGCGCTTCGCTCTGTCGTCCCGACGCATCAGCTCCCGGTTGCCGTCGCTGCCGAGCAGGCGCGGTACTCCACCGTCTCGCTCGTCGCGCCGCCGCTCGGCGGTGCGCTCTTCGGGCTCGGCCGGTCGCTTCCGTGGGTCGCAAACGCCGTCTCCGTTGTCTTCTCGCTCAGTTCGCTGCTCGCGATCCGCACGCCCTTTCAAGAGGAGCGAGAGGAGATGGAGTCGAACCTGCGCTCGGAGCTCGCGGAGGGGTTCCGCTGGCTGTGGGGCCATGCGTTCTTTCGGGCCTGCGCGATCCTGTTCACCGGCACGAATCTCGTCTATGAGGGCCTGTTCCTGATCGTGATCGTCGTCGGCAAGCGGCAAGGGCTCTCGAGCGGCGAGATCGGCGCGCTGATCGCGGTGTTCGGCGTCTGCTCGCTTCTCGGATCGATGGCCTCACCGCGCCTGCAGCGGTTGCTCTCGATGAAGCAGATCGTGATCTGCGGCTTCTGGTTCCAGCTCGGGATCGCTGCGTTCATCGCGAAGCCGAGCGTCTACGTCCTCCTCATAGGCGCCCTCCCGATGGCGCTGTTCCTTCCGACCGCGAACGCGACAGTCATTGGTTACCGCGTCGCTGTCGTACCCGACCGCCTCACGGGCCGAGTCAACAGCGTCGCCCGCACGATCGCGCTGAGCGGCGCGCCGCTCGGGCCGCTCCTCGCCGGTCTGATGCTCGCCTCGCTGTCCGCACGCGTGACCGTCACCGTCTTCGCGGGAATCCTGCTCGCGCTCGCAGTTCTCGGGACGACGAACCGCGCGATCCGGAACGCGCCGAGCCTCTCCGAGCTCGAGCCTGCGGGAACATGAGCGACACGCCGCTGCGGCGGAATCGCGACTTCGTGCTCCAGGCCGGGCATCTGCTCTCGACGGCAGGCGCCAACGTCTCGCGCATCGCGTTCCCCCTGCTCGTGCTCGCCGTGACCGGGTCGCCGGCGTGGTCACGGCGTCCCAGAATCTCGCCGTCCTGGCGCTGCCGCTCGGCCCGCTCGCCGCCGGATTCCTCCTCGACTCGGTGTCGCCCCGCGCGACGATGGCCGTCGTCACCGGGTCCGCCCTCTGCGTCGCGGTCTGGCACGTTCAGCGCGTCGATTCGCAGCATGCCGTCTACGCCTGAAGCTTCTCCCGCAACAGCCGGTTGACGACCTTCGGGTCGGCCTTCCCCTGCGTCTCCTTCATCACCTGGCCGACGAGGAAGCCGAGCACACCCTCCTTGCCACCGCGGTACGTCTCGACCTGGCCCGGGTTCGCCGCGATCACCGAATCGATCACGGGTCCGAGCTCCGACGCGTCGCTGACCGCGGTCTGCGCGGTGTAGGCCGCCGCGCTGAAGCCGTCCTTCGTGCTCGCCGCAGTTGCGTCGACAAGGGCGCTGCGCGTGAGGTTCAGCGTCTTCAGCACCGTCGCCATCTCGGGGACGTTCACGTCCGCTGGGTCGTCGCCGGTCGCCGCGAACTCGTTCATCACCCAGTTCGCCGCAAGGCGGGCCTCGACGCCCTCGGCGACGAGACCGGCGTAGAGCGCATCGCGGTCCGTCGTCACGAGCGCGTACGCGACGTCGAAGCCGACCGCCTCCTCGAACCGGCGGATGCGGGTACCCGGGAGCTCGGGCACCTCCGCCCGCAGGCGCTCGACGAGCTCGACGGGCGGCTCGACCGGGACGAGGTCGGGCTCCGGGAAGTAGCGGTAGTCGTCGGCCTCCTCCTTCGACCGATGCACGGTGAGATGGTCCGTGTCGGGGTCGTAGTCGTACGTCGACTGCTCGAGCGTCTCGCCGCGCTCGTAGGCCGCGACCTGCTCGCGGATCGCGGCGTCGATCCCGCGGCGGATGAACGTGAACGAGTTCATGTTCTTCAGCTCCCAGCGCGGGCGGAAGCCCTCCTCCCCACGCTTGCGCACCGACACGTTGACGTCCGCGCGGAGCGTGCCCTTCTCCATCTCGGCGTCGGAGATGCCGAGCTCGACGATCGTCTGCCGCAGGAGGCGCAGATACCGGTCTGCCTCGTCGGCCGAGCGGATGTCGGGCTCGCTCACGATCTCGAGAAGCGGCGTGCCGCCGCGGTTGAAGTCGATGAGCGAGTAGTCGGCGCCGACGCTGCGGCCGGTCGCGCCGCCGGCATGCACGGTCTTCGCCGCGTCCTCTTCGAGATGCGCGCGCGTGATGCCGACCGCTTCGTCCCCGTCGGCTGTCGGAATCACGAACCTGCCGTGCTCGCAGAGCGGGGCCTCGTACTGGCTGATCTGGTAGCCCTTCGGCAGGTCGGGGTAGAAGTAGTTCTTGCGCGCGAAGATCGCGTGCTTCGAGATCTCGCAGCCGAGCGCGACGCCGAGCTTGATCGTCAGCTCGATGGCGCGGCCGTTCGGCACCGGCAGTGCGCCGGGGTGCGCGAGGCACACCGGACAGGTGCGGGTGTTCTCCGGTGCGCTGTACTCGAGCGCGCAGCGGCAGAACATCTTCGTCTTCGTCTTGAGGTGCGCGTGCACCTCGAGGCCGATGACGGGCTCCCAATCAGCGGCCGGAATCGAGGCGCTCCTTCGCTTCTCGTATGGCCGCTTCGATGTCGAGGTCGACCTCGACCATCCCGATCCGGTTCTCGAGCACCCCCGTCGTCTCGATTAGCCACAGCTCGCGCTCCCCGGCCTCGAGCTGGAGCTTCAGGTCGCCGATGAGCACTGCGCGGGAGCCGTCGAGGACACGCGGCGACGCGCCGAAGACGCGCTCGACCGCGGGGATGAAGTCGGCTGCGGGATCTTCGAACCTCATGCGAGCCTCGCCGGAACCGGATCGAAGCCGATCGCCTGCTCGAGTGCATATCCCGTTTGGAAGAGCGTGTTCTCGGAGAACTGCGGGCCGATCAGCTGTAGGCCGACGGGCAGCCCTTCCGAGAGCCCGCACGGGACGTTGAGCCCGGGCAGGCCGGCCATGCACGACGGGATCGTGAGCAGGTCGTTGAGGTACATC
>WNFU01006453.1_pt1 | contig 14191 bp, 12 predicted proteins | sample 5400121 | NCBI WGS metagenome assembly WNFU01 (sample SAMN13153360, study PRJNA577476) | soil metagenome | isolation source: 100 cm soil or saprolite under grassland replicate 1 | place: USA:California | collected 2016-06-15
GCATGTCCTCCGTGAGATCCAGTCCGCCGAGCAGGTGTTCCTGACGACGCCCGACGCTCCGACGGTGGATGGCGCGGCGGTGTTTCAGGTCGATGGCGGGAGCGTGGCTCCGGCATGAGCGCCGAAACCTACACCGCGAGCGATATCAAGGTCCTCGAGGGGCTCGAGGCGGTCCGCAAGCGCCCCGCGATGTACATCGGCGACACGGGCGCGTACGGGCTGCATCACCTCGTGTACGAGGCGGTGGACAACTCCGTCGACGAGGCGCTCGCCGGCTACTGCGACAGCATCAAGGTCATCCTGCACTCCGACGGTACCTGCTCGGTCGGCGACAACGGCCGCGGTATTCCGGTCGACATCCACAAAGAGAGCGGAAAGTCGGCGGCCGAGGTCGTCCTGACTGTCCTGCACGCCGGCGGAAAGTTCGAGCACTCCGCGTACAAGGTGTCCGGCGGCCTGCACGGCGTCGGCATCTCCGTCGTGAACGCGCTCAGCGAGTGGCTGGAGGTTGAGATCCGCCGCGACGGCAAGGAGTGGACGCAGCGCTACGAGCACGGCGTCCCCACCGGCTCGCTCACGGCGACCGGAACGACGAAGAAGACCGGGACGATCATCCGCTTCAAGCCGGACGCCAAGATCTTCGAGGAGACGACGTTCTCGTTCGACACGCTCAGCAACCGCCTGCGCGAGCTGGCGTTCCTGAACCGCGGCCTGAAGATCGTCATCGAGGACGAGCGCGACGGGCGGAGCCACACGTTCCTGTACAAGGGCGGCATCATCGAGTTCATCAAGCACCTGAACCAGAACAAGACCCCGCTACACCCAAAGGTGCTGTTCTTCGAAGGCAAGAAAGGCGATACCGAGGTCGAGGTGGCGCTCCAGTACAACGACGGCTACCAGGAGAGTGTCTTCTCGTTCGCGAACAACATCAACACCCGCGAGGGCGGCACGCACCTGACCGGGTTCCGGGCGGCGCTGACGAGCACGCTCTCGAACTACGCGCAGGCCAACGGCTTCCTCAAGAACTTCAAGAGCGGCATCACCGGCGACGACGTCCGCGAAGGACTCACGGCAGTGGTCTCGGTCCGGTTGCCGGAGCCGCAGTTCGAGGGGCAGACCAAGGCCAAGCTCGGCAACAGCGACATCAAGGGCCTGGTCCAGCAGATCGTCTACGACAAGCTCGCCGAGGCCTTCGAGGAAGACCCGACGACGGCGCGGAAGATCGTCGACAAGTGCGTGCGAGCCGCCCAGGCGCGGGAGGCCGCCCGCAAGGCGCGTGAGCTGACCCGCAAGAGGGGCGTGGACGACGAGGGGCTCGCCGCGAAGCTCGCCGAGTGCTCGGAGCGCGATCCGCAGTACCGGGAGCTCTTCCTGGTCGAGGGAGCCTCGGCGGGCGGCTCGGCGAAGGAGGGACGAGATCGGCGCACCCAGGCCGTCCTTCCGCTCCGCGGCAAGATCATCAACGCGGAGAAGGCACGCTACGACAAGGTCCTGTCTCACAATGAAATCCGCCTGCTCATCTCCGCGCTCGGGACCGGGATCGGCCCCGACGAGTTCGACGTCGCGAAGCTCAGGTATCACAAGATCATCCTGATGACCGACGCCGACGTGGATGGCGCGCACATCCGCACGTTGCTCCTGACCTTCTTCTTCCGGCACATGGTGCCGGTCATCGAGGCGGGCCACCTCTACATCGCCCAGCCGCCGCTGTTCAAGGTCAAGAAGGGGAAGGTCGAGAAGTACCTGATGTCCGACCGCGAGTTCGAGGAGTTCTTCCTCACCACCTGGGTCGAGGACGCGGGCGTGAAGGTGCCGGGGACCAAGGCCCCGATCACCGGCGAGCCGCTTCGCGAGCTGCTCCGGGCGGTGTCGGAGGTCAGGACGCTCGTCACGAAGTTCACGAAGCGTGGCGTGCCCGGTCCGGTGCTGAACGAGCTGTTGCGGACGAAGTTCCGGGGCACCAAGCGGGGGATCGGCCACGCCGACATCGCGGAGGCGATCGTGCGCGCGGCCGCGGCGGTCGACGGGTATGATGTCGGCGTCCAGGCCGGCGAGGGAAACGAGGGGCACACGGTGACGATCGCCGGCCCGCCCCCGCTCTCGTTCAGCACCGACCTCTTCAAGTCGCCCGACTACGCGAGCCTCGGCGAGCTGTGGGAAAAGGTCGCGCCGGCGGCCAAGGGCCCGACCGCGATCATCGAGGGCGAGCGGGAGACGGCCGTGGCGTCCCTCGACGCGCTTCATCGGGTGGCCCTCGAGCACGCGAAGGCGGGCGCGTCGTTCCAGCGGTACAAAGGTCTCGGCGAGATGAACGCGGAGGAGCTCGCGGACACCACGATGAACGCCGAGTCGCGGACGCTCCTCAAGGTCACGATGGAGGACGCCGTCGGCGCCGACCAGATGTTCACGGTGCTCATGGGCGATGCCGTCGAGCCGCGCCGTGAATTCATCGAGAAGTACGCCCTGGACGTCGCGAACCTCGATATTTAATTATTTGACTGAGCGCGACCGGCCCCCCCGCGGGTGGCCTGAGACAGGCCCGCGGGGCTCCGCTCGCCCGCTCACGAGCTTGACATGCCGAATGAGCGCCAGATCCCGGTCCCCATCGAAGAAGAAATGCGGAAGTCCTATATGGACTACGCCATGTCCGTCATCGTCGGCCGCGCGCTACCGGACATCCGCGACGGTCTCAAGCCCGTCCACCGGCGCGTCCTGTACACGATGCAGGGGCTGGGGCTCAACTGGAACCGCGCCTACAAGAAGGCAGCCCGTGTCATCGGCGATTGCATGGGCAAGTACCATCCGCACGGCGACGCGCCGATCTACGAGGCGCTCGTCCGCATGGTGCAGGAGTTCTCGCTCCGCTATCCGCTGGTCGACGGGCAGGGGAACTATGGGTCGGTCGACGGCGACCCGCCGGCGGCGATGCGCTACACGGAAGCGCGTCTGGCCAAGATCGCCCACGAGATGCTCGCCGACATCGATCGGGACACCGTCGACTTCGTTCCGAACTTCGACGAGTCCGAGCGGGAGCCGGTCGTCCTGCCGACGCGGATCCCGAATCTCCTGGTCAACGGGTCGTCGGGGATCGCCGTGGGCATGGCCACGAACATCCCGCCGCAGAACCTCACGGAGGTCGTCGATGGGCTCGTGATGCTGGTCGATGACCCCGGGACGACGATCGAGCAGCTGCTGAAGGTCGTCAAGGGCCCGGACTTCCCGACGCGGGGCTACATCTACGGCGCGGGGGGCATTCGCGAGGCCTACACGACCGGCCGCGGCACGATCACGCTGCGGGCGAAGGCGCACGCCGAGAAGATGCGGGGCGGGCGCGAAGCGATCATCATCACCGAGCTGCCGTACCAGGTGAACAAGGCGAGCCTCATCGAGAAGATCTCGGAGCTTTCGGCCGACAAGAAGGTGGCCGGCATCTCCGAGATCCGCGACGAGTCGAATCGCGAAGGCATTCGGGTCGTGCTCGAGCTCGGACGCGGCGAGATCCCGCAGATCGTGATGAACCAGCTGTACAAGCACACCCAGATGCAGACGACCTTCGGCATCATCATGCTCGCCTTGGTCGAGCGCCGGCCGCAGGTCGTCAACCTCAAGGAGATGCTGGAGGCGTTCGTCCGCTTCCGCCGCGAGATCGTCACCCGGCGGACGCGCTACGACTTGGCCCGAGCGGAGGAGCGGGCCCACGTCCTGGCGGGGCTGCGCAAGGCCGTCGAGCACCTCGACCTGGTGATCCGGCTCATCCGGCAGGCCGAGAGCCCCGACGCCGCCCGGGTGGCGCTGATGGCGCGGCTCGAGCTCTCCGAGATCCAGGCCCGCGCCATCCTCGACATGCGGCTCCAGCGGTTGACCCAGCTCGAGCGCCACAAGGTCGTGGAGGAGCACGAGCAGACGCTCGCGCTCATTCAGGAGCTGACGGGCATCCTCGCCTCCGACGCGAAGTTGATGGCGATCATCCGCCAGGAGCTCCTGGCGATCAAAGAGGAGTACGGCGACCCGCGGCGCACGGAAATCCTGACCGAAACGACGGAGCTGACGATCGAGGATCTCCTGGCCGACGAGGAGATGGTCGTGACCATCTCCCGCGCGGGCTACATCAAGCGGACTCACGTCGAGGCGTACCGGAGCCAGAGGCGCGGGGGCAAAGGCGTGACCGGCATGGAGACGAAGGAGGAGGACATCGTCGAGGACCTCTTCGTCGCCTCGACACACTCGTACCTCCTCTTCTTCACGAACCGCGGTAAGGTCCACTGGCTGAAGGTCCACGAGATTCCCGAGGGCGGGCGCCAGGCCAAGGGCAAGGCCATGGTGAACCTCCTCTCGCTCGGCGAAGGCGAGGTGGTCGCGACGTGCGTGCCGGTGCGCGATTTCGCCGCCGGCGGCTACGTCCTGTTCGCCACCAAGAAGGGCCAGGTGAAAAAGACCGAGCTCGAGGCCTATTCGCACCCGAGGGCCGGCGGGATCCAGGGCATCGGCCTGGACGACGACGACCAGGTCATGACCGCCCGGCGGACGGACGGCCGGCGCGAGGTCATGATCGCGACCAAGCTCGGCATGATCATCCGGTTCTCGGAGGAAGAGGTGCGCCCGATGGGTCGGGGCGCCGGCGGCGTGAAGGGCATCGAGCTCGACGACGGCGACGAGGTCATCGCCGCGGACGTCGTTCAGGAAGGCGTCACGATCCTCACCGTCACCGAGCGCGGCTTCGGCAAGCGGACGCCCCTCGACGAGTATCGGCTGCAGGGGCGGGCCGGCAAGGGCATCATCGACATCAAGACCGGCGGCCGCAACGGCACCGTCGTCGCCATGCTCCAGGTGCACGACGGCGACGACATCCTGGTCGTCACGACCAATGGCAAGATGATTCGCTTCCACGTCGCCGACGTCTCCTCCCAGGGGCGCAACACCTGGGGCGTGCGTATCATCGACCTCGAGCCCGACGACCGCGTCGGCTCCGTCGCTCGGGTCGAGTCCGAGAGCGCCGCGCCCGTCGAAGCGCCATAGCGCCGTGCTGGACCTCCGGCTGATCCGCGAGCAGCCCGAGGCGGTCGAGCGCGCTCTGGCCGGCAAGGGCGGCGCCGAGCACGTCAAGGACATCGTCGCCCACGACACCACGCGGCGCCGTCTCCTCAAGGAGGCCGAGGACCTCAAGGCGCTCCGCAACCGCGCCTCAGAAGCGATCGGTCAGGCCAGGAAGCGGGGCGAAGACGCCTCGGCTGACATGGCGCGGATGCGTGAGGTCGGCGAGCGCATCCGGGCGCTCGACGAGACGGTCAAGGACGTCGACGCGCGGATCGAGGCGCTGCTCATGCAGATGCCCAACCTGCCCCATCCCTCGGTCCCGGTGGGGCGGAGCGAGGACGACAACGTCGAGGTCCGCCGCTGGGGCACGCCGCGCGACTTTCCGTTCGCGCCGAAGACGCACGACGAGGTCGGTGCCGCGCTCGGCCTCCTCGACCCGGAGCGCGCCGTCAAGATCGCGAAGGCGCGCTTCAACGTGCTGTGGGGCCCCGCCGCCCGGCTCGAACGCGCGCTCGGCCAATTCATGCTGGATCTCCACACGCGCGAGCACGGCTACACGGAGGTCTGGGTGCCGCACCTGGTGAACGGCGCCACCATGCTCAAGACCGGGCAGCTCCCGAAGTTCGAGGAAGGGCTCTTCAAGACGGTCGAGCCCGACGAGAACCGTAATCTCTATCTCATCCCGACCGCGGAAGTTTCGTTGACCGCGCTCCACAGCGGAGAGCTCCTGGCCGGGCGGACCCTGCCGCTCCTCTACACGGCCCTCACGCCCTGCTATCGCCGGGAGGCGGGGACCTACGGCAGGGACATGAAAGGTCTCTACCGCCAGCACCAGTTCGAGAAAGTGGAGCTGGTGAAGATCGTGACGCCGGCCCAGTCGTACGACGAGCTGGAGTCGTTGGTGCAGAACGCCGAAGCGGTGCTGCAACGGCTCGAGCTCCCGTACCGAGTGGTGGCCCGCTGCGTCGGCGATTTGGGTTTCAGCGCGGCCAAGGGCTACGATATCGAGGTGTGGCTGCCCGGGCAGCAGCGTTACCGCGAGATCTCGTCGTGCTCGAACTACGACGCGTTCGGCGGCCGACGCGCCGAAATCCGGTATCGTCCGGAGGGTGGCGGCCGAGCCGAACACTGCGCAACGCTGAACGGCTCGGGCCTCGCGGTCGGCCGCACGGTGATGGCCGTGCTCGAGAATTACCAGGAGACCGACGGCACCGTCACGATCCCGCCGGCGCTACGCCCATACATGGATGGGCTCGAGCGTCTGACGCGGTTCGAACGCTGAGGCGGCCGGCGTCAGAGCGGTGAGGGCGCGTGATGTGGGAGGGGTGGACCCCGGGATACGGTGAGCTATCGTCGCTTGAGGGCATCCTCTGCCGGACCGCCGCCGCGGCTGCCGACGATCGTGTAGTCCAGGAGTCTGATCTCGTAGGTGCCGCGGACGTAGTCGATCCCGCTGCCCCACGTCCGAAACCCCCGGGTGAGGATGGGGATCGATACCTGCTTCGCGAGGCCGGGTGGGATGACGGTCCCCTTGAAGTCCCGGAGATGGAAGTCCAGCACTTCACCACGCGGGTTCTTGACCACGACCAGAATGCGGACGTCCGCAATCGTCTCGGCCGTCCTGTTCTGGAGCGAAGCCGTGAGGGAGGCCAGGGTGCTGCCTTCGGTGAAGATCCCGAACTCTTCGATGATGTTGTTGAAGTAGACCAGGTCCTTGAGTCGGTCGCCCTCACGCAAATCGAGGGCGGCCGGCATCGCCGCATTGAAGGCGATCGAGGCGGGCGGGAGGTCGCGCAGCAGATTCACCGGGAGCGCGAAGTTCAGGTTCTGCCCTTTGGCGGCCGTCGCCGTCGCGACCCCGATCACGCGGCCCACGGAGTTGAAGACGGGCCCGCCGCTGCTCCCGGGGCTGATCGGTGCCGTGATCTGCAGGAACTTGACGTCGCCCAGAGTCCGGAGTCCTCCCACGATCCCGGTCGAGACGGTTCCCTCGAGTCCTTGTGGGCTGCCCAGGACGACGACATCCTGCCCGACGCTCACCGAGTCCGAGTCAGCGAGCGACACGGCGGGCGTGGCGTCGAACGAGGTCTGGAGAGTCACCAGGTCGTACTTGCGGGCGAAGTTCAAAATCTTCACCGCGGCTCCGCGCTGGCCGCGCCAGCGCACGATGATCTTGGTGGCGCCGCCGACGACGTGGGCATTGGTCACCAGGACGCCGTCGCGCGTGATGAAGAACCCGCTTCCCAGGGCGAGCGGTTGATCGTGCTCGTCGACCGCGATCAGGGTCACGACGGCGGGGAGATTCTCACGGGCAATCCTGGCGGTCGTCGACTCTTGGGCGTGTGCGGTGCCGTGTGATCCGGGCAGCAAGGCGGCGAGCGCGAGACCGGCGGCCAATCGGGCCCGCCCCGGAGACGGGAAACGAGAGGAAGCGCCGAAGAAACCGGATGCTGCGGTCATGGCTCGTCCCTCTCGCGTCATGCGTCGGCTGAAGTCGAGGAACTATCTTCTACACGAGAAGCCGCGAATTGACAAGAGGTGGTCATGAGGACGTTTCCGGAATCTATTGTTCCCAGCGATCAGTGATCACCCGGCGCACGTTCCTCTACCGCCTGACGGTAGGCACCCTGGCGACATCGCGTTCGGCCGAGGCGCAGCAAGCAGGGAAGGTGTACCGCATCGGACATGTTAGCCCGGTGGATTTCGACCGGCCCGAGCGCATGGAGCAGCGTTCCTGGCCAGCATTCATTCAAGGATTGAGGAGCCTCGGGTGGATCGAGGGGAAGAACATCGTCTTCGAGCGCCGCCCAACATACGACCTGACCAGCCTTCAAGAGGCGGCCGAGGAATTCGTCCGCATCAAAGTCGATGTCATCGTCCTTGTCGGCGGGGCCCGAGCCGCGGTGGTCCAGAAAGCGACCAGGAGCATTCCCATCGTCACCCTGACCTCTGGAGACTTGGTCGCGTCCGGCGTCGTCCCGAGCCTGGCTCGGCCCGCTGGGAACATCACCGGCATGCAGAGCTACGCTCCCGAGATGATGGGCAAGCGTCTCCAGATGCTCAAGGAGCTTATGCCGACTCTTTCGCGCGTTGCTGTTCTCCGACGGGGTTCATGGTCTCCGGGGATCCTCGCCGTCTATCGGCAGGCGACCGACGACGCTGCCAAAAAGCTCGGCGTCCGAGTCCGCTACGTCCAGTTTGAGAAGCCTGACGCACTCCCCGGTGTGTTCGCCGAGATGGTCAAGGAACGCGACACCGCACTCCTCATCTGGGACGACCCTCGCGTCGACCAAGTAGCCCCTCAGATTCTGGACCTCGCGGTGAAGCATCGGATCCCGACGATAGTCGACGATGCCCAGTGGGCCAAGATCGGTGCCCTCATGGCCTATGGCCCGAAGGCGGACGACTTATACCGGCAAGCGGCGACGCACGTGGATCGCATCCTGAGGGGCGCGAAGCCGGCCGATTTGCCCATCGGGCAGCCGACCACATTCGAGCTGATTTGCAACCTCAAGACCGCCAAGGCTCTGGGGCTCACGATCCCGCAGGCGATCCTGCTGCTGGCAGATCAGGTGATCGAGCACTAGCGTGTTCTGTTCCTGGGGCTCCGGACGATGCTTGATGTATCGTAAGTTGCTGTTGTCCCGAGCACGGAGGGCTAGCCTCAACTGGTAAGGCAGTGGACTTGAAATGGGGCCAAGAGGCTAGCTCTCTGGATCACTCCATCTCACGACATAGCAGTTCATCCAATATTCATGCGGTTTCGTGCGTGGGCGTGCAGATGAGGCTGTGTGCCTGATCGATACCGAAGACCTTCAGGTGTGACCCGCAACTAGCCCGCAACTAGCCCGGCAACCCGTTTACCCAGCTTGGCGCACCACCGAGAAGTAAAGGACTACCCTCCAAGGCCCGACTCCCGCCGAAAGGGCCCGGCCCGGCTATACACAGTAAGTACCTGGCTTTCCCTTTGCCACGCCCTCGACGCCTACCCCTGAGGCCGCTTCTTGCTGAATCGCCGAGGCTCGCCTTCTCTGGCGGGCGCAGGCCACGCGCGTGCGAGGGCTGGTTGAATGGAGTAGGCGGAGAATTTCTCCGGGCTGGACGCCTACGTCGAGCAAGCCCCTCGTGTTACAGTGCCGCCGCCAGCCACTATGGCCCCAAGGGTTGACGCGGGCAGCGTGCGTCGAGACCGGGTGACGAAGGCGCCGATCTCCCTCCTCGGCTTCGGAGGGCACCATGCAGAGCGTTCAAGATCAACTCACCCTCCTGCTCCGGGCGTACCGTACGATCCGCTTCTGTGACGACGCCTGTCTGGCGCTGAAGATGGGGGCCTTTCCCCGAGAGGTCCGGGAAGCCGTGGTTGTGATCGGCGACCGCCAGGGGTTCTAAGTCACCCCGGGAGTGTTCCGAATGTCTACAGGAGCAGATGGTCGTTCGCGCTCTTGCAGCCTGAGCCGATTTCGTCGCCACCCGCCCGTGCTGGAAGCGGCCCCGCAAACCGGCGTAGACGGGCTATGCGGTAGCCCGGCGGTACCTCCGTGGAACAGTTGCCGCGCATTGCGCTAGGGCTTCGCATGGCGTCCCGTTCGCGGGTCGTCCTGAGCCCACTCAACCGAAGCCGTGGTGTCCAGCCCGCGCTCATGGCCTCCTGCTCGACAGTACAGCGAGGCTGACCGCTAAAGACGATCGTCAGGCGATCACGAGGCCGCGCTGGCGAGGTGGAGGAAACACCACGAGTAGAGTCGCGGAACCTCTCTCGCGGCCGACAGTTATCCACAGTTATCCCCAGGGGTTGTGGACAGTGCTAGCCGTTCGGCAGAATGCCCGTCGCCTCCGTCACACAGCTAGGCATAAACGCCCAGTCCGAGATGCGATCCAGCTCCCTAATCTCGTGAAAAATCGTTCGTTGGCGTTTTCCCGGGCCTGGCACTGAATAAGCAGCTGTCCGTCGCACCCTTGCAACTCCACGAGGCCGTGTTCACGTTTCTGAAAGAGCACGCCGCGTACATCTGCGCGGAGTGCTTGGCCTCTAGGCTTGAACTCCCCCTTCCCCAGACCATGATGGTCACGCTGGGCCTACAGCAGCAGGTCGATTCGTTTGAGACGACGGTGGACCTGTGCTCGCAGTGCCATGGCCGTGCTCGCGTGATTCGAGCCAAGAAATAGCAAACGCCCTCTTCGCCTCACGCCTCTCTTCGACGTGGCCGCTGCGTTCCTTTGAGCGCCGCTCCTTCGTGGCCCTGGTGTGGGGACCGGGGTATCGGGGGCCGGCCTCGCCGCGCTCGCCAGCCCCGTACCGACGCCCCAACTCACTTCCCTTTCGGCCCACGCGGGTCCACGGTGTCGGGGAGGCAGATCGCTTTGGATTGAATCGCCGCGATCGCCTTGCCCTCAGCCGCTTCTCTCTTCACGTCTTCAAACGCCCGTTTTCGTCGTTCTTCCTCCAGCTTCAGAGCTTGCTGGCACCGTCCGGCCCGCTATACGCGTTCACCACGTCCCAAAGGCGATTCCCAGTAGGATCAGAGGAAGCAGGAGGAAGCATGATGAACTCGCGCCACAGCACCCACGCGCACTCGGCGTAGGCCGTCGCAGCCGAGGTGAGCAGGCAGAGCGCGACGAACAGCGAGGCCCTTCGTGCGAGGCGCGCCATCGGTTCCCTCCTCGGGTGGACATTGGCCGTCAGAACCTTGGATTGAGGGGGCAGATGGATGTGCCGCTTACCCGAAGAGCCTTTCGCTCCCCGAGAACTTCATAGATGCATACCTTTGTCATTCCATCTTGGTATTCGCCCTTTAGGAACCCCTGACCTTGGCCGAAACCTGGGGCGCTGTCTTCTATGGAAATTTGACAGATCTCTACGGCGTTGACGCTATAAATCTTGCCGTTACTGTACTTGCAATACCTCATCAGCCCTCGCACTCCCAAATCCGCCTCAAGATGGTAGGTCCATGCAAGAGCGTCGAGCGGCATAGCCAAACTGAGGGAGAACGTGACGAGCAGCATGGCCCTTCGCGCAAGTCGCATCATCGCTTGCCCTCCTCGGCGGTCACTCGTTTCACGCTGATGCGCTCATGCGACGCTCCGCGCGGGCTCATGGCTCACATACCGCGTCGTAGTAGTGCCGATCCCCGGCACCTGCGGTTCTCACCCAAGTCCAAGCGCTCTTGGGCGGGTCATTGGGCCACGGCCATCCCGGAGCGCCGTTGAACCGCTCCTTGGGATGCCACGTTGTTGTGCCGTCAATCTGCTGATAGCCGCGCCGAAACATGCAGCTTTCGTATTGCCTCTTCCAATGCTGCTCAATGATCCCCGAATCCGCGTAGAAGTCGTACCCGACAACAGGCCCGCCAATGCCTGCCTCATAGAAGCACGCCATGACGGCGTTCTGGAAACCCGGGTTGCACGGCGCAAATGTGTATCGCACACCCGAAGCATGTGCACATCCAGTCAGCACGAGCGCTACCGTGACGATCATGGCCCTCATCGCGTGGGCTCCTGCTTCTTCAACGCCTCCCCCGCCGCCCTCTGGACCGCGTGCCACGGCGTGCGCTCCCACCCGGTGCCCGTCGCGCTCGTGGGCGAGTGCTCCATGCCGCTGGCGTAGAAGGTCGCACGCCAGCCGCGCTCGTCGTAGCATGTGAGCTGCAGGTCGTAACCCTGCCGAGCCACACCGACCGCGACGTGCCCGATGCCGACCCACGAGTCGAGCCATGTGCGAAGAGCCCAGAGCGAGCGGTCGTAGGACGGCCGCGGGAGCCCAGCGAAGCCGAGTGCTGCTCGCAGGAGTCGGCCGCGTCGGTCGAGCACGCGCTACTCGATGACTTGGTCTGCCCGCAGCAGAAGCGTTTGCGGAATCGTCAACCCGAGCGCCTTGGCGGTCTTGAGGTTGATGACCAGCTCGAACTTAGTCGGCTGCTGGACCGGAAGGTCGCCAGGCTTGGCGCCCTTCAGAATTCTGTCCACGAGATCCGCGGCCTGGCGGAAATTTGAAGCCCAGCTCGGCCCGTATGACATCAAAGCGCCCTCGCGCGGGGCGCGGTCGTCGGCATCCATCGTGGGCTGGCGGCGCCGGGCGGCAAACTCCACGATGCTGCTCCGGAAACGGATATTCAGTGGGCTGGGGACAATCATGATCGCGTCGGCGCTTTGCGCCTCCGCTCTCTCGAAGGCGAGGCTGTAGTCGTTCGCCGTCCGGACATCGATTGGGATGATGGCCACTCCCACCTTGGCGCCGGTGTCACGAAGAGCGTTCACCTGTTGGCGGTCGGGCACATTGTCTAAATTTGAGAAGACGGCGATCCGGGAGATCCGAGGCGCTACCTCCCTCAATAGCTCTAGGCGCTTTGCCGCGAGTTCCGTGTTCATACTCGTGATCCCCGTGATATTGCCGCCGGGCTGCCGCAAGGACGCGACGAGTCCGGCGCCGATAGGATCAGCGGAGAGAGCGAATACGATCGGAATGGTCTTGGTTACCTTGCGAGCGGCGAGGGCGGCGGGCGTCACCGGCGCGAAGATAACGTCCGGATTCGCGGCAACGATTTGCGCCGCGAGCGTCGAAAGTTGCTCGATCATACCGGCGGCGAACCGGCGGTCGAAGATGACAGTCTGACCTTCGACATAGCCGAGTTCCCGCATCCTGTCGAAGAACGCGACGTTCGGCGCCTCTTCCGCCGAGCCCGCCGCGAGGATGCCAACGCGCGAGAGCCGTCGAGCCGGCTGCCCCTCGCCGACGAGCGGCGCGGTAAGTACGGTCAGAACAAGGCCGCCCAGGAATGCGCGTCGGTTGATCGTTGCGAGATCAGGACTACTCATGCTTAGGTTGTGTCGCCTGGCTGGAAGCTAGGCCAGTGCCCGGGCTGGGTCAATAGGGCTGCCAGGTGAAGCCCAAGGAAGCAGCCTGAAGGAATCTGGCCCGGCCTGGCAGCCGCATGGGCACCTCGGTTGAGGACGGCTGCCGGGAGTCTAGCAGACGATGCCCGCGTTGCGGCCAAAGCCACGCAGAAATCTTGGAGCTACGGGGCCTGAGTCGTTAGAGTAGGGCCGTCAAGACAAAGCGATTGCGGCGGGCCGCTCTTCCTCGTACAGGGAGGCATTGAACTTCGGCTGTGCGGCGGAATCTGTTTATCATTGCGCGTCGTGAGCCACTGATGTACGAAACCATGAAGCAGAGTTTTGCTAGTCACGCTAATATTGAAGTGATCCTTGACCGACGACGCCGCGAACGTCGTTGGGAGACTATCCCGATCGAAGTTAATCGCCGAGCAAGGGAACGGCGGGCTGCGAACATCGACGCCCTCCTGCAGCAGCTTGGGTGGGTGGTGGTTGAACAGACAGGGGCGCCGGAACTTAACTAGACCAGTTCAGAAATAACGGATGGCGGAGTAGGCCAGAGGGCATCACGCCTCAGCGTTTGGTTGTGGGGCCAGCGGGGCCGCGTCTTGTCAGTATTTCTGGAGCTCTGCCGACACCGCGTCGCGCAGGCCCCGCGTCTTCCGGGTCAACCGCTCGAGCTCCGGCGATCTTCTCACGGGTCTGCCATCCTCACCACGGACGTCACGGACGGATTCGAGGTAGGCGAGCAGTTCGTCGCGGAAGGCGAGCAACTCAGTCAGCATGGTTGATTGTACCCGGCGTTCGAGAGTTGACTTGATCGCCTGTTCTGCCTGATCATCATCCCAGCGGCGACTCCACCCCACTCCGCGTAATGACGTTGTGCTCGCGGAGATCTCTCAGTCTGGCCTCAAGAACCGGGAAGACGAAGCCATCTGACTTGTCAGTTGGCACACACGCGGCTGGGGCCTATTGGGACTTCGATTGGCTTCATGTCGAAAGTCTACGAGGACCGGGTTCGCTGCGGTCATTCCCGCGATGATCCAGGAAGACGACCTGCGCGGTATCCGCTAAGGACGAGAACCGCAGTTTGTAAATCGAATGATCGAAGCCGGGGCCACCGAAGCGCAGCACGCCACGACGAGGGTTCGGAAGGCCACGCCTGCACCGAAGTCCGAGCAGCTACTCCCTCGGTGGACACCCAAAACCGGCCATAGATGGACACCTGAAAACCGGCCATAGGAAGTAGGCGCTCAAGACATTGACGCGGCGGTGGGGCTGTGCGCCCCTCCGCCGGCATGGCCAACATCTTGAGCGACGCGAAGAA
>WNFU01007575.1_pt1 | contig 14191 bp, 10 predicted proteins | sample 5400121 | NCBI WGS metagenome assembly WNFU01 (sample SAMN13153360, study PRJNA577476) | soil metagenome | isolation source: 100 cm soil or saprolite under grassland replicate 1 | place: USA:California | collected 2016-06-15
CCACACCGGTGCAAATCAAAACAGGAATCAGCGACGGCGTTGTGACCGAAGTCGCTGAAGGATTGAAGGAGGGCGATCGCGTTGTGAGCGCTGAGATGGCAGCGAAATCCCAGCCTGCATCCACGCCGGCGAACCCATTCTCCGGCGGTGGGCGCCGTTTTCCGTGATGCCTGTGGAAAAACAAACCGTTTCGCTATACGGCTCTGTAGCCGCTTCGCTGTGCGAAGCGCAGGTCCCACGGCGTCGCCCGCAAGGGACACGCGTCTCACAGAGACGCGGCTACAACATCTGCCAAGAACATGAACAGCGGCGCGCTCGTTAGGCTTTTCGACGTACACAAGGTCTATCGCACCGGCGAAATGGAAGTGCCAGCCGTGCGCGGCGTTTCGCTGGAGATCAAACGAGGCGAATTCGTCGCGTTAATGGGCGCGAGCGGCTCGGGCAAATCAACGCTCATGAACATCCTCGGCTGCCTCGACCGGCCGAGTTCCGGTCAGTATTTCCTAGATGATGCAGACGTTTCGGGACTTGAGCGCGATCAGCTCGCGGAGATTCGCAATCGCAAGCTCGGTTTCGTGTTTCAGAGTTTCAATCTGCTAAGCCGCACATCGGCGCGCGAGAATGCGGAACTACCGTTGATTTACAGCGCGCATCACCTATCACATGCACAACTTCGCGAAAGAGCTGATCGTGTGCTTGCATCGGTCGGGCTCGCGGGTCGTGAGGACCATTTTCCGAGTCAGCTTTCCGGCGGTCAGCAACAGCGCGTCGCGATTGCGCGCGCGTTGATCAATGATCCGGAGGTGCTGCTGGCGGATGAACCGACCGGCAATCTCGACAGCCGCACCAGCATCGAGATCATGGCGATTTTTCAGCAACTCAACGAGCACGGCATCACTATCATCATGGTCACGCACGAGCAGGACATCGCCGCCTACGCCCAACGCAACGTAATGATGCGCGATGGGTTGATCCGGGAGGATCATCTACTCACGCAGCACTCCAACGCGCAGATGCAGTTACAAAACGACCGCCCCGCTGCCGAATCAGTCTAACTGACGATTCACAAAGTAACGATGTAACAATTCACGAACTTCATGCGTATCGCTCCCACATTTACCGTTGCCTACCGCGCGCTGCGACGAAACAAAATGCGTTCGGTGCTTACTGCGCTCGGTATCATCATTGGCGTCGGCGCAGTCATCGCGATGGTCGGGATCGGCAACGGCGCCAAGGCACAGGTCGAATCACAGATCGCCAGCCTCGGTGAAAATGTGATCCTGATCTTTTCCGGTAGCACCACCTCCAGCGGCATCCGCACCGGCTGGGGCGGCGCGGGCACGTTGAAAATTGAAGACGCCGAAGCAATCCGTCGGGAAGTACCCGGCGTCATCAGCGTTAGCGAAGAAGTTGTTTCGACGACGCAGGTGGCCGCTGGAAATCAAAACTGGTTCACCCGGATTTACGGAGAATCAGCCGATTACTTCGATATTCGTCAATGGCCGCTGGCCGACGGAATGGCCGCTGGCCGACGGCGTGCCCTTCACTGCGCAGGATGTGCGCAGCGCGAACAAGGTTTGCGTGATTGGCCGCACGACTGCGACACAAATTTATGGCAACGAAAATCCGATCGGCCAGATTTTGCGGGTTAAGAACGTACCGTTTACGATTCTTGGCGTGCTCACGTCGAAAGGTCTGAGCCCTCAGGGCGTGGACCAGGACGACATCGTGGTGATGCCGTACACGAGCGCGATGAAACGTGTGATCGGCGGCACCACGCTGCGCAACATCAATGTGCAAATCGGCGACGCCCAGCAGATCCAAGCCGCCCAGCAACAAATCATCTCGTTGCTTCGCCAACGGCATAACATTCGTTCCGGACGCGACGACGATTTCACCGTGCGCACCCAACAGGAAATCGCCGAAGCAGCCACGGCCACTTCGCGGGTGATGACCGTGCTGCTCGGCGCAATCGCAGGCGTGTCACTGCTCGTGGGCGGGATCGGCATCATGAACATCATGCTGGTGAGCGTAACCGAACGGACGCGCGAGATTGGTGTGCGCATGGCTGTGGGCGCCCGCGGGAACGACATTCTTACCCAGTTCCTGATCGAAGCCGTAACGCTGAGTTCGGTCGGTGGCGTGATCGGAATTATCTGCGGCATCGCCGCGTCGAGAATCCTGTCGATCTACGCCAATTGGCCCACACTAATCTCCATCAGTTCAATCGCGATCGCGTTCTTGTTCAGCGCAGCCGTCGGCGTCTTCTTCGGCTTTTATCCCGCACGCAAAGCTGCCGCGCTCGACCCTATCGAAGCGCTCCGCTACGAATAAAATCATCCGCAGATTTCACAGATTTCCGCAGATTGCTTTGATCGCTGATCGGCTTTAGCGGCGGTCTTACGACCGCCAACCCTGTAGCCACGCCGCTGTGCGGCGTCTTCTGAAAATCTGCGTGAATCTGCGAAATCTGCGGACAAATCCAGAGATGGCTGACAGTCGTTTCGAAAAACTCGTCACAAACGGAAAGAAAAACATGACCTCTCACTTTTTATCGCTGCCTACGGTGTCTCGGCTATCGCATCCACCTCTACCGGCGCTTCCCCATTCACACGCACTGTCCCAACGATACGTGCCCGGTCGCGGCTTGACTCAGCTCGGTCTCTGCTGTTAGACGTCGCCTTAGCTGGCTGTTGGGCCGGCGGCGCGGCGTAATTGCCCTCGAACACGAGCGTCTTTTTCAAACTGACGTTGAATCCAGTTGCACGGAAGTACGATTGAGGAGCGGCTGATTCGGTTTCGCCGGCCGCCCGAGCATCATGCCTTGGCGCCTGCTTCGCCACGGTGCGTCGCGAAGTGATGCTTGCGTCGAGCTCCGCGCTCTTCGCCGATTGCTCGATTTTACCTGTGTAGGTCGAGCCGTCGGCATCGAGCACGCGAATTTCACTCCCCTCTTGCTGAACTTGAAACGTGTTCAAGACATTCGCGGCCCGGCTCACCTGCGCATTGTTCCGAAAAGATTGGACGGCGGATTGTTGCGAAAATTGCTGCTTGGTTCCGAGGCTGCCGGCTGATGACGGTTGCGCGACCCGTGGAGCGACTGCTGCCATCGTGTCTGATTTGGCTTTTGAATCCGCGCCGGCTGCAGGTGCAGCCGCGGGTGCCCCCTGGATTTTGGCAGAGGCAACCTCCTTACTTTTCGTTACTTGACTTGGCAACTCGGTTGCACCGCGCCCTTGTGAAACGCCAGTTGATGAGGCGAAAGCTTCTGCTTCAGAGGCCGGTGTCGCTACGGGTTCGATCTTAATTTGACTGTTGTCCGCCAGATTGACTGTTGGTTCGGTGGCCCTCACCGTCGGAGCTTTCGCGAGAGTATCCTCTGCGCGCACTGCGCGGTTTAGTCCATCGGCTGCTCCAGCAGTGCGGTCACGAAGCGCAAGGTCGCCGGACTCGGCAAGAGGGTGTGACCGGTTCCACCAAATTGCCGGGACGAGCACTATCAGCGTTGCCAGTGCCGCCGCCACTGTCACTCGCGGCCAGAACATTGTTAACCATGACGTTCGCGACTCGACCTTTTCATCTTCGGCCCCTCCTGCTCGCGCGATCTCCTCATGCAGGCGCGCTCGCGTCGGATTCGGCATTTTCGGGGCGTCACCAAATTCTGCGCGACGCGCTTTTGCCAGCGCCTCGAGCATTTTTTCGATGGGTTTCTTTGGTTCCGATGGCATGCTTCTATAAATTAGACGGTAAACGATTGTCCGGTGGAAAAATTTCCTTCGCGATAATGAGCAAACGATCCAGGCATTTACTCAAGCGAGAGCTAACCGTTTTCGGATTAAGACGCAGTTCCGCTGCAATCTCATCGTAACTTAACTCGCCGAAGTACCGCAGTTCGATGATTTCCCGGCACGGCTCGCCGAGACGATCAAGGCTCTCCCTCACGAGCCGGGAAGTCTCGGCAATCTGCAATAACGCATCGGGCCCCGGATTTCCAGATGCCGGATCAATCGGCGGCTCGCCCTCGGTTCGGCCGGCATCGATTGAGATGTGCAACGCGTTTCCACCTCTTTTCGCGGCTCGCGTTTTTTCCCGATAATCCATGGCCTTGTTCGCCGCGATCCGCAGCAACCAGGTTTGAAATGAGCTTCGACCCTGAAATGAAGATAGGTTTCTGACCACTGATAAAAACGTTTCCTGGCAGATCTCTTCCGTGTCTTCGTGGCTGAAATTGCCGGACAGCTGAAACACAAACCGGGCGACAGTCGCGTAGTATTTATCGAACAGAGAATCCCATGCCGCCGTATTCCCCGCGCGGCATTCGGCGATGGTTTTAGCTTCTGACGCCAACGCTGATACACCCGCCGCTGGCAGCGGTGTAGCTGTGTTGGAAAGCTCCTGATCGATCACAACTCCTCGCGGACGGAGCATCTTATCGATGTCTGACTGTCGCACGTGGCCTTCTGATCAAAAATAGTACGTCCGGCTCGGATCGTTGAATACCTCGGGTTTTCTGCAAGCCGGGAGCATTTTTCTAAAGTTCCCGACTAATGCTCTATGAACAAAAAATTGGTGCTAGCGATCGGGCTCTTCCTCCTCGGAGGTATCTCTCAATCCCGCGGAGATGGTTTCATCGTCGTCGAGCGTCCGATCTACGTTCCGCCGAGCCATTTCCCGTTCGCCCCGCTCGAAGTCACCAGTCATCAGGTCAACGTCAAAATTGATGGGCAGGTCGCCATCACATCGATCGACCAGGAATTCTACAATCCTAACGATCAACGGCTCGAAGGCTTTTACATGTTCCCCGTTCCGAAAGGGGCGCACATCGACAAATTCAGCATGGAAATCGGCGGCAAGACCGTCGATGCCGAGTTGCTCCCAGCTGACAAGGCACGTCGCATTTATGAGGACATCGTGCGGAAAGTGCGGGATCCGGCGCTGCTGGAGTACGCCGGCCGCGACCTCTTCAAGGTCCGCATCTTTCCGATCGAACCGCGCAGCCGCAAGCCCATCAAGATTTCCTATACGGAACTGCTTCGCTCCGACGCCGGGACGGTCAGTTATCTCTACCCGCTGAGCACTGAGAAATTTTCCGCTCGGCCGATCAAGAATCTGAGCATGAAAATTGAGCTCAAGAGCGGGGAGCCGCTCGCCTCAATTTATTCGCCCAGCCACAAAGTTGAGATTAAGCGGGATGGCCCTAATCGCGCCGTCATTGGGTACGAGAGCAAAGACGAAAAACCGGACACAGATTTTCAGCTCGTCTACAGCTCGGACACACGTGATGTCGGCCTCAGGTTAATCACTTACAAACCAGACGGTGACGACGGCTATTTTCTGCTTCTGGCTGCGCCGACGGTTACCGACGAAACAAAGCCGGCAGCCAAAGACGTTGTTTTTGTCGTGGACACATCCGGTTCAATGGCTGGCGCCAAACTTCAGCAGGCGCAAAAAGCATTGCGGTTCTGTGTGGAAAATCTCAACGCCGACGATCGTTTTGAGATTGTCCGGTTCTCGACGGAAGCTGAGCCGCTTTTCCGTGAGTTGGTGCCAGCTGACTCGGATCATCGCAAACGTGCGAACGGTTTCATCGACGACTTCAAGCCAATCGGTGGCACCGCCATTGCAGATGCGCTGCAAAGCGCTCTCAAGGTCCGACCGGACAAGAGTGAGCGTCCATTTGTGGTGATTTTCCTAACCGATGGTCTGCCCACGGTGGGAACACGCAATCCCGAAGAAATCGTTGCGAACACCAAAAAGGCGAGCGGCGTCCGGATCTTTTCGTTCGGGATCGGCTCGGACGTAAACACGCAATTGCTCGATCAAATCGCCGAGGGCACGCGCGCCTTCAGCCAATACGTACTCGCGAATGAGGATCTGGAGCTCAAGGTCTCGAACTTCTACACGCGGATTAAAGAACCCGCCCTAACGAATCTTAAGCTGGACCTCGGCGGTGGTGTTCGCACAGCCAAAATGTATCCGGCCGATCTGCCGGATCTGTTCAAAGGGGACCAATTGGTGGTAGCGGGGCGATACAGCGGCGCCGGCGATGTCGAAGCGAAGCTGACCGGCAACGTCGGCGGCCGCGAACAGACGTTTACTTACAAGCTGCATTTCGATCATCGCAAGACGAGCGACGATTACGTGCCGCGGCTTTGGGCGACGCGACGTGTCGGGTTTCTTCTCGATGAAATCCGCATCCACGGTGAAACCGCCGAGCTTCGCGATGAAACAACCGAGTTGGCGCGGAAATATGGAATCGTAACGCCTTACACCGCTTATCTCATCGTAGAAGACGAAGATCGCCGGCGCGTGCCGATGGCTGATCGATCAATGCAGAGCATGAGCGGCGATGCGGCGACACGTGCCGAAGTCGCCAAGGCCTGGACCGGATTCAAGGAGAAGAAAGAAGGTGAGGACGGCGTTGCCAACGCGCGTAGCCAGAATGCGTTCAAGTTTGCGCAGCAGGCACCGGCATCGATCACATCCGGAAACTCCGAATCACTGCGCGGATTTGCTGCCGCGGGTCCGGCTGCCACCCCGGCCGCGGCGCGCCTTAATCAGTACACTCAACAGTCCAGGTTCGTGAACGGGCGCGCATTTTTCCAAAACGGAAATCAATGGATCGATTCAAACGCGCAGAACACCGCTAAACGCCAGCGCGTCCAATTTAACTCCGAAGAATACTTCAACCTCCTGACAAAACATCCCGAAGCCGGCCCGTGGCTGGCGTTAGGTCAAAACGTCGTGCTCACGCTCGACGACACCGTCTATGAAATCGCTGAATAACAATCCAATGAAAACACTAACCACTCGTGGCATCGGCATCCTGCCGATAATCTTGTCTGTCTTTGCAATGCTCGGCTTGTGGCAACCGTTGTTCGCCAAGACTGCGCCACCATCTCAACCCAAACCGCGCATCGAGGTCTGTTTTGTTCTCGATACCACCGGTTCAATGGGCGGTTTGATCGAAGGCGCGAAACAAAAGATCTGGTCGATCGCTAATGAAATGATCAGCGCGCAACCAACGCCCGAGTTAAAGCTCGGGCTCATTGGTTATCGCGATCGCGGCGACGAATACGTCGTGAAATCGTTCAGTCTCACCGACGACATCGATGCCATTTACGGACATCTGCGAGAGTTCCAAGCCGGCGGTGGCGGGGATGCACCGGAGAGTGTGAACGAGGCGCTTGCCGAAGCAATTCACAAGATGCCCTGGAGCAGTGATAGCAAAGTCCTGAAGATCATCTTTCTCGTCGGAGACGCGCCGCCGCACATGGATTATCCGACTGGCCCGAAGTATCCGGATCTCTGTCGGGAAGCGGCGAAAAAGGACCTCATCATTAATACCATTCAGTGTGGTGAGATGGCTGAGACCAAATCGATCTGGCAGGAGATCGCGAAACTGTCGGAAGGCAGTTATGTAGGCATTTCGCAATCGGGCAATGTTGCTGTGATTTCAACGCCGATGGACAAGGAGTTGAGCCGGCTTAACGAACGCATCGGTGCCACTCTCATTCCGTATGGCGACAGTAAATTGCAGGCCGAAGTTCAAGCGAAATATGCAGTGGCGGCGAGTGCTCCGGTTTCCGCAATGGCCGATCGACTCAGCTACAACAGCAAGACCGGCAAAGCCGTGCAGGGCCGCGGTGAGCTAGTCGACGCGCTTAACGACAAAACCCTTAAGCTCGAGGAGATCGATCAGAAACAACTTCCGACCGAGCTCCAGAAATTGGATCGCAGCGAACTGCAAAAGCGCATCGCAAAAACCCGTGACGAACGCGCCGACCTGCAAAAGCAGATCGTAGAAATATCAAAGAAACGCGAAGCATATATTCAATCGGAAAACAAACGCCTCGCGGCCGAAGGCAAAGGCGACGCCTTCGATCAAAAGGTGACTGAAACGCTTCACGCCCAAGCCGCTAAGAAGGGAATCAGCTACTGATGCCGGATAAATGGGAAGCGGTTCCGGTGCCGCGCGTTTTGGATTAGGAGCGCACCCCGCCTCGGGTGCTGGTGATCGCGCCCTCGCGATCACGAACTTTTCTGCTGTTCATTCATCCGTGCCATCCGCGTAATCCGTGGTTAGGTTGGGATCATGGCTGAGCACAGTGGTTTTCAAAAACTGGTCGCGGAAGCGAAGAAGCACATCACCGAGATTTCGCCGCAGGATGCCGCTGCGAAATTAAACAACGGCGACGCGACCGTAGTCGATGTCCGCGATAAAGACGAATGGGATGACGGACACATCCCCGGCGCGACTCACATGAGTCGCGGCACAATCGAGCTCGACATCGAAGAAAAAGTTCCCGACACAAACGCGATGATCATTTGTCATTGCGGCGGCGGCGGCCGGTCCGCGCTTGCCGCCGAGATGCTGCAAAAAATGGGTTACAAAAACGTTCGCTCAATGGCCGGCGGCTTGAAAGCCTGGAAAGCGGCCGGTCTGCCGACAACATAGTTTCAACATCATTGTGGGGAGCGCGGACGCCTCGCCCGCAGTGTTGCGCGCCTCGCGCAACACACATGGTTTACAAGTTTTTGGCGACGCGTCAAAAAGGCGGGCGGCCCCGCGCTCACCAGACATTTGCATCCGGGCCGTCACGTGACGACAAGTTTAGGTCTTATGTCACTGCGTCTTTGCTTCTTTGCTTGCGCGCTGCTCAACGCTGCGCAAATCACCGCCGTGTTCGCCGCCGATCTCAAGGACAATCCGTTAGCAGCCGAAAGCGTTCTGCCCTATCAATATCCGCCCTTCGACAAGATCAAGGACGAGGATTTCATACCGGCGATCGAAGCCGGAATGCGCGAGCAACTGAAGGAAATCGAGCCGATCGCGAACAATTCCGAGAAACCGACATTCGACAATACGATCGTCGCCCTCGAGCGCACCGGCCGATTGCTCGATCGCGCCCAGCGCACATTTTCGAACCTCAACGCCTGCGATACAAATCCAACCCGGCAGAAGATCGATAAAGAAACGGCGCCGAAACTTGCCGCGCATCGTGACGAGATTTTTTTGAATCCGAAGTTGTTCGCGCGAGTCAAGGCGCTTTATGAGAAGCGCGATGAGCTCGGCCTTGATCCGGACTCGGCCTATTTACTCGAACGTTACTACAAGGATTTCGTGCGCGCGGGAGCCAAGCTGTCCGATTCCGACAAGGAGAAGCTGAAAAAGATCAATGCCGAGTTGGCCAAGTTGCAGACGGATTTCGAGCAAAATGTTTTGAAGGAGCGAAATGCGTCGTCCGTGCTCGTCGATAAAAAAGAAGAGCTCGCCGGCCTCACGGACGATCAGATGAAGAGCGTGATCAATGCCGCGAAAGCAGAACACAAGGAAGGCAAGTTCGTCATCCAGCTTCAGAACACCACTGGCCAGCCGTTGCTCGGGTCATTGCAGAATCGACCTCTGCGTGAGCGGATCATGCAATCGTCGCTATCGCGCAACAGCAAAAGCGGCGAGTTCGACACGCGCAATATCGTCTTGCGGACAGCGCAGCTGCGCGCCGAGAAAGCAAAGCTACTCGGCTATTCAAACTGGGCGGCGTATCAGCTCGAAGATCAAACGGCGCACGATGTGCCCACCGTGAACAAACTTCTGGCCGATCTTGCGCCGCCTGCTGTCGGCAATGCAAAACGCGAAGCAGCCGATATGCAGAAAATTGTCGATGAAGAGAAAGGCGGATTCAAAATTGCGGCGTGCGATTGGGACTTGTACTCGGAGAAAGTGCGCAAGGCGAAATATGCGTTCGACGAATCGCAGGTGCGCCCGTATTACGAGCTGAACCACGTCATCATTGACGGCGTCTGTTACGCCGCTCAAAAGCTTTACGGCCTCACGTTCAAGGAACGCCACGATTTGCCGGTCTATCAACCGGACGTCCGCGTCTTCGAAGTTTACGATCGCGACGGAAAACCGCTGGCGATTTTCATCGGCGACTACTACGCGCGGCCGTCCAAGCGCGGCGGCGCGTGGATGAATGCTTATGTCCCGCAAAACGATCTGTTCGGGACGAAGCCGGTTGTTGCGAATCACCTCAACATTCCGAAGCCGCCGCCAGGCGAACCGACACTGCTCACTCAAGATGAAGTGCGGACCGCCTTTCACGAATTCGGGCACGCGCTGCACGGAATGTTCTCGAACGTGAAATATCCGCGGTTCAGCGGAACGAGCGTGCCGCGTGATTTCGTCGAGTATCCGTCGCAGGTAAACGAGATGTGGGCCCCGTGGCCCGAAGTCCTTGCCAATTACGCGAAACATTACAAGACCGGCGAACCAATGCCGCAAGCGTTGCTCGACAAGGTCAAGGCCGCGGAAAAATTCAATCAGGGATTCAAGACCACTGAATACCTGTCGGCCTCACTACTCGACCAGGCGTGGCATCAACTGAATCCATCTGACATTCCGAAAGATGCAGTTGCGTTTGAAGCGGAAGCGTTGCACAAGGCCGGGGTCGACTTTCCGCCAGTGCCCCCGCGTTATCGCAGCTTCTATTTTTCACATGCATTCGCCGGGGGATATTCGGCCGGATATTACTCCTATCTCTGGAGCGAAGTGCTCGACGCCGACACGGTCGAATGGTTCAAGCAACACGGCGGATTGAAACGCGAGAACGGCGACCGGTTTCGAGCCATGTTGCTTTCGCGCGGCGGATCCGCTGACGCGCTCGGGCTATTTAAGAATTTCGTCGGACGCGATCCCTACATCGAACCACTGCTGAAACGCCGTGGGCTCGAACGTCCGCCCGGTGCGGATGACACAAAGGTCGAATCTCAACCGGAACCAAAGTAGCGCGGCATCTGTCCCCGTCGCCGTTTGGGCGACGGCACGCTTCGCACAGCAAAGCGACTGCGGACTTGTGACGAATTGCCGGTTGGCAATGCTGCCGCAATCTTGTTAGCCTCTATCCCCGGTGAGCGAGACTCCCGTTGTGACCGAAACTTTTCGGTCGCGAAGAACAGTCACACTCGCTTCTGTCCTGTTCCTGTTCGTTCTATTGCCAGCTCACGCCCAGACACCAACCCCTTCCGAGGCACCATCGCGGCGTAACCCTGGAATGTTGAACGCGTACCGCACGCCTGCATCGCGCAACGATGCTATCGCAAGCCCAACCCCACCAACACGCCCGTCGCGCACGTACAATTCCTCGAGCCCGCCACCATCGACACAACCGGCGCGCAGGTACAACCGCGCGAGCCCCGCCACACCGACGCCACCACCGCGTAGGTACAACCCCGCCCCATCACAGAGATTCAGGCGGGCAGCTGTGATTTCGAAGGAAAAGTAAAATACCAGGACCTGACCATCGCCGACAAAAAGCTTGGCCCAATAGAACTGCTGCGCGTATCTACGATTGCAAAGCAGGAAGCGAGCCCGACGAAGTAGCGCGGCATCAAGCACGATGCTGGTAAAATTGGCTGCGCTGCCGTCGAAGCTAAAGCACGTTCGATTATCTTGTAGCCACGCCCCTGTGGGGCGTCCCATGTTGCTCGCACATTCCCTACGGCGCACAGCGCCGTGGCTACAGGCGCGTGCCGATTCATTACACGCCTTCTAATGCAATTGCCGGTGGAAATGGTGTTTCAATCTGTTAATTTTCTAATCCCGTGAGCGAAGGACCGGATACTGCTGCACAAACGATGACGCCGAACAGCGACAGAGCCGATCTGCGGCCTGAAAGCATTCAGGACGCGGTGATCCGGCTCGCGGGTAATTCACAGGATGGAATTCAAACCGCAGGCGCGTTCCTCGCCCGGCTGGCCGGCCGAAGTGAGCACGATGTCATGACCTACATGACGATCCCCGCCACGATTTCGGGTGGTCCGTCCATTTTTCAAGTGCGCATCGGTTCAGGAGAAGTGTTATCGGCCGGTGATGAAGCCGATTTTCTGGTCGCGTTTTACCAGCACAGTTACCAAGACCATATCGGATTCCTCCGCGAGGGCGGCGTGTTGCTTTACGATTCAGACAACGTTGAGCCGAACCTTGACGATAAACGTTTCGTTTACGTGGGCGTGCCGATCACTGGTCTAACCGTCGAAGCGCTCGGGGGCACGGCTAAGGACAAGGGCAAAAACATCTTCGTGCTCGGCCTGATCTCGAAAATCTTCAATCTCGACCCCGAAAAGCTGAAGAAACTCATCACCGAAAAGTTCGGCGGCAAAAACGAGAGCGTGGTGAACACGGCTTTGATGGCGTTCCAGGCGGGCTATGCGTATCCAGTCGGGAATGTTTTAACGAAGCATTATCGATTTGAGCACATCCCGAGGGCGAGTGGTCGCGCTCAGATCACCATGGACGGCAATCAGGCCCTCGCCTACGGGCTGATCGCGGGCGGCGTGCGCTTCGGAGCCGGTTATCCGATCACGCCATGGTCGTCTGTGATGGAAACTCTGCGGCGCGAGCTGCCAAAGTACGGCGGGATTTTCGTGCAAGCCGAGGACGAGCTGGCATCGGTGTCGATCGCGCTTGGTTGCTCATATTCCGGATATCTCGCGGTGACTGGCAGCGCCGGCCCGGGCATTTCCCTTAAGGCGGAAGCGATCGGTTGGGCGTCGATGGCCGAGATCCCGCTGGTCATCTGCAACATTCAGCGCGGGGGTCCAAGCACAGGTTTGCCTACGAATGTTGAGCAAAGTGATTTGCATCAGGCGATCTTCGGCAGTCACGGCGACAGCCCGCGAGTCGTGCTCGCGGCCGCAAGCGTGGAAGACTGTTTTTACATCGCGATCGAAGCGGCCCGGATCGCGCGAAAATACAGCACGCCCGTTTTCATTCTGAGCGATACATCACTCGCGACACGCATCGAAGCGTTCGACGAGCCCGATCTTTCGAAGTTGATGGTCGATCCCAAGCCGGATCTTACGCCACGGCAGACACACAAGCCGTATCCGATCGATCAAATCACGCAGCACGTCGCGCCAGGCACGCGCATTCTCGATGGAAAATACCCGCTTCTTGCCGGACTTGAGCACGACGAAATGGGTCACCCGACCGGCAGCCCGAAGCTGCACATGGCAATGACGGCTAAACGTCGCAACAAATTGCGCAAGCTCGCTGAAGAGATTCCGGTGCCCGAAATTCACGGCGATCTCGAAGGCACATTGATGGTCGGCTGGGGTTCAACCTATGGACCAATCCACGACGCCGTAACACTGGCTCGCCACCAGGGAGAAAAAGTCGGCGCGATACATTTGCGCCATCTTCATCCATTGCCTAACGGTCTCGAGAAAATTTTCAAGAAGTTCAAGCGGATCGTTACTGTCGAGATGAATGACCAAGGCGTTTACGGCTACGGTCAGCTCGCCACGATTTTGCGCGCGCGTTATTGCGAACCCAAAATTACGAGCTTCACCAAGACCGACGGCCTCACGTTCCGGGTGAGAGAGATTTTGGACGGCGTATTCAAGGGCAAGTCGTTCCTTGCGCGATACATCCCGCGCGAAGGTGCCGACGTGCAGCATCATGGTACTGCGCCCGAAAATGTGAAACACTTAAAGGAAGTGGTGCCACAAGGCGTCGGATAACGATGTTTGATGTATGAGGTTTGATGTCTGATTTGATTGTAGGGCGTCTGTGTCAGGCGCCGAAATGATTTTATGAACGAATCAAAACCGAACGGCGAAACGACCACCGCGGTCGCAGAATCACCGCGCGAAAAACTAACAAAGAAAGCGATCACTGCTGACCATCCAACATGGTGTCCGGGTTGCGGCGATTTCGCGGTGCTCGCTTCGTTTTACAAATTCCTCGAGAAACGCAATCTCGAGCACGAAAAAATCGTCACGCTTGCCGGAATCGGTTGTTCATCGCGCTTTCCATATTTCGTCAACGGCCATGGCGCGCACTTCATTCACGGCCGCGCGGTTCCGCTCGCGAGCGGCATCAGTCTCGCCCGACCCGATCTCCACGTGTTCCTGTTCGGCGGCGACGGCGACGGATTCTCGATCGGCGGCAATCATCTCGATCACGGCGCCCGCAAAAACATCAACATGACTTATTTCATCATGGACAACTTCGTCTATGGCCTGACAAAGAAACAGACCTCGCCGACCTCGCCGATCGGATTCAAGTCGAAGACGGATCCCACCGGCGCGATCGATCAACCGGTCAACCCGATGAAAAAACTGATCTCGGCCGGCGCGACATTCATCGCCCGCACGCACGCCGCGAATGTGGCTCATATGATACAAC
>WNFU01008145.1_pt1 | contig 14187 bp, 16 predicted proteins | sample 5400121 | NCBI WGS metagenome assembly WNFU01 (sample SAMN13153360, study PRJNA577476) | soil metagenome | isolation source: 100 cm soil or saprolite under grassland replicate 1 | place: USA:California | collected 2016-06-15
CGAAGGCCAACGGCGTGAAGCCGGCGCTGTTCAGCGCCAACTCCGAGGGCGCCTGCCCCAACTGCAACGGCGCCGGCGTCATCTACACCGACCTGGCGATGATGGCCGGCGTCGCCACCACCTGCGAGGAGTGCGAGGGCAAGCGGTTCCAGGCATCGGTGCTGGAGTACCACCTCGGCGGCCGCGACATCAGCCAGGTGCTGGCGATGTCGGTGACCCAGGCCGAGGAGTTCTTCGGCGCCGGCCAGGCGCGCACGCCGGCCGCGCACGCCATCCTGGTTCGGCTGGTCGACGTCGGGCTCGGCTACCTCAGCCTCGGCCAGCCGCTCACCACGCTGTCCGGCGGCGAGCGGCAGCGACTCAAGCTGGCCACCCGCATGGCCGAGCAGGGCGGCGTCTACGTCCTGGACGAGCCGACCAGCGGCCTGCACCTCGCCGACGTCGAGCAGCTGCTCGGCCTGCTCGACCGGCTCGTCGAGGCCGGCAAGTCGGTCATCGTCATCGAGCACCACCAGGCGGTCATGGCGCACGCCGACTGGATCATCGACCTCGGCCCCGGCGCCGGCCACGACGGCGGCCGGATCGTCTTCCAGGGCACCCCCGCCGACCTGATCGCCGCCCGCTCCACCCTCACCGGCGAGCACCTGGCGGCCTACGTCGGCACCTGACCGAGGCCCTCGCCGACACCGTGAGACGAGTTCTCACACCTGTTTCGACTCGTCCCAGTGAACCGGGAACGGGGCGTGTTCGACAGGGGCGAGTGGCTCCACCCGTTGGCCACACAGTTGCTGGGCGAAGGAGGCGCTTGCTGGGTGGGACAGCTCGAACTGCCAGTCGTGCCAGGCGGTGCGGCCCCCGCCTTCCTGATCCGGCGCCCCATCGCCGGGCGCAACCGGCACGCGCAGGATCGCATGCTGCCTGAGGTGGTCAAGCACGCAAACGTTGCCTGACGCGGCACCAGCTCAGCGCTGGGCCCGGCCCTCCCGCAGCCTGCCGACCGCCTTGTCGATGCGTCGCTGCCGCGTCTCGGCCGTCTTGGCCTCCTCGATCCCCAGCACGAACCACTGCTTCTGGCTGTAGGACAACCCGTCGAAGAACCGCCTGGCGTCCGGGTCACGGTCCAGCGCGTCCCCAAAGTCGGGCGGCACGGTCACCTCGCGAGGCTCGGTGTCGAGCTCGATGTCGACGTCGACCTCGTCGCCGGCGGCGACGCCGGCGCGCTCGCGGTTCTCCGCGCTGACCGGGACCAGGTATGCATCCCCGCGGGGCGCCACCGTGGTCCGGTAGCTGTGACCGTTGATCGTGACGCGGACCGCTGGCCGCTTCCCCGACCCCAGGCCCGCGACGACCTCGTCTGGAACCCGCAGCCCGGTGGCGGTCTTGCCGCCCAGCAGAACCGTGGCGCGAAACCTCATGCGACGAAGTATGCCCCCTCCGCCGCCCCGCCGAACGCGCTACCCCTCGGAGGCCGGCCGCAGGACCTCGTGACCGGGCCGCGGCGTCGCCGGAATCGTGCCCAGGCGGCCCGCCTGGTAGTCCTCGAATGCCTGGATCAGCTCCGCCCTGGTGTTCATCACGAACGGCCCGTAGGCGGCGACCGGCTCCCGGATCGGCGCGCCACCCAGGATCAGCACGTCGAACTGCGGGCTCCGGCTCTCCTGCCTCACGTTCGCGGCCATTTCCACCACGTCACCAGGGCCACAGACGGCGAGCTGGCCCAAGCGCACCGGCCACCGCTCGCCGCCGACCGAGCCGGACCCGGCGAGCACGTAGACCAGCGCGTTGAAGTCGGGCCGCCACGGCAGCCGCAGCTCGGCGCCTGGCGCGAGCGTGGCGTGCAGCAGCGTGATCGGGGTATGGGTGATCCCAGGCCCCCCGTGGCCCGCGACCTCACCGGCGATCACCCGCAGCAGCGCGCCGCCGTCCGGGGAGCTGAGCAAGGTCACCGCACGTCCACGGATGTCCTGGTAGCGGGGCGGGGTCCACTTCAGCCGGGCGGGCAGGTTGACCCAGAGCTGGAAGCCGTGGAACAGCCCGCCGCGCGCCACGACCTCCTCCGGTGGCGCCTCGATGTGCAGGATCCCACCGCCCGCGGTCATCCATTGGGTGTCGCCGTCGGTGATGAGCCCGCCGCCGCCGTTGGAGTCCTGGTGCTGGAAGATGCCGTCGATCATGTAGGTGACGGTCTCGAACCCGCGGTGGGGGTGCCACGGGGTCCCCTTGGGCTCACCGGGGGCATAGTCCACCTCGCCCATCTGGTCCACCACGGGGCGGTCGGCTGCTGCCGGGTCGGGATCGGGGATGCGTGGCAGGACCATGGTGTCGGCGCTGATGGCTGGCATGACCGCTCCTTGGGTGCTGGACGGGCTCAGGCGATGTCGCCGGTTTCAAGGATAGTTGCCCGTGCAACATTCCCTCGCTGTTGGGGTTGCGAGCGCTGGCTTCATGCTCAATCGGCCTGTCCGGGTCGTTTCTCTGTGATGGGCCACCCACGATCTCGGAGGAGCGCCGCGCGCTTCCGTGATCCGTCAACGGTCCAAGCAGGCGGCGTCGGTCTTGGTGAGGAGCCGCTCCAGGCCGTCAAGGATCAGGTCGAGCCCGAACTCGAACTCCTTGCCGTAGTCGTAGCCAGGCTGGAGGACGTGCTCGGTGGTCAACTCGGCGAGGTAGGGGTACTGCGCGGAGGGGAACCGCGCCAGGAACGCCTCCGCGACATCGGGAACCGTCTCGGGGCCGCCGAACGGCAGGGCGGCTTCTTCCAGCGCGAACCCGTAGATGTAGCTGTCGAGCAGCGAGTAGGCGTGCGCGGCCATCGCGATCGAGAAGCCGGCGCGGCGGAGCGTGCCGAGCACCGCGTCGTGATGCCGTAGGGTGGCGGGTCCGGAGTTGGTTCGCGACTCCATCAGCGGGGTCGCCCAGGGGTGGCGTCGGAGCACGCCGCGGGCGGAGATGGCACGCTGGCGCATCGCCTGTCGCCAGTCGGCATCGGCCGGGGGCAGGTCGATCTCGCTGAAGACGACATCGATGATGCCGTCGAGGATCACTTCCTTGTTCGCCACGTGGTGATAGAGCGACATGGGCTTGACGCCCAGCTCGTGGGCGAGCGACCGGATCGTCAGCGACCCGATGCCTCCCGCGTCCGCGACGGCGATCGCCCCGCGCAGCAGCCGTTCTCGGCTGAGCGGGAGCCGCCGCTTCGCATCGGCGACGGCCTTTGGCGGCATCGCACCTCCTGATCAGCGGTCGGACCACTGAACCGTGGATGGCGGCCCGGCAGACATTGCTGTTGACGGCCTCCATCGTAGCAGGTATCGTACTAAGTATGGCGTACTTAGTACGGGAGCTGGGATCGGGCCCGGCAGGGTGCCCGGGCTAGCTCCCGCCTAAAGAGGAGACGACGATGGAATCACCGAGGCAAGCTGGACCGCTCCACGGCACCACTGCGGTCGCTGCCGACGGGCACCTGGAGGACCCCGGCTCGAGGAGCTCCGAACAGAGGCGTGATCCGATTCAAGCCATCCACACCGCAAGCACCACGGCAGGGATCGCTCTGCTGCTGCTCGCGCTCCTCGCCGCGTTCGGAGATCTGGTCGTGATGGGGCGCCTGGTGGTGGAGGGCGATGCGGTGCGGACCGCGGCGAACCTCGCGAGCTCCGAGACGCTGTTCCGCCTCGGCATTGCGAGCCTGCTCGTCGTCGCCGGCCTGGACGTCGTCGTAGCCTGGGCGCTGTTCACGGTGTTCGAGCCGGTAAGCAGCCGCCTGTCGATGCTGGCGGCGTGGTTCAGGGTCGTCTACGCGGCGATCTTCGCGGTCGCGATCGCCCAGCTGGCGGGAGTGCTTCGCCTGCTTCCCCAGGCCAAGGGGCTGGCCGCGCAGGTGCTGTTGGGAGTCCAGGCGTACGAGGACATCTGGACCGCAGCCCTGGTCCTGTTCGGATTCCATCTGATCCTACTCGGCATTCTCGCCTGGAGAGCGTCCTACGTTCCGACCCTCCTCGGCATCTTGCTGGTGGTTGCAGGACTCGGGTATGCGGTCGACGGCTTCGGCATCCTGCTGTTCGCCGGCTACGAGGCGAACGTGGCGGCGTTCACCTTCGTCGGCGAGGTCGTCCTGATCGTCTGGCTGCTGGTCAAAGGGCGCCGCATCACGGTGAGGTAGAGAACCGGAGCGGGGCCGTTGGCCTCGTGCGGTGCCTGCGCTGCCGAGCAAGCGTCGACTTCGACGCCGCAGGAAGGGAGACGACGATGGGGTCAAGCAGGCAAGCAGGACGGCGCGCCGGCACCACTCAGCCCGCTGCCGACGGACGTGTCGAGGGCTCCGGATCGGCGAGCGCCGGATCGAGGCGGGGCGTGATGCGAGCCATCGTGCAGGAGGCCTACGGCTCCGCCGACGCTCTGCGTCTGGCAGAGGTCGACAGGCCCGACATCGCCGCCAACGAGGTCCTGGTGAAGGTGCGCGGGGCCGGGGTGGACCGGGGCACCTGGCATGTTATGACGGGCCGGCCCTACCTGATGCGGGTCATCGGCTTTGGGTTCCGTGGTCCGAAGCAGCGCGTCCCCGGGCTGGACGTGGCCGGCACGGTGGTGGCGGTCGGCTCTGAGGTGACCAGGTTCCAGGCCGGCGACGAGGTGTTCGGCATCGCCAGGGGCTCGTTCGCCGAGTACGCGGCCGCGCGGGAGGACAAGCTGGTTCGCAAGCCGGCCAACCTCAGCTTCGAGCAGGCCGCCGTTGTTGCGGTCTCGGGGGTTACCGCCCTGCAGGGCCTGCGCGACGCCGGGCGCGTCCAGGCGGGGCAGAAGGTGCTGGTCATTGGGGCATCGGGAGGCGTCGGCAGCTACGCCGTGCAACTGGCCAAGGCCTTCGGCGCACAGGTAACTGGTGTGTGCAGCACCGCGAAGGTCGATCTGGTCCGCTCGATCGGGGCCGACCATGTCATCGACTACACCCGAGAGGACTTTGCGGAGGGTCCACGGCGCTATGACCTGATCCTCGACATCGGTGGCGACAGCCGGCTGTCGCGGCTGCGGCGGGCGCTGGCTCCCAGGGGGACGCTGGTCATCGTGGGCGGCGAAGGTGGGAGGTGGACCGGCATGGCGCGGCAGGTCCGCGCGCTCGCCCTCTCTCCGTTCGTGCGCCAGAGGCTGACCATGTTCATCGCCAAGCAGCGGGACGCCGACCTGGAAGCGCTGCGCCGATTCATCGGGGCCGGTCAGGTCACTCCGATCGTCGGCGCGACCTACCGGCTGACCGAGGTACCCGACGCCATGCGCCGCCTCGAAGCCGGAAGAGCCCGGGGCAAGCTCGCCATCACGATCTGACGCACGCCGTCGACCACGGGTCGACAAGGCTGACCGGACCCGGATCAATGGGCGGGTCACGCCTTGCCTCTGCCTCGACACGGATGCCCAAGACCCCACCCCGAGGCTCCCTGGCCACAGTCCGCGAGGCAGGCGAGGCGTACGATGCGACCCGCGGCGTCTATTGCCCCTCAGGGCCGAGGCCGAGCAGTGAGGAACCGCGATGCCCCTACCGCGCTGGCTTGCCTGGATCAACAAACGGGTCTTCAACCCGAGAGAGCTGCGCCGAGGCGTCCGGCCGGTGTTGATCCACGTGGGCAGATCGTCGGGCAAGACCTACCGCACGCCCCTGGACGCCCACCCCCTCCCCGATGGCTACCTGTTCATCCCGATGTACGGGCCGCGCACCGACTGGCTCAACAACGTCCTTGCCGCGGGGGCGGCACGCCTGTCGATCGGCGGCAAGCAGATCGAGTTGGAGTCCCCGCGCATGGTGAGGAAGCGGGACATCTGGCCACTGCTGCCGACCACCACCAAGACCCCGCCGGGCATCTCGGACCAGTCCGAACTGCTGCGCATGGACGTCCGCCGACGAGGCTGATTCCCACGCGCCGCGGGACCGGGCGCCAACTCGGACCACACCGTCCGCCATCGACCGTCAATCGCTTGCTCGGCCCGCTTGGACAGACCCGGACGAGGGGGCGTACCCGTACAGGTCAGCTCCGCCAGCAGCGGCAGCACCCGGCGACGCAGCTGCTCATCGCCTTCGGCCAGGTCGGCCAGCGCCGGCATGGCGAAGGTCCGCACGATCCGGCTCTCATCGCCAAGAAAGCCGCCGAGGATGCTGACCGCCTGGGTCCGCTGCTGCGGGTGAGGGCAAGCCGCGGCAGCAGCTGCGCGACATGCCAGCGGACCTCGTGCTGGTCGATCGCTGCCACCTCGGTGAGCACCAGGTCCTCCGGCCCGCAGCAGATCCGCACGGCGGCGCGTGATCTTCTCCACGGCGTCCGCCGCGCGCATGCGCACCACCGCATCCGGCACGAGCATGGCGTCAACCAGCAGGCGGAACTGGTCAGGGTCGGCCGGCACGTCGCCGACGACCCCGATCGAGCGCCGGCCACCGCCTTGCAGCTTGGCGACCAGCGGATCCATCACCAGATCATCACACAACGATGGCCGGACACCGAAGACCCCTGCATTGGCGGCTCTGGCCGGGCGCGTGGGCGAGTCATGAGCTGGCCGGTGTGGTTGCCCGCAGCTGGGTTGCCGGTGTTGCCGACAGCGTTGGCTTCCGCCAGGTCCACGCGTACCAGACAATGAACAGGGTGCAGGCAATCTCGATGGCGGCGAAAAACACGTAGAAGACGTTCACCGGTCCACCGGTCATTGACCAGATGACCGAGGCGGTGTGTAGCAGGCCCACAAGGATGTTCGCCCATCGATTGGCGCCATAGGGCAGCACCCGGGACAGCAGGACCATCACGATCGCGGTCTCCATGAGGATCGCCCCAACCAGGACGAATCCCTGGGTGATTCGGATGTCGCCGACATACCCCGACAGGATCCGCTGGTGTTCTTCCTTTTGCAGGACCGGGTTGAAGAACAGCGTCATGATGTCGGCATAGGCGTAGTTCAAGATCGCGAAGATCCACAGTGTGGAAAGGAGGACCTCCCGGTCGTGCAGACGTGTGCGACACCGCCAGCGGCAGCCACGATCCGCCGCGGCGTGGGGTCATTTTCCGGCAGACCCGCTACGCCGCAGCATGGTCCCGGAATCGGCTGCGCGGCCAGGGTCGCCTGACCCGTGCCTGTCAGGACCAAGGCCTTGCCGGCCGGCGTCAAACGGTGATGGCGTGGCGGGCCCGGCGTTCTGGAAGGTGCCCACGGGGCCGGAGGGCGCCCCGAACCGAGCTGCCCTCCGCCGCCTTCCACCGCGCAGCGGCCGGGCGCGGCCACCGCGAGGACGCGCCTCATGCGGGGCTGACCGGCTGGCGGATGATCGTCCTCAGCCGCTCCGGCGCGGTTCGCCGCGGGTCACCCAGGTAGATCTCGTGGTGCTTGTGCCGCCTGCCGTCGAAGCTGCGCCCCTGCGCGTGGATGAACGCATGCAGCGCGGCGATGGTCGGGCCTTCGGCGCTGTAGGGCCCCAGATGCAACACCTGCGCGGCGGGGCCCTCGGTGAAGCGCTCCAGCCGAAGCTCACCGGCCGCCGGCAGCTGCTTGGCCGCCGCGACCTGCCGCGCCGTCTGCTCGGCCAGTTCCAGGGTCACCTGGGCGGGCTGGCGGATCATCATCGTCCAGTCCCAGTCGCCCTTGCGTTGGACGCTGAACTCGGCCATGTCCTGGGCCCACCACAGCCCCTCCAGCGGGCCGACGCGGTAGGACAGGCCGAGTCGCTTCTTGAGCGCGAACTTCAGCGCGTAGGAGACGGTGTACAGGGCCTGCACCGCCTGCTGGTAGCGCTGGGAGTGGTTGGGGTCGCCGTTCCCGTCGATCATCAGGAAGCTGAGCTCGGGGACGTCGACCATCGCAGGGGTCCGCCGGGCGCGGTAGAGCCGTTGCAGCTCCTGCTCGGGGTCGGTCACGGTCGTCATCGAGATCCCCTTTCGGTCAAGGTGGTGGTGGACTCGCGCGTGCTGGCGGCATTGCTGCGCCCGTCGGCCGGAAGGCGGCGAGCAGGCGGCGACCTGGTGGGGCTAGTCCTCGGGCGGCAGGTGGCCCGCCTGCCCGACCGTCCGTGACGCGGCGGCGGGACGGTCGGTCACTGCCAGCTCTCGACCAGCGTGCGACCGCGACCAAGATGGTCCCGAACCCGTTGACCACCGACCGAGTCGGGATCAGATGCGCCAGGCCCCAGGCGGCAACCACCAGCGATGCCGCGTACAGCAGTGTATTGGCAAGCACGGGCGCCTCCGTGGTCCATGGACCTCCTCGTAGGCTCCTCAGTCGCCCAGGCCGCAGGCAGAGCCAGGGTGCCCGGTGCTTGTGGGCCCATCCGCTCTGGACCCTGGACCGGGTTCGCCCTGTCAGGTCGGCGGTTGCCCGGTGAGCCCTGGAGCCGGTGGTGGACCTGCGGTGCGAGGAGCACGCGCTGTGGGCTTGCCTGGGACGGGACCTGGGGTCCCGGCCCTGGAGGGCCGTTGGACCCTCCCTGTGTTCTAGAGCTTCTGCTCTAATCAGTGCATGGACACGACAACGAGGCAGCGGCGGAGGCGGTCGGAGCTGACCAGGAGACGGATCCTGGAGGCTGCTCGGCGGCTGTTCAACGACCGTGGCACCGCGGCGGTCAGCACCAACCACATCGCCGCGGCGACCGGCATCAGCCCGGGCAACCTCTACTACCACTTCCGCGACAAGCACGACATCATCCGGGCGCTGCACGCCCACTACGCAGCCGCGCACGAGGATCGCTGGGAGCCAAGCCCCGACCCCACCCAGAACCTGGCACGGCTGGGCGAGAACCTGGCCGCGGGGATGGCATTGGCGTTCCAGTACCGGTTCTTGGAGCGTGAGATCCTTGCCCTGCTGCGCGCCGACCCCAAGCTGCAGGCCGCCTATCGGGAGTTCTACCAGCGTCGACTGGGGCAGTGGGTGGCGTTTGGGGAGCAGCTGGTGGCCCAGGGCGTGCTGCGGCCGCCACGCCCACCAAGGACCCTGCATGACCTGGCGGTGGCCATCTGGCTGATCGCCGAGAGCTGGATTGGCTTCCTGGACCTCACCGGCGATCCCGCAGACCCCCGGCAGGTGGCCAGGGGCGCCGACCTGGTCCTGGTCGCGCTGGAGCCCTACCTCACCGCCAAGGGCCGCCGCGCCGTGGCGGCCCTGGCGCCTGCGACCGCCCGGGGCGAGCAGGATGACGCAAAGGAGCAACCATGACACTGCACGTGATCGTCGGATCGGGCCCGGTGGGATCGGCGACCGCGATGCGGCTGGCCGAGCAGGGCCACCACGTCCGCCTGCTCAGCCGCTCGGGCGGCGGCCCCGCGGTTGAGGGGGTGGAGCGGGTCACCGCCGACGCTACCGACACCCAGCGGCTGGCCTCGCTGCTCAGGGGAGCCGAGGCCCTCTATAACTGTGCCAGCCCGCCCTACCATCGGTGGGCGACCGACTGGCCGCCGCTTGCCGCCGCGATGCTGGCCGCGGCCGAGCGGGCGGGCGTGGTGCTGGTCACCATGGGCAACCTGTATGGCTACGGGCCCGTCGACCACCCCATCAGTGAGCGCGACCCACTCCGCCCCACCGGCCCGAAGGGGAGGGTGCGGGCGGCGATCTGGACCCAGGCGCTGGCCGCGCACCAGGCCGGGCGGGTCCGGGTGACCGAAGCCCGCGCCGCCGATTACTTCGGCCCCGGCGCCCGCCAGCAAAGCCACCTCGGCCAGCGGTCGGTCCCCCGGCTGCTGCGCGGCCGACCCGTCCGCGTGTTCGGCGACCCGGACGCCCCCCACAGCTGGACCTACCTGCCCGACATCGCCGCCGCCCTGGCCACGCTGGGCACCGACCAGCGGGCGTGGGGTCGCGCCTGGCACGTGCCGACCAACCCGCCGATGCGCCAGCGGGAGGTCTTCGGGGTGCTGGCCCGCCTGGCCGGCGTGCCCACGCCCAGCGTCAGGGCCATGGCTGCCTGGCAGCTTCGGGTGGCGCGGGCGTTCGTGCCGTTCGTGCGGGAGCTGGAGGAGGTCGGCTACCAATTCCAGCGGCCGTTTGTGCTCGATTCCTCGGCCTACCAGACCACCTTTGGGACCCGACCAACCCCGATGCAAGACGCGCTGGCGGCCACGCTGGCGTGGTGGATCGGGCAGGGCCGCGCTGCGGCCTGACGGAAAGGAGCAACGACGATGAAGACGCTTGCCGAAACGACCCGACCGCCGCAGCTGCCCCCGCCCACTGCTGCCCGGGTGGCCTGGCGGCGCCGCGTGGCCCGGGTCGGCTCGCTGATCCAGCTCGGCTTTGCCGCGCTGTGGCTTGGCCGCGGGACGCTGGCCAGCGGCTGGCCGGCACGAGCGCCGATCGCACTGGCCCTGGTGGCGGCCGCCGTGTCCATCGGGGTGTGGGGGGAGCGGAGGACGCGGGGGCTGGCGCCACGGCCGGCGGGCCCGGCCGCCCGACCGCTGGAGCGGGCGGTCACCATCGCCACGCTGGCGCAACTGGCGGCCAGCTTCGGGCTGCCGCTGGTGGTGGCGGCGCTGGGCCGGCCCGACCTGATCGTGGGGACCGTGTCGGTGACCATCGGGATGCTGCTGCTGTGGCTCCGCACCAGGCTCGGAACCCCTGGGCACCTGGTGGCCGGCGTCCTGCTGGTGGTGGTGCCGGTGGGGCTGGCCGCGGCGCTGGCCGGCAACGCGCTGACGGCCGCCACGGGCCTGGCCACCGGGGTGATCCTGCTGGGCAGCGCCGTCGTCGGGGTGCGCTCGCTTGATCCGGCGGGGAGTCCCGATGGGGTCTGAACGCCGGCGCGGTCCCCGGTCGGCGCCCCAGCAGCGTGCGCAGGGCGAGCGGGCCGTGCGCTGGCTGCGGCGCAGCTACCGCACCGGCGCCGTCGTCGACGCTGCGGCCGCGCTGGCATGAGCTGCCCTGCGCGGCTATGGCCGGTGCGGCTGGCCCCCTGGGTAGGCCGTGACCGCCCGCAGTTCACCGACGGTATGGGAGCCGGCGTGGCGCTGCTGGCGGGGTGGACGCTGCTGCTGCTGTGGGCCGATCGCCGTCCGCTCCAGCACAAGGGTGTCCTACGGCTGACCATACTGGTAATCAGCGGGCTGATGGCCAAACGGCGAGCACGCCCGCCACGCCGGCCTCACCACCAGTCGTGCCTGGCCCCACGCGCGCGCTGCAGCTCGGCCTGCTCGCCCTGTTCGGCGCCAGCTATGGCCTGGCGCGACGCTTCAAGCAGTGAATGGAGGCACCAGATGGATCCAGCGATCTCACGGGCGGCTGATCACGGGATGCTCCTCGGGGATCGGGCGGGCCACGGCGCGGCGGCTGGCACGCGCGGGCTGGCCGGTGTACGCCACCGCGCAGCGACCGGCATCCATCCAGGACCTGGCTGGCAGCTGCACGATCCTGCCGCTGGACGTCACCGACGAGGCGTCGATGCAAGCAGCGGTGGCGGCCGTCGAGCGGGAGGCGGGAGCAGTCGGCGTGCTGGTCAATAACGCCGGCTACAGCCAATCCGGGGCGGTCGAGACAGTCCCGCTCGACCTCGTACACCGGCAGTTCGGGACCAACCTGTTCGGGGCGGTGCGCCTGACCCAGCTGGTGCTGCGCCGAATGCCCCAACAGGGCTTGGGGCGGATCGTCAACATCAGCTCGATCGGTGGCAAGCCGAGCTTTCCCGGCGGCGGTTTCTATCACGGCTCCAAGCACGCCCTGGAGGCGGTCAGCGACGTGCTCCGCTTCGAGCTGCGCCCTTCGGCGTCCAGGTGGTCGTGATCGAGCCCGGGTTCATCCGTTCCGGCTTCGCCGAAGCGGCGGTCCACGCTATGGGCTTGGTCGAGGGTGACGGGCCCTATGCCAGCTACAACGCCGCTGTTGCCGCCGCGACGATGGAGTTCTACGAGACCGGGCTGCTGGCGAGGCTGACGGGCGACCCGGACGACGTCGCCCGGGCGGTCCAGCAGGCGATCAGCGCACGACGCCCACGGCCGCGCTACCCGGTGACGGCCTCCGCCCGGCTGCTGCTCGCCCTTCGCGGGCTGCTCAGTGATCACGCCTGGGACCGCTTCCTGCGCCGCAGCATCCCCGAGCCCGACCACCAATGGATGGCCGGCGATGAGCGGCCGCATCAGGGCGTCAGCGAGCAAGGGGCCGGTGCGGAGGAGGAGCGGGCATGAGCAGGCCCAACCGCTCCTCGTCAGGACAGCGCGTGCGGCGTTCCACTCGCCGCGTGCCGGCCGAAGCCCTGCGGGAACTGCTGCAAGCCCCCCCGCGCGCCAACATCGCCTTCCGCACCGGCGACACGGTCCAGGCCGCGCCGGTGGCGTTCCGGTTCCAGGCCGGACGCTACTGGATCGGCGTCCCCCGGACCGATACTGGACCCCTGCTGGTCCCGGCGAGCTGGTCAAGCTGCTGATCGACGACGGACGCTGGTTCTTCCAGCTGCGTGGGCTGTGGATCCGCGGGCACACCGCCGCGACCGCCGGCCAGCCGCCCGGCGGCGCTCCTGGGTCGCTGGCCTGGTTGGAGCTTGTCCCCGACAAGGTGGTCGCCTGGGACTACGGAATCTTGCGTACGGTGGCCGACGATGACGCCTGACGATCCCCGGGTGCGGCAGTTCCTCACCCGGTCGATGACCATGCGGGTGGCGACGCTGTCGGCCAGCGGCGTGCCGCACCTCACGCCCCTGCGGTTCATCCACGACGGGCGAGCCATCTATGCCCTCACCAGGGGGACGTCGCCGGCCGTCCGCCACATCCGCCAACAGCCGGGCGTGGTGCTGCTGTTGGACGCCGAGCGGCCGACCGGCCCGGTGCTGCGGCTGCGGGCGCATGCGGCCGTCCGAGGCGAGCCGCAGCTGCGTGGGTGGTGGGAGCGGCGCGCCGCGACCAAGTACTTCCTGCGGCCGGGTGGCCTCTGGAACATGCTGCGGCACTGGCGCAACCTCCCGACGTGGGCCCGCACCCGCCGCAGCACCATGCCGGCCGACACCGTGCTGATCGAGTTCGTGCCGGAGGCCGCCGAGTTCGTGCCCCGACCGTCTGCCGGCGAGGTTGGCCGCGTTCAAGGCGGGTGCGCGTAGCAGGCGAGCAAGGAGGTCGACCGGAACGTCGCCTTGCTAGCTGACGGTGCAGGGCACGCTGGCGAGAGCCTGCGGGCAGTAGGCCCCTTTCTCGGATGGTCGTTCGGGTCGGAGCCCAGCCGGCGCTCGCCACCGCTTGAGCTGGTGACCGTGACCCGCCTGGTGGCAGGGTCGATCGCGAGGGCGGTATGGTCGAGCAGCAGCCGGTGCGCCTGCTCGAGTTCGTGCTGGTGCGGTGGGCCAGCGAACGCCCGAGGACTGGAGTGAGGTTCGCGCCCAGCGCTCACACGTGCCGGCTGGTGCCAGCAAGTGACGTTAACTAGCTGGCCGACCTGGCAGTCGAAGGGATGCCTTGCTCGCAGGTTGGGTCGGGCGCGTCCGAAGACGGGACCGGGAGACTTCACAAGGCGTCACCGGTCCGGCTCATCGCCCCAGTCGCACGGCGGTTCCCGCTGGTGGTGGGGGCAGCCGTCCTGGGTGGAGCACCGCGTCGAGGATCTCGACGTTGACAAGACGGGGACCCGACGGGAGCAGTAGGCGCTGGCGTCGACCGCCACGATCGCCTCGGCGCCGGCCAACTCGGGTCGCTGCAGCAAGGTTCGTCTGGCTTCGTCGGCGGCCGCTTGGAGGCCGTAGCCGCAGGGCATGAACACCACCACCTGCGGCGCCGCGGCGTCGATCTGCTCCCACGTCACCCGCACCGAGGGGGCGCCCGGACAAGCGAGCAGCGCCTCCGCGCCGGCGACATGCAGCATCTCCGGCACCCAGTGCCCGCCGTTGAACGGCGGATCGCCCCACTCCAGCGCGAACACCCGGGGCCGTTCCAGCCCCTCAACGGCAGCTCGAACGCTGGCGAGTCGCTCCCGCAGGCCGGCGACGACCTCCCGGGCCCGCTCCTGGACCCCGGCGGCCCTGCCGACCTGCAGCACGCCGTCCAAGACTTCCTCCAGCGAGCTGGGATCCAGGGACACGACCTCGGCCTGGCAACCCAATGTTGCGTGGTCGCCTTCTCCGGGCGGCTCTGGGTCGGGGCGTCGGGCAGACGGCCGCTGCACCGATCTTCCCAAGTTGGGGCATATCGGTTATCGTCCGGTCCTGCCCGGAGCTGCGGGTTGCGCATGTGCGACAGGGACCCCAGTGGCGGGCTTGGCGACGAC
>WNFU01006736.1_pt1 | contig 14186 bp, 11 predicted proteins | sample 5400121 | NCBI WGS metagenome assembly WNFU01 (sample SAMN13153360, study PRJNA577476) | soil metagenome | isolation source: 100 cm soil or saprolite under grassland replicate 1 | place: USA:California | collected 2016-06-15
TGGCGCCGTCCCATCCGAGAGTACCGTTTCATAGATGCTCTCCCAGTGTTTATCGGCGACGACAATACGGTACCGAATCGGGACTTTGGTGCGCTTACCGTCGCTGCTGCGGAGCTTCAGGACGCCGTTGACCTCGAGATTTTCGGGAGGCGTTCGCGAGCGAAGTTCGGCCGCCAGTTCCTGGCCCTTGGCAATTGAGCTTTCGCTCGGCTTGTTCGCAGCGGCGGTGAGAAGGTTTAGACTCAGCGCGGCGAGTATTGCCACTCCGGCATTTCCCCGGCGAATCATCGTGCGCGCAGGGCGAGCGGGAGAACTTCCGATATGTACCGCACGAAGTGCACCTTGATCTTCTGCTGGACCTCCGCTGGAATTTCTACCAGGTCCTTTCGATTCTGCTCCGGCACGATGACGTGCTTGATCCCGGCGCGGTTCGCCGCGAGGATTTTCTCCTTCAGCCCGCCGATCGGCAGGACGCGTCCCCGCAAGCTGATCTCTCCGGTCATGGCCACGTCGGAGCGCGTGCGCCGCCGCGTCAGCAGCGACGCCAGAGCAGTAACAATCGCCACGCCCGCGCTCGGGCCGTCTTTGGGCGTCGCGCCGGCAGGCACATGGATGTGGATATCCGATTTGTCAAAGTCGGCCAGGTCCACCTCCAACGCCTTGGACTGACTGCGCAGATACGTTAATGCGGTCTGGGCGCTTTCCTTCATCACGTCGCCCAGCGAGCCGGTCAACAGCAGTTTACCGGACCCCGGCATCCGGCTCGCCTCGATGAAGAGAATGTCGCCACCCACGGGAGTCCACGCCAGACCGATCGCGACCCCGGATTCGGTAATCGCCTCGGCCGTCTGCGACTCATACTTCTCCGGTCCCAGGTACTCGGCCAGATCGGCGGGGCTGATCGTCAATGGCTCGAGCATCGTCCGGCGGCTGACAATTTTCCGCGCGGACTTGCGCGCCAGCGAGGCGATTTCGCGTTCCAGTTGTCGGACACCCGCCTCACGGGTGTAGTCGTGGATCACGCGTCTCAAGGTGCCGTCCGCGATCCGCACCAGCTTGGGCTTCAGGCCGTGTTCCTCCAACTGGCGTGGCACCAGGTAACGCTTGGCGATCTGCAACTTCTCCATCGCCGTGTAGCTCGGTAACTCGATCACTTCCAAGCGGTCGCGCAGTGCAGGATGAATCGGGTCCATCCAATTCGCCGTGGTGATGAACAAGACGCGCGACAAATCGAACGGGAGATCGAGATAGTTGTCCGTGAAGGTGCAGTTTTGCTGCGGGTCGAGCACCTCGAGCAGCGCCGCAGCCGGGTCGCCGCGAAAGTCCGAACCGACCTTGTCAATCTCGTCGAGGAGGATGACGGGATTGTGGCTCTCCACCCGGCGCAAACTCTGGATGATCCGCCCCGGCATCGCGCCCACATATGTTCGGCGGTGGCCCCGAATTTCCGCTTCGTCTCTCATCCCGCCGAGCGCGATTCGAACAAACTTCCGTCCGAGCGCGTCGGCTACGCTTTTGCCCAGGGAAGTCTTGCCCACCCCGGGCGGACCCACCAGACATAGAATCGGTCCCTTCAGCTTGTTTTTGAGCTTGATGACGGCCAGGAATTCCAGCAGCCGATCCTTGACCTTGTGCAGCCCGTAATGTTGCTCATCCAGGATACGCTCGGCCACTGCCAGGTCCAGTTTGTCATCCGTGGATTTCGCCCAGGGCAGGCTCACGACCCAATCCAGATAGTTCCTGGTGACCGTGTATTCCGGCGTCGTGGACGGGATCTGCTGCAGCCGCTCCAGTTCCTTCAACGCCACCTTCCGGGCGTCCTCGGGAAGCTGGACTTTGTCAACCTGTTCGCGCAGCGCGTTGACGTCGCTGACCGCCGGATCGGTTTCGCCCAACTCGCGCTGAATCGCCCGCATTTGTTCGCGGAGGAAAAAGTCGCGTTGGCTCTTGCTCATGGAGGTGGCGACTTCCTTCTGAATTTTTGAGCCGAGCGTCAGTACCTCCAATTCCCTGCTCAGCAGCGGCAGCAGGCGCGTCAGGCGTTCCTTTACAATGTTGGTCTGGAGCAAATGCTGCCGCTCTTCCAGGCTCAGGTTGAGGTTGGCAGCGATGAGGTCGGTGAGTTTTCCGGGCAGTTCTGTATTGATCGCCGCGATCTTCACCTCGTCGGTCATCGCGGGCGAGAGATTGATGATCTCCTGGAATTGGCGCTGCGCGTTGCGCGCCATGGCCGTCATTTCAAGGGAATCGTCAACCACATCTCGCAGCACCTCGATGTGCGCCCGGAGATACGGTTCTTCGGTCTCGTAGTGGAGAACGCGGAATCGCCTCAGCCCTTCCACCAGCACTCGAACGCTGTTGTCCGGGAACTTCAACATCTTCAGGACTCGCACGGCGCATCCGTGGCTCCACAGTTCGGCTGGTTTTGGGTTTTCAAGCTCCGGTTTCTTCTGCAACACCAACCCGATAAAGCGGTCGCCGGCAACCACATCGTCAATCAGGCGGATGCTCGAGGCCGATTCGACCAGCAGCGGCGATACCATCCCTGGAAAAATGACGATGTCGGACAAACCGAGGATCGGCAACACATCCGGGAGTGACTTGCCGGCCCGGGTAATGGTTGTATCTCCACCTCCGGGGGCAGTGCCTAGAATGCTGATAAACTCTGTGTCAGGCGAGGTCATGTCGTGGCGGCCACGTACGTTAGATGCAGGAGCCGGCCCAAAAGTTCAGAGAATCCTACTCGTCCTGGGCGGAGACTGAGACAGAATGCGGCTTTTCGGACGCTTGGCCCTGCTCCGGCACATCGATGCGCAAAAACCCGTTCTGATACGCCGCCTTGGCCTGGCCGAGATCGTAGCCCGGCGGCAGCTCAATAATGCTCTCGAACGCGCCATAGTTGATTTCCATGACGAGAAACGTGCATTTCGGTGCGCGGCAGCCATCGGGTCGATGTCCGCTGATTTTCAGTCGGTGTCCTTCCACCGTCAGTTCCAGGTCCTCACGGCGCATGCCGGACAGCTCGACCTTTATGACGAGCCCGTTTTCGGTCACATAAACGTCCGTATTGGGAACCCAGTAGGTTTCGGAGGAGGAATCAAAACCGCTGGTTTGCGGTCGTTTTACGAAATGTAATGCCGTGGAAACTTTGTTTAGGGCCATGTTCAGGGGAAATTATACCATTTGGGGCAACCCTTCAAGCAGGAGTCACCCGGATTTTACCACGATCTGGGGCCGCTCACCCCTGCGCGCGTGAAAGACAATGGAGCCTTTAGCGGCGGACTGACTCGTACAACCACAGTGCGCGTCGCGCCGAAAACCGAACCTGCGCGGGCGAATCCGGGCCCAAAAAAACAGGCCCGCTGTCACCGCAACGATGACCAAAGCTGCCGCTTGCTGCCAATCCATAATCCCCACAGTAAGTCGAAGAATGACGCTTATCAACAAAATGTTCCGTCAATCGCCGCCGGCACCGGCGGGGGCACGACGAAGGTCTTCCAGGTCCTACAGGGCCCTCACCGCGGAGCGGTGCGCCGAGAAGTGACATTCTCGGGTCGCGAGTAGATATTCATTGTCTCCCCGCGCAGGAAGCCGATCAGGGTCTGACTGCTTTCTCGAGCAAACTCCACCGCCAGGCTGGACGGCGCCGAGATCGCCGCGACCACCGGAATTCGCGCGGCCAGCGCCTTCTGCAAGATCTCGAACGACGCCCGTCCACTGACCATGAGGATGTGACGGTCGAATGGAAGCCGGCCTTGCAAGAACCCCCAGCCGAGAACCTTATCCACTGCATTGTGCCGCCCAACATCCTCGCGGAGCACAACCAGCTTCCCGCGCAGGTCGAACACCGCCGCCGCGTGCAATCCCCCGGTCTGCGCGAACGCCTTTTGCGCCGATCGTAGCTGATCGGGAAGGCCGCGCAACCGCTCCTGCGAAACGGTAACACCGGGTGCCACGGGCAAGAAGTGGCGATGGACTGCTTCAATCGATGCCTTGCCGCAAAGACCACAGCTCGACGCGGCGAATACGTGACGAGTCAACTGTTCGAAATCCACTTCCACCGACGGCGCGAGAAACACGTTCAACGTATTCTCCGGGGCCGCGCCCCGCCGGGAGAGCGCAATTTTCAGTACCTCACCGCGCGTTCGGACCAGTCCCTCACTCAACAAAAAGCCGGCGGCTAATTCGGCGTCGTGTCCGGGGCTGCGCATGATCACGGCGACGCTGCGGCCGCGCACGCGGATCTCCAACGGTTCCTCAACCGCCACTCGATCCGTTGCCCGACGGGTCCGGCCGTTCCCGCGCCGGCGCCAGACGGCTGTCGGGGCCGTCTCTGAGGCCGTTGAGTTTCTCGCCTGCCGCCGTGGACCCACAGAATGAATCGTCCGTTTCATTTCCCATCCGCCAAGATCATACCCAGTCGTAGTTGAAACTGATGCTCACGCGTTCACCGGAAACCGGATTGAGCGTCACTTCGTGTCGCAACCAGCTTTCGAACAGCAGAACCTTGCCCGCTTCAGCCCGATAGCTCACGTATCGGCGGTTTTCCGACCGGCAATCAGCCCGTTTCGGCGGCGCCGCCATGAACCGGCTTAGCCGCGGATCTTCAAATTTTAGGCCGGGACAACCTGTGGGCGTGCGGACGTAATAGGTCCCGCTGATGACCGACAGCGGATGGAGATGCAGCCCGTGTGCCGTCTGGCGTGGCATGAAGTTCAACCAACAGTCGGTCATGCGCAGCTTGCGTCCTTGTAGGTCCATCTCGAGACGCCGCACGAATGCGCGCACGTGTCCCGCGATCTTCCGTTCCAGTTCCACGAAGGTGGAGGAAAACTGATGTAGCTTGTCGAGCGAGCCATAGGAGGTGTAGCCGCCCGGATAATTCGCCTTCGACCATCGCCGGCCCGCCGTGTCAACGTCGCGAAGCTGGTAACACTCCTTAAGCAACTCCGCGTTGAACCTCCGCCAACTCCGGCGCTGCAGCGTCGCGCTGTAAATGAGGGTGGGAAACCAGGCTTGAATCGCCATGGGCGCAAACAGCGTCGCGGTTACGGCGCCTTTTTAACTCTCACCCGCGAGTTGTAGTCCGGCACGCCCCCGGCGGGATCGGTGACGCCGTGGCGGATGATCACGTTGCCTTCCGGCCAGTGGATTTGGAGGTTGCGCCTCGCGATGGCGGCGAGGAAGACGCGACCTTCGAATACGCCCAGCTCGTTCTTCAGAACCACCCGTTCACCCTGCACCAGGTGCAGATCCGCTGCATCGTTCGGGTTCATTAGCACGGCATCGCGCGGCGCACCGGTGATCGGATCCACTTCGGCATAAACCAGTGAATTGAACTGCTTCCCGCGGCGCGTGCTGACTTTGAATTCGGCCTCCGCCAGCGCCGACTCCGGCAATGGCACGGCCCGGAAGTGCGCTTTGCCGTCCGCCGTAGGGAATTTCCAGTCGGCGCAGAGATGCGGCCCGCCGTATTGTATCGCGTCGCCGGTCTGCTTGAGGTTTTGGACGCCGTCGTAAAACGGAACCAGCCTGGCAATCTCTTCGCGCATCTTCCAGCCGGTCTCGCAGCCAAGCAGATGGGCGCGGTCCGGATGAACCGCTGCAGCGATATCCCGCAGGATCTTCCACTCGGCCTTCGCTTCACCCACGGAGCGCGGTAGTTCCGGGCTGAACATCACCCGGCGTTCGGTGCTGGTCTGGATGCCGCCGTCATCCTGCTCGTAGCGCGTCTTGGCCGGTAGCAGAATTACTTCCTCCGTTGCCTCAATGAACATCTGGTCGGTCAGGATGATGTCCTGGTGCACGCGCACGGGTACGTTGGCCAAAGCCTGGCGCACGTATTGCGGCTCCGGCAGCGTCCGGAGAAAATTCCCTCCCAGACAGTAGAGCAAATCGAGCTGGCTGCGGGCGCACGCCTCCACCATCTCCGGCGCCGTCAGACCAACCCAATCCGGCACCTCAAACCCGTACTGATCGGACAGCCGTTTGGCATTCTCACGGTTGATGGGCTGGCCGCCCGGAAAGACCGTCGCGTAGGCCCCCATCTCGGCCCCTCCCTGAACGGAGGAATGACCGCGAATCGGCATCAGCCCGCATTTTTCGCGTCCCACAAAGCCTTTGGTCAACCCAAGGTTCAAGATCATTTGCACGGAGTCTCCCCCAAACGCGTGCTGGGTGATGCCCATGCTCCAGACGAGCACCGCGGTTTTGGCGTCGCGGATCAACCGGGCAAACTCCTCCATGCTCCGCCACGGCAGGCCCGACTGGTTCTCGATTGTGGCCCAATCCAGACGCTCCGCCGCCTCCTTCAACTCCGCGAAGCCACCGGTATGACCCTCGATGAACGCTCCGTCCTGCCAACCGTTGGCGAACAGGATTTTCAGGACGCCATACAGGAACGCGATATCGCCGCCTTGCGACACCGGGAACCAGTAATCCGTGATGGCCGTGCCGAAAACCGCGCTGCTCAGCGTGGAAGGGACCCAGTAACGCTCCATCCCCGGCTCCCGAAGCGGATTCACGAGCACGATCCTGGTCCCGAGCCGTTTCGCCTCATGGAGATATTTCGTCGTGACCGGTTGATCGTTGGCCGGATTTGCGCCGAAAAAGATGATCAGGTCGCTACCGTACCAATCCCGGTAGCTGCACGTTGTCGCCGCGACACCGACGGCATGCTTCATGGCCGCGGTGCTCGGGGCGTGGCAAAGACGCGCGGCATTATCGACGTTGTTCGTTCCCAGGAAGCGCGCCACTTTTTGCGCCATGTAATATACCTCGTTCGTCACTCCACGCGACGTGACGAACAGTGCCCAGCGTCTGGCGTCCGTTGCCCGGATTCTCGTCGCGATGCGGCGGCAGGCGTCCTCCCAGGAAATGCGGCGGAACCCTCGCGCGCCGCGTTCGCGAACCATTGGGAATGACAAACGGCCCAGTTCGCGAAGCTGCGTGTTGTCGAGGGTTTCCAGCTTGGAGACATCGTCCAGCAACCTCACGTCGAGCGCTGGCATCGTGTTCAGCCGAAGCAGATTCAGACGTGTCATGCACAGGTGAACGCCTTTGATGGTCCAATCGTGGAAGCCGGCGACCCCCAGCGCACACCCGTCGCACACGCCCTGGCTGAGCACCTTCCAGGCGTAATTCAGGTTGTCGCGGTTCTTCCACGCAACTTTCACCATGTCGCGAAAGTGCTTCGGCTTGGTCTGGCCCAGACCAAACGGAACCGCCGACTTCAGCCGGGCCTTCCAGTCTTTCCGTATTCGATGCGAAGGGTTCACCCCGAAAACAGCGGTCGGAACCAAGTCATGCCCGTGGGCCGCGGATGGCAAACAGCGGCTGGAGTTCAACCATCGCCGCTTCCTCAAGGAGTGGGCTGGTTGCCCTGGTGTCGATCCTTAAAGGTCAGCTCGGCGAGGCCGGACTTATCGAGTTCACCCAACCCTTCCTTGACCATGCGCTCGTACTGCTTCTTGGTCGCGGCTGCCAGCGGCAAGTTGAGCTTGTGATCCTTCGACAGTTTGAGCGCGATTCCCGAGTCCTTGGCTGCGTGCGCCGCCGAGAAAAAGCAGGAATGCTCGCGGTTCTGCATGTCTTCGCCATCGGTCTGGAGCACGCGCGAGTTGGCGCCTGTCTGCGAAAACACTTCGCGCAACATACCCAGATCGAGGCCGAGCGCATGACCCAAACCGAGCCCCTCGGCCAAAGCCGCCGTGTTGATGTTCATCACCATGTTAACCAGCGCCTTGACTTCCGCCGCCTTTCCGGCCGGCCCAATATAACGCGGCGAAGCACTGAGCTTCTCCAAGATCGGCTTGGCGCGCTCGAATGCCTCCGGTTTCCCGCCACACATCAGGTAAAGTGTTCCTTCCCGCGCCTGGGTGATGCTGGATGCCATGCAGCCCTCCAGCGATTGGGCGCCGGCTTTCTCGGCTTTGGACTCGACCCAGACGTGCAGCGCAGGCGTGACGGTTGCGCAGTTAATGAAGATTTTGCCGCGACCCCGGCTGAGCAGACCGCCCGTGTAAATTTTCTTCATCGCCTTGTCGTCGGTGACAACGGTGATGATCACGTCGGCGAGCTTCGTTACCTGCTTGAGATCTGCGCAGGCCTCCGCGCCCAATTCCTGGGAGAGCGATTGCGCTGCGGACGCGTTCACGTCGTAAACCGCGACGACCGAATAACCCACATCCTTCAGCCGGCGCGCCATGTTTGCTCCCATCCGACCGACTCCCACGAATCCAATGTTTTCTGCCATAATTCTCTCTTGTTTGTTGTTGAATTTGATCCGCTGGACGCCCACGTCAGTTCGGCGTCCGACATTCTCGGGAAACCTGTTCCGCGACTCTAAGCGAAGTCTTTCGAACGGGCACGCTTTTTCCATCCGGAACAACAAACCGCGCTCGGCCGAGTGTCGAAACTCCCGAGCACTCAATCCTTCCGCACTCTTGTGGCGCCGCCACCCTGTTGGTAATGGCTTTCCAGGCGTCCAGGCTCAGAGCGCTTCACGGGCGTCAAACAAACCGCCGTTACCAGCGGGCAAGGTTGACTTGCGCGACGCTAACTGCGTACCGCCGCTGGGCCTCGATGGGCGTTGAACTGTGCCAAACCAGATTGTGACAGAAATGCAATTCACTGCGACAGGCTGGCGCGTGTGGCACAATTACTCAGCCCGACTTTCGGAGGGTCATCATGTCTAACGCGCTTTAAATCAATGGTCTGGCTCAGGATGTGTTCGGTGGCATTTGGGATGCTGAAGCTTGGAGCGAGGTCTTTATGGCTAAAGTATTAGGCATTGATTTAGGAACAACGAATTCCTGCATGGCAGTCATGGAAGGCGGGGAGCCCGTTGTGCTTGAAAACTCCGAAGGCAAACGCACCACGCCCTCTATTGTTGCTTTCACCAAGACAGGCGAGCGCTTGGTCGGCGACGCCGCCAAGCGCCAGGCAGTAACCAATTCGCGCAATACCGTTTACTCGATCAAGCGCTTCATGGGGCGTAAATTCGAAGAGGTCCAGGAAGAAATCAAGCGCGTTCCCTACAAAGTGGTTCGCGCGTCCAATGGCGACGCCGCGGTCGAAGTCGAAGTGGAGGGCAAACCCAAGCTGTTCAGCCCGCCAGAGATTTCGGCGATGATTCTGTCGAAGCTCAAGGCGGACGCGGAAATGCGCTTAGGGGAAAAGATCACCCAGGCGGTCATTACCGTTCCGGCTTATTTCAATGATTCGCAGCGCCAGGCCACCAAGGACGCCGGCCGCATCGCCGGCCTGGAAGTGTTGCGCATTATCAATGAGCCCACGGCAGCGTCTCTGGCCTACGGACTGGACAAGAAAAAGGATGAAAAGATCGCTGTTTATGACCTCGGTGGCGGCACTTTTGATATCTCCGTTCTGGAAATTGGTGACGGTGTCTTTGAGGTAAAGGCCACCAACGGCGATACTCACCTGGGTGGTGACGACTGGGATAACCGCATCATGGATTGGATCCTCGACGAGTTCAAAAAAGAGCACGGCATGGATCTGCGGAAGCAGCCGGACGCGCTCCAACGCATCAAGGAAGAGGCTGAGAAGGCCAAGATTGCGCTCTCCAGCGCCCAGCAGTACGAAATCAACTTGCCGTTTATCACGGCGGATGCCAGCGGGCCAAAGCACATCAGCATGAAGCTGACACGGGCCAAGATGGAGCAACTTTGCGACGACCTCTTCGAACGCACCATCACGCCAGTCAGGAACTGCCTTAAGGACGCGAACGTCACCCCGGACCAGATCGATGAACTCGTCCTGGTCGGCGGTATGACCCGCATGCCCCGCGTCGTTGAAACCGCCCGTTCGCTGGTCAACAAGCCGCCGCATCAGGGTGTCAATCCGGACGAAGTTGTTGCCGTCGGAGCGGGGATTCAGGGCGGCGTGCTGAAGGGCGAAGTCAAGGACGTGCTGCTACTCGATGTGACGCCGCTTTCGCTCGGTATCGAAACGCTCGGCGGAGTGTTCACCAAGCTCATCGAGCGCAACACAACAATTCCAACTCGCAAATCGGAGATCTTCTCAACCGCCTCGGACAATCAACCGGGCGTGGAAATCCATGTCCTGCAAGGCGAGCGCCCCCTGGCCCGGGATAACAAGACGATCGGCAAATTTCATTTGACCGACATCCCGCCCGCCCCCCGCGGCGTGCCGCAGGTCGAGGTCACCTTCGATATCGACGCCAACGGCATCCTGCACGTGAGCGCGAAAGATCTCGGCACCGGTAAGGAACAGAAAATCACAATCACGGCCAGCAGCGGCCTCTCCAAGGACGAAGTCGAAAAGATGCGCAAGGACGCCGAGACGCACGCTGAAGACGACCTCAAGCAACGGGAAGAGATTGAGGTTCGCAACGACGCCGATAACGCCGTCTATCGCTCGGAAAAAATGCTCAAAGACAATGCCGACAAGATTTCCGGCGACGACAAGAGCAAAATCGAGAAGGCGATTAATGAAGTTAAGGACGCGCTGAAGGGCAGCGACGTCCCGGCGATCAAGTCGGCAAGCGAGAAGCTGAACGAGGCCTGGCAGACCGTGTCGGCCGAACTCTATAAGGCGGCCGCCGGGAAGACTCGTCCGTCGAAGTCGCAAAGCGGTGGCAAAAGAGAAGACGACACCGAACCGAAGTCGAAGTCCGGCCGCGGCGGCAAGGACGAGGGTCCGGTTATCGATGCCGAGGTCGTGGACGAAAAGAAGAATTAGGCTTTCAGCGGGCAGCCAACGCAGCCAGACGGCTCGCGCGGAGGCTTCGGTCTGGGCGCCCAAGAGATTTCCCGCCTGCGAGTGCGGCGGGATTTGATTCGGAACCAAATCAAATCAACAAAAGGACACAGAACGTATGGCACTAAATGTTAAACCACTTGGAGATCGGCTCCTGGTTGAGCCGCTCGAAGAGAAGGAAGTCAAGAAGGGCGGAATCATTATTCCCGACACCGCCAAAGAAAAGCCGACCGAAGGCGTCGTCGTCGCGCTGGGCACCGGCAAAACCGATGACAACGGAAAGAAGATTCCGTTTGAAGTCAAGAAAGGGGACCGCGTGCTGGTGAGCAAATACGGCGGCACCGAGATCAAGCTGGATGGCAAGGAGTACAAAATCATGAGCTCCGACGACATCCTGGCGATTATTGAGTAACCAACCAACAACGAGACAAAAGAAGCACTATGGCAGCAAAACAACTATTGTTTGATGAGGCGGCGCGTCAGGCGGTCCTGCGCGGCGTCACCAAGCTCTCCAAGGCCGTAACGGCCACACTGGGTCCTAAGGGCCGCAACGTCGTGCTCGACAAAAAATTCGGCTCCCCCACCGTCACCAAAGACGGCGTCACCGTGGCGAAGGAAATCGAGCTCGAAGACCCGTACGAAAACATGGGCGCACAAATGGTGCGCGAAGTCGCCAGCAAGACCAGCGACGCCGCGGGCGACGGCACCACCACCGCGACCGTGCTGGCCGAAGCGATCTATCGCGAAGGCCTGAAGTTCGTCACCTCCGGCGCCAACCCGATCGGCATCCAACGCGGCATCGGAAAGGCGGTCGAAGCCGCGGTCGCTCACCTCGACAAGATAGCCAAGAAGGTCAAGGACAAGGAAGAAATCAAACAGGTCGCGACCGTTTCTGCCAACTGGGACACGCAAATCGGTGAGATCATTGCCGACGCGATGGACAAGGTTGGTAAGGACGGGACCATTACGGTCGAAGAGGCGAAGTCGATCGACACGACGCTCGAGGTGGTCGAAGGCATGCAGTTCGACAAAGGCTATCTCTCGCCCTACTTCGTCACCAACGCCGAGACGATGGAGTGCAAGCTGGAGGACGCCTATGTCCTGATCTACGAAAAGAAAATCAGCAGCCTTAAGGACCTGCTTCCGGTCCTGGAGAAGATCGCCAAGGTCGGCAAACCGCTGTTGATCATTGCGGAGGAAGTCGAAGGCGAAGCGCTGGCCACACTCGTGGTCAACAAGCTCCGTGGCACGCTCAACGTTTGCGCCGTCAAGGCCCCGGGCTTCGGCGACCGTCGCAAGGCCATGTGCGAAGACATTGCCATCCTCACCGGTGGCAAGTTCATCAGCGAAGACCTCGGCATCAAGCTCGAGAACCTGCAACTTGACGACCTCGGCCGGGCCAAGAGCATTGTCGTGGACAAAGAAAACACCACGATTGTCGAAGGCTTCGGCAAGAGCTCCGAGATCCAGGGGCGGGTCAACCAGATACGCCGCCAGATCGAGGAGACGACGAGCGATTACGACCGCGAGAAACTGCAGGAACGTCTCGCCAAGCTGGCCGGCGGCGTGGCGGTGATCAACGTGGGCGCGGCGACAGAAACCGAGATGAAGGAGAAGAAAGCTCGGGTCGAAGACGCCCTGCACGCCACGCGCGCGGCCGTCGAGGAAGGGATTGTCCCGGGCGGCGGTGTGGCCCTGGTTCGCTGTCTGCAGGCAATCGAGGGGGTCAAGGGGGCCAACGACGACGAGAGGATCGGCGTGGATATCGTCAAGCGCGCCATCGAATTCCCGACGCGCGAACTGGCCAACAACGCGGGCGTCGAAGGTTCGGTCGTCGTCGAAGAAGTCAAACGCCGCAAAGGCAACGAAGGCTACGACGTCTCCACGGGCGACTATACGGACCTGGTGAAGGCAGGCGTAGTCGATCCAAAGAAGGTTACGCGCACAGCCTTGCAGAACGCGGCCTCCATCGCCGGTCTGCTCCTGACAACCGAATGCCTGATCACCGAAATACCGGAGAAGAGGGAGAAGGCTCCGGCCGGACACGGTGGCGGTCACGGTATGGGCGACATGGACTACTAAGCCGCCGAGATCGTCGGAGGAACCGAGTCATATTCAGGCGGGGCTGGCGTGAGCCAGCCCCGCTTTCATTCCTGGCGTTTCAGGGTGGCGTCAAACCGAGTTCGACTCGACCGCACTCCTTCGCGCGAGCTGGGCGCCTGCTGGGAAATGGTCCTCGCGCGCGGCGCCGTCACAAGTCAATCCGTATTGCGCGTTACCGGCGTCCAGGTGGAGGCGACGCGATTTCGCCTGACATGGCCTGGCAAGGCCGGCAAAACCCCTAAGGTGCTGGGTGGCGACGTGGCGACCGGGCCTTATCAAGCCGTGCAAACCAACACCGCCACGACCGATGGTTCACTGAGCGTTGCGCTCCCAGTGACCGGAAATGCGATGTTCTTCTTGGTCGAGGAAGCCCCCTGAGCGCCGCTTACTGGCACGCGGCGAAGATTTCATCCAGCCGACGCAGGCGGCGCGACACATCCCGGGCGATATTCAGGATCAGGATACTGTATTGATCCGGCCGGGCTTGAAACAGTTCGTAAAAGGCCACCGACGGGAGTTGGAACAGCGTCAATTCAGACACGGCTTGGACCGTCGCCGCGCGCGGCAGGGTTTCGAGGATGCACATTTCACCGAAGAAATCTCCCGCCTTCAGCTGTGCGAGTTCGACTTCGTCAGACCGGTCGAACCGCTTGCAGACTCGGACCGCGCCGGACGCGATGAGGTAAAGCTGATTCCCGGGTTCTCCCTCGCGCAGAATCACTCCCCCCGACGGCACCGAGGTCTGTCGCGCACGCGCCGTCAGCATGGCGAGAGCGGAATCGTCGAGGCCGGCGAAAATCGTGACGTTCTTGAGGTCCAGATTCACAGAACGAGTATAGAGCTATGGCCGACGTAAACGAAGAGAAAAACCGGGAGAAATCTTTAGCCTTTGAGCTTCGAGAGCTTTGACGTGCCTCAATAAATCTTGCAACTGAAACACCTTTGGATGTGTATTTCGAACCAAGGCGAAATTTCCTCAAAGGAGTCTTGGGCGGCACCGGCTTGCTGGCAAGTAGTGGCGCCATTTCATTGGCCGATTCGGTGATCGGCGAAGCCGCTGGCGCGCGGCCGGCCTACCGCGGACCGAATGTCATTGTCATTCGTTACGGGGGCGGCGCGCGGCGGCGTGAGTCGATTGATCCGGAGCACACGTACAGCCCGTTTCTCTGTCGCGAACTGACCAAGCGCGGCACCCTTTTCAAGAACATGGAGATCGCCCAGATCGACGGGCTCAATACGAGTCACGGCGAAGGCACGCTCAATATCGTCACCGGCAAGTATGACAAGTATAAAGACGTCGCCGGCAAATTTCTGGGAGCGCGTTTCGAGCCGAAGGTGCCGAC
>WNFU01006467.1_pt1 | contig 14178 bp, 15 predicted proteins | sample 5400121 | NCBI WGS metagenome assembly WNFU01 (sample SAMN13153360, study PRJNA577476) | soil metagenome | isolation source: 100 cm soil or saprolite under grassland replicate 1 | place: USA:California | collected 2016-06-15
CGGTGATCACGCAGGACGCCGCCGACGTGTTGAGCACGCAGCTGGGCCAGGCCGTGGTCGCCAACGCGGCAACCCAGGTGTTGATGCGCCAGGCCCCGCAGGCCATCGACGCGGTCGCGGAGGCGTTCGCGCTGACCGCGGAGGAGCGGCATCTGTTGTTGCAGGCCCGTCCGGGCGAGGCGCTGCTGGTGGCGGGCTCCCACCGGGTCCGCTATCAGGTGGTCGCCTCGGCCGAGGAATTGGCGTTGGTGCTGACCAGCGGCCAACCCACCGAACCTGCCGCGCCGCCGGGCGGGCAACGCCTGTTGATGCCCGACGACGACGCCGACCTGTTCTGACCGGTGGGAGTAGGCCATGCTGTTGCACACACCGCCGTCACCGACGCCCGGGCCGATGCCGACACTGTCGCCGTCGGTGACGCCGCTGCCGGCGCCGCCCGGGCTCGGGCCGCTGCTTCACCATCTGATCGGGTCGTTGCCGTCGTGGCCGTGGCTTGCCGGCATCGCCCTAGTCGTCGCGGCCGGGTGGGTGGCCGGCTACGGCCGGTTGCTGACCTGGCGCCACCAGCTGCTGGTGCGCCACGCCCGGCAGGTCGACATCGTGCCGCCACCCGAGGTGGATCCGGCCGGCGCGGCGCAGTTCTGGGCCACCGTGTACGGCACACTGCACCGCACCTGGTGGCGCCGCCTGCGGTACGGCACCCCGCACCTGGCCTACGAGTACCGCTGGGCCGGGCGGGCGCTGACCATCACCGTCTGGGTACCCGGCACCGTCGCCGCCGCCGCGGTCGCCATGGCGGCCCGCGCCGCCTGGCCCGCGGCCACCGTCACCGTCCACGACGACCCGACCCCGCCCATCCCGCTTGATGTCAGCGCGGCGGCTGGTGGGGCGCTGCTGCCGGTGCTGGCCGAGGTGTACCCGCTGCGGGTCGACCACGACACCGACCCACTCCGCCAGCTGGTGGCGGCGGGTACCGGGCTGCGCCACCACGAACACGCCTGTATCCAGGTGCTGGCCCGACCCGCCCCGCCACGCCGCGTCGCCCGGCTGCGCCGTACCCCAGCCCAGCTGCGCGACCCAGCCGCCGCCCGCGGTCTGGACGCCGCCGCCCCGCTGCGGTGGCTGCTCGACGCGATCACTCCGGGCCCCTCCGGGGCACGGTCCCAGGGCGCCGGCACCGCGCCGCGGCCGGATCCGGCCCGGGACCGGGACCTACGGGTGGCGGTGGACAAGGTCACCGCCGGGCCGCACTGGGAAAACTCCATCCGCTACGCCGCCGCCACCGCCAGCCCCCGCGGCGATGACAGCCACGCGCTCACCGAGCGCCTGTCCGGGCTGACCGGGGCGATCGCCGGCAGCTTCGCCGTCTACACCGCAGCCAACCGGCTACGCCGGGTCCGGCTGCCTCACCCGGTCCACGTGCTCGCCACGCGGCGGCTACGGCACGGGTTTCTCCTCTCTACCCCGGAGCTGGCCGCCATCGCCGGACTGCCCACCGACCTGGCCGTACCCGGGCTGGCCCGGGCCCGGGCCAAGGCGGTGCCGGCACCGATCCAGGTCCCGTCCGGCGGCCGCGGCACCATCACGTTGGGACGGGCGCTGGTTGGCGGGCACGCCGTCGCGCTGCCGGTGACCGACGGTCGCTACCACTTCCACATCGAAGGCTCCACCGGCTCAGGCAAAACCAACGAGCTGCTGCACGTCAGCCTGGCCACCATCAAAGCCGGCCGCGGCCTGGTCGTGGTGGACCCGAAAGGCGACCTGGTCACCGACATCCTCGACCGGCTTCCCTTCGAGGCCGCCGACAAGATCGTGCTGCTGGACCCCGACCAGGACCCGCCCCCCGCCTTCAACCCCCTCGAAGGTGACGACGACGACCTGGTCGTGGACAACATCGTCTCCATCTTCGGCAAGATCTTCTCCCAGCACTGGGGACCCCGTATCGACGACATACTCCGCTCCGCCTTGCTGACCTTGATGGGGCGGGCCAACCCGATGCTCACCCTGGTACCGCCGCTGCTGCAGGACAAGCAGCTACGCGCCCGCCTGACCGCTAACCTCAACGACCCTGCCGGACTCGGCGGGTTCTGGACCTGGTACGACAACCTCCCCGAAGGCATCCGCGCCCAAGCCAACGGCCCCGTCCTGGCCCGGCTGCGCAAGATGCTGACCCGTCGGTTCGTCCGCCGCGTCGTCGGCCAGCCCCACTCCTCGTTCAACATGAGCGACATCCTCGACGGCGGGATCCTGCTGTGCCGGCTGCCCAAAGGCATCCTCGGTGACGACACCAGCAAACTCCTCGGCTCCTTCGTCGTCGCGTCGGTGTGGCAGGCCGCCACCGCACGCAGCGCCCAACCCGAACCCACCCGCCGCGACGCCGTCCTGGTCATCGACGAATGCCAGAACTTCCTCAACCTGCCCCGCTCCATCGACGAGATCTGCGCCGAAGCCCGCGGCTACCACCTCAGCCTGGTCCTCGCGCACCAGAACCTGGCACAGCTACCCCGCGAGACCGTGGCGGCGATCTCCGCCAACTGCCGCAACAAGATCTACTTCACCTGCTCGCCCGAGGACGCCCACGTCCTTGCCCGGCACACCCTGCCCGAACTCGACGAGCACGACCTGTCCCACCTGGACGCCTACACCGCCGCCGCGAGGCTGGTGATCAACGGGGCGGAGACACCGGCGTTCACCCTCGCCACCAACCCGCCACCGCCGATCGTCGGCGCCGCCGACGCGATCCGCGCCCGCTGCGCCCAGCTCACCGCCGCCCGCCTACCCACCAGCCAACCGGCCAACGCCCAGCAGGCCGGGCTGCAGCCGGACGGGGACCGGCGCGGCCGCCGGTCAGACCAGCGAAAGGGCCACCGGCTGCGGCCGGTACCCCCACCGATCGACACCTGAACCCACCGACAGCAGGACCGGCACAACGCCCGGCAGCAGGAGCGGCGGCGTACTGCCGCCCCTACTGCTACCCGGACTCGGCGGAAACTGCAGGAAGGACCCTCTCATGACGACATGGCGGCCGCCCCGACTTCCCCCTCCGGGGGATACCCTCTCCACCGGGGACAACAACTCCGGTGTCGTCGGCCGGGCGTCGTCCTCGTCCACCCCGGTGTCCTCGTCCTCCGCCTCGGCCCGCTTCACGGCTGGTTCGGATGTGCTGCCGGCTCAGGCCCACCTCACCGACCGGGACCGGGAGATCGCCGACTGGCTGGACCGGCACGGAGTGCTGACCACCGCCCAGATCACCGCGGTGTTCTTCACCAGCCCGATCACCGCCGCCCACCGGCTGGCGAAACTGCGCGCCCTGGGGCTGGTCGACCGGTTCCACCGGCCACTGCCCGGCGGCGGGTTCGGGCCCTGGCACTGGGTCATCGGCCCGCTCGGCGCCCAAATCACCGCCGCCACCCGCGACGAAACACCCCCCACCGCGCCGGCGCTGCGCCGCCGCCACGCCCGGCTCGCCGACAGCAGCCACCTGGCCCACCGGCTGGGCACCAACCAGTTCTTCATCGACCTGCACAGCCACGCCCGACGCAGCGGCGGCACCGCCCAGCTACGGCTGTGGTGGTCCGAACGCGACTGTGTGCAGCGGTTCCAGCGGCGGATCCGTACCGACGGGCACGCGCTGTGGTACGAGGCCGGCACCACCATAGGTCTGTTCCTCGAATACGACACCGCGGGGGCGGAGAACCTGGCCCGGCTCGTGGACAAGCTGGGCGCCTACGACGAGCTAGCCAGTGATCGTGGGCCGGCCTACCCGGTGCTGTTCTGGCTGCACGCCGCCGACCGGGAAACCCACCTACACCAGATACTCGCCGACCGGGGCACCGGTCTGGTACCGGTCGCTACCGGCGTTCACACGCCCGGCACCAACCCGGCCGGCCCGGTGTGGTGGCTGGCCGGGGATCCACGACCCGGCAGGCGGCGCCTGGCCGAGCTGCCCAGCCGCCACGGCGGGCCAGACAGCGTCTACAACCCCCACTACGACAGCCTCGGGCCCGCCGAGTAGCCCGCCGCTGCTCAGCGAGCCACCGCAACAGCCTTATCACAGCGACTCACACGCAATCACACGGACTTACACCGAATCACAATCCCAGGTCAGGACGCCTTCGACCCGAACCGCCGGGTTTGGGTTGTGACAGCCCACCGGGCTACGGTCGAGGCTCACACCATTCACCTTTGACAACCGCACCACCCGCAAGCCCGCCCAGGCGAACCCCGGGCACGCCGGACGCCGCACCGCCCACCCGCCCCCTTCGGCCGGTCGGCCGCGACACCACGACGCAAACCCCACACCGCCACGCGGACCTGCACCACCGCACCACCCAGCACCACGCCCACCCAGCACCACGCACCCAAGCATCACGTTCGACCAGAACACCAGCGCCACCATCGAGCAGGATCCCGGCCACCAACAACCGCCGCCTGCAAGGCGACGCACAGCCTCCACCGGCTGTCGCCGCGGATCGCCACCGCGCAACGGCGCGAGCATCCGCCCACCGATGCACTCAGCCGCGCCCACCCGGCCCAGCACCCAGCCGACCGTCCCGCTGCGCATGCGCGGCCGATGCCGCACGCCCAGACGTAGCTTGCGAAAGGACACCGGCCATGTCACCGACCACGCCCTGCCCGGCACCCACCCAGCCCCCGTCCGCCGCAGACCCGCTCATGTCACCGGCACCCGCGCGTTCGTCCCCGCTTCGTGCGCTCCGGCGCACCTACCTCGACGCTCACCGGGCGCTGGCCAGCGGCATCCGCCGCATGGTGAGCGCGCCGCTGGGCTTCCGCTTGATCTCAGCGTGGCGGCTGGACATCGACGTGGAGGTGTCCATGGAAGTCGACGCGGCCGACGCGACGACCGCCCGTACCCTGGCCGAGCAGACCCTGCGGCACCGCGACACCACCGTCACGGTGGCACGCGCCGACCGATACCCCAACCCACCGTGGCGGGACCTGGGCACCGTACGCCCCGCCCGGCCGCGGGACCTCCGTGTCCAGCGGATCGGGTCCGACAGCTGGTGGTCCGTGACCGCCACCGTCTCGGTGAGCGTCACCGTCACCGCGGCCGAGGCGGACTGGCAGGACTACCTCGACGTCGCCATCACCCCCGGTGACAGCCACCCCCATGTGGAGCGGGTCCACGCCGGCACCCCGGTCCAGACCCGCCGCCACGCCGTACACGGCCGCGCCGCCCGCGGCCGCTAGCCACCAGCCCTGATCATCCCCGGTCCCACACCGCACCCCGGGCCGGGCCTGCATGGTGCGGGCCGGCCGGGACAACCTCGGCCGGCCGCAAGCCGTGCCACCACCGCCGTTCCCGCCGCAGCCGCGGCGCCCGACCCACCTTGCTGAGGAGGGCCCCTGATGTCCCTGCTCCAAACCTTCTACCCGCAGCACTACCTGCCCTCAGGCGAACGGTGCCCGGTCTGCGCCGACCCGATCAGCCTGGTCGTCTGCCTGACGCCGGGTCGGGGCGGCACCTGCTCGGCCTGGTCGGCGAACTGGTCGACCGGCTCCGCCCGCACGTGGCAGGACCCGCCGGCCTGCTCGACACCACCGGCTTCCCGCTGTGGCGCCGCCCCGACCCGGCCGAGACGCGGCTGCTCATCCTGCCCGCCCCCGACCCGGACCTGCCCGAGCTGACCTGGTGCGCCGGCGGGCCGATCGGCCTGCTCGACCTGGCCGCCACCACCCAGACACTGCGCGCGTGCGCCCGCCGCGACCTCGACGACTGGCACACCATCGTGGCCGGCACCGCACCGGCCCGGGCGTGGTGGCACTACCTCGACGCGCACAACGCCGACCCCGGCCGGTACCCCGCATCGCAGGCGATCGCCGAGTTCGAGGCCCAGCCCCGCATCGCCGCGATGGCCACCGCACCACCGACGGGCGGACGGTACGCGCCGGACCTGTACGGGCCGGGCCTGGAAGCCCTGCACACCGGCGACCCGGACGTCTACGCCGACTACACGGCCGGGCTGCTGAGCTTCCGCGACGGCCTGGTCACCCTCGACGGGCAAATGCTCATCCCGGCGTTTAGCCCGGTGCTGGTCGAACAGACCCTCGCCGAACGGCAGATCTTCCACGACCGGGCCCGCGACTACCTGGCCGCACTGGACCCGACCACCCTGCTGGTCGCCGTGGAGTGCCTGCAATGACCGCGCGGACCAACGCCCCGGACGTGCCAATGCGCGCCGATGGCGACACAGCCCAACCCGAGCTGAGCGAGGAGTTCTGGCTCTACGCCGGGGCCTGCACCGCCGAGGTGCTGCGCGACGGGCTGTTCGGCGGCTACCCCGGTGCCGGGGTGGTGTTCCGGTACACCCTCATCGACAGCGACGCCTACCGGGCGACGCCGGCGTGGACCGGCCACGGCGATGTGATCCGCGCCGCCACCACCGAGGCGGTGCGCGCCCTGCGGCCCGTACCGCGGTAGCCCGCATCAGCTGCCGATCGAGGCACCCGACGACGAGCCGTCAGGGCAGCCGGTTTGCGCACCGTTGCCTCCCGCCCAGTCAGGGTCGCCAGCTCGGGGCGCCGACCTGATCATCGCATTCCCATCGACGCCCGTGACGCCGTCCCGCGCACGGGCTCTTTTCGTGGCCGCTATCCGTGTAGCCAAACGCCCCGCCGGGGCAGGCGCACCGACAAACCGACAATGTCGAGTCCGACGTCCGCAACCACCTCGGCGCCGCAATGAGCGAGGGCAGCGACGACGAGGTGGGCGGCATCGAGAACTGCGACGTCAGCGCCCCCGTCGAACCGCTCGACACGTGACCGCGGGCGGGAACCCGTGGCCGAGCCGCCACGGCGTCCGTTTGCGTGGCACCAGTGGACGGTCCGTTCCGGCACACCCGAAGGGTATGCCCGTGACCCGGCTGCTTTGCAGCGCATCCGTTTCCCCCAATCCCATTGCATCGCGCATCGCCGTCGCCCTGGGCAGACAGGCGCACGCCGGCGGCTGCCTTGAGACGGTGCATCACCTGCAGGAGGCATCTGTATGAGTCATGCGGCACCAACCACGAGAGGGACCCGAGTGTCCGCCCTGGTGTTCGACGGCGCAACGGTTCTGACACCCGGCATCGTGCTCGGCATGCAGCCGACGCCACGCGCCGATCGCCAGCGTCTGCAGGTGCTGGTGCGTCAGCACTCCGGCCAGTTCCGCACCGAGGAGTACCTGGTGCACGGGTCACAGTCCTCGACCCGCACCCACCACGACTACATCGGTACCCCCGATGCCGAGTTGCGCGACACCTGGAACAGCCTGGCGCTGTGGAATCTGCTGGAGATCGAGGCCGGCATGCGCGGACCGCAGGGCGGCGACGCCGTCCGCCTCACCACCGCCTGGTATGAGGCGCAGGCCGGCGACATCGGCGTCCTTGACGGGTTCGCCGGCGAGCCAGCCGAGCGCGACCAGGGCTCGATCACCTTCAACCCACGGACCTTTCGCGGTCAGACCAGCAGCGGGCGGACCGTGGTCCGGGCATCCGGGGGCCCTGCGAGCATCAGCACACCGGTGTCGGAACTGGTGAAGACCGGCGCGACGGTGACGCTGACGGTGTTGCGGTGGGGCCCGGGTGGCCCGGGCCGCGGACGCGACCAGGAGCACACGGTGACCGTTCCGGTGTGGGACTGGACACCGGGAGCCCAGTCATGACCCGGCCCAGCCTCGGTGAGGCTGCCGCGTCGCGGCGCACCTACACCGTGACCGCCCAGGTCGTCGTGCACAGCGACGCCGACCTGGGCGACCCGTTCACGCGGGTTGCCGTGTTCCGCGCGATGGTCGACTACCTCAAAGCCGCGCCGTTGGTCGTGGACACGTCCTATGGCGCCGCGACCGCCGTCATCGGGCTGGTCACCGCGGTGGCCTGACAAGCCACCGCGCAGCCCGCTTCGAGAACCGTCCATCCACTGATTCCCGTCACCCTGCAAGGCATCTGCCTACCGCGGCGAACCCACAACGAGGGGACCACCCTCGATGGCCCATGAGCACATCCCGGTGATGCCTGATGCGCTGCTGGTCGTCCTGGTGCTCGACGGCTTCACCAGCGCCTACCACCGGCTCCACGACACGGTGATCGACACGACTTGCCGCGAGGTTGCCGTCAGCACGGACTCGACGGTCCACCGTCGACTTCGGCACCCCGCCGCGTACGCGCACGTCAGCGTGGACAGCAGTGGCGACACCTACACCGTGGGGGTCTTCGGCAGCCACGTCGCCTCTTCAGCCACGTTGCCTGCAACGTCCAACGCGCCGGCCACGTCGTCGCGTTCACCACCGCGCGCGACGCCGTGGCATCCGCGATCGGCGAGATCCAGGGCGAGCTGCGACGCCAGGAGCGCGGCTGGTGACCCGCGTCGTCGGGTCCCAATTCCTCGGCCAGCGCCCGTTCAACGCAAGGGAGTAACAGCCGATGCGCTATGCCCACCGCTACGCCTACCTGCCCAGCGATCCCGGCTACGCCCAGGCGTGGCCGCAGATCCTCACCGACACCGCGACCATCATCGAACAGGTCCGCCGGGCCGGGATCGTCATCGCCGGACCGGACGGCTACCGCCGCCCCACCCTGAGCCCGACAGAGGGCATCGAGCTCAACGGCGATGCGACCAGCGACCTGGACGGGGCGGCATTCCAGCTCCCTGCCGCCGCGGCCCGCCCGTCCCGAGGCAACACCGACGGCCACCGCGTGCTGCACCACCGGCCGCAAGCCCTACGACCTTGCGGTAGCCGCCGTACTCCTGCGCTGTATCCAGGTGGTAGCCGACGTGTTCGTCATCCCCGAACCATGACCCGCCCTGGAGACAACACGTGTCCGGAATCAACATCGACGATCTACGAGAAGGGCTCGACCGGGTCTTCCGGACGATGCAGTGGGCGGAAGAGGAAATCGAAGCGGCACAGCGCAGGCACCCCGACGCCGCGGAGCGGATCTGGCGCAGCTTTATCTTGCTGCGCCCGACGCTGGAGCTGATCCGCACCGAGCTGGTGTACCGATCGCACTGCCGCGAACTGCTGGCCCGGGTGGCGCGTGGCGAAGACACCCGCCCCGGCACCGCCGCCGAGTGCTGCGTCGCGCTGTGCGAAACAAGCCTGCGGGTACCGCTGAGCACGAGCGCGGCCGGCCTGTACGCCCGCATGTGGAGGCTGGCCCAGCTGCCACCCGGCGAACTGGCCGACGCCAGCGGGCACTACGAGCCCTGGAGGGCTCGCTCATCGACGAGCACGAAGCATGGCTTCGCACCAAACTGCGCCAGGACTGGCGCGCACTGCCCAGCGTCGGGACACCGCCGCGCGCACACTCCCGACAGGGCTGACGCAGCGGCCGACTTGGCGTCATGCGACCAGTGCCGGGCTCAGCCGCTTCGCCGCCCCACCGCGACGGCTCCATCATCGGCTCCCGCAAGCTGGCCCGCCCGGCCCGCACCCTGGCGCCCGCACCCTGGCGCCCGCGCCCGCCCCGGCACTGACCAGGGCTGGCATATCCGGCTGACCGCCCGCCCGCACCCGTCGCCGGGAACCCGGCAGGTCCACGCCACCACCGGATTGTCAACGGATCGCCTCAGCAAGACACGCAACCACAACGCAAAGGAGCACCACCGTGCCCATCAGCATGCCCAACGGCATCACCATCCGGACCGTCACCTTCTGGTACCCCGCCACCCACCTGGGCATCACCGACTGGCGGGTGCCGCTGGCCACCCTGTTCGACGACGAGCTTCGGCCCGAACCCCGACTGCTGGCGGCGGCACTGCCCTCCCGCCGGGCGCGTGCGCTGCTGGCCGCGCCGGTCGACGGACTCCCGACCCGCTGCGCCGGCGGACCTGTCCGGCTGCTCGACCTCCAGGCCACTGGCGCGCGGGCGACGCAGGAAGCGCAGGCCCGTCACGACGACTGGTCGGCGACCTCCCGCATCCGGGGGCGCCGGCCCGGCCGGGTGGAGTCCGCACTGCTGCGGGCCGGCCGGCACACCTACGTCACGTACCACAGCCTGCGCCGGGTCGTCGGCGACGCACTGATCATCATGGAGACCGGATCCTGGCTGTACCCGACCGGATCCTACCCGCAGGCGCTGATCGATCACGTGCACCAGGCCACCCTGCGGCTGGCCGACGCGGCGCCCGACGACGTACTCGTCACCGTCGCCGCCTGACCCACCCCGGCGTACCGGCCGACCACACCCAATCACGTCCACGGTCGGGCCGGGCGAACCCGCCTACCCGACCCGCGTGCCCGGCCTGCGTGCGCGTGCCCGGCCGAGCGGGCCCGCTCGCGCAGCCAGCAATCGCCAGCCCTGCCTGAAGGAGCAGACCATGACCATCACTATGACCCGGCCAGCACCCACCGCCGTAGCGCCCGTGCCGGCCGACACCGACGCGTGCCTGTACGTCGCGGTCAACCTGTCTGGTGGACTGTCCATCGTGGACACCTTGCACAGCATTGGCGACGGCGCGGCCCTGGCCCGGCGCACCGTCGGCGGCGTCGTGCACCACGTCGCCCTGGGCGGCGGCATCACCGCCTGGCTCGACGGCGACGACCAGGACGGCAGCGGCGACCTGAACTGGGCCGCCACCCAGATGTGCACCGCGCTGTGCGACACCGGGTTCACCGGCCCCAATGACGCGCCGTTCGTGTGTGGACCGGTGCTGTTCACCGCCACCGCCGCCGGTGCCGCGGTCGGGCTGTCCGACGCGCAACTGGCCCGGGTGATCGACGCGCACGCCGCGGTCGAGCATCCCGACGCCGACCTACCGGGCGTGCCGGCCGCGCAGGACTAGGACCGGTAACAGGGCAGCACCACCCCGGATTGCCGCCATCACGGTCGCCGCACTTTGCCAAGGCCGGCGCCGTGCGGGCGGCACGCGGCGCCGGCCGGCCATCACACCACCGCGAAGGGGGTATGCGCACATGGCCGAGCACCGACACACCGAACCCGACCATGCCGACCGCTCGACCACCCACGCCGACCCGGTCGGCCTGCTCTACATCAGCGACGTGCAGGCGCTGCGCGCCGCCGACGCCGTGGCGTTTCACACCACCAGCGACGGCGTCGCCTACATCGACGCCTGCCTGAGCAGCGCCGGGTTCGGCGAGCCACGCATCTACACCGCCAGGCAGCAACGGCTGTTCCCGGACGCGGACCGCCACGACCGCCGCCGGCGCATCGAGGTGGCCGCCGACATCGCCGGCTTCGGCACGCAGCGCCGCTGGCACCAACACCACCTGCCCGGCGCCACCGCGTTCACCCTCGTCGACACCGCCCAGCTGGACGAGGTGTGGCGGTCAGTCGCCGCGTTCCTGCGGGTAGGCGACGTGATCCGGCTGCACTGGCGGGCCGACAACCGCGCCGACGCGCTGCACGACCCGGCGCTGCACCGCGACGAGCTGCGCATCGGCGTGCAGCGCGGCGCGCGGCGCGCGATGTTCCTGCTCGACGTGCAGATCCGGTCCGATCCCGTCCGCATGGTCACTGCTCCATCGGGTGGGCCACGGCCGGACGGACGCCATCATCGCGGCTCGGACCCTGCGGCGCCCAGCTGAACTCCGCCGGTCGCACCACGATGGCCGCCCGACGGCCACTACCCCGGCCGGGCCTGTCTCGACCAACGCCTGATCGATTGACCGTGTCGCTCGGGCTGGGCCCGAGCGACCGCGGCGATCACTCAGCCGAAGTGATCGGGAAAGGACAGGGCCAATGCCCCACAAGCGAGACACCACCGACTACCCGTACCTGCGCGCCTGGGGTCAGTCCATCGGCAGCTCGACGTCCTACGTCACCGAGCGCCTGGCGGAAGCGCGCGCGGACGACGCCCCCCGCGACGTGATCTTCCACCGCGACACGCCCAGCGACGACGGCCGCCCCGAGTACATCGCCGCCAGCGGCCGGGTGTGGCGCCGCTACGACCACTGGAACATGCCGCCCATGACCCGCGAGCACATGACCTCCTACCTCAAGAAGTACGGGGTGGACCCGGCCGCCGAGGCCGACCCGACCCCGCAGTGGCACTGGCTGGAGATACCGGACGTCAAGTGGTGTGGCTGGGTGCTGCACCGCACCGGGAATGTCCTCGGCCGGGTCGCGCGGATCGTGCGCCACGACGGCACGACGCACGGCGCGGTGATCTGGATGCCGTTCGCCGCCGACGGTCGGCTGATCCGCGACAGCTGGCCCACCCCCGGCCAGGCACGAAAGGCGGTCGAGGCGTTCGCGGGCATCGGCGCCAGCGACCCAAGCCCGCGGATCTGCCACCGCCGGCTGCCGCACGGCGGCTCCACCCGGGACGAGGAGGACCGGTGAGCCTCGTCGAGATGTACGTCAGCGAGCTGATCGCAGATCTGGTGCGGCTACGCGACGAGCACGGCGACCTACCGGTCGCGGTCCACGACGACACCAACGGCCGGGTGCTCTACCCGACGGCCGTGCGGGTCGACACCGAACCCGACCCGAGGCTGCCGGAGATCTGGATCAGCGTCCAGGAGTGACCCGCCGCGGCCTGCGCCCCCGCCAACGCCCCGCACGGGCGGCGGCGGGGGCAGGTCGCGCCGGTTCGGTGAGAGGAGAAGAACATGGCCACCACGAGCCGGCCGCCGCTGGCCCGGTATGTGGCACTGACCGAGGAGTACGGACAGGCCCGCCTGGCCGCGACGGTGGTCATCGAAACCCCGGACGGCGCACCGCGCACCATCACCGCATGGGGCGGCGGCAGCGCGACGGGCGCCCGGTTCTACGGGCTGGAGGTCACCGCCTACGTGGACGGCACCGCCGATCTGGCCGCCTCCGGCATCTGGGCACCCCGGGTGCGCTACCACCCCTTCGACATCCAGACCGCTGCCCAGGCCCGCGCGATCGGCGCGGTGCCGGGCCGCATCGAGCGCGGCCTGGACCGGCTGGGCGCCGCGGAAGGCTACCTGGAGGACAGCGACTACGCCGGGTACCTGACCCGGGTCGGCCGGATCCTGTCCATCAGCCGATTCCTGGCACGTGCCTGCCGGCAACGCCGGCAGCACACCGGACAGGCGCACTACCCGGCCCACGGCAGCGGGCTGCGCCGGTGGGTCGAACAGGTCGCCGAGGACGTGATGGCCGGCAACCGGCGCGAACACCTGCCCGGCGGCCGGTTCCCGCTCGCAGGAGTGTCGCCGTGAGCCGCCTGTGGCTCGGCGACGGGTACGTGCGCGTCGGCGACACGCTCACCCTCACCGGCGGATACACCGGCCCGGCCACCGTCATCGCCATCCGACCCATCCGCGACATCGCCGAGGGCGCGCTGCTCATCGACCCGCGCACGCTGCAACTGGTTGCAGTGCGCCGGCGGCGACCTGCCCGGCGCCCAGTGCTACATCGCCTATCCCGACAGCATCCTGCAGGGCTGCTGCATGCCCGACGAGCTGTTCCCGGTCGTCGAACTGGACCCGGCTCACCTGCCGGGCGGCGACGGGCACCGCACACCCTGACCGTGCTGCCCGCAGCGACGGTCCGCGCGACACCATCCACCGGCGGCGTGCCAGATGCCGCCGCCTGCTCCATGTGGTCACGCCCGCAGCGGGCGTGGCTCCCGGTGCCACAAAGAAAAGGGGACGACCGCATGACCACCGTCGAGGCCGGCGCCGCCTACGCCCGCGCCGCGATCACGCTCACCTGGACGTTTACCGAAACCTACCGCCGCGAGCTGCCCCTGGACCAGGTCGCGCACGCCGCGCGGCGCAGCGTGCCGGAGCTGGCGGCCGACCCGTCGCTGCTGCACGGCCGCGTCGGGGATCGGTTGGCCGACCTGCTCACCGGCCACCAGGACGAGGACACCGTCGTCGACGAGCCCGAGGTGGAGATCACCACCACCGACCTTGCCGACCAGCCGACCCTCGCCGAACTGGTGGACCAGGCGCGGCGCGTGTTGCAGGGCGAATCCGACACCGGCCGGACCACCTGCGCCGGCCGCGCCCTCGCGGCATTGCTGGCCGGACTGCGCCGGGAACAGCGCATCGACCAGTAGACGCGTAGTCCACACGGCGTGGTCCACCCGTACCCGCCCGTCGACCGGGATACGGCTGATGACCCGGCACCTCCCCGCCGGTCACCGCACGACGGTGAGCCGGCGCCACCGGTACCCGCGCCTTCGCGGTACCGGATGCATCGCTTTCGGCCGCTGCCCGGCCCCCGCACCACCGCGCACCAC
>WNFU01006764.1_pt1 | contig 14173 bp, 12 predicted proteins | sample 5400121 | NCBI WGS metagenome assembly WNFU01 (sample SAMN13153360, study PRJNA577476) | soil metagenome | isolation source: 100 cm soil or saprolite under grassland replicate 1 | place: USA:California | collected 2016-06-15
CGCCGGTTCGAGCCCGGCTAGCTCCACTCCCCGATCGAATTCCGGCCTGCTGCGCAGGCCATGATGATTTCGATCGGCCTCATGTTTCGATCCGTTGCGGCCGACGCCGGCACCGGCGACGAATGTCCGCCCGGGATCCTAGGTTCGCGACTGAATTCCACTTACGCTCATTCGTCGTCGACGTAACAGCCGCGGCGCGACGATGGGCGGCAACGCTGGTGGAGGCGTGGCGGATTCGCGATGCCGATCGCTTCACGGCTCTCTACGTTGAAGATGCCGCGTTTCGGGGGCCGTTCAGCGAGCCCGAGTCTGCGGTCGAGCACATGCGCGCGGCTCTCCCTTCTCGGCGACTCGGAGCCGGAGGTTCGGGTCGGCGAGCCGCTCGTTGGCGGAAACCGGGCAGCGGTCGAGTGGTGGGGGACCGTCAAAGTCGAGGGTGAGCCGCACTCGTTTGTCGGTACGGCCTGGCTTCGCTTCAACGACGACGGCATAGTGATTGAGGAGAACGACTACTGGCACTCGGTCCCGAGACGAGTCGAGCCATGGTCCGGATGGGGTCGTAACAGGCTCGACTAGGAGCGCAACATCCGTCGCGCTCGCGTCGGCTGGTCGGGGCCGACGTGGTGGAAGTACACGTGTGTATATCCCGCCTTGCCATACTCGTTGACCTGTTCGACGTACTCGGCGACATCTGGCCCGAGCGTCAGCGTTCCTTCGAGTTCGTCCGCCTCGCGTCCTTCGACGAGCTGCTCGAAGTCGCTCGGCAGCGGTAGTTCCTGCGAGGCGGAGCCCTCGACGAGCGCGTTCGGCCAGACCTCGAACGCTGTCTTCTTCGCATCGTCTTTCGACTTGGCGTAGCAGACGGTGATCTGGCCGTACTTCGGCTTGCCTTTGCCACCGCCTTCCTCGAACTTCCCGACGATCTCCTTCTTCGGCGCCACGTTCACAAGCGAGTCGCCGATCCGCCCAGCAAGCTCGGCCGCCTGTGGCTGCATGGCGGCGACGGCAATCTCGATCGGCTCGTCTGGCAGGTCGAAGATGCGCAGGTTCTCGACCGTGTAGTGCTTGCCGCGATGCGTCTGATAGCCGTCTTGCCAGAGGAGCCGTATCACCTCGACCGCTTCCTCGAGCATCTCAAGCCGCTCGTCGGATGCCGGCCACTTAGCCCCGAGCACGTGTTCATTCAGGTTCTCACCAGTACCGACGCCGAGGAAGAAGCGCCCCGGCATCAGGCACGCGACCGTCGCGGCCGCGTGGGCGACGATAGCCGGGTGGATGCGGATCATCGGGCACGTCACGCCGGTACCAATCCGGAACTGGTTCGTGGCCTGAGCGATGCCGCCGAGGACCGACCAGACGAAAGCGCTATGCCCCTGCGCGTCCACCCATGGATGGATGTGGTCCGAGATCAAGCCGAAGCCGAGGCCAGCCCGCTCAGCCATGCCCGCGTGCCGGACGAGGTCCTGGGGCGAGTGCTCCTCCGCTGACAGCGCGTAGCCGTACTCCATCGCCATTCGGTACCTAGCGCCGGCGGGCGCGAAACACTGTTGGACGTTGCGCCTAGTTCGCCGACGCTCTCCAGGGACAAGATTCGTGTTCGCACTCGCACGATGTGGCGAGCTGGCGGTTTCCCCGAGTTCAGAGTGGGAATTGGCCGCGTGGTGCTGCCAGCGAACCGATCACTTTGGATCGAAACAACGCCTGAAACGACGTATCCCCGCCTGGGTAGAAAGGTCGACGTGGACGTTGTTGTAGTCGGTGCTGGGATTACGGGCGTGATGACTGCCTGGCTGCTCAAGCGGGAGGGCCGACGTGTGGCGCTGATTGACATGCTCCGCGTCGGGGAGGGAACGACGGGCTACACGACTGCGAAGCTGACGGTTGGCCACAACCTGATCTACGCAGACCTCATGAAGAAGCACGGGCAAGAAACCGCACGAGCCTACGCCGCCTCAAATCAGTGGGCAATCGAGAGGCTCGAGGAGCTTGTGTCCTCAGAAGAAATCGACTGCGACTGGGAGCGGGCTTCGAATTACGTCTACACCGAAAACGAAAAGCGGCTGGCCGATCTACGTGAAGAGGTCGAGGCTGCTCGAGGCGCGGGAGTCTCGGCGGAGCTAACGACTGAGACCGATCTCCCGTTCCCGGTCCTGGGAGCCGTCCGTATCGATGCTCAGGCGCAGTTTCATCCGCAGAAGTTCCTTCAAGGACTCGCGGAAAAGATCGTTGGTGACGGCAGCCAGGTCTTCGAGCAAACGCGGGTCACGGACGTGCGGAGTGGCGGCGACTGTGTGGTCCGCACGGATCAAGGCAGTGCTGAACTGCGCCCGAGCCATGTCGTGCTCGCGACACATCTGCCTTTCCTCGATCGCGGGTTGTTCTTTGCTAAGGCGCATCCGCAGAAGTCGTATGCGATCGCTGCGCAGGTTGCGAGATCGCAAGCGCCTTTCGGGATGTACATCAGCGCAGAGCAACCAACACGCTCCGTTCGATCGACTCCGGGACCGAACGGTTCACGCTTCCTGGTCATCGGCGGCGAAGGACATACGCCCGGTCGCGATGACGACACTCGACGGAGATACGAGGCACTTGAGACCTTTCTCAATGATCGTTTTGGCTCCCGAGTAGTCGAGCATCGCTGGTCAACGCACGACTATGTACCGCTCGACGGACTGCCCTACATCGGCCGACTCCGCCGTAGGGATGAGCAGTTATTCATCGCAACGGGCTTCGCGAAGTGGGGGCTAACCAAAGGTGTGGTCGCAGCAGCCATCGTGACGGACGCGATCCTGGGTCGCGCCAACCCTTGGGCCGGCGGCTACAACGCAAAGAGGCTGAGTTTGAAGAACTCGGCCGCGAAGTTCGTGGCCGAAAACGCGAAGGTCGGCACGTGGTTCATTGGTGATCGCGTGCGTTTCCGAGATAGCCGCGACGACATCGATGCTCTACAACGTGGCGCCGGTACGGTCGCCCGAATCGGAGGACGCCACCTGGCCGTTCACCGAGACGACGAGGATGAACTCCACGCCGTCTCCGCGCGCTGCACCCATCTCGGCTGCCTAGTCGGCTGGAACCGCGCCGACCGTATATGGGAATGCCCCTGCCACGGCTCACAATTCGGCGCCGACGGAGCCCTTCTCCAGGGGCCTGCAACCGAGCCCCTCCCGCGGGTCGAGTTGCCCGAATCCAGCTAGACAGGACCGCCTCCTAGATTCGACGAGGTGGCACCTGCAGCGCTGGAGCTCCGCAGTGGGCGAATGCGAACCCTGTAGACGCGCCTTCAGTTTCGTTGGGCGAAGGCCGTGATGACGGCGACGAGCTCGCGCGGTCGTTCCCAGTGGATCATGTGGCCGGCGTCCAGCCACACAAGCTCGATGTGCGGGAAACGCGCGGGAAGTGCGTTCACGCGGCGTCGCAATTTGTCTGTCAGTGGTTTGCCCTGGATCCAGCCGTGCTCGCCGCAGACGAGGAGCGTGGGGCAGCCGATCGCCGAGTAGAGCTCGTCCTCCGTGACCTCGGCCTCCAAAGGCGCTGCGAAGCCCGACATCGCGAGGACGAACGCCGCCGAAGGCCGCCGCTCGAATCGGCCGTCCGGCCGCAGGCGATGGGCGCGGCGAAGGTTTGTTTGCGCGGGGCCGGCTGGAAGCGCCTCGCACATGCGGTCGAGTTCCTCCGCGGTCATCGTCCGGCCGAAGCCGGCCGCTCGGATCTCCTCCTCCCCTGCGTGTACGGGCGGCGGGTCAGAGGGCTCGCGCGCATACGCGGCATCGATTGAAATGACGGCGCGAGTACCGCTTCGCTCGGCCGCACGAAACAGCGCGACTCCTCCACCCATCGAGTGCCCGACCAGGATCGGCCGTTCGAGTCGCAGCGCGGCCACGACGTCATCGACGGCATCGAGGAAATGCGATAGCCGAGGCCCCTCGTGCGAAGCTTGCGAATGTCCATGTCCGGGTGCGTCGTAAGCGACGACTCGAAACGACGAGGTCAGAAGCGCCGCCACTTCGTCCCACGTCGCGAGCGTGTCGCCACTTCCGTGCAGCAACAACAACGGCGGATGGCCGTTGCCGCCGTAATCGCGGGCAGCAAGCAGGATCCCGCCGGAGTCAACCACGACGTCCCGACAGTGCAAGACGCTGCGAAGCTACTTCACTGCGAGCGCGGGTGCCGCGAGAGGAAGGTGGTTCGCGCACTGACAAGGTCGGTTCACGGAGCTGGACTCGGACCGACGCAGACATGGCCTCGACGCGGCTCAGCGCTCACCGGTCTATGCGAGGTTTTACGCGGTCGCCATCTGGAGTCCTCGGCCGCCAACGCCGCGGCGCCGATTCCTCAGAGCCTCGCGGCTTCGCGCGACCAAGCCCGACTCGCGGCGACACCTGGTCAACGGCCGTAATGATCGTCCGCGAGGAGGTGCCCGACTCCTGCTAACGGTCTGCTAAGAAAACGAGCGCAAAGACCCTTCGGCGGACCTACATGTCACCTGCTCCCTCAGGGCCTCAAACCCGCATCAACACGGGGATCGCGGGCAATCGACGGGACAAGACGGAAACGGGGGAAACCGTCTGATTCAGCTTTGCAAGCCCGGGGTCCTCTTGCGAAGCCACTTACCGTCGCACTTGCCTGCGTACCTCGGCTATGCGATCACGAGAGCGTCGACGGGGGTGGCTTCATCCGAATCCATTTAACGAGTCGGCCGCGTGCGTCCAAGAGCATTAACCCGACGCGATCTGTCGCGAGGCGGTGGTGAAGTCAAGTTGCTTATCCAGGCAACGGACTTTGCAACCCATATGCAACCCCGCGGCGCTGGCACACGGGTGGTGATCCCGGGGGGCTCGCTCCACTTCGAGAGAAGAGAAGTCCTGCAAACTGGGTCTTCCGTGGAAACGGTGGACGGGCGAGGAAACCTCCGATCTTGGATCGCACCCAGGAGGTCGCCGGTTCGAGTCGGCTAGCTCCATTCGGAAACCCTTGCTAATCGGCGTATTTCCGCTTGGTTGAGGATTGTCGGCCCTTACCATCTATGTACGGTCTCGGCCTACGGGCTCCGACGGGCGAGTAGCAGCGGAGCGGCAGCCGCCCTACTCTTCGGGACATGGCCGTCTGTCGCTCGTGCGGCGCGGACCTTCCCGCTGCCGCTCGTTTCTGCGCGTCCTGTGGAGCGCCAGTCTCTACGCGTTTCGGGGACGAGCGCAAGGTCGTAACCGTCCTGTTCGCCGATCTCGTCGGCTCGACCGCGACCGGATCCGAGCAGGATCCGGAGGAGTTCGGCGCCGCGATCCGGCCTCAGCTCGCGCGCATGCGCGAGGCGCTGGAGCGCAACGGCGGCACGATCGAAAAGTACATCGGCGATGCTGTGGTCGCGGTGTTCGGAGCGCCGGTGACGCGCGAGGACGATCCCGAGCGTGGGGTTCGCGCGGCTCTGGCGATCCGGGATGCGCTAGGCGCGGCGGTGCGCGTCGCAGTGAACACGGGCGAGGCGGTCGTATCGGTGGGCGCGCGCGCGGAGCGGGGTGAGGAGCTGCTCCTCGGCGATGTCGTTAACACGGCGTACCGGATCGAGGAAGCGACTCCCGACGGCGCCGTGTTCGTCGGCGAGACGACCTACCGGGCCACGCGCGACGTCATCGAGTACGGCGAGCAGCAGCTAATCGAGGCGAAGGGGAAGCCGGCCCCGGTCCCAGTCTGGGAGGCGCTGAAGGCGTGGTCGACGGTTCCGGCGGCGGCCGAGCGCGCAGTCCAGGCGCCCCTCGTTGGCCGAAACGAGGAGCTGACGCTCATCCTCAACACACTGGCCCGCTCGAAACGGCACCAGGTGGTCCAGCTCGTCACGTTGATCGGCGTCGCGGGAATCGGCAAGAGCCGGCTGGCCTGGGAGCTGCAACAGGCGCTCGAGGAAGCATCCGAAGCAGTGACGTGGCGCCGCGGCCGATGCCTACCGTACGGCGAGGGCGTCGCATACTGGGCGCTAGACGAAATCGTCAAGAGCGAAGCCGGGATCCTCGAGACGGACGATGCCGACGCGGCCGACGAGAAACTCGGTGCGTCGGTTCGGGAGCTCGTGACCGACGTGAGCGAGTCGGCGTGGGTCGAAGGACATCTTCGGCCGCTGCTCGGGCTCGCGGGCGCGACGTCCCGGGAGACACGCGACGAGGCGTTCTCCGCGTGGCGACGGTACATCGAGAGCCTTGCCGAGCGATCCCCGCTCGTGCTCGTCTTCGAGGACCTGCACTGGGCCGATGAGGGGCTGCTCGACTTCATCGAGCACGTCGCCGACTGGAGCCGCGACGCGTCGTTGCTCCTCCTGTGCACGGCGCGGCCCGATCTACAAGAACGGCGCGCCGGCTGGGGCGGACATGGCAATGCAATGACGATCACCCTGTCGCCGCTGACGGGGGACGAGACAGCGCAGCTCTTGTCGTTGCTCCTGAGCCAGTCCACGGTGCCGGACGGGCTTCGCGAGGAGCTGCTCACGCACGCTGAAGGCAATCCACTTTATGCGGAGGAATTCGTGCGCATGCTCGTCGACCGTGGACTGCTCGTCCTTGAGGACGAGGGCTGGACGCTGCGCGCAAGCGAACTGCCGATGCCCGACTCCGTCCAGGGAATCATCGCCGCGCGTCTTGACGCCCTCGCCACCGAGGAGAAGACGCTGCTCCAGGCGGCGGCGGTCCTTGGGCGCACCTTTTGGCCGGACGGTGTCGCCGCCGTTGCGTCGATCGGCCGTGACGAGGTGGACCGCACGTTCAACGAGCTCGATCGCCGCGGACTCTTGCGCCGGTATCGCCCCTTTCCAGGTGGCGAGAGCGAATACGCGTTCCGCCATGCTCTCGTCCGAGATGTGGCATACGGCCAGATTCCGCGGGCGCGGCGTGGGGAGGCGCATCTCCTCGCCGCGCGCTGGTTCGAGTCGCTTGGCCGACCAGAGGATCACGCGGAGACGGCCGCGCACCACTATCTTCGGGCACTCGAGTACTTCCGTGCAATAGGCGGGGAGATTGCGCCGTTTGCGGAACGGGCGAGGGCGGCGCTTCGGCGTGCGGGCCAACGCGCGCTCGCGCTGAACGCGTTCGCCGCGTCGGCGCGGTTCTTCGGCGGGGCGCTTGAATTGTCACCCCTTGACGAGGAACGGGCGGGGCTCCTTTTCTCGTACGGGAAGGCGCTGTCACGAAGCGATGCCCCTGACGAAGACGTTCTCGTGCAAGCGCGGGATTCGATGGTCGCGGCCGGAGACGCCGAGCGGGCGGCGGAGTGCCAGGTCATGCTCGCCGAGCTGTTGTGGCGACGCGGTCAGCGCGAGCGCGCTTTTGAACGTCTGCGTGAGGCCGTCGGGACGCTGGACGACCAACCAGCCTCGTACGCGAAGGCGTACGCGTTCAGTGCCTTGGCACAATTCCAGATCCGGGGCGACGAGTCGGAAGCCGCGCTGGAGTCCGCGCGCGCGACGATGACGATCGCCGAGGAGCTCGGACTCGACGACCTGCGAGCCGACGCGCTGATCACGATCGGGCTTGCACGCGTGATGACGGGGGACGTCGGCGGTCTAGAGGATTTGGAGCGCAGCATCGAGATCGCCGAAGAAGCGAACTCGCCTCAGAGCGTCCGCGGCTACCTCAACCTCGGCAGCATGCTCGCGAATCTCGGCGATCTCCGCCGCGCGGCTGCCCGCTACGCGCAGGGCCAGCGGCTCGCAGAACGGTTCGGCGACGCGGCCTGGACCGACTCGTTCGAGGCGGAACGACTCTACGAGCAGTACTGGTCGGGCGAGTGGGACGCCGCTTGGTCGCTCGCCGAGCAGCTTCTCACGCGAGCCGAGCGCGGGCCGTCGCGGCGGCTCGAGCTTGATGCCCGCCTCGTCCAGGGTTGGATCGCGCTTGCACGCGGCGACATCTCGCTGGCGATGGCCGACTCCGATCGCGCGCTCGAGTTCAGCCGCGAGGCCGGCGACCCCCAGAACCTCTACCCGGCGCTCGCGCTCCGCGCGCGAACGCTCGCCGTGTCCGACCAGCTCGCCGATGCGGCAGCGAATGCCGATGAGCTGCTCAACCTCATGGGCGAGCAACCTTCGCTGCCCTCGTTCTGGGTGATGGACCTCGCCATCGCCCTCGCCCGTCTCGGCCGCGGCGGCGAGCTGGCGAAGGTGGCGGCCGACGTACCCTCGACGCGTTGGCTGGAAGCCGCAAGTGCCTACGTCATGGGCGAGCCCGCGCGGGCGGCAGACCTCTGCGCGGAGATCGGCGCGCTCCCGGAGGAGGCGTACGCGCGCTTGGAGGCAGCAGGCGCGGCGCTCGCAGCCGGACGGCGTTCGGAGGCGGAGGACCAGCTCACCAGCGCACTCGAGTTCTACCGCCACGTCGCGGCCGCGTCGTACTGCCGACACGCCGAGGCGCTGCTCGCTGCTTAGCGATCTAAAGGTCCGGTTACCTCGAGCTCGACGATATCGTGCGCTTCGAGTGTCGTGAGGTAATCGCGAGCCGCAGGCCCCTCGACGGTGATCCCCGCGACGTTCTGGCCTCGTAGCCAGACGATCGAGCGCACGCTCGCTCCTTGCGGGGCATGTTCCATTAGCTTTTCCCGAACGCACCGCGTGTCGCCGTTGCATGATTCGAGAATCGATGGCGTTGCCGTAGAGATTAGTCCGTACCAGTGCGGCATTTGGCGGCTCCTTCCTCGGAGGACGGCACGCTAGATCATCTGCGAACCCACACTCCTGGCGCAAGCTATCCCAACCGAAGAGAGGGCTGGGCACGGGGCGGTGTTGTCGGGAGCTGCGAACAACGCTGGCTGGAGGGAAACGAGTGCCTGATATAGGCGCTCGGGCGGATCTGGAATCTCCGGCCGAGGGGCCGCCCTCGCGCTCGTCAGCCTGGACGGCAGCGATCTACCTACCGGTCTACCGAACTGAGAGAACCTGGCGGAACGGACAGCACGGTTGATCGCTTGAGCAAGCCCCACGCGCTTCGGCTCCACCCCCGTGGCCCTTATCGCACCCAGGAGGTCGCCGGTTCGAGTCCGGCTAGCTCCATTCACAAAGTCCCTGGTAATGGCACTGTTGCCGCAGGGGCGGCTGCTTCATTTGGCGACCGCGGTGCTACTTAGGTTCTACTAAACCCGTTGTTGCACAGGCCGACGGGGGTTGCGGGTGTGACCGCCTGCTTCACACACGGGAGGTCCCTGATTCGATCCCAGGTGCGCCCATCCGGCCACGCATGGCTGAGTGGATTCGGCTAAGACCAAGCGGTCAAGCGTGCCAGGGCTGGCCAGGAATGTGCACATGGTGCAGACCTCGTGCAGACCTCAAGTGCTGCCGTTGCCGCTGCGATTCCCTTTGGTCGTGGCTGTCACTCTGGATCCGGCCGCCGCGGTCGCCCGCCAGCGACCACCGCCGCGAGGTCGGGTCGCGCGTCTTATCGCTCGCGAGGAGTTGCTCACCCGGCGTCGAAGCGACCGAGACCTTGTGGCGCTCGCCCTGCCTGCTTGTGGTTGTCTGGATGGTCGCGGGGGCGATCGCGTCATCCGCTGCGGCGCGACCACAGGTGGTGGGCCTTCAGGTCGCGCTTCGCGCCCACGGCCTGTACCTCGGGCCGATCGACGGGGTCTACGGGCCGATGTCGGCGCGAGGTCTACGGCGGTTCCAACGGCGAGCCGGCTTAGATGTTGATGGCCGACTCGGCCCTGCGACACGGCACGCCCTCGGGCCGCTTGGCCGACCAGGGTTCGGCAGTCGAACGCTGCGGCGAGGGAGTCTCGGCTGGGATGTCTCCGCGACTCAGTTCCTGCTTGCGAAGAGCGGGCTTGCGTTAGTCATCAACGGCTACTTCGGACCTCCCACCGAGCGGGTGGTCAGGCGGTTCCAGCGCGCTCACCGACTAGCCGTCGATGGCATTGCAGGACCAAGAACTCTGAGGGCACTTCGTGCCGCGCGATCGCGCCATGGCGTCCATCTGTCCGACGCGCCCGTCGGCCTCGTGCGCTCACTGCTCGGCTACTGGGCGACCTACTACGCCGTCGACCGCTCTCTTATACGAGCACTGGCCTGGATGGAATCCGGCTACCAGGCAGATGTGACGTCGTCGGCAGGAGCCTGGGGCGTTATGCAGATCCTCCCCTCGACCTGGACGTACGTGGAGACGGTTCTAATCGGCCGAAGCGTCCCGCGCACGGTCCCGGGCAACATTCGAGTCGGCGTTGCTTTCATGCGGGAACTGCTAGGAGAGTTCAACGGCGATCAACGCGTCGCGCTTGCTGCCTGGTATCAAGGGCCAGCGTCTGTACGCAAGCGCGGGCCGTTCCGGGAGACCCGGCGATTCGTCGCCAACGTCATCGCCCTAAAGCAACGCTCCCTCTAAGCCGCGAAGGCCCGCGCGGTCAGAAGAACCGAGCTGCGAGAGGTCCGAGAGTTCCGCGCGCGGCCGCTGGCCGCCGACGAGCCGCCATTGACAGAGGATCGCTTGCAGAGCAGACCCACCAAGCGGACTCGAACCGCTCGCCGCCGCGATTGCCGCGTGGGCGCGCTGACCGCGGCCGCGACCCTGGCCGAGCCTTGGCGACACGCGCTCCACAGGCATAGACGGTGTGCAGCGGGTTGGTCGAGGCGGGATTGATCTCTGGGGCGGCGCGGCGGGGGAACACGGGCTCCCCCGCCGATCCGCTAAGCGCGTCTTCTACGAGCAGATGGCTTGTACAGTGAAGACGTGGTCGGTGGCGTCATCCGAGGCGCCTCTCGCTCGCCAGCCAACGGGCTTTCCTTTCTCCATCAGCGGCTTGCTGTAGACGGTGAGCAGCTCCTCTCCGTCTTTGTCGTTCTCCCAACTCGTGCCGCCCGAGATTGCGCGCTCACCAGCGTGGCATCTGATCTGGATCACCCGCGTCACGTAGACGCCGTTCCCGGCTACGGGTCCCGCTGGCACGGTGATCGAGCCTTCGCGAAGCGTCAGGTCGCCAACCAGGGCGGGCAGATCGCTCTTCTTGAAGTCCCACTTCCGCAGCGTGAAGTCCCGGACCTTGTTCGATGTGACTGCGTTCGGTTGCAGCTGCGGCGTCCCGACAGATTCCTCTGGCAGGATCTGCGAAACGGTTGCATAGCTCGCCGGTGCAAGCGCGACCGCCAACGCGATGCAGGCGATGACCATCGCAGGAGACGGGCGTCGCAGACGCACGTGAGGCACCTTCATTGCACAACCCCCTATTGGTGGACTGGGCGGGAAGACTGATTCTTCGTGGAGAACTCCAGAAGCCCTCTTTCGGCTCGGCCGGACGCCGCCCGGCGACGTAGGCAGAGCCGCTGGTATCTGCGCCAAAAAGGGGCCCGGTACTGCGCCCCAACCGGTATGTGCCTGCAAATCAGACGCTTTTGGGGCGCAAGGAGGGGGCAGTCAGCGCCCTGTCTGCGCCCTGATTGTGCTCCTGGCCGAGACGGTCGGCCCTCCTCGGAGTTCCCGCAGCGGGTGGGAGAAGAGGCAGAGCCGCTGGTGACTGCGCCCAAAGGGGCCCGGTACTGCGCCCCAACCGGTATGTGCCTGCAAACCGGAGGCTTTTGAGGTCGCAATAGAGGGCGCAGTGGGGCGCCGTGCTTGCGCCCATGATCGTGCCCGGTCGGGGCGCCGGCCCCCTTCGGAGTCCCAGGCGCGACTAGAGGACACGTGCCTGTCGAGCACACGCTCCCAGGGCTCCTCCCAGTGGATCGGGGCGCCGGTTCGGCCCAGAGGCGTTTGGATCGTCGAGCGACGGGCGGTACATGTCGTCGGACCGGCTTACGCAGCCAGGCTCCATCTCGTGAAGGACTGACGCCAGAGAATGCACCGAGCTCCCCGTGTGCTAAACCCAGTCCGTATATGAGCGTCGTTGCGATCGACGCGACGGGGTGCCTCGTCATCGACGGTCGAAAGGTCTTCCCGATCGGGCTGTCCGAGGCCCCACCGCTGGGCGGAAAGACGCGCGACGGCAAGGATGCCTGGGCGGAGGTCGCAAGCGCCGGCGTCAACTTCGTCCGAACCGGCCTGCGTGAGTGGAATCTCCAGCAGATCGACAACCAGGTCGCGGCCGAGCGCGCACGAATGGACGCGGCACAAGCGCATGGCCTGTTCTGCTGGCCGCGGCTCGGAAATGCCGGAAACCTGCCTTCCCCGACGCCTGGCGGCCAGCCGTCGGTCAACGAGCAGCTCCTGGTGAAGATCGCAAACGGACTCAGGGCGCACCCCGCTCTCGGGGCGTACAAGGGCGTCGACGAGCCGGCCTTGGGCGGTGTTCCGGCGGCGGGGCTTGCCCGGGCAAGAACGAGGTTACGCGCGGTCGACGCGAACCATCCGATCGTGATCATTCAGGCGCCGCTCGGTTTGGTCGCCGACCTCCTCCCGTACCGCCCTGCGTTCGACATCACCGGGGCCGACATCTATCCCGTTGCCTATCCACCCGGCCTGCATTCAGACCTGTCGAACCGTGACATCAGCGTCGTCGGTGACGTGACCAAAAAGATGGTTGATGCCGCCGGCGCCAAGCCGATCTGGATGACGCTTCAGATTGCCTGGAGCGGAATCACGCCGAACCAGCAGAACCCGAATCGCGTTCCGCGCTTTCCGACACTTCAGGAAGAGCGGTTCATGGCCTACCAGGCGATCGTCAACGGCGCCAGGGGTCTCGTCTTCTTCGGCGGACAGCTGACGCAGGTCATGGCCCCGCTCGACGCGCCGCTCGGCTGGAACTGGAGATTCTGGGAGCGCGTCCTTCAGCCGCTCCTCGCCGAATTGACCTCGCCGGCGGTCCTACCTGCTCTGACCGCCCCCGTCGCTCAAGCCGCCGTGACGGCTAGCGCGGCAGACGTGGAGGTGACCGCGCGTCGAAGCGGCGACATCCTTCATGTCATCGCCCTCCGGCGGGGAGGCACCACAAGCCGGGTCACGATCTCCGGGCTGCCTCGGAAGCGAAGCGGCGCCCAGCTCACCGGCGGCCAAGTGATGTTCGAGTACGTGCAGGATCCGCTGCCGCCGCCGATCCGACCGGACAAGCAGCAGTTCAGATCCGTGAAAGTAGAGAACGGCAGCTTCAAGGACTGGTTCGGTCCGCACGACGCGCACGTCTACCGCTTCAACCGCGCTTAGGTGCTGATGGCGCCCTTGGCATCTAACTTGTGGTGTGGATGCTGCTGATCACGCTCGCTGCCTTGGTGATCGCGATTGCCTCTCTCGTCGTCGCATCGCGCGCGGGATGAATCGCTTCCCATTTCAGAGAAAGGAGAGCGCGACGCCGCGGCTAGCTGCTCGTGAGGAGCGCGCGCTTTTGCTGCGGGCGCAGGCGGGTGACGCCGGCGCGCGCGAGCAGCTGCTCGAGGCGTTGCAGCCGTTTGTTCTCTCGCTCGCGGGACGTTTCGTGAGGCGAGGCGCCGAGCTCGATGATCTGGTGCAAGCGGGAATGATCGGGCAAGTGGCGTGGCGCGCGTCGGGCTAATGCTCTACACCGTACGCGAGGACTGCGCTCGCGATTTCGAGGGAACGCTGCGCGCCGTTGCCTCGCTGGGCTATGAGGGTGTCGAGTTCTTCGACCTGCACGGCCACGACGCTGTGACCGTGCGCGGCTGGCTGGACGAATTCCGCCTCGTCGCCTGCGGCCGGCATGCGGCGCTCGATGCGCTCGAGACGCGGCTGCCGACGCTCGCGGCGGAATGCGGGACGCTCGGTACCGACCGGCTCGTCTTGAGTTGGATCGAGCCGCCGTCGTCCACCGACGCGGCGAAGGAGATGGCCGGGCGACTGGCCGGAATTGCGCGCGAGAGCGCGCGGCTTGGCCTCCGCTTCGGCTTTCACAACCACGACGGCGAGGTCAGACCCCTCGACGACGGCGACAGCTTCTTGGAAGAGCTGCTGGCCGGAGATGACCTCTTCCTCGAACTCGACCTCGGCTGGGCCTGGACGGCGGGCGTCGATCCCCTAACTCTCCTGCGGCGCGCCCGCGGCCGGTGCCCTCTCGTGCACGTGAAGGACTTCGCGAGCGCCGAGGGCCGCGAGTTCCGGCCGGTCGGGGAGGGCGCGATCGACTACGGGCGGATCCTCCCGGCCGCCGTCGACGCCGGAGTCGAGTGGCTGCTGGTCGAGCAGGACGAGACGGACGGGCCGGCGCTCGAGGCCGTGGAGCGCTCGCTCGCTGCGGTGCGGTTGGCCGTATGAAGGTCGGGATCGTT